>Ga0302320_10020436_pt1 | contig 13211 bp, 10 predicted proteins | sample Bog_T0_3_FD_202130 | JGI IMG/M metagenome (GOLD analysis project Ga0302320, IMG submission 202130) | Peat permafrost microbial communities from Stordalen Mire near Abisko, Sweden - Bog_T0_3 | ecosystem: Environmental > Terrestrial > Soil > Wetlands > Peat | place: Sweden: Abisko, Stordalen Mire...
GGCTTTTGCGTCTGCTCGCGGGAGGCCGGTCACTCGGCGGGTACGGCTTGCAGCACCACCGCGGTGTGGGCGTCGACGGTCAGCTCTGCCGCCGCGCCCAATTCCTCGGGGTGTTCGGTGTCCTCGGCCCCGGTGTGCACCACCACGCGCCAGTTTGCGCCGAAATCGGCTGGCGGAAGTGTGAATTCGATCGGCTCGTAGTGGGCGTTGAAACACAATACGAACGAGTCGTCGAGCACTCGCTGCCCGCGCGCGTCTCTGTCGGGGATGCCGCGGCCGTTGAGGAATACCGCGACCGATTTTGAGAAGCCCGCACCCCAATCCTCGTCGGACATCTCGGTGCCGTCGGGGGCGAACCAGGCGATGTCGGGCAGGCCGTCCTGGCCGCGGCGGCCCACCGGCTTGCCGTTGAAGAACCGGTGCCTGCGGAACACCGGATGGTTGGAGCGCAGTGCCGAGACAACGCGGGTGAACTCCAGCAGTCCGGTGTCGGCATCGGCCCAGTCGATCCAGGTGAGCGCGTTGTCCTGGCAGTAGCCGTTGTTGTTCCCGTCCTGCGTGCGACCGAGTTCGTCGCCGTGACAAATCATCGGAACACCCTGCGACAGAAGAAGAGTAGTGATGAGGTTGCGCTGCTGGCGAGAGCGCAGCTCGTTGATGGCGATGTCGTCGGTCGGCCCCTCGGCACCGCAGTTCCACGATCGGTTGTGGCTCTCGCCGTCGTTGTTGTCCTCGCCGTTGGCCTCGTTGTTCTTCTCGTTGTACGACACCAGGTCGCGCAGCGTGAACCCGTCGTGGGCGGTGACAAAGTTGATCGAGGCGACCGGCCTGCGCCCGGTTTGCTCGTAGAGGTCGGCCGATCCCGACAACCGGTAGGCGAACTCGTCGAGCGTGGCGGGCTCGCCGCGCCAGAAGTCCCGGACGGTGTCGCGGTATTTTCCGTTCCACTCGGTCCACTGCGGTGGGAAATTGCCCACCTGGTAGCCGCCCGGCCCTACGTCCCACGGTTCGGCGATGAGCTTGACCTGGCTGACCGTCGGATCCTGTTGCACGAGTTCAAAGAACGTCGCCAGGCGGTCCACGTCGTAGAACTCGCGGGCCAGCGTCGAGGCCAGGTCGAACCGGAAGCCGTCGACGTGCATCTCGAGCACCCAGTACCGCAGCGAGTCCATGATCAGCTGCAAGGCGTGCGGGTGCCCGACGTTGAGGCTGTTGCCGGTGCCCGTGTAGTCCATGTAGTAGCGCTTGTCATCATCGACCAGCCGGTAGTACGCGGCGTTGTCGATACCGCGCATCGACAGCGTCGGGCCCATGTGATTGCCCTCCGCGGTGTGGTTGTACACCACATCGAGGATGACCTCGATGCCCGCCTCGTGCAGGTCGCGCACCATCGATTTGAACTCCTGCACCTGTCCCCCGGCCGACGTGGCGCTGGAATACTTCGGGTCGGGGGCAAAGAACGAGATCGTGTTGTAGCCCCAGTAGTTCGACAGGCCCTTGTCGATCAACGTGGAGTCGTTGGCGAAGTGATGCACCGGCATCAGCTCGATCGCGGTGACGCCGATGCTCTTGAGGTGCTCGATGATCACCGGGTGCCCCACCGCACCGTAGGTGCCGCGTAGCTGCTCGGGGATGTCCGGATGGGTCTGCGTCAGGCCCTTGACGTGTGCCTCGTACACAACCGTGTTCGCGTACTCGTGGCCCGGCGGGCGGTCGTTGCCCCAGTCGAAGAACGGACTGATCACCACCGACTTGGGCATGCTGGCCGCGGAGTCGTCGTCGTTGCGGCCGTCGGGGTCGCCGAACGGGTAGCTGAACAGTGACTGGTTCCAGTCGAACATGCCGTCGATGGCCTTCGAATACGGGTCCAGCAAGAGCTTGTTCGGATTGCACCGCAGACCGGCGGCGGGATCGTATGGGCCGTGGACGCGGTAGCCGAACCGCTGGCCGGGTTCGATGCCCGGTAGGTAGCCGTGCCAGACGTAGCAATCGACCTCGGGCAGCGTGATCCGCGTCTCGGTGCCGTCGGCGTCGAACAGGCACAACTCGACCCGCTCAGCCACCTCGCTGAACAAGGTGAAGTTGGTACCCGCGCCGTCGTACGCCGCGCCTAGCGGATAGGCCTTGCCCGGCCACACTTCGCGCGTGGGCGTGGGCGTGGGGGCGGGAGCGTCCACGATGGTCATGGCGCTGCTGATACCCGACCGGCGCCCCCGTCAAACGGTCAGAGCTGGGCGCCTTGCCTTGCGCACCGAGACTGCGCCTATGGCGTGGTTCCTCAAGCGCGATCTGTGCGCAGTTTCGGCGCCAAAGTTTCAGCCTCGACGCCCGCCAGCCTGACCAACAGCGGCGTCGAATAGCCAAATAGTTAACGCGTGCCGATTGTGCTGAGTAAGCTCTGCTCTACCTTGACGACCGTCGGGTGCGGCAACGAAGCCGGAGGAATGCGCCATGTCATTCGTTAGCACTGTGCCGGACCTGATCGAAACGGCGGCCGGAGATCTGGCGGGCATTCGTTCAACGTTGAGTGCGGCAACCGCGGCGGCGGCCCCGTCGACGACAGGCGTTGCGACTGCGGCCGCCGATGAGGTGTCGGTAGCAATCTCGGCGCTGTTCGACACGCATGGCCAGCAATTTCAGGCCCTTAGCGCGCAAGCGGAAGCGTTCCATAGCGAGTTCGTCCAGTTGCTGAATTCGGGCGCGGCGTCTTATCTCAGCGCCGAGGCCGCCAACGTTCGGCAAGGTCTGCTGAGCGCGGTGAGTGGGTCCACGCGGGCAACGGGCGCTGCCTTCGGCGCGATCGCCGCAAGTGGTACCGGCGATATTGCCGGCCCCTACCAACAGCTCTTCGCCAATACGAGCGCCAACCTCCAAGCACTGGGCAGCGAATTACGAGCCAATCCGACGCCTTTCTTGAGGCAGTTCCTCGCCAACCAGAGGGTCTACGCGCAGACCACCGTCGCGGAAATCCAAAGTGCCATCCAGGGTTTTCCGGGCAATGTGCGGCCGGCCATCCAGGCATTCATCCAGAGCCTGAAGAACTTTGATCTGGAGGCGTTCCTGCAGACGGTCGTGCAACAGCAGATCGGCTACGCGCAGACGATCGGGGCCGCGCTGCAAAACGCCGCGATGGACTTCGGCACCGGGCTGCAGGCGCTGCCCGCGAGCTTCCAATCGGCCTTCCAGGCCTTGCAGACGGGCAACGTCTCTGGGGCCGTGAACGACATCACCAGCGGCTTCGTGAATCTCTTCTACACCGGCATCGACGTCCAAAGCACGGGTCCGATAACCGCCATCGTCGCGACCCTTACGCCAGAGGGAACGATCGGCTCCCTGCTGCCCATACTCACCGTGCCCGTCGAAATGGCGCAGAACTTCACCAACTTTCTGCCCGCGGGCTCCGTGCCTGAGCTGATCTCGCAGAACTTCACGAACGTGCTCGCCACCGGCCTGGACACCTCGTTGGTTGCCAACGCCGGGGTCTTCGTCAGGGTCGTTCTATTGCCACCCTCGGTCTCGGTCGGCTTTACGGCCTCGGTCTTCTCCGGGGTGCCGGTGACCATTTTGCTGGGCGCGGTAGGCGCGCCGGTCAATGCGCTGACCGCATTGGGTACTAGCGTGAGCGCGTTCACGGACGCAGTGCAGACCGGCAATGCGGCAGGTGCCGTCGGCGCACTCATCGACGCGCCGGCCGTCGTGACAAACGGATTGCTCAACGGTCACATGTATCTGCCGATAAACTTCGACATTTCGGGTTACCCCACGACCATTGATCTACCGTTGGATGGGCTCCTAGTTCCGCCCAGCACCTACCCCGCGACGATATCGGTTCCCGTTCCCCCCTTTGGGACAATTGTCGTGACGAGCCAGGTCGGTGGTACGCCCTTCGGTGGCCTGATTCCTGCCCTGTTGACTGATATTCCTGAAGAGTTCGCAGAGGCAATCGGAAAGCGCTAACCGATCGCGCTCGAGACTGCGCGTGGGGCGTGGTGTCGCGATCAACCGCGATCTGCACGCAGTTTCGGCGCCACGGTTTCAGGCTCGACGGCCGCCCGGTTTTCCTAAAGGTCCACAGAGGCCTGTCATAGCCGATTCATAGGCACATTACATAGCTTGTCTATTGGGTCCGAGAGTGTCGCGGAACTCAACGAGCAGACAGGGGAAGACCATGAAACTAAAGCAACTGGTCGCGGGGTTATCCATCGCCGGTTCGCTTGGCGCAGCCGCGCTCGGTATGGGTGCCGGATTGGCAAACGCCGCTCCCGGGCCGAATCCGCCCGGCCCCGGCGGTAACCACGGCGCGCCCGCCCCCGGCGGGGACCACGGCGGACCCGGCGGTCCCGGCGGTCCCGCCGGTAACCATGGCGCACCCGCCGGCGCACCCGGCGGTTTCCACGGCGCCCCCACGGGCGGCGACCCCCACGGCCACGGCGGTCCCGCGGACTGGCACGGCGGCCCAGGCGGCCCCGGTGGCCCCGGTGCATGGCACGGGGATGCGCAGCATGGCTACTTCCACGGAGCCCCGTGGGGCGACGGCCCCGCACCCTGGGGCATGGGCCCAGCGCCACGGTCCGGCTGGGGCGGACCGTACCCGCCTCCCGGAGGCCGGTGGATGAATGGCCCGATCAACTACTGGGGCTACCAGGAGACACCCTATTGGAACCAAGGGTTCAACCAGTGGGGCTTCGACTTCTTCGGAGTCTGGATCCCACTGTAAGAGACCAGTTCACACGACGGCCGCTTTGCCACTTGGCGAAGCGGCCGTTGTTCTCTGTCCGTTATCTGACCGCACCCTCCTCAGCAAAGTCTCGAATTGCTAACGCCGCCAGCTGAGTCGGCGGGGCCGCACAGCATCAGCAAGCCTTGTGGCCACCGGCTCGTTATCACCTTGCCGTTGCGAACGGGTATCAACATTCCTGACATCTAGGTGATTCGGTGGTTCTGCTGTTACGCATGAGACGTGAAAAACATTGCTCGCGTTGCAGTATCGGCAATTATCATTTCTTCGGGGCTGGGGCTGGTCGGTTTGGGGGCAACTTCTGTGGCTCAGGCGGCGCCTGGGCCGTTCCCGCAATGGTGTCCCGGTGAATTCTGGGACCCGCTGTGGGGCTTCAACCCGGACGGTTTCAACTGCCACGACGGTTTCCCAGGCTGGGACCGCGGCGGCTACGACCGTGGCGGCTGGAACCACGACGACCACGGTGGCTGGAATCACGACGACCACGGCGGCCCGGGTCACGACGATGGCCACTACGATAACGGCCACGGCGGCTACCACTAGACGAACACACGGGTGATTCGGGGCTGCGCACGGTGCTGTGGAGCCCCGTAATCGATAGCGGGAGCGAATTATTCGCTTGACTCCCGCAGCCTGCAGGCGCAGGAGGCGAGGATCGGCACGTCAGCGTGGGCCTTGGCCAACTCGAGTTGTTGGCCGATCGAGGCGGCCTCGGCTGTGCGGCCCAGGCGCTGTAAGCATTCGTGGTATCCGTGCAGGCTCCACACGTTGCCGGGGTGCTGGCAAGCCCGGCTGAGCGTGCCGTCGACGCCGAGGTCGGCGGCGTACACCTCGGCGGCAACCTCGACGCGCCCCTGCTCGAGCAGTAGCGCGCCGTAGGCGTGCCGGGGCGGCTGCATCCAGCCCCACGGCTCGTCGTATGGCAGAGCGTCACTGAGTTCGATGGCGCGCCGAAGGTGTGCGAACGCCTCGTCGAATTTGTTTTCCCGGTAGGTGATTTCGCCGTCCAGCATGGTGCCCGCGACGGCCAGGATGTCACGGCTGGTGTTGTTGAACAGGTAGCGCGACTCGGGGATCCGGGCGTAGGCCGCGGTGAACGCTTCCCGCTCCGCACGGGCCTGGGCCAGCTGTCCCTTGGCGGCGTGCGCGACGCCGCGCCCGTAGTGGGTGGTGGCCGCGGTGGTGCAGTACAGATCGACGTCGGCGGGCGGCGGTTCGGCGATCAGGTCGTCCCAGCGCCCGAACCGAACCAGGACGTGTATTCGTAACGGCACGAACGCTTCCAGCCAGTCGGCCATCGGCGGGGATGGAACCGACAGCAGCTCGGGCGTGAGCTGCCCTGCCAATTCGTCGGCGGCCCGCAGCGCAACCTCCGACCGTCCCTGGAACATCGCCGAGTACACGACGAAGTGCAGATTGTGCGCCCGGTACAGGGAGTAGAAATTCAGCGGTCCCTCGCGTTCGACGAATCGTCGATCGGCTTGCACCGCAGACAGATTCGACACCACGGAGCTGCGATAGTCCCCGCAGAGCACGTCGATGTGGCTGGGCATGTGTTGCAGGTGACCCGCGTCGGGGACCAGGTCACGCAGCAGGTTCGCGGCGGGCAGCGCATCCTCGGGCGCGGCCGACATCTCCATGGCGTGCAGGTAGAGATGCAGCACACCGGGGTGCCCGCGTCCGGCGGGCGTGCGCAGCGCGTCTTCGAGGATCCGTTTGGCCTGTAGCACCCGCGAGCCCGGCGCCGGCTCGCCGGTTCTGGTGTTCCAGAGCGCCCATGCGGTGACGTTGACCAACGCGTCTGCCGCCAGGGCCGCCACGTCGACGTCATCCGGGTAGGCCCCGGCCAGCGCCGCCATGGCGTCGGCATAGTCCGAGTTCCCGGCCAGCAGCGCGTCGGTGTCGTCCGGATCCGCGGTTGGGTAGCGGGCTTGCAGCGCCTCGATCAGGCCGCGTTCCACCGCCGAGGCGCGGCCGTTGGCCGCCAGGGCGAGTTCTGCGCGGGCGCGGGCCAGCGACGCCGACAGGTCGACGGGGTCGAAGGCCTCCCACGCCTTGTTGTAGTTGGGACCGATCGAATACGCGATGCCCCATCGTGCGATCGCCAGGTCGGGGTCTAGATCGAGGGCTCGCTCAAAGCACGCGATGGCCTCGTCGTGGTTGAAGGCGTAGGCCCAGATCAGCCCGCGGTCGAACCACAGCTGGGCTTGCGGCGCGGGCGTGCCGACGGGCCGGTGGTAGCCGCCCAGCTGGTAGTACGGCTGGGGGTGCACGTTTACTTGGTGGCCAACTCAAACACCGGGATGACGCGGTCGGTGCTCTTCTGGTACTCGCCGAAACCCGGGGCGCGCTCGACAATGGTCTGGTAGATCGAATCGCGCTTCTCGCGCGGCAATTCGTGAGCGGTCGCGGGCTTGGCGGCGTCCGCGCCGATCTCGACGGTCACGCCGGGATGGGCGCGAATGTTGTGCACCCATGCGGGATTGTTTTCCCTCCCCGCCGCGGAGCCGACGATGTAGATTCGGCCGTCGACGTCGAAGTAGGCGACGGGGTTAACCCGCTGCGCAGCACTTTTCGCGCCGGTCGAGGTCAATAGCAGCAGCGGGACGCCCTCGAACTGCCCGCCGACTTTGCCCCCGTTGCTGCGGAACTCCTCGATGTTGTGCTCGTTGAATTCCTGCTCTGATCGCGTCGCGTCGTCAGCCATTGCTCCATCCTGGCACGCGAGAAGCCGGGCGCCCAGACTCCTAGCTCTTGGTGCCGACGGTTATCAGGTCGGACATGAGCTGGGTCCACACCGGTCGCTGGACGCGGTGCTGGTCGGTGATGGTGAACCCGGCGCCTTCGAACAACGCCCGCACTTCGTCCGGCGGCGGGTTGTGCTGAGGTTTCCAGTTGATGGCCGACGGCACTTGCAGCAGAGATTTGCGCGAACTCAGCGTCGCGACCGCCGCCAGTCCGCCGGGCGCCAGCACCCGATGGAATTCCCGCAATGCCGCCGGCTGGTCGAAGAAGTGAAACGCCGAGGTGGTCACGACGGCGTCCAGCGCCCCGTCGTCGAAGGGCAGTTGCTCCGCCGGGCCGTGCAGATACTGCACCCGGCTGGATCTGGCGCGAGCTTGGTTCAGCATGCCGTCGGACATGTCGACGCCGTAGATCTCGTCGGGGTCCAATTCACGGTCGATCCGGTCGCTGAGAATTCCCGTGCCGCAGGCGATGTCAGCGATCTTGCGCGAACCGGCGGCGCGCAGCTGCGCGATCACCTCGTCGTGCGGAGGACGGTAGATCCACTGCTGCAGAAACGGCTGGTCGTAGAGGGGCGCCAGGACACTCCACATCCGGGTGATCGCGCCATTGAAGGCCCGGCCTTGCGCCGTCGTCATTTGTCCAGCACCGAGCTGTAGTAAACGGTGTCGGCCACCGACACCCCAGCGCTATTCTGCGGGATCGTCACCAGCTGATGGTCGGCCAGCAGCTGTCTCATCGGGGTACCGACCGTCCGCCATCCGAGGTCCTGCAGATGGGCGGCCGCGTCGTTGCGCTCGCCCTGGAAGCCGAGCTCGGTGAAGTCCAGCTCGAGGCCGTGCTCGCGCCACTTGGCGCTGGCCTTGCGCATGGTCTCCCGCGCTTGTTCTTTGTCGATCTCCGGCCTGGCCGGGACGGCTTCGCAGGCAAACCGGCTGCCCGGCGCACTGAGCGCGGTGATGTTTTCCAGCAACGCGTCCTGGGCCGCCGGCGGCAGATACCCGAAGAGCCCCTCGGCGATCCACGCGGTCGGGCGGCTCTTGTCCAGACCGGCATCGAGCAGGGCCGTGGGCCAGTCCTGCCGCAGGTCGATGGCAACCGTGCGCAGGTCGGTTTGCGGGGCGGCGCCGAGGCCGGCCAGCGTGCTGGTCTTGAACTCGATCACCTCGGGCTGGTCGATCTCGAACACTGTCATGTCGGCGGGCCACGCCAACCGGTAGGCGCGGGCGTCGAGCCCGGAAGCCAGGATCACGGCCTGACGGATTCCGTCCTTCGTCGCATCTTGAAAGAATCCGTCGAAGAACCGGGTCCGGGCGGCCATCGTGTCCGGCATGTGTGCAAGCTTCCAGCTGGACTCGTCGTAGTCGACGTCGGCCGCGTCGAGCTCGCCGCCAGCCCAGCGGGTGAAGAAGTCCACGCCGACGGCGCGCACCAGCGGTTCGGCGAATCGGTCTTCAATCAGGGGATTGTCGGCCTTGGTGGCGATCGCCCGGGCCGCGGCCACCATCGTGGCCGTCGCGCCCACGCTGGTCGCCAAGTTCCAGGTGTCGTTGTCTGTGCGTGGCATGCGCCTGTTCTCCAATGTCGGCCAAAACTCGATACTTAGATAGTGTAACAAATATCAGCGGCCCGACGGATGCGTTTCGCTCAGACTGGCAGCACCTGAGCGGCGTCGACGGCAGGGGCGGGACGCCGATACACCACGGCTCGCCCGCCGCGACGCGGCGCGTTGGCGATACCGCGGGAATGATTCGACTCCCCCGCGGCGTCGGTGGTGGCGAACTCGAAGCGGCGCAACAACGTCCGCAGCGTCACCAGCATCTCCATGTTGGCGAACGCCGCGCCCACACACCGGTTCACGCCCCCGCCGAAAGGCACCCACAGCGAGGTATCGGGCGGGTTGCCGACGAACCGGTCGGGATCGAAGGCATCGGCGTTGGGAAAATTGCTCTCCGCGGTGTGCGCCAGCACAATGCTGACGACCACGATCTCCTTCTCGGGAATCACCCACTCCCCCAGCCTGATCCGGGTCCGGGTAACCCGTCCCGTCCCCTCGATTACCGGGTGGGTCCGCTGCACCTCCCACACGGTGGCCTGCAGCAGCTGCGACCCCTCGCCGTCGGCCTCGGCCTTGAGTCGGCTCAGCAGCTGCGGGTGCCGGCGCAGGCGCTCCACCGCCCAGGCCAACGTGGTGGCGGTGGTCTCGTGCCCGGCGGCCAGCAGGGTGAGCAGCTCGTCGGCGACGTGGGAATCACTGATCGGCCGGCTTTTGTCCGGACCACTGTCGTAGCGGGCCGCCAACAGCATCGACAGCACGTCGCCGCGCTCGGCGGAGTTCGGGTCGCGGCGCGCGGCGGCGATCAGGCGTGCGATGACCTCGTCGTAGCGGCTCCGTAGCAGGGCCAACCGCCCCCCGGGACTGAACCGCCCGAAGTCACGCCGGGCCCAGAACGGCAACCGTGACATCCGTGAACCCAAGAGCACGATCGAGGGCAACAGTTCGCGCAGTTCGTCGAATTCGGCGCCCTCAGCGCCGAAGACCGCGCGCAGGATCGCATTGAGCGTGATCCGCATCATCGACGGCAGCGTGGCGAACTCTTGCCCCTCGGGCCAGCTGGCCGTTTCGCGCAGCACCTCTTCCTCGACGATGGCTTCGTAAGTGTTCATCCGTTTGCCGTGAAAGGGTGGCACCAGCAGCTTGCGGCGCTGACGGTGTTCGACGCCATTGAGGCTGAAGGTCGAGCCCGGACCAAAGATCCTGCCCAGGTTGCCCGGCCGTTTCACCAGGTCGCTGCCGGCGGTGAACAACTCTTTGATCAGGGCCGGATCACTGATCATCACTGCCCGCCCGACGACCGGCAACGGCACGGTGAAAGCGCTGCCGTAGCGACGCCGTAGCGCCTTGAGGGAGCGGCTACCGGCGGCCAGAAACGCCACGGCCGTTACCGGTTTGGGCAGTGGCACGGTGGGCGGGAGCCGCACTGGATCGGTCGTTGCTTCAGCCACTGGTTCGACCCCTCCCGGTCTGGTACCTCTGCGTACCGACCCCAAGGTACGCGAACCCGCGATATGTACGCAGGGTCAGCCCCGACTCGCCTGCCGCGACACATAACCAGCGTAGAAGACACGCCGCACGAAGTCCGCGTGGTTTATATCTCGGCGCGAGCTCGGGCCGCAGGGCCCGCCGCGAGAGCCAGGCGGCTCGTCTGCCGCGACACATAACCAGCGCAGAAGACCCGCCGCACGAAGTCCGCGTGGTTTATATCTCGCCGCAAAGCTTCTGGCGCATCAGGGCGTTTCCTCGAACTCGGTGTCCGCGCCGGGGCGCTGAACATAGGCCGCTTGGCGCACCGCATCATCGGGTTCCAGCGCCGCGCCCAGGGCGCCGCCGATCATTGCTAACGAGCAAGTCATCCACGCCAATTCGAAGTAATCCCGGAGTGAGACCGAATGACCGACCGTGTCCCGGAAAACTTTCGGCACCACGAACCAGAACGCCGCGACCAACGCCAGCAGGTATAGCGCGCCATACAGCACGGTCACACCGATGACCACCGTCACCAGAGTGGCGATGTTGAACAACACCACCTGCTTGCGCACCGCGCGCGACACTGTCGGCTCCCACAATTCGGCTCCGATGATCAGGGTCGCCGCGGTGGCACCGATCGATACGATCGCCGTGCCGACGAGCCGCTGCCAGCCAAACGCATCGGACAGCCGCCAGACATCGGAGTACACCAACGCAAATATCCCGACGGCCACCGCGCCGGTCAGCGCGCGCGACAATCGCAGCGAGAGCCGCCACGGCTGGTTGGCCGCCACCATGCCGCCCAGGAGCACCAGATTGCCCGTCAGCACGCGGGCGGTGTATGCGAAAGCTTCATCGCTCGGGTCGGTACCCAACTCCCGCACCCGCTCAACCAACAACCGTCGCGAAGGGCTGGCCAAGCCCTGGTGGTCGTCGTCGCGATGCTGCTCGTCCAATCCGATCAGCCGCTCAAGCAAGCGCACGATTGTCGCGCGAATCCGTTGACGTGGCCATACCGCGCCAACCGCGGGCAACGACACAATCGCCACATTGCGCACCGGATTGGCGTGGGCCACGACCGGGCGCCGCTTCACGTGCAACGGGAGGTCGGTCAGACAAACCACCACGTCCCAGCCGCGGTTCAGCAGCATTTGCCGAGCGGCGTCCACCAGCGCAGCGTCCGTGGCGGGCGGGTGCACGAGGCGGCTCTCCATGACGTCAACGACCCACCGGGCACCCGGTAACCGCTGCTCGAGCTCCTCACCCAAACCCGAATCGACGAGCTCCCTGGCCAGCGAAAACGCCGCACCGGGCGCCCCGACGAGGCCCAGCACGATGTGTGGAGCACGGTCGTCGAGCGGAAGATCTGCTGCAGGCGCCATGGGCCCTTCATACCCGACTTCAGCGATGAGGTGCCGCGGGGACGGTCGCATGTTGGGCTTATTTCGCAGTGCGACCGAAGTTATATCCGCGTGGTCGACATTGAGTCCGCCCTAATGCGCAGCCGTCAAGGCAGGACCAGCGAACTCGGCGATTGCAGGTGTGAAGGTCGGCTGTTCGTGGCGCACCGGTTGTGTACCGCCGCAGACCAAGCACACCGTGCGTTCGCATCTCGAGGATTGTGCGGAGTCACTGCGGCTTTCAATGGGCTGCGGCGCACGGTGAGGCTGGCCTTGAACGGTGGCCATCGCTGCCTCGACCGTGCAGACGGCCGGCAGCAAGCCCTGTGGATCGCAGATCCGCAGCACCCGGGAGACTGTGTCAGCGGGTACTACTGCCCAGCCTATGCCCACGCGCGCGCAGCGGACAGAGACCCTGTGCAGCGCCGAAAACCCGTCGGTTCCAAAGAAATCCAGGCCGCGCAGATCGAGGATCAGCCCGCGGCAACGCAGCACATGCCCCAGCGCGTACTCGGTCAGAGTGTCAGCGTTGGATGCGTCGACGCCGCCATGGGCGCTGACAACAACTACCGACGACCTGTGCCGACGGCTGGCTAACCGTACGGTGCGACCCTGCCAGGGCTGGGAAAGAAAGCCACCCTCCGGTAGCACGGAGGGGGCGAGCGGAGCGTTCATGGTGATCCCCGAGATGCGGTTGTCACCGGTCTGTTCGGCGTGAGTTACTGCTCTGCGAGGACAGCGGCGGACGGCTGACCCCATACCGGACTGGTTGAGAGTCCCAACTAGGTTGACGTTCCACCCCGCGGGAGAAATTGTCAAGCGCTGGGGACCGGATCTTGGGGTGGCTCGACAATTAACCGTCACCGGCAGTGGCCTACGTCGGCCGTGCGACACCCGGCGGTGGTGACAAACCGGGGTAATCAGATTCTGCGGCAACCGAATTCCCGCCGGAAGGTCCCAGTAGCCGAGCTGTTCACGTCGCGCAAGCTGACCCGCACCCGGCGGCGCGTAGTCTGGACCGCGATGGCCGAGCCCATGCACCACGTGTCGTCGTCCCCCGCGACACAGATCGCCCAAAACAGCGTGTTCGAACGATTCGCCCGCGCCGGGTATGTCGTGAGCGGCCTGCTGCACCTGATCATCGGCTACCTCGCGATCCGGATTGCGCTCGGCGTGGACGGTGGCAGCGCTGACCAATCCGGGGCGCTAGCGGCATTGGCGGCCAAACCGGGTGGCATCGTCGCGCTTTGGGTTGTCGTGGTCGCGCTTGTGGTGATGGCGCTGTGGCGCCTCGTCGAGA
>Ga0302320_10020441_pt1 | contig 13209 bp, 8 predicted proteins | sample Bog_T0_3_FD_202130 | JGI IMG/M metagenome (GOLD analysis project Ga0302320, IMG submission 202130) | Peat permafrost microbial communities from Stordalen Mire near Abisko, Sweden - Bog_T0_3 | ecosystem: Environmental > Terrestrial > Soil > Wetlands > Peat | place: Sweden: Abisko, Stordalen Mire...
AGCCGAGAGCGGAGAGCGGCTGGAGTTGATCCACGCTCTGCCGTGGGCCCGCCAGTCCTGGTGGGGACGCATGCGCGCCTTGTTTGCATTTGCCGGGTCGTTTTTCGCGGCCCGAAGGATCTTCCGTCGGGAAGGCACGGAGATCGTGATCGGCACGGGTGGGTATGCCTCCGTGGCGCCCTGCCTTGCCGGGTGGGCGCTTGGTTTGCCGGTGGCCATTCACGAGGCCAACGCAGTGCCGGGGTTGGCCAACGAAATCCTGTCCCGTCTGGTCAACCTGATTTGTGTCGATTCCGAGGAAACCGCGCAGTGCTTCCGGTCGGGGCGCAGTCAAGTGGTGGTAACGGGAACACCCTGCCTGTCGTTGCCCCGGACTCCCATGAATAAGCCCGGGGACCCCGAGCCTGCACAGAGTTGTCCGGTGCCCCCGTTTCGCTTCATAGTTTTGGGCGGCTCGGAGGGTTCTCCATTCCTGAACCAGCGCGTGCCTGCCGTGTTTGCGGAGTTGCGCCGCCGGTCCCTCGATTTCTCCGTCCTTCACCTGACCGGCATGGCGTCTCCCGACGCTACCCGCGCCACTTACGAAATCCTCGGCGTTCCCGCTCGGGTTGAGGGCTGGGTAACCGACATGGGTCCGGTATATTCCGGAGCGACCATGGCGATTGCCTGTCCCGGCGCCCGCACTCTGGCGGAACTGGCTGCCGCCGGCATTCCATCCCTGCTGACGCCCCTGCCCGGCGTCGCCCACGGCCACCACGCCGCTAACGCCAGGGCCCATGTCGGGCAGCCTTCCCGGCAAACCGGCGCCCGGTTCGTGGATGAAGCCGAGTGGGATACATTGAAACTCGCCACGTGGATCGAATCTGTGCTGAAAGCTCCGGATGCCCTCCGTGAGATGCAGGAAGGCATGCGCGGATTCGCCCGGTCGGGCGCTGCGGAAGCCATTGTGCGGGCAGCCGAGAATTTAGTGGCGCAGCCGTCGCAGTCTCGCTCGCGCTGAAACCGGTTTGGCGTCCGCCTCCTGCATCGATTCTCGTCTTTCGTAAACAAGTTGAAACGTCGCTTGTCGCTTATCATGTGGAAGTGTTGATTTCCGGCAAACTACGTACGGTCGCAGTGCTGGTGATCGCGGTTGCCATTGCGTTCGCCATACGGGTGAGCCCCGCCTGGTACAACGTCTTCACCCCGGCCGGTGTGAATTTTCAGGATGGCGACTCCTGGTCCCACATGCGTTCGGTTCATGACGCCGTGGCGCATTTTCCTGCCCAAAGCGGTTTCGATCCTTATAGGGTCTTCCCGGGTGGCGAGTCTACGTTTGCGGACCCGTGGGATCTGAGCATCGCTGCCGTCGCGTGGCTGCTGGGTTTCGGTAAACCCTCCTCAGGTCTGGTAGACCAGGTGGGTGCCTGGATGCCCGCAATACTGGGCGCTCTGCTACCCATTCCCTTGTTTTTTATTGTCAGACGGTTTTTCGGGCAGGCGGCCGCCGAGTTCAGCGCCATCGCCCTGACCGTGATGCCCAATACTTTCCTCTGGGAAACACACTTGGGAATTCCGGATCATCACATTGCCGAATGCTCCCTCACCCTGTGGGCAATCGCTCTTTTTTGCGCGGGTTTCGATCAACAAGGACGCGAACGGCTATGGCGGATCGCGGCGGCGGGAGTCTTGATCGGCCTTTATCTTTGTGTCCGCCCCGCCGGGATTTTCGTGCCTGCCACCCTGGCCTTAGCCTCGTTGCTGGAACCCGCACTCGCTCCTCTTGCCGCGATGTCCATTGCACTGGCCGGTGCGGTGTTTTTAGGGTCGAACGAGAACGTGTGGTCGAGGTTTACCTGGTTGACGCTGGGGGGAAGCCTTGCTGTGTGCACGCTCGCGTGGGTGCTCGGAGAACTCTGGCGCAAGCGACAGTGGCCCAGGGCATGGATCGTGCCCTCCGCCGTGGTGGCAATCGCGATCGCCGCAGGCGCGATGGCCGCCGTGAAACCCGAGGCGCTCTTTTCGCTGGCAGTGACGATCCGCGGGTACTTGCCCGGAGGCCATCCGGGCGATAGCGCTACCGTTAAAGAGCTCGTGCCGCTTTGGGCGTCGAACCCCCAGCGGGGCTGGCTGGTTCTTTTCGACAATCTGGGCGGGGCCTGGATTCCCGCCCTGCCGGCTTTGCTTTGCGCTCTGCCAGTGGCATGGAAATCGAAGCGCCCTGCGCTTATGCTTTGCGCCGTATGGTGCGTGGTCATGACCCTGGGTGGTGTGTTGCAGGCCAGAATGTGGATCTTCGGCGCCCCCGTGGTTGCGGCGGCGGCAGGATGTGGCCTGGCGTGGACGATCGGCAGGATCAAAGGCTCGCGCCCGGCGCCCTTACAACTGGTCGCCGGACTCGCCGCGGTCGCGTTCTTGCTCGCCACCGCTTTGTCCCCTGCCATTCAGACTTCCGAACTCAACGGCGGGCCGAACGAGGACTGGCGCACCACGCTGGACTGGCTGCGCAAGAATACCCCCGAACCTATGGCAGATCATGGCGCCTGGTCCCGGTATTGGCCGCGGCTGCGCCCCGGTCAGGTCTTCAGCTATCCCCCTTCCGCTTACGGGATACTCACCTGGTGGGATTTTGGGGATCTCGTCAATGTAATCTCGCATCGTCTGCCCTCCACAAATGGGACCCAGGCCAACGCCCACGATGTCGCGGCGTTCCTGGCCGCCACATCGGAAGATGCGGCCCGAGGTCCGATTCAGCGCCTGACAGCGCGTTATGCCGTACTGAATCCGGAGCTGATGGGCGATCTCTGGCCGACCGTTGTCTTATGGGCCAGCCGCGATTTCAGTAGCTACCAAAAGGTCTTGTTCGAACCCCGTGATGATGGCACGGGAGTCCGCGTCATGGTCAATCTGCCCGATTACTACCGGTCGATGGCCGTTCACCTCTACTATTTCGAAGGCAGGAAAATCTCCGCGACGCCCGAAGTATCCGTGTTTGCCACCCGGCACGACCACACCCAGTCGGGTATCGATGTAGACACGATTATCTCGGAACACAAATTTCCGTCTGAGGCAAAGGCCCGGGAATACATAGCCTCGAACCCCGGCGTGCCATTGGTTTTCGGCAGCCGCGATCCCTTGGCCAGTTGTGTGGACGTCGACGCCCTTTCACTCGCTACCCGGGTCTTCACATCGGACGATTCACCGGTGGTGACCGGGATCCCGCCCAACGCCGTAAAGGTCTTTCAATTGAGACCCTGAGAGCCCCGGACCGCGCTGTTGTTCCGCGTGTTCTGCGTTCTGCGTTCAGCCACTCTCGTCTGCCGCGTCGGCACTCGTGACGACGCATCTCCTCCATTGGGTCGCGGGATCTTCTGAGTTCCGCCGTCTGAAAGCCCGCCGCTAAACCTTTCAGCCACGGCAGGAATTTATTCGATACGGCAGCCCGTGCCACCCGTGTGGCCGATACTCAGCTTGTGGCCGAGCGGACTTCGGCAGGGGATCGTGTCACGGAGCGCATGCTCAGGCGACAGGACACGGCGCGACAGACAGTCCGCGTCGGCAAAGCGATTCCAACAGGGCGGTCTACCTGAGCCCCGCTATCATGTGAAGGTGCGATCTCTGTCATTCGGTTCTGCCGCCGTGCTGGGTCTCTCGATTCTGGTCGCATTTGCGGTCCGTGTAATTCCTTCATACGACGCCGTGATGACCAAATCCGGCGTTAATTTTCAGGACAATGATTCCTGGTATCACATGCGCACCGTGCATAACGTTGCGGCGCATTTCCCCTATCAAAGCGGTTTCGATCCTTATGCGCTCTTCCCGGGTCGGCAAATTCCTTACACGGAGCCGTGGGACACTGCCGTCGCCGCTGTTGCCGGGCTGTTGGCTCTCGGCAGGCCCTCGGATCGGCTCATCGATCAGGTGGGCGCGTGGCTCCCTGCGCTTCTGGGCGCGTTGCTGCCGATCCCTCTGTTCTTTCTCGCCAGGCGCCTGTTCGGAGACGCTCCGGCCCGCTGGGCTGCCATTGCCACGGCAGTATTCCCTGGCACGCTCCTTTGGGAGACCCACCTGGGAGTTCCCGATCATCACGTAGCGGAATGTCTGCTCAGCGTGGGTGCGCTGGTCTTCTTGTGCGGCGCCGTGGAGAGCAGGGGCCGTAATCAATTGTGGCGGCTGGCGGCCTCCGGCATCGTGCTTGGGATTTACTTGTGCGTCCGGCCCGCCGGCATCTTCGTTCCGGCCACATTGTCGCTCGCCGCATTACTCGAACCTGTCCTCGCCCCGTTTGTCGCGGCCTCCCTGGCAATCGCAAGCGCCGTCTTTCTCACCTCCAGCGGAAGTCTCTGGGCTTCCTACACTTGGCTTACTCTTGCCGGATGTATAGGCGTCTGTATTCTGGTATGGGCGTTGGGCACGTTTTGGCGAAAACGGGAGTGGCCAACGGTATTCCGTCTTCCCGTAGTAGGAATCGCCGTCGGGATCGCGATCGGAATCCTGGCCGCTGTGGAGCCCGCAATTTTCAGAGCGATGCTGGAAACAATCCGCAAGTATCTGCCGGGCAGCCACAGTATCGTTCAGGGCAACATCGTCCGCGAGTTGATGCCTCTTTGGGAGGTCCGTCCCGGTGGCCTGTCAGCACTCCTCGAGATCCTCGGGGGCGTCTGGCTTCCCGCGCTCCCCGTACTCCTCCTCGCCTTTCCCGCGATCTGGCGCTCCCGGCGCCCGGTCCTCGTCCTGTGCTCCGTATGGGGCCTGGTGATGACGGCTGCCGGCGTAATCCAGATGCGGATGTGGATCTACGGTGCGCCTGCACTTGCCCTGGCCGCCGGGGTGGGCTGCGCCTGGTTGGTGGCCCGACTGCCCAGGTTCCGGACGGTGGCATCGATCGCAATCGCGGCTTTCCTGCTCGCCACCAGCATTCCGAACGGACTCCGCCAGAGCGGGTTTGATGGCGGTCCCCGCGCGGATTGGCGCCTGGCGCTTTCCTGGCTTCGCCAAAATACGCCCGAACCGCTGGGCGATCCCAACGGCTGGTTGCGCCTTTGGCCAGCGTTACGCTCGGGTCAGAACTTCGCCTACCCTCCTTCGGCCTATGGCGTCCTGACTTGGTGGGATTATGGCGATTGGGTGGATGCCATCGCTCACCGATTGCCATCTACCAACGGGACACAGGCGAACGCCGAATATGTAGCCGCGTTTCTGACCGCTACCTCGCCCGAGATGGCTCACCGCCCGCTGTCTCAACTTTCGGCCCGCTACGCAGTGTTGAACTCCGAAGTGACCGTCGATCTTTGGAGTACCGTGGTCCATTGGTCGAATCATGACGCCGACCAGTTCCAGAAGGTCGTCTATGAAATCGGACCCGGCGGCCACGGCCTTCCGGTAAAAATTTACCTGCCGGATTATTACCGAACCATGGCCGTGCGCATGTACAATTTTGACGGTCGAACCATCGTGGCCGCCCCCGAAGTCTCGGTCTTCACAACTCAGCGCCTGCGCGCCATGTCGGGCCTGGAACTCGATACGCTGGTTTCGGAACGGAAGTTCCCCTCGGAGGAGAAGGCCCTGCAGTTTATGCAACTGAATCGGGGGGAATCGATGACTTTCGGCAGCCGCGATCCTATGGTCAGTTGTGTGAACGTCGAGGCGTTAACCGGGGTGAAGCGGGTTTTTGCTTCCGCCGAACCGTCCGGGCCGCAGACGGTAAAAGTCTTCGAACTGACACCTTGATTGAAACCAGTCCGAAGTCCAGTCAAGTCTCTTATTTTCAACGCCGACTCCGACGCTGTAGTTTCCGGTTTCCCCTGGTACCTGTGGGGCAGGTTTCCAACCGGTTGACAACCTGCGGGCCGATTGTCAATCGATTGTCAATCGGCGCGGTAGAGCGAAACTCGGCGGGCCATTACAACTTTCGGCATCACGCCAGTCACAATTTTCCGCCGATGTGTTTCCTGTAGGAACTTCCGAATCGCGAACCCGGGCCCTGTGACTACTTTCGCTTCGCACCCGGCAGGTTCGAACCTATCAGGTATGCGTAGATCATATGCGGACGGCCCTGGATCATCATCTTCTCCGTCTGCTCTGGCTTCCAGCCGCGGATTTCGAAGTCATGCGACACCACGCGCGCGCCCACCTTAAGCTGGGCTTCCAGCACCGGCCGCAGTCGTTCGTTGGAACTCGTCAAAAGGTACAGAGTCACCACATCGGCCGGGCTCAGATCCGTTTTCAACGCATCGCCGTGCACGATATGCACCTGCTCGCTCAGCCCGAGCGAGGCGACACGCGCCAAAGTAGTCTCGTAAATATCCCGGCGGATTTCGACGCCGACGGCCTTCGCGGAGAATTTCGTTGCTGCCGTGATGACAATCCTGCCGTCTCCGCACCCGAGATCGTAGACCATTTCGCCCGGTCTCACGTCGGCCAGCTTCAACATCCGTTCCACTACCGCCTGAGGAGTGGGATATGCCGGGGCCAGCGTGTCCGGATCGCTGTAACGCTGGGCAATGGCGGGCGGAATCAGCATCAGCCCGACGCTGAAGGAGGCGAGCACGCCAACTCCCGCAAGGACTTTTCGGCTTCTGGCGGGGCTGGTTCTGAATTGCATGTCTAATGTGATGACGCTGTTGTAGTGCCCGCAAGTTTCATTTTTGCGATATGACTCATGATATCCGTCCAGGACGTCCACAGATCCCGGGGGCGCGTGATGGTGTATTCGAACCCCCGAAGCCGTTTCACCACGGTGCCGATAGCGTCCCGCCAGGCCGGCGCCTCGCTCCAACTCGATCCTGGCGGCATCAGCATGTAATTCATATAGAAAATCGGATATCCGATGGCACCGATGTCCTTGAGGCTTTCCTGTGTAACAGGCTCATCCAAAAAGGCTTTCGGGCCGGCGAAGATCACGGCGTCGGCCGGATTTCCGGCCAGTTCCTCTTGTACCAGGTGAGTGAGAAAATCCGTCGGACTGTGAGGATCCGCAAGGTGCTTGTAGTCCACCATGCCCAGTTTGAGCCGTCCCAGTTCCCGCCCCAGGCCCGGAAAGTCGATTTCATCCAGGTCATCGCCGCGATAAACCACGCGCTGCTCGTTCATATTGAACGCGACGATGCTGAACTTCATGATGCGCGGCTCCCGGGCTATCGTTCGCAGGATGGAAGTCAGCGCGCTCGCGTCCACCGGAGCCATAGCCGCCGCCGCACTCTGCTGGGGGGCGTAATTGATCAGAACCTTGACCTTGATCGGGTCGTTGTCGGGCCTCCGCTCCACCGGGGGCTCCGGTCGGAAGAACTCGGCGTTCGAGGGTTCCACCGAATTCTGCGTGATCGTCATCTTCATTTCCTGCTCGCGACCGGCCAGCGTGGCATTGATATCCCAGTTGGAGGAACAGATCCGCTCCAGGTGATCGCGCATCAGCCAGCGCACGTGGTAGCCGCCCTCCCCCACGTCGAAGCCGCCTTCGAGGAGCGTTTTGCCTCCCGCGTCGTCCGGGAGTTCGGGTACCTTGAATTTCTGCGAGAAATAACGGGGGCTGTCTTTCGAGGAACCGGGCGTAACCGAAAACACCACGGTGAGCGTCTGTCCGTCGCCGGCCAATTCTTTTAGCGGGATCGTGATTTCGTACCCGGAATGAAACTTGAGATCGAAACCCAGCACGGGTTTAATGGAAGTGACCGTGCAGGGAAGGTCCTTCTTCGTCTCTTCCATTTCAAGAACCGCGGCGTCACCGGGAAGCAGGTTTACCGGATTGACTGCATCGGGGTTTCGCAGCAGGTTTTGGGCCGTCGCCTGTTGACACGGAATCGCATAACAACCTAACAGAAGCGCCAGCGGCGGCACCACTCCTGACCACCGCACGACTATTCCAGGGAGGGATATAACGCGACTGATTCGACGGTGTGGGCCGTGCTTTGTCATCTGCAAACCCGTAGATGGTTATTATGGTAGCGCAGATCGAGCCTGGCGAATGCCGAAAGATTTGCCAGCTTTACCAGTACTGTGATGTCGGACATTACCAAGCCGTCCTGCACGGGCGTTGCCAAAGTTAAGATGCAAAGCATCTCCGCGGAAAAACGATGAGTTTCTTCATGGATCGAAACAAGGATCAGGGCGCCCTCCCGCCTTCTCCCGGGGACGCAGAACCCGGCGTCATTGTCAGCCCGGACACGCTGCGGCAGGACCGAATCCCGGCGGGTCAGTCGCGAACGAAGAAGTGGCCCGTCCTCGATGCCAGCGGGCCGCCGAAAATCGATACCGAAGCGTGGACCTTGCGTGTATTCGGCATGGTGGGCCAGCCCGTGGAATGGACCTGGCGCGAATTCCTCGCTCTCCCCCGTGTTCGCGTTTTTTCGGATTTCCACTGCGTGACGCGCTGGAGCCGGCTCGGCAACGTGTGGGAAGGCGTGTCGACCCGGGAATTACTCGCCAGAGCCGGCGGCCCCGCCCCGAACGCCGGTTTCGTTCTCGCGCATGGCTACGACCGCGGTTTCACCACCAACCTGCCGCTGGCCGACTTCCTCGCCGAAGACGCGCTCGTCGCGCTTGAGCATGACGGGGAAGCATTATCGCTCGATCACGGCGGACCCGCCCGTCTTATCGTTCCGCGTCTGTACGCATGGAAGAGCGCGAAGTGGTTGTCGGCCATTGAGGTGATCGCGGATGACCGCCCCGGCTTCTGGGAAAGCAATGGCTATCACATGCGAGGGGATCCCTGGACGGAACAACGCTACGGGTACTAATCTAATTAACCACATAGGCCGTTTGCGGTATTGAACAGAAAGGGCTTGACGGGAAGTCACAGACACTGTCTGCGCCATAGTTTCGGAAATGCTGAAACGCCAGCCTCAGGCCTGACGGTCGGGCGCTGGGCGACGTTCAGCCTCCTGACGCGGTTTTGGATGTTGGCGCGGGAGTAGAATTGGTTGCATGAACTGGAGCGCGGTAGCGGCGATTTTGATGGGTCTGGCGGTTGGGATCGGCGCATTCGGCGCGCATGGCCTCAAAGGGCGTCTCGACGAGTACTCGATGGGTGTGTACGAGAAGGCCGTGCTCTATCATTTCTTCCACGCGCTGGGGTTGATGATTGTTTCGATACTGCCGCGGCTGGGGGCGATTTCACAGTCGGCGGGGGCTTGGGTATGCGGGTTGTTGCTGGCTGGGATCGTGCTGTTTTCGGGTAGCCTTTATGTGCTCGCGGTGAGCGGCGTGAAGGCGCTGGGGGCGATTACGCCGTTTGGTGGTCTGGCGTTCCTGGGAGCGTGGTTCTATCTCGCTTACGCATTGTTGAGGGGTGAAGGCGCGCGGTGATGAGCCGGTTGGCGGCGGCCCTTGGTTCCTGCCGAGTGCGAATGGACACGCGGCGATAGCCGCGTTCTGCCATTATCCACCACAACTCCGGAGCTTCGCTCGATTCGATAGCGGATTTTGAGCGCTACGCCGGTACGGGGACTTCATGCAGGTCCGTAATGGCCTGCCCGAGATCGGTCAGGTCGCTCAGAAGGCGGTTCACGACGTCCTTCGCCGAATAAACGAGGCCTTCCAAAGGCAAATAGGGCGCGAGTTCGCTGATATCGTCACCCGACGTGATCAGGCCCTGCTCCACGTACTTATTGCGTACCTGGGGCTGGCCGATATTCGCCATCAGGGCATTGCACAGGCACTTGCGACCGACGGTGTCCTCGATCTTTCCACCCTTGGAAAGGTAAACGGTCACCGGTTCCGAAGCGCAGCGATAGCCAATGGCCCCCTCAGGAGTGCGGTACGCGTCCCGGAGGTAGCCGAGGTCGCAAATGCGGGGACGACCAGCGTAGGTATTGGCCTCGGTCATGGAACCTTCGAGGCGCACCACCTTGAATGGGAAGTTCGTGGGAGACGCCACCGGATCCGTCACCACGCGCGCCCTGCCGGCCACCACGCCGTTCAGCACGGCGTCCTTATACTCGCGAGTGAGGCCCGACTCGGTGCAGAAGGCAAACGCCGTGCCCACCTGCACGCCCGCCGCGCCATTCTCAAGCGCCTCGCGGACTTTTTCCGGCCTGCCATAGCCGCCCGCCAGCCAGAACGGCAGGTTCAGTTCCCGAAGCTTTGGAAGATCGACGACGTCGCGCTCACCGTAAACCGGTTCGCCTTCCTCGTTGAAGATCGGCTTTCCACGCGGCGGAGCGTTATGTCCGCCCGCCGTGGGGCCTTCCACGATAAAACCATTGACCTTGCCGTTCGCTTTCCTCACCATGGTGATGGCGAGGGTGTTGGAAGCGATAATGGCGAGAAAGTCCGGACGCTTCAGCGGCGGCAGATCCACTTCCATGTACTCGCGCGGGGAGAAGCGCATCATGGTGTCGTCGCCTTCTTTCGCGCCGGTCACAGGCAGCGGATAGGCTGCGGGTTCATGCACCGCGAGGTTATCGAGCACGCCTGGAATCTTCAGAGGAATACCCGCGCCGATCAGGACATAGGAGACGCCCGCCAGCATGGCGCCGTAAGCCGAGGCCAGCAGGGGCAACTGAATTTTTTCGAGGTAGTTGATGCCGACGCCGTTGTCGTGGCCCTCTCGGGCCAGGAACACTTCCACGAAATTGGCGACGATACAAAGCTCCCGCACTTCGCGCGGGCCATCCTTCGTCGCCGGCTTCGGCCTCTTGTACGGCTGCATAAGCGCCTTGCCGCCGGGAATGTACCATGAGTCCCAGATGCGCCTGGCCATCTCGGGAAAAGGAAAGCGGTCGACGGCGCGGCGCATGTGTCCGCCTGGGTCGCCATCCTGCAGGCGGCGGGCGAAGACCTGGTCCAGCGCAGTGCCGGAGACGACGCCGAGCTGGCCGAGTTTCGAGACGGCCGATGCGAGCCGCCAGTTGGACACCGCAATGCCCATGCCGCCCTGTATGATCGTAGGGAAGTTGCTCAACACTTAGCTTTATTGTTACATGATGAGTGTGCGCCCAAACCGAGGCGCAATGTAAGGAAACATAAAAAATGGCCACCGATCAATTCCGACCCTGCGCCCGCGACGTTCCGCGAGAGCTTTTACCCGTCCTGCTGGCCGCGGTGCTTTTCTGCGTCCCCGCATCTGCGCAGAAGGGCGCACCCCTGTCCGCCCAGAAGATCCTCTGGCTGGGCGACAGCATCACTCAGGCTGGCGACTATGTTTCACTGGTGGAGTATTACCTGAACAAGCAATACACCTCCAGCCATTTCGATTTCGTCAGTATCGGGCTGTCCAGCGAAACGGTCTCCTGCCTCACTGAGACCGATCATCCTTTTCCGCGGCCGTGCCTTTCCGAGCGCCTGGACCGCGCCCTGAGCGCGGTGCATCCGCAGGTCGTGATTGCCTGTTATGGGATGAACGACGGGATTTATCATCCACAGAGTCCGGAGCGCATGGCCGCTTTTCAGAAGGGAATCCGGGATCTGATCGACAAAGCGAGAGCGAAGAACGCGCGGGTCATCCTGCTTACGCCGCCGCCTTTCGACCCCGTCCCGCTTACGACGACTCGCGGTGGAGATGCCCCCGACTTCAGCTTCAAAGCCCCGTACGCAAAGTACGACGACGTATTGGCCGAATACGCGGCGTGGGAGAAGACTTTGCCGGCAGTCGACGTCCAGGTGGTGGATTTGCACTCGGCGCTCAGCGCGTATATTGCAAAACAGCGTGTGACGGATCCGAAGTTCAGCTTCACCACGGACGGGATTCATCCCGATCTTGCAGGACATTTGCTGATGGCTCGGACTCTGCTGGGCGATCTGAAGGTGAAGCTTCCGCAGACGCCGTTAAACGACGAAGCCGCGCGGGTGAAAGCGGACGGACTCTACGTGCTGGTGAAGGCGCATCGCGAGAAGCGGTCTCAGGGCTGGCTCGATTACGTCGGGTATACGCGCGACAAGACCGTGAAGACGCAAAGCCCGGACGCCGCGGAGAAGACGGCGCAATCTCTGCAGCTTCAGGTGGACCTGATGCGCGACGCAAAGTAGGGCCGCCGGATTCAGCCTCAAACTGTTATACAATTCCCGTTGACCATGAATTCACGCTCACTCGTCCTCATCGCGATTGCAATGGCCGCAGTAGTTCCCGCCGCCGCCGACGTTACCCTGCCGCATGTCCTCGCCGACCACATGGTGATCCAGCGCGGCCAACCGGTCCACATTTGGGGCAAGGCATCGCCGGATGAAGCCGTGACGGTCATTTTCCGTGGGGCATCGCAGGGAACGAAGGCCGACTCGCTCGGTCGATGGACGGTGTCGCTCGCGCCAGGCGAGGCCGGCGGTCCGTTTGCTCTCACCGTTAAGGGCAATAACACGATCTCGTTTGGCGACGTGCTGGTTGGCGATGTGTGGGTGGCGTCGGGCCAATCGAACATGGAGTTCAAGCTCCGGCAGGGGGATAACGCCGCAGCCGAAATCGCAGCCGCGAAATATCCGAAGATCCGCCGTACGCTGATCGACCGAAAGGTGTCCGATTATCCTCTCGAAGACGCAACCGGCCAGGCCTGGGTGGACGTGACTCCGGAGAACGCCGGGGGCGCTTCGGCTGTGGCTTACTTCTTCGCGCGGCACATTCAGGAGAAAGAAGCGGGCGTGCCGATCGGCATCATCGAAACCTTTTGGGGCGGGACTCCGGTGGAGGCGTGGACCAGCCTGCGCGGCATCGCGGCCGATCCGGCTCTGATGCCGATCTTCAGCGAGTGGGCGAAGGCCGAGGAGGCGTGGCCGGTGACGCAGGCGACTTACGAGAAGCAACTTGCCGAGTGGAACGTGACGTCGGCCGCGGCGAAGGCCAGCGGGGCGACGGTTCCGGCGCAGCCTGCGAACCCCAACCTGCGGCCCGGCGGCCCTTTTGTTCCCGCGGGGCTCTATAACGCGATGATCGCGCCGTTCACGCAGTTTCCGATCAAAGGCGCGATCTGGTACCAGGGTGAGACGAATGCCAACGCGAATCCCAATGGAGCGTCGCTTTACGCACACGCGTTTCAGGGAATGATTCGCGATTGGCGTCATGCCTGGGGCGAAGGCGATTTTCCGTTTCTGTTCGTGCAACTGGCGAACTATAAGGCGAGCCCCGCATGGGCGGATCTGCGTGAAGCGCAGCGGCAGACCTTGGCGCTCGCGAATACAGGTATGGCCGTAATCATCGACATCGGCAACCCCGATAATGTGCATCCGACCGACAAACAGGACGTGGGGTTGCGGCTCGCGCTTGCGGCGCGCGCGATCGCGTATGGGGAGAAGATCGAGTATTCC
>Ga0302320_10020442_pt1 | contig 13209 bp, 13 predicted proteins | sample Bog_T0_3_FD_202130 | JGI IMG/M metagenome (GOLD analysis project Ga0302320, IMG submission 202130) | Peat permafrost microbial communities from Stordalen Mire near Abisko, Sweden - Bog_T0_3 | ecosystem: Environmental > Terrestrial > Soil > Wetlands > Peat | place: Sweden: Abisko, Stordalen Mire...
CGAAGGGCACGGGCTGGACGTTGTCCTGGAGCTTGCGCAGCTCCAGGATCAGCGGGGCCGGCAGCACGTCCGGCCGCATGCTCATGAGCTGGCCGAACTTCACGAAAGTCGGCCCGAGGTCCTCGAGGGTGAGCCGGATTCGCTCCCACTCGCTGCTTTGCGGACGGGGATGGGAAACTAGCCGCTGCCGGATGCCCGCGGGGACGTCAAGGTGATCAAGCAGGTCGGCGAATCCGTGCCGCGCCAGGACGCTGAATATTTCCTTCGCCCTGACCGCATTGTTGAAAAGGTTGAGCGGCTTCACGGCTCACCGGCGCGCGTGGAGGGCGGGGTGAGCTTCTCCTCGAGCGCGCGGACGCGCTGCTCGAGCGCGGCGAGCCGGGCATGGGTCTTCTCGTCGGCCCGGGCGGTGAAATCGCGCAACTTGGCCCCGAGGGTGTCGCAAACCTCCTCAAATTCCTTGCGCCCCTGCTCGGCGATCTTGTCGGCCATCACCCGGGCATCGCCCGCGGTCACCTTCCCCTGGCGGACGAACTCGTCGAGCGCCTGCTCGACCTTCTCTTTTGTGATGGCGGCGGCGCCGGCGCCGGCGAGCAGTGATTTTTTGATGAGGTCGATCATGATGCCCCCATTATGATCCGCCCCAGACATTTCCGCAAATGGAATCAGGCGGTCTCGCCGAGCTCGGCCGCGCGCTCGCGGAGCAGGGTCAGGAACTGCTCCGCGCCCCGGCTCTGGTACCGCTGGAGGTGGCGCACGACCCCGATCTCGCGGACGGGCGCGCGGTCGGCCAGGGTGATGTAAACGAGTTCCTTTTGGTCGGCGGGTTCCTGCGCCACGCGGGGCAGGATCGAGATGCCCACCCCGAGGGACACCAGCGCCTTGACGGTCGAAACCTGGGCGCACCGGTAGCCGATCCGGGGCTCGAAGTGGTTGTCGCCGCAGAAGCTCCGGACCTGCGCGGCCAGGGTGCTGGATGAGCCCAGCATCACGAAGGCCTCCCCGGCCAGGTCGGCTCCGGTCACCCGGGCCCGGGCGGCCAGGGGATGGCTCCTGGCCACCACCAGCAACAGGGGTTCCCGGAAGAGCAATTCGGCGTGAAGGCGGGGGTCCTTCACCGGCAATGCCATGACCGCGAGATCCAGGCCACCCTCGACCAGCAGGGAGATCAGGGTCGACTGAAAATCCTCACAGACATCAACCTGCAGGTTGGGATAGCGCGCCCGGCAGCGGTCGATCAGTAATGGCAGCAGATGGGGCGCCACCGTGGGAATGGCCCCGACCGTGATCCGCCGGCCCAGCGAGGGATGGTCGCCGAGCTCCTTGGCGGCGCTTTCAACTTCAAAGAGGATCCGCCTGGCCCGCTCCAGGAAGGCGATTCCGGCTTCGGTGAGCACGGCCTTGCGGCCGAGGCGGTGGAACAGCTTGTGGCCGACCTCGTGCTCCAGGTTTATAATTTGTTGGCTTAAAGATGGTTGAGCGACGTTACAGGCGGCTGCGGCCCGGGTGAAGTTGCCGGTGTCGGCCACCGCCGCGACGTAGCGAAGCTGCTGTAGTTCCATAGTGAGAAACTATCATACCTATAAAATAATACAACTTCAACTATTCATAATACCGGGTACCTTCTCCGGCGTGCATCTTTAGGAGGCACGACCAACCAACAGAAAGGAATACAACACATGAAAAAGGACAAAATCCTCAGTGCGGCTATCCCTGGCGCCATCGCCATTGCCGCAACCGTGCTTTCGCTGCGCATACCCATCAGCCCGGACCGGCTAGCCGGTTTCGTCGCCGTTCTGATGCTCCTGGGCATCGCCGCGCTGGAGTATCGGGTCACCTGGAAGAACCTGATCGGTCGCTAACCCGTCCGACACCTCCAAAGCGAAAACACCCAACGGGGCCCGGAGCAATCCGGGCCCCTTTTTTTGGCTATTTCGACGTGGCACGGGCATCCTGCCCGTGTCGATGATGCCATGGGCAGGATGCCCATGCTACGGCTGAGACGCCTCCGACCGTCATTCGATGTCTTGATCGTAGTGGTCGTCGGGCAGCCGGGAAGGGGGAACGGGCGGGACGGAGGGTGGGGCGGCCAGGGGCGGCGCCGGGACATGAGGGCCGGCTGAAGGCTCGATCCTTTGCGGGGTGACGTTGATCGGCGGCCGGGGCGGCATGGCCGGCCGCCGCTCAGTCTCGTCGATCGCCCGCTTGAATTCGTTTTCGACGTCGCTCGCCGCCTTCTTGAGTTCGCGGATGGCCTTGCCGAGACCCCGGGCAAACCCGGGCAGTTTCTCGCCGCCAAAGAAGATCAGGACCACGACCATGATCAGCATGATCTCGGGGCCGCCGAACATATCGAGAAATGCCAGTTCGGCGCTCATTTCACCTTCACGCTGACCGTGAATGTCTCCGTCTGGCCCGGCGCCACCCAGTGCAGCCCGACCTTGTTCTCGGGCGCGTTGGGCGGGCCCATCCAGGGCTCGACGCAGTAGAACGGCGAAGCATCGTCGGCCGTCCACGTGACGAAAGCGGCGTCGGGCGGCGGGACCTTGGCGGTGCCAAGGCGCACGGCGACGTCGCCCGGCCGGCCCTTTTCCCCGAAGACCACCTCATTGCTGCGCAATCCGGTGTGCAGGGTGTCGATCAGGTCGGGGTTCGCCAGGCTCTCCTCGAGCTGCAGCGCCGGACCCGGGATCAGGTTGCCGGCGGGACCGTGGCGCTGCCGCGTGGTGGCCGGGATGCGGATCAGGTAGTCGCCGCGCGTCGTGCCCTCGTTCCACGGCAGGGTGAAGTAGAAGTGGTGGCCCGCGCTCCAGGGCAGGGGCTCGGAGCCGAGATTCTTGAGGCGGAACTCGCAGGCCAGGCCGAGGGACTCGAAGCGGTAGGTGACCGTGAACTCGCAGTCGCAGGGGTAGCAGGTGCGGGCCTCCTCCCCGGGGACCCATTGGGCGGCAAATCCCGCGGGGTCGGCGCCGACCACCCGGAACTCGCCCTGGCGCGCGAGGCCGTGCATGGGCATGGGGCGGCGGACGCCGTGCGGGTCGCGCCAGAAATAGATGTCCCCGTGGTCGAAGGTGCGGCCGCTGAAGGGGAACAGGATCGGGTTGCCGCCGCGCACCCGGTAAAAATCGTCGAGCGAGCCGATCTCGGGCCAGAAGATCACGTCGCGCACCGAGCCGTCGCCGAGCGTGAGGTTCCAGTTCATCAGGCGGGCCCCCTTTTCCGGCAGCGCCAGGAAGGTGGAGCGCCCGACCCGCCAGCGCATCAGCGTCTGGCCCAGATAAGGAATTCTTTCCATTCGGCCATGCTTGCACTGGCCGTGCGCAGGGTCAAACTAAGCCTGCTCAATGTTAAGGAAATGGTTCGGCATTCTGGCGGTGGCGCTGGCCTCGGTTCCCGGCCTTGGGGCCGCCGGCGCGGGCGCGGCGGCCGCGCCGAAGCGCGTGGTGATCATCCCGCTGCAGACCGAGGTGGCCGGACCGGCCCTTTACCTCCTGCGGCGCGGCCTGAAGGAGGCGATCGCGGAACACGCCGACGTCGTCGTGCTCGACCTCAAGACGCCGGGCGGCGCGATCGACACCACCTTCTCGATCATGGAGGCCCTGGGCAAATTCCCCGGCCTGACGATCGCCTATGTCGACAACGAGGCGATGTCGGCGGGCGCCTTCATCGCGGCGACGACGGACGAGATCTGGTTCGCGCCCGACGGTGTCATCGGCGCCGCGGCCCCCGTCACCTCCACGGGCCAGGACGTGGACGCGACGATGAAGCTGAAGCTCACCAGCTACCTGAAGGCGCGGATGCGCGCGGTCTCGGAGGGCCGGGGCTACCGGGGCGAGGTGATCTCCGCGATGATCGACGCCGACAGCGTCCTGGAGATCGACGGGCAGGTGCTGAAGGACAAGGGCGGCCTGCTCTCGCTCACCGCCCCGGAGGCGATGAAAAAGTACGGCCACCCCGCCCGGCCGCTGCTCGGCGCGGGGATCGCCCGGGACACCGCCGATCTGCTCGCGCAGAAGTTTGGCGCGGGCGGGACGGTGGTGACCCGGCTGGAGGCCACCTGGTCCGAGCGCCTGGCCTTTTTCCTCAACGGGCTGGCGCCGGTGCTGCTCGGGCTGGGCGTGGCGGCGCTTTTCATCGAGTTCAAGACCCCGGGATTCGGGGTTTTCGGCATTATCGGGATCAGCCTGCTCGCCATGGTGTTTCTCAGCAGCGCGGTGGCCGGCCTTTCCGGCCACGAGCCGATCGTCCTCTTCGCCATCGGCGCCGTCCTGCTCGGGCTGGAGCTGGCTTTCTTTCACAGCGCGGGGTTCCTCGGCGTGATCGGCTTCGTGCTGATGCTCGGGTCGCTGGTCTGGGCCATGACGGACCTGTGGCCGAACGAGCCGCTGACCGTCGCCTGGTCGGCGGACGCCTTTGTGCGCCCGCTGGCCAATCTCGGCCTGGGCCTGGCGCTCGCGCTTGTGCTGGCGTCCGTGCTGGCCCGGTTCCTGCCGCACCGCCTGTTCTGGGACCGGATGGCGATCGGAGCGACCTCGGGGGGAGCGGCGCAGACCGCGGGGGCCGCCCCCGGCACCGGTCACGCGCTCGACGCGCTGGTCGGGCGCCGCGGGGTGGCCGCGACCGCCCTTCACCCCATGGGCCAGGTCGAGATCGAGGGCCGCCGCTACGAGGCGAAGGTCGAGGTGGGGGACGCCCCGGCCGGCGCGCCCGTCGTGGTCCGCGGCCGCATGGACTTCGGCCTGATCGTCGAACGCACGGGCTGACCGCGCCAGCTGAATTCTTTCGATCCGGTCCCACGCAAAGGCGCAAAGCCGCAAAGGCCGATCCTTCCGATCACCAAACCCACCAAACAACGAACCTCGATCCCGCATGCGGGATCGAGGTTTCGTTGTTTGGTGACTTGGACGGGAGACTGAACCTGCCGGGGTTTTCCTTTGCGCCTTTGCGTGAGAAAATGATTGGGAAACCCCGGAAAACGACCCGCGCCAATGCCGGAGCCCCGGAGGGGTTGACTCCATCCCGCCCTGTCCGATCTTCCTGTTCAACGGCTGGCTTTTGGTGCCTAATGGCTCCCCCGGCATGATCCAGATCGTCCTCTTCTTTCTCGTCGGCGTCGCCCTGCTCGCCGCGGACGTGTTCGCCGCGAGTTTCGTCCTCGCGGTCTGCGGCGGCGCGGTGATGACCGTCGGCTGCGGCGTGGCGTATCAGCATTTTGGATTGATGGGCGCCCTGCTCGCGGGCGCCGTCGCGCTCGCGCTGCTCGGCGGGACGGTCTATGCCGAGCTGGTCCTCCTCCCTCGCACGCGCTTCGGGCGCGGGCTGATCGTGCACGCGACCTCCGGCGCCGCCAGCCAGCCGCCCTTGGCCGCGGGCGAGGTGGTGGGCAAGGCGGCGGTGGCCCTCACCACCCTGGCCCCCAGCGGTTATGTGCTGGTCGAGGGCCGGCGCTACGAGGCCTTCTCCCGCTCCGGCCACGTCACCAAGGGCTCCGCCCTCCAGGTCGTGGGCCTGGATAATTTCCGTTTAATCGTCTCCCAGGCGGAATGAAATCATTTTGAAACTCCCTTGAAAATTTAACCCTAAAACCATGTTCGACACCTCTCTCCTCATCCTGATCCCCGTCGGGATCGTCATCCTCGTCCTCGCGGGCGTTTTCCTGTCCTATTTCGGCACCTGGCTCAAGGCCCGCCTCAACGGCGCCCCCGTCAGCATCATGAATCTCGTGGGCATGCGCCTGGGCGGCGTGCCGTACGGGCTGGTGGTCACCGCGCGCATCACCGCGGTCAAGGCGGGTATCCAGATCACGACCGACAAGATCGCGGCGCACTTCCTGGCCGGCGGCAACGTGCTTCCGACCGTGCAGGCGCTCATCGCCGCGCAGAAGGCGGGCATTGCGCTCGACTGGGACCGCGCCTGCGCCATCGACCTCGCGACCAAGGGCTCGGGCAAGTCGGTGGTCGAGGCGGTGCGCACCTCCGTCGACCCGAAGGTCATCGACTGCCCCAACCCGGAAAGCGGGCGTACCACCATCGACGGCGTGGCCAAGGACGGCATCCAGGTCAAGGTGAAGGCGCGGGTCACCGTGCGGACGCACCTCGACCGCTTCGTCGGCGGCGCCAAGGAGGAGACGATCATCGCGCGCGTCGGCGAGGGCATCGTCACCACCATCGGCATCGCCGACAGCTACAAGCATGTGCTCGAGTCGCCCGACAGCATTTCCAAGACGGTCCTGGCCCGCGGCCTCGACGTGGGCTCGGCCTTCGAGATCCTGTCGATCGACATCGCCGACGTCGACGTCGGCGAGAACATCGGGGCCCGGCTCCAGGTCGCCCAGGCCGAGGCCAACAAGAACATGGCCCAGGCCCAGGCGGAGATCCGCCGCGCGGCCGCGGTCGCGCTCGAGCAGGAGATGAAGGCCCGGGTGCAGGAGATGCAGGCGAAGGTGGTCGAGTCGCAGGCGCAGGTGCCGCTCGCCATGGCGGAGGCGTTTCGCAGCGGGCGGTTGGGGGTGATGGATTACTATCGGATGGAGAACATCCAGGCGGACACCACCATGCGCCAGAACATCGCGCAGCCGGGGGACAAGAAGTGACGGGCGCGGGGTGACGCGCGATGAACGTCCTGCTGCAAAATCCGGCGATCCTGCTGGTGCTGGTGGTGCTGGCCACCCGGTTTATCGGCAAGCGGCTGGCGGCGGGCCGGAAAGCTTCCGCGGCCGCGGAGCCAACCGCCGCGGCCGCCGAGGAGGCCGAGCGGACCCGGCGCGTGCGGGAGGAGGTGGCGCGGAAGATCGCGGAGCGGCGCCGGGAGGCGGCGCCGCCGGTGGCGCCGCGGGCGCCGGCCGCGGCCCGGCCGGCCGTCGAGGTCCCGCCGGCCCGGCCGCCGGCGCGGACCTACGCGGACGCGGATTTGGCAGGGGTGTTGGCGCAGCAGCAGAAGCTGGTGGACCAGATGCGCGTGCTCGAGGGCGTCCAGGCGCCGGCGCCGGGCGCGGCCCGCGGGTCGTTCTCCGCCCCCTCCCCGGCGGCCAGCGGCGGCGCTCTCCCGGAACTGGCCGACGGCCACGGCGCGCGGCGTGCGATCGTGCTCCGCGAGGTGCTGGGCCCGCCGCGGGGCCTCACCCTCGAGGGCTGCCTCTGGCGGTAGGAAAAGCAGCGCAGGCGGGAGGCCGGAGCTATTTTAACGCTTCGAGGCCAGTGGCACGCTTTGAGTTCGGTCGATCCTCCGATCCATCAAACCCCCGAAACAACGAAAACCCGATCCCATTTGGATCGGGTTTTCGCTGTTTCGGGACTTGGGCTGAAGACTGATTCTGCCGGGGTTTTCTTTGCGGCTTTGGGAAAAATCTAACGGCGCCATCACCGCTTCGAGAGGTCGATCGCCACCCGGTTGCGGCCGGTCAGGCCGGTCGGGTACCGTTTGCCCTTGTAGTCGATCGCGACGGACTCGAGGGCCGACGCCGTGAGATAGAGCGGGACGTTCTCGAATTCGCGCTGCTCGCCGGCGGCGAGCGGCCCCTGGTAGAGCTCGGCGCCGTCGGACTGGCGCACGACCTTGATCCGGACGGCGTCGAGCGCGACGATCGCCACCGCGGCGACCGGCGCCTGCTGCACCGGGGCCGGCAGCACCGCCGCCGCGCGGGCCGGCTCGGAGGCGGAACTTCCGCCCATCAGCGATTTCACCACCCAGAGAATGAGCAGGAGCAGGATCACGCCGGCGCCGGCCATGATGCCCTTGAAGACCAGCGCCTGGTTGATGCCACCCGGCTTCGCCTCGCCGCCGCGGCTGCGCGGCGCGTGCAGGCCGCGGCCCGGCCCCTCGTTGCCGCCGACCCAGCCCGCGCCGCCGGCCGCCGGGCTGGCCGCGGGCGGCTCGGGCGCCGGGGCCGCATCGCCGGCCTCGTCGGCGCCGGCGATCGAAAGATCCATCCGGCCGTAGACCTCGCGGCTCGGCTGGCGGGGCCGGGCCTCGCCGTGCCCGAGCGCGGCATAGTCGGCGAGGATCCGCTCGGGCGGGAGGTGCAGGAAAACGGCGTAGGCCCGCAGGAAGCCCCGCACGTAAAGGTCGCCCAAACCGATGTCGAACTGGTTGGCCTCGAATTTCTGGAGATACTCGCCGCGGACCTTGGTGGCCTCCGCCGCCTCGCGGATTGAGCCGCCTTTTTTCTTCCGCGCCTCCTCCAGGCGCTCGCCGATGGTCTGCATAGGGTACGAGTTAGGGGCTTAAGTTGTCCAAATCGACCAAAATCTCACGGGGGCTCGAACCATTCTCGGGTCCGACGATCCCCTTGTCCTCCATGATCTCCATGATTCGGGCCGCCCGGTTGTAGCCGATGCGCAGGCGGCGCTGCAGCATCGAGGTGCTGGCGCGGCGGCTGATCTTGAGCACCTCCATGGCCTTGTGGAACAGCTCGTCATCATCGCCCAACTCGCCCTCCTCGTCGGCGTTCTCCTCGTCCTCGTCGCGGCTGGCGCGGTCGATCTCCTGCTGGACGTCCTGGGCGTAGCGGGGCGGCTCGTTGTTTTCCTTGAGGAAATCGACGATGGCCTGGATCTCGTCGTCGGCGACGAAGGCGCCCTGGGCGCGGACGACGCGCGACGTCCCCGGCGGAGTGAAGAGCATGTCGCCCCGGCCGATCAGGGTCTCGGCCCCCTTGGTGTCGAGGATCGTGCGCGAGTCGATCTGGGAGGCCACCTGGAAGGCGATGCGCGAGGGCAGGTTGGCCTTGATGATGCCGGTGATGACGTCGACCGACGGGCGCTGCGTGGCGATGATCAGGTGGATCCCGGCGGCGCGCGCCAGCTGGGCCAGACGCGCGATGTTGGTCTCGATCTCGGCCGGCGCCACCATCATGAGGTCGGCCAGTTCGTCGATGATCACGACGATGTAGGCCATGTGCGGGGGAACCTCCAGGCCGTCGTCCGCGGCGAGTGGGTCGAGGCCCTCCAGCGAGGCCTGGGCCGAGGGCCCGGGCGCGGCGTCCTTGCGGCGGTGGTTGAACGAATGGATGTTCCGGACGTTGACCTTGGCGAAGATCTGGTAGCGTTTCTCCATTTCCCGCAGCAGCCACTTGAGGGCGGCCGGGACCTTTTTCGGCTCGGTCACGACCGGGATGAACATGTGGGGCAGCGTATTGAAGATCTTCAGCTCGACGACCTTGGGGTCCACCATGATCAGGCGCACGTCCCGCGGGCTCTTGGAGTACAGGATCGAGGCGATGATGGAGTTGATGCAGATCGACTTGCCGGAGCCGGTGGCCCCGGCGATCAGCAGGTGCGGCATCTTGGTGAGGTCGGAGATCAGCGGCTTGCCCGAGGCGTCCTTGCCCAGCGCGATGGGCAGTTCCGGCTTGGTCGAGCTCCATTCCTCGCTCTCCAGGATCTCCCGCAGCCGGACCGTCATGGGCTGCTTGTTCGGGACCTCGACCCCCACCGCCGCCTTGCCGGGGATCGGGGCGAGGATGCGGACCGACTGGGCGCGCATGCCCAGGGCGATGTTCTTGTCCAGGCCGGAGATCTTCTCCACCCGGACGCCCGCGGCCGGGACCACCTCATAGCAGGTGATGACCGGCCCGACGTGGATTTCGCCGAGCGTCACCTCGACGCCGAATTCCCGCAGGATGCGGAGGAGGTTCTCGGCGTTCTGGCGGTGCTCCTCCTCGCTGTTGGAGATCGGGACGCGGACCTGCTCCTTGAGCAGGGCGAGCGGCGGGCTCTGGTACTTGTCGTCGCCGATGAGGGCCGCGGGCGCCCTGGCCTTTTTCGACTCCACCGGCTTGACGATGTTGAGCTCGAGCTTGCCCGCGGGGGGCTCGGGCGGCCGCCGGGGGGGCGGGGGCGCGGCGGCGGGGGCGGGCGCCGCCTTGGCGACCAGCACGTTTTTATTCGCCGGCCCGATCGGCTCCAGCACCAGCGGGGCCGGCGCCGGTGCGGCCTCGGGCCGGCGCGAGACGGTTGCCGCAGCGGGCCGCGCCCGGCGCAGGGACAGGCCGGACCACCAGGCCGAAAACTGCGCCAGGACCTTCTCGAGCTCGGCGCCGATGTCCTTGGTGAAGATGAAGAGCAGGCCGCAGGTGTAGACCAGCCCCAGCAGCACCAGGGTGCCGAAATCGCCGAGCAGATCCTTGAGCAGGCCCTGGTAGATGAGCTGGCCGATCAGTCCGCCCGGGCCGTGCGGAAAGTAGCTGGTGGTCTTGAAGCTCTCGACCATCGCCGCCAGGCCGGAGCCGGCGAGCAGGCAGACGATGGCGGCAATGGCGCGGGAGAGCGCGAGCTGGCGGGCGCTGCGGATCGCCAGGGTGGCGAACCAGAGCAGGAAAATGGGCACGAGCCACGCCGACAGGCCGAGGCCGAAGAACGCGATGAAGGCCGCCGTCGAACCGAAAGAGCCGACAAAATTCCTTTCCGTCGGGTTGGTGGTCACAAAGCCGCTCTGCTCGGGCCCGTAACTCAAGAACGCGACTGCCAGCAGCATACCGAAGAGCAGGCAGGCCGCCGCGACGAGCCAGTTCGAGGGGGAACGGGGCGTCTTGAAGGGCGAACGGTCGTTTGAGTTTGAACTCTCGGGTTTCGGCATTTGTGTGGGCCGATCAGATGCCAGAATTTCTTCGTTTTCAACCCCTCTATCAGGAACGCGTCTGGGGCGGCCGCTCGTTGGAGGACCGTTTTGGCCGCGCGCTGCCGCCGGCGCGGCCGATCGGGGAGAGCTGGGAGATCGTCGACCGGCCCGAGGCGCAATCGGTCGTGGCGGGGGGTGCGCTGGACCGGCTCACCCTCCGGGAGGTGATCGAGCGCCACGGCGCCGCCGTGATGGGCCCGGCGTGGCCGGCGGCGAAACGCTTTCCCCTGCTGGTGAAATGGCTCGACTGCCGCGAGCGGCTGAGCCTGCAGGTCCATCCGCCCGCGGCGGTCGCGGCCGAGCTCCACGGCGAGCCGAAGACGGAGAACTGGTACATCGCCCATACCGCGCAGGGCGCGCAGCTGATGGTCGGCCTCAAGCGCGGGGTCACGCGGGAGGCGTTCGAGCAGGCGATCGCGAACCACACGCTCGAGTCGTGCGTGCATCATTTTCCCGTGGCGGTCGGCGACTCGATCCTGGTCGAGAGCGGGCAGGTGCACGCGATCGACGCGGGCAACCTCATCCTCGAAATCCAGCAGAATTCCGATACCACCTACCGGGTCTACGACTGGGGCCGGACCGGGCTCGACGGCAAGCCGCGCGCGCTCCACATCGCCGAGTCCCTGCGGTCCATCTTGTGGAACAGCTTCGAGCCCGTGCCGGTGCGGGCCGCGCCGACGCCCGGGGTGATCGCGGACTGCGACGCCTTCCGCATCCGGCGCGTGGTGCTGGGCGCCGGGGAGAAGTTTACCGTCGCCGCCGGCGAGCAGCCGCGGCTGCTCAGCGTGGTGAACGGGCGGGTGAGCGCGGCGGCGGAGGGCCGGCCCGCGGCGGCCGGGGCGCTCGGGCTGGGGGAGAACATCCTGCTGCCCTACGGGACGGCTTTCACCTTCACCGCCGGGACCACCGCGATCGTGCTCGTGACGGAGGACTTCGCCTGATACCCGGCTTGCCCCGCCCGGGCTTCTGGGTATCCTGACTGCACCATGTCCCGCACCGAATCCACTGACAAAGCTCCGCCCGCCGACCCACCCGCCGCCGCTCCGGGGGACGAGGCGATCGCCGCCGCCCGCAAGGAGGCGGCCGACGCCTATGACCGCTACCTGCGCGCCGTCGCGGACCTGGAGAACTTCCGGCGCCGTTCCGTCCGCGAGAAGGAGGAGCTGAGGCTCTTCGCGGCCTCGCGCGTCCTCGAGGACCTGCTGCCCGTGCTCGACAATCTTTCGCTCGCCGTCGCCGCGGCCCGGCAGCCGCGGGCCAGCCTCGACGCCCTGACGGGCGGCGTGGAGATGGTCGGCCAGCAGCTCAAGACCGCCCTGGTCGCCCACGGGCTCAAGGAGATCAACCCGGTCGGCCAGCCGTTCGACCCGCACCAGCACGAGGCCCTGTCCCACGAGGCCAGCGCCACCGTGCCGGTCGAGCACGTCGTCAGCGTCGTGCGCAATGGCTACTCGCTCAACGGCCGCCTGCTGCGGCCGGCCGCGGTCGTGGTGTCCAACGGTCCGGCTTCGAAATAAAGATGGCCAAGGAAGACTATTACGCGCTGCTCGGGGTGGAGAAAAACGCCACGGAAGAGGAACTGAAGAAAGCCTATCGCAAGAAGGCCGTGCTGCACCATCCGGACAAGAATCCGGGCAACAAGCAGGCCGAGGAGATGTTCAAGAAGATCTCCGAGGCGTACGAGGTGCTGAAGGATCCCGAGAAGCGCGCCGCCTACGATCGCTACGGGCACGCCGCGTTCCAGGGACCCGGCGCGGGCGCCCGGGGCGCCGGCGGCATGGCGGGCGCGGGCGGGTTCCACGACCCGTTCGACATCTTCCGCGAGGTTTTCGGCCAGGGCGGGGGGACCCGGGGCGGCATTTTCGAGGAGATGTTTGGCGGCGGGGGCGGCCGCGACGGCGGCTCGGACGGGGCGGACCTGCGCTACGACCTGGAAATCACGCTCGAGGAGGCGGCCCGCGGCGTCGAGAAGGAGATCTCCTTTCGCAAGCAGGTCGCCTGCGAGCATTGCAGCGGCACCGGCGCCGAGCCGGGCTCGAAACGCGTGACGTGTCCGACCTGCCGCGGCGCCGGCCAGATCCGCCGCTCCGGTGGCATCATCGTGTTCACGCAGACCTGCCCGACCTGCGGCGGCTCCGGCAAGAAGATCGAGAAGCCGTGCACGGTGTGCCGCGGCGAGGGGCGCGTGACCAGCAACGCCAAGCTCAACGTGCGCATCCCGGCCGGCGTGGACACCGGGTCCCGCCTGCGCTCCTCCGGCAACGGGGCGGCGGGCGCGGCGGGCGGGGCCGCGGGCGACCTCTACATCGTGCTGACCGTCAAGGAGCACGAGCTGTTCGAGCGGCAGGGCGACGACCTGTTTTGCGAGATGCCGATCAAGTTCACCCTGGCCACCCTGGGGGGCACGATCGAGATTCCCACCCTCTCGGGCAAGGCGACGCTCAAGGTCCCGCCCGGCACCCAGAGCGGCACGACGTTCCGGCTGCGCGACAAGGGCATGCCCAATCTCCGCTCCGGCCGCGCCGGCGACCAGCTGGTGCGGATGCACGTCGAGGTGCCCTCTGCCCTCTCGGCCGAGCAGCGGAAAATACT
>Ga0302320_10020445_pt1 | contig 13208 bp, 3 predicted proteins | sample Bog_T0_3_FD_202130 | JGI IMG/M metagenome (GOLD analysis project Ga0302320, IMG submission 202130) | Peat permafrost microbial communities from Stordalen Mire near Abisko, Sweden - Bog_T0_3 | ecosystem: Environmental > Terrestrial > Soil > Wetlands > Peat | place: Sweden: Abisko, Stordalen Mire...
CAGCCGTCAGACCGCCAATGACTCTGAACTCCTGGCAATTCTGCGGCGCACTCCCGGCAGCGCTCGCTACGGCGTTCTGTTCACCCACATCCACGATCAGGCAGCCCAGGTGCTGCGCCTGCCCACGGGCCGCGTTATCGATCCGCAACAGCCCCTCAGCGAGGCTGGCCTCGATTCGCTGATGGCCGTGGAACTGCGCGACACCATAGGCAGAGCGGTCGGCCGTGTGCTGCCCGCGACTCTGCTGTTCGATTACCCTACGCTCGACGCCCTGGCGCATTACCTGCACCGCGAAGTCGTCAACCTCGAACCGGAACCGGAAGCAAAGCCTGCGCTGATTCCGGACGCTGTTCCGGCGAAGCACGCGGCCGATGAACCCATCGCGGTGATCGGCATCGGATGCCGCTTTCCCGGGGGCGCGACCTCGCCCGAATCGTTCTGGAAAATTCTCCGTGACGGTGTGGATGCGGTCGGCGAAGTACCGCCGGAACGTTGGGACATCGACGCATATTTCGATGCCGATCCCGAGGCTCCCGGAAAAACGTACTCGCGCTGGGGTGCTTTTCTCGATCACGTGGATCGCTTCGACGCCGGTTTCTTTGGTATTTCTCCCCGCGAAGCTATGCACCTCGATCCTCAGCATCGGTTATTGATCGAGGTCGCCTGGGAAGCTCTGGAAAACGCAGGCCAGGCCCCGGACAGCCTCGTAAACACACTCGGCGGAGTCTTCATCGGCATCTCCACGAACGAATACATGATGCGCTTCATGAGTGGCGATCCGGCCGAGATCAACGCCTACATGGGCACCGGTAATACGCTGGCTGCCGCAGCCGGCCGCCTCTCGTATCTCCTCGGGCTGCAGGGTCCCGCGCTGTCCGTCGACACTGCATGCTCGTCGTCTCTCGTTTCTGTCCATCTCGCCTGCCAGAGCCTTCGTCACGGGGAATGCAACATGGCAATCGCGGGCGGCGTGAATCTGATGCTCTCGCCCGGCGGCACCGTCATTCTTTCCAAAACGCGCATGCTCTCTCCCGTAGGCCGCTGCAAAACCTTCGACGCTTCCGCGGACGGCTTTGTTCGCGGCGAAGGCTGTGGCGTGGTGGTTCTTAAGAGGCTGTCGGACGCGCAGGCCGCAGGCGACCGGATTCTCGCCGTCGTTCGCGGCTCAGCCGTGAATCAGGACGGCCGCAGCAATGGACTAACCGCGCCTAATGGCCTCGCGCAGGAGACAGTGATTCGGAAAGCGCTGGCCGACGGAGGCGTGCTTCCCGATGAGATCGGCTATATTGAAGCGCACGGTACAGGCACGCCCCTGGGCGATCCCATTGAAATCCACGCGCTCGGCCGCGTACTGGGAACCAAACGCGCGGAACGGCTGCCTATCGGATCGGTCAAAACCAATCTCGGCCACCTTGAAGCCGCAGCCGGAATTACCGGGCTCATCAAGGTTGTGCTCTCGCTTCAGAACGAGGAGATTCCCTCGCACCTGAATCTCCGGACCCGCAATCCCTATATCGCGTGGGATCAGATACCCGTCGAGATCGTTACGGCCGCACGCGAGTGGAAGAGGTGTAAGCGTCGTCGCATCGCCGGCATCAGTTCCTTCGGTTTCAGCGGCACTAATGCGCATGTAGTTCTCGAAGAGGCGCCCGTACCCCTGGTTCACCCGGAAACGTCCCGCCCGGAAACATCTGAGCGACCTCTTCATTTGTTGACCGCTTCGGCGAAGACCGAGCCGGCATTAAAGGAAGTCGCTGAACTCTACGCGGCATACCTCGCTAATCCCGTCGAAGCCCGGTTGGAGGACGTCGCGTTTACTGCCAACACCGGCCGCTCACACTTCCCGCATCGGCTGGCCCTCATATCCGGTAACGCGGCCGACGCACGAGAACAACTCGAGGCCTTCGCTGCTGGCCGACCCGGCAAATTCGTCACGTCGGACCCGGCTTCCCCGCCTCGCTCTAAAATCGCTTTTCTGTTCACGGGCCAGGGATCTCAATACACCGGAATGGGCCGCCAGTTATACGAGACCGAACCGGTCTTCCGCCGCGCCCTCGAACGTTGCGACGAATTGCTTCGAACCGAACTCCGGCAGCCGCTCCTGCAGGTCCTCTATCCGGACAACCCGGCAGGATCGCCGATCGACCAGACGGCTTACACCCAGCCCGCGCTTTTTGCCCTCGAGTACGCACTCTCGGAGTTGTGGAGGTCCTGGGGAATCGAGCCTGCGGCGGTTATGGGCCACAGCGTCGGAGAGTATGTTGCGGCTTGCGTGGCCGGCGTTTTCAGTCTCGAAGACGGCTTGCGCCTGATCGCCGCGCGAGCGCGCCTGATGCAGGCCCTGCCGGCCGGCGGAAGAATGGCAGCCGTATTCCTGGAACAGGAGAAGCTCGAGCTCGCCATCACGCCTTACCGCGACCGTGTTTCGGTTGCCGCCGTGAACGGACCCGCCCACATCGTGATCTCGGGCGATGGCGATGCGATTGAAACGATTCTCGCGAACCTGGACCGGGATGGCATTCAGGCTCAGGAACTAACCGTGTCGCATGCTTTCCATTCGGCGCGTATCGAACCGATGCTGGACGAGTTTGAACGCGTGGTGGCACAGGTGCAACTCAACGCGCCGAATATCAGCCTGATTTCGAACGTAACCGGCAAAGAGGCGAGTGCGCACGAAATCGTCTCTCCTTCCTATTGGCGCGCCCACGCCAGAGGCGCAGTACAGTTTGCCCGCAGCATCGAAAGACTGGAAGTCCACGGTTGCGGGGTTTTCATCGAACTTGGCCCGTCGCCAGTATTGCTGGGAATGGCGCGGAGATGCATAGTCGGCACCGACGCCGTCTGGCTCCCTTCATTGCGCAAGGGCCGCAGCGACGGTCAACAGATCCTCGACAGCCTTGCGAAGTTATACACCTTAGGCGCGGAAGTGAACTGGCCAGGTTTCCACCACAGCCACCCGCACAACAAAGTCGCGCTGCCTACCTATCCCTTCCAGCGTGAGCGGTATTGGGTGGAGTGGGATCTTCAGAGAACCACTCCACCCGCCGTCGCACCCGCGCAGAATGGCTTCCATCCGCTGTTGGGCCATCGCCTGCGGTCGGCACTCCGCGATGTTCAGTACGAATCGAATATCGGCGCAGCCGAGATGACATATCTTGCCGATCACCGCGTTTATGGCCACGCGGTTTTTCCCCTGGCCGGATATCTGGAGATGGCGCTCGCAGGAGCCGCCGATGCTCTCGGAAGCGGCCCTTACGAGTTGAAGGATGTGGCGGTTGCCAGCCCGTTGGTGCTCCCCGACGCGTCGCAAACCGTTCAGGTGGTCGTCAAGCCAGAGGGAGAGAATTTAGCTGCGTTTGAGATCTTCAGCCTGCACGAAGACTCCGACGGCAACTGCGAGCAAAAGTGGCGCTTGCACGCCAGCGGCTCGGTGCGTCCGGCACAGCCCGGCGACCAAACCGGCTTACAGACCGCGCGCGACGCGTGCCAGGAACCGGTATCGGTGAAGGATTTCTACCAACGTCTGGCGAAGCACGGTATCGACTATGGCCCGGCCTTCCGGTGCGTCGAACAGATCTGGCGCGGGAACGGGCAAGCGGTGGGTCACGTTCGCCTCCCTGAAGGTCTCAGGCGCGGCGCAGCGGCCTATCGGGTGCATCCCGCACTTCTCGATTCTGCCCTTCAACTCCTCACCGCCGCAGGCGGGGACGATCTCCAGACGCCGGACGAGTCGTACCTGCCAACCGGAGTTGCTTCATTCCACATGGACTATCCCGGCCGCACGGAGTTCTGGGTACATGCGCTGATGCGCGTGAATTCCACCGGAGATTCCCCGACCATCGACATCCGTCTCTTCGATGAGGCCGGCGTTCTCGCGGGCGAAGTGGAAGGACTCACCGGTCGCAAGGCGCCGCGCGCGCTGTTCGAGAGCGCTCCGGACCGCGCCCCGGAGCGTATGGACGAGTGGCTGTACGAAATCGAGTGGCGCTCCAAACCTCGAATGCTCGGCATTACCGAAGCCGCATTTCTGGCGACTCCGGACAAGATCGCCGAGTCTGCGAACGAGAGCTATGCGTCCCTCTGCGCCCAAAGCGGCATCGACGCGACGCGCCAGATGCTGCCCGAGGTCGAACAACTGAGCATCACTTACGTCGTCGCCGCGCTGAATCGTATCGGCCTGCCCCTCCGGCCCGGTCAGCGCTTTTCGGATGAGAATCTCGGGGATCGCCTCGCTGTAGTGCCGTCCCAACGCCGTCTGCTGCGCCGTTTACTGGCGATGCTGGAGGAGGAAGGTATCCTGCGCCGGCAGGGTACAGATTGGGTCGTGGATCGACTCCCGGGCCAAACCGAACTGGCCGAAGCGGAAATTGCGTTCGCGGCACTGTGCGATCGCTTTCCCACCTGTAGTGCCGAACTGATTGTGTTCGGCCGATGCGCGGGAAAACTAGCGGAAGTACTCCAAGGCAAGACAGATCCGCTCCAACTGATATTTCCGGCCGGATCGCTCGACGACGCGGAGAAGATGTACCGCGATTCACCCGGAGCGCGGCTGCTGAATACGTTGGTCGCGCAAGCCATTCTGAAGGCTGCGGAAGATCTGCCGGAAGGCCGCACTCTGCGAATTCTCGAGGTCGGCGGCGGTACCGGCGGCACCACGGCGTTCATCTTGGATCGGCTGGATGCCGGCCGCAGCGACTACCTGTTCACCGACATCGGTCCGCTGTTCACTGCAAAAGCGAAACATACGTTCTCTCGTTATCCTTTCGTTCGCTGCCAGGTTCTGGATGTCGAGCAGGACCCGGAAACCCAGGACTTCGGCGTGCAACAGTTCGACCTGATCGTCGCCGCCAACGTGCTGCATGCCACCCGCGACCTGCGGCAGAGTCTGGCTAATGTCGGGAAGCTGTTAGCGCCGGACGGTTTGCTGGTGCTGGTCGAAGGCACTACGCCCCTTCGCTGGGTCGATCTGATGGTTGGCCTCACCGAGGGCTGGTGGCGCTTCGAAGACAGAGACCTGCGGCCGGATTATCCTCTGCTCGATGGCCCACAGTGGCTGAAACTTCTCGCAGAGACGGGATTCTCGGAAGCCGTCGCCATCCCCGATGAAGTGCGCGCCGGCGGCGACAAAGGGCAAGTCGTAATCGTGGCACGGAATCGCGGCGCCGCCAGCAGTGCTGTCGCGCGAACTGGCCCTGGTTGGCTCGTCCTTTCGGACAACACCGGTGTCGGTGCGGCACTCGCAGAACAGTTGCGTGCCGAAGGTGAAAGATGCGACCTTGTCTGGCCCGGAACCGCCTTCGCCCGCAATGGTGAAACAGAGTTTACCGTCGATCCCGCTAAACCGGAAGATTTCGCCAGGCTGATGAAAGAAGCCGGCCCCGCTAAGGGCGTCGTGCACTTGTGGGCTTTGGACAAATCTCCGGCCGGCACAGCGCTCGAACTAGTGTGGCAGTCGCAGAAGCGCGGCTGCGGAAGCGCCCTCCATCTGCTACAGGCACTCGCGCATGCCGAAGGCGCTCCTTCCCGCGTCTGGCTGGTAACGGAGAAGTCGCAGCGTGTCGGCTCTCGCGATACCAGGCTCAATGTGGAGCAAGCCCCGATTTGGGGCCTGGGCAAGGTAGTAGCTCTGGAGCTTCCGCAGTTGCGCGCCGTGAGAGTGGATCTTGACGCGGGAAGCAGCCTTTCCGATGTGGAGAATGGAAGCCGGATTCTTTACGAAGAGCTGCGCTGGGGAGACGCCGAGGATCAGGTGGCCTTCCGCGATGGCGAGCGCTACGTGGCGCGTCTCGAGCGCAGTGCATCGCGATCGGGTTTTCTGGAGTCTGCTGGTAACGACGACAATCGTCAGGCGATGCAGTTGGCAATTACGCAGCGCGGCATGCTTGATCAACTCGAACTGCGACCTGTGACCCGGCGCGCACCCAAGGCGGGCGAAATCGAAATCCGCGTTCGCGCAGCGGGCCTGAATTTCCTGGATGTCATGAATGCTCTGGGCACCTTGCCGTTCGAAGTCCCCGTGTTCGGAATGGAATGCTCGGGCGTCGTGTGCGCGGTGGGCCCGGAAGTAAGCGGGTTCGCAATTGGCGACGACGTGGTCGCCGTCGCACCCGGCAGCATGGCCACGTTCGTTACTGCCCTTGCGTTGGTCACGGTGCACAAACCCGCCAGCCTGAGTCACGAAGAAGCGGCGACTATTCCCATTGCCTTCATGACCGCCTGGTACGGTCTGCATCAGATTGGCAACATGGCAAAGGGTGAGCGAGTCCTGATTCACGCCGCTGCGGGAGGAGTGGGTCTCGCCGCTCTGCAGTTAGCGCAACGCGCCGGGGCCGAGATCTTCGCCACCGCGGGTAGTCCGGAAAAACGCGAGTACCTGCGATCCCTGGGCGTCAGCCATGTCATGAATTCCCGTTCCCTCGATTTCGCCCGTGAGGTAATGGCTATCACCGGCGGCGAAGGCATCGACATAGTCCTGAATTCGCTCACCGGGGAGTTCATCCCCGCAGGGCTATCTCTGCTCCGCGCGAACGGCCGGTTCCTCGAAATCGGAAAAGTAGATATTTGGGACGCCGGAAGAGTGGCCGCCGTCAATCCAGCCGCTCATTACAGCGTGATTGCGCTGGATCGGGTGACCATGGAACAACCCGCCGCCGCCGGCGAAATACTCCAGCGGCTGATGGAGGAATTTCGAAGCGGTGCTCTCCAACCCTTGCTGTATCGAAGCTTCCCCATCGGTGAAACCGCCCTCGCATTCCGCCACATGGAACGTGCGCGGCACATCGGCAAAATTGTAATAGCCCCCGGACAGTCGGCTCTGAAACCCATAGCCATCCATTCAGATCGCGGTTACCTCATTACCGGTGGCCTGGGAGCGCTGGGATTACTGGTCGCGAAGTGGCTTGCGGATCGCGGTGCCCGGCACCTGACGTTGATGGGCAGGCATGAGCCAACCCCGACCGCATCCGAACAGATTCGCGATATTGAAAAGTCGGGTGCCAGCGTGCGCGTCTTCCTCGGCGACGTATCCAGCCCATCCGACGTGTCGCGCGCGCTATCGGGCTTTTCTGCATCCAGGCCGTTGTCTGGCATCGTTCACGCCGCCGGTTTTCTGGACGACGGCGTCCTGCTGCACCAGACATGGGAGCGATTCGAAACAGCGATGGCTCCGAAAATCGCCGGAGCCCTGAATCTGCACCTTCTCACACGGGATCTGCCGCTCGATTTCTTCGTGCTCTTCTCGAGCGCCGCCTGCATCGTCGGCTCCCCCGGCCAGGCCAATTACGCTGCGGCCAATGCCTTCATGGACGCCCTTGCTCTGGACCGCAACGGACAAGGCCTGCCAGCCCTGAGCATCAACTGGGGTGCATGGAGCGAGATCGGTACAGTGGTCCGTCGCCGTCTCGACGAACGGTTCGACAGGCGTGGAATCGGCAAGATCGCTCCCGGCCCCGGCCTGCAGATGCTCAGTTACCTGATGGAGCAGTCCCGGCCGCAGGTAAGTGTCATTCCGATCGACTGGCCCCGATTCCTGGCGGCTTTTCCGTCCGGCAAAGAGCCGGCTTTCCTCACCGGGTGGGTGAATCGACGCCCCGCGTCGGCCAAATCCACCTCGGGAACCTCCCAACTCGTCACACACCTGACCGGACTCCAATCGTCCGACAGGCGGGATGCCGTGATAAACCACATCCGGGGCCTCGCGGCAAAAGTTCTCGGAACGGATCCCTCGCGGCCGCTCGACACCTCTCAACCGCTCAACGAACTCGGTCTCGACTCTTTGATGGCCGTCGAACTGAAGAACCATCTGCAGGCGTCGGTCGGTACCACCCTTTCGGCGGGAGTGCTGTTCGATCATCCCACCATAGAGAAGCTCGCTGACTACCTGCTGGCGGAGGTGATCTCCATCGTCGCACCAGTCGATACCGCGATCGAATCCGAGCCCGCAGCCGCCCCACCCGACCTCAACAGCACCGCTGAGCTGGATGAGATCGCCGGCATGACCGAAGAGGAAGCGGCCAACGCGGTCGCGGCCGAAAAGCGCGAAATTGACGGAGATCCCTGGGTGCAGCTACAGAGCCTCTCCCCGGCCCATCGCGACTTGCTCATCCTGCGGCTCGCCAGACGAGAGGGCTTGCTGCCTCTGAAATCCGATACCGGAATTGACCTCACGCCCGACGTGTTTCTCGATCCGGCCATCGTGCCGGACACTCCCTTCGATCCGTCGCGTCCCGTCTCCGCGGTTTTCCTGACGGGAGCCACCGGATATCTCGGCGGCTATCTGTTACGCGAGTTGCTGGTACGAACCGAAGCGCAGATCTACTGTCTGGTTCGCGCTGCTAGTTCCGGAGAAGCCCACGCCCGGATTTCCCAAAAGCTCAAAGCGCTCGGCGTTCCGGATATGATATCGGGATCGCGGGTAATTCCGGTAGCCGGCGATCTGAGACAGCCCTGTTTCGGTCTCGCAGTTCCGCAATACGATGACCTGGCCCGGCAAATCGACGCCATTTACCACGTCGGCGCAGACGTCAATTTCGTCCGTTCCTACGAATCCGTCAAACCGAGTACCGTCGCCGGTACCACCGAAGTTCTGCGCCTCGCCGGCCACGGCAGAGCGAAGCCTCTGCATCACGTTTCCAGCCTCGCCGTTTTTGGATCGGCTGCCTGCCTTGCCGCGGGCAAAGTCCTCGAAGATAATCCGCTGCTGGATAGCCGCGGACTCCGCGTCGGCTATTTCCAAAGTAAGTGGGTTGCCGAAAAAATTGTGGCGCTCGGCAGGGAGCGCGGTATACCGTCGTCGATTTATCGCCCGGGCCCGATAGGCGGTCACAGCGAAACCGGCGATTGCAAACTGGACGATCTGGTTCCGCTCCTGATCAGAGGCGTAATCCAGATGGGTGCGGCGCCGGTGATGGACACGCTCACCATGGATTTCACGCCGGTCGACCGGGTAAGCCGTGAGATCGTGGAGTTATCTCAAATGCCGGAATCGATCGGCCGGGCATTCAACTTTGCAAACCCCGAACCCATCAGTTCGAACCGCATGTTCGACTTCATGCGCGCTTATGGCTACGACATCCGCAGCCTCGGTTTCCCCGAATGGCTCGAAGCTCTGCGCCACGCGCCCGCCGGAAACTCCTTGGTCCAGGTGCTATCGTTCTTCGAACGGATTGACGAATTGCTGACGCAATCCGGCCACCTTGATGCCACCAACCTGCGAACCGCGCTTCCCGGCGCTCTGCTTTCCACTGAAGATCAGGAAGCTCTGCTAAGGACATACTTGGATCATTTTGTGCGCATCGGGTTCATACCGCCGCCATCGAAAAAACACGCATGACCGCAACCTCCAACGCCAGTCTCTTTTTATCCCCGCGAGTGAGTCCGCAGGCGCGCATGCGGCTCTTCTGTTTCCCCAACGCGGGCGGCGGCGTGGCCACCCTGTATAGCTGGCTGCGCGGATTACCTCAGCAGATTCAACTCTGTCCCATTCAGCTTCCGGGCCGTGAAAATCGCCGTCAGGAACCGCCGTACACCAGAATCGAACCGCTCGTAGCTACTCTGCTAAACGTCCTGCAGCCCTACACCGACCTCCCGTTTGCATTCTACGGTCACAGCCTGGGTTCGCTGGTCGCCTTCGAACTCGCACGCGCATTGCGTGCGCGCGGTCTTCCAGGCCCCTTTCACCTTATCGTTTCCGCGCGTTCCGGTCCGCAAATCGCGATGCCCGGACCGACGATTTCTCATCTGCCGGAGCCTCAGTTTATAGCGGAAATCTCTGCCCGCTACAAAGCGATTCCCGCCCAGGTCCTTGGGGACCGCGATCTAATGGAACTGATCATGCCGGCATTGCGAGCGGATATGGAAATGGTCGAGACCTACCGTTTCATCGCGGGAGATCCACTTGACTGCCCGGTATCCGCATTAGGAGGAGCCGACGATTTACTGGTTTCTCCGCCCGATCTGGATTCCTGGAGACACCACACGACCGCCGCCTTCGCAATGCGCATGTTCCCCGGCGATCATTTCTTTCCCCGCAGCGGGCAAGCCGAATTTACCGGCGTCATTTCTCAAATCCTGCTGAATTCGCTGCGCTAAGTTACCGGCTGCGCAACCGTTCCCAGCTCTCCACGATAAGTCCCAGAGCGTTCGAGAATTCGGTGAACCGCTGCTCATCTTCCTTGGTGAATGAGCCGCCGTCCTTCTTGTTGACCATCTGGCCCACTGCAAAAACCCGGTGCTGAGTGTCCTTGATCGGCAAACAGAGAACGCTCTTCGTACGAAACCCCGTAGCCTCGTCAACGGACCGGTTGAACTCGGGATAAGTGTAAGCGTCGGCGATATTCAGAGTCTCGCCGGTTCGCGCCACGTGTCCCGCGATGCCACTCGTTATCGGAATAACAATTTCCGTCGAACCCCCGCCTTCCGACAGAGCAACCTTCGATTCCAATGTTCCCTTTTCGGAGTTCACGATGAAAAGCGTCACCCGCTCGGCATTCACGCGGGAGCGGATCTTCTGCGCGAAACTCTCGAGCAATTCATCCAGCAACGCCCGAATCGCCTCGGCATTCCCCAGATCCAATGTATGCAGTAACTGCTCGAATTCCTGCGTCGCCTGCTCGGCGATCTCAATGAACTTCCGGTCGCTCAGATCGTGAACGTATCGGGAGAGTTCTCCCTTCTTGTGCATGGTGGCGAACGCACCGAGCATGTTGGCAGCATTCGAGGAAATACCGGTCGTGAAGGAGACGATCCGCCCATCCTCAAGCGTCAGAATGCGGTCCGCAATATCGAGAATGCGATTGTCGTGTGTCACCAGCAGGACCGCGCAGCCGCGTTCCTTCGCCAGACGCTGCATGATTTCGACCACCTCGCGCCCGGTCTGCTTGTCGAGGGCCGCCGTCGGCTCATCCGCCAGCACGATCTTCGGCCTTCGCACCAGTGCCCGGGCAATCGCCACACGCTGCCGTTGCCCGCCCGAGAGCTGCCTTGCGTAGGATTCCAGACGGTGCCCGAGTCCCACCGCCTTCAACGCTTCCACGCACGAGTCCCGCAACGCCTGCGACGATTCCTGGCTGCCAAGCTGATGGGACATCTGCACATTCTGCACAGCCGTCAGCGACTCGATCAGATTATGTGCCTGAAATATGAACCCGATCTCGCGACGGACGCGTCCCAGCGTGTCCTCGGAAGCCCCGTTCAGTTCCTGGCCCAACACCTTCATGCTGCCCTGTTCGATCGACCGCAGCGCGCCCGAGAGCGTCAGCAGCGTGGTCTTTCCCGATCCCGAAGGCCCGGTCAGAATCACAATCTCGCCCGCCTGAACATCCACGTTTACATCGAACAGAATCTGCTTTCGCAGCGCGCCGCTCCCGAAAAAGTGATTCAGGTTGCGGGCCGCGATGACGATTTCAGTCGGTGTCATATATCGGAATCCCGGCTCAGAAAATGTCGGCTGGCTGCGCCTGCCGCAGCTTCCGGATCGCCAGCAACCCCGAACCGCAGCACATCGTCATCGTCAACAGCAGTACCGAAACCATACGCAGCGGAGTCATCTCCACGGGCAGAAGGGTAGCCCGCGCCGTCAGAATATAGAGCACCTGCGCGATAGCCAAACCCGGCAGATAGCCCATCACGGAAAGTATCAGCGCCTCTTTCAATACCACCGACGCCAGATACCCGTGGCCATAACCGAGAGCCTTCAGCGTCGCGTATTCCGCGATGTGGTCGTTCACATCCGTGTAAAGAATCTGATACACAATGACGGATCCCACCACGAAACCCATGAACACGCCCATCCCGAAAATGTATCCGATGCTCGTGTGATCGGCCCAGTAGGCCGTTTCCAGTTCCGCAAAGTGTTCGCGGGTCATCACGTTCACGTCCGGAGGAAGTCCGTGTTCCAGCGCATCCCGAACTCTCCCCGCATCGGCGCCCGGCTTCAGACGAATCACGCCCAGTTCCACCAGGTCCTGCGGATGCTGTGGAACCGCCCGAAGGAAGTTCAGATCGCTGGTAAGAAGCGTTCCGTTAATGCCGAATGAAGCCCCCATCTGAAACAACCCAATGACCTGAATGGCCCGACCATTCACCTCTGCCCGCAGCGATCCTTTGTCCCGCACAATTTGCGCGATGGGGCCGAATTCCGGCCGGGAACCGGCATCGAACAGGAACACGTCGGACGTCCGCAACTGGTTGGTATCCTCCGCTCCCGGAAACCGCATCACCTTGCCCGCCGGGTCCGTACCGATGATGAAGATTCCGCGCTCATGCAGATCTTCCGGGTTCTTCCATTGCGCGAGAGTCATGTACACCGGCCAAACGGACTCCACCCCGTCGAACGCCAGCGCCTGGTATAGTCGCCTCCTTGTGAACTGTTTCGAAGCAACCAGATAATCGTATTGCTTGCTCGTAAGCACGATCTCGCCGCCCAGCGCGTCTTGCACAAGCGACGCGGCTGTCAACACTGCGTACTGAACGCCGAGTTGCAGCAGAATCATAACCACGGCGAACGCGATGCCCGATACCGCCGCCAGCAACCGCAACTTCTCATGTGTAAGCTGCAGCCATGCTAAGGGAACCCGTTTAGCCATGGGATTATGGCTCGATGACCGCAGTCACCTGTCCGTGAATAAAGCGCGAAGCCTCATCGCTGTTATCGAGCAGGATTTTGACCTCAACCACACGGGCATCTGTTAACGAGACCGGATCGGTCGGCTCCAGGCTATCTCTTGCGACACGCGTTCCAATAAAATCAACCTTGCCGCTTAGAGGACTCTTGAGAGCCTGTCCGGAGATTGTCGCAGCTTGACCGACGCGCACCCGGCTCACATCGGATTCATCGACCTCCGCGATCACGTACATCCGGTCTGTGCGACCCAGTTCGATCAGACCTTCCGGACCGATCTCTTCGCCGGCGTGTGCGCGAACCCGCAGCACCTTGCCGTTTGAAGGCGCATGAACGATGGACGCCTGTAGTTCCACCTCCGCTCGTGCGACGTTGGCCTGCGCAGCCCGTACTTCCTCCTCGGCCAGTTTGACATCAACCTCGCGAACTTCGCTCAGACTCGCGACTCTCGCCTGCGCGGCCTTTATTGCCTGCACCGTTGTGTCAACTGCTAAACGCCGTTGATCGCGTTCGGCTATGGTGGCCGATCCCTTGCGAAAGAGGTCTTCGTACCGATCCGCGTCCAGCCGGTCGTTCGTCAGAACCACCT
>Ga0302320_10020446_pt1 | contig 13208 bp, 12 predicted proteins | sample Bog_T0_3_FD_202130 | JGI IMG/M metagenome (GOLD analysis project Ga0302320, IMG submission 202130) | Peat permafrost microbial communities from Stordalen Mire near Abisko, Sweden - Bog_T0_3 | ecosystem: Environmental > Terrestrial > Soil > Wetlands > Peat | place: Sweden: Abisko, Stordalen Mire...
CTGGGTGAAATCAATCCGCCCAGTATCGCCACCTTCATCTCGTTATGTTGCGTCCAGAATCGGCAAGCCCAATGAAGACGGCCCCTCGCAGCCGCTACACAACATAACTGCGAACACAACATAAGTGAGATTATGTTGAGCACTACATAATCTCACGAGATGCTGCACAAGGCCGAGCGCCGCACGGCCACGACCAAAGTTGTGCGCGAGACGGAGGCCGAGGCGATTGCCTTCGTCATCGGCAAGGCCGTTGGATTGGAGACAGGTTCGGCATCCGCCGACTATATCCAGCTCTACCACGGAAACGCATCCTTGCTGGCCGAATCGCTCGAAGTCATCCAGCAGACCTCCGCCGTCATCCTTGCCGCACTGGAATCGTCCGCAACTGAGACGATGGCCGATGCAGAACTGGCGAAGGTGGCGTAATGCAGACCATTCTCGACATTCTCAAGAAGGCCGGAGGGTGGCATCCCGGCCTGTATCTCAAGATCGACAACGCGCCCTACATGGAGCTTGTCATCGAGGCGATGGACGAGTCCGGCCCGATGGGACTGCCCGCGCTGTCAGTCGCGCACTATGGCGAACAGAACGGCGACCTCATGCGCGACCCGGAGATGTGCTTCGAGCTTGGGATGGCTGGAGGCCCGCACCTGTCCGCGTTCTACTACCGCAACGATTATCTCGGCGTGGAGCAGTGGAGCCGGAACATTGTGCGCGGTAACTATGTCCACCTGATTGCTTTGCATGAGCAGCACCAGCGTTTTGCAAAGACATGGGACAACAACCTGCGCTTGCAGCGTTTTGCAGACGTTTTCACGGACAAGTGCATTCATGGCTAGTCCGCTCCCTCGGAGCGGATACAGCCAGCGCGTCTCCGCTCCGCTACCTTTCACCCATCAACCGCTCGAAAGGAGCACACCATCATGGAATCGCAGATCGTCAATGCCACCGAATATCGCAACGTATCGCTCGCTCTGCTGAGTGAGTCCAAGACCAACCCACGCCGTAGCTTTGAAGAAGTTGCTTTGAAGGAACTGGCCGAGTCCATCCGTACCCAGGGCGTTCTCTCGCCTTTGCTGGTAAGGCCACTCACCGAGAACGGCTTCGAGATCATCGCCGGAGCACGGCGTTACCGCGCCGCGCAGATGGCGGAAGTCCCAACCGTGCCCGTCCGCATTGTCCATCTCTCCGACGCGGCAGCGTTGGAGGCTCAATTGGTGGAGAACCTTATCAGGTCTGAAATTCACCCGATGGAAGAGGCTCATGGCTTCCGCGCTTTGCTCAACTTGGACGACCCGAAGTACAGCATCGAGCAGATCGCCGCGAAGGTGGGCAAAACACCCGTCTTCGTGGCTTCGAGGTTGAAATTGTCCGACCTTGTACCGGCAGCGGTCGATGCGTTCTATGCCGATGAAATCGGTGTAGGCCATGCGCTGCTGTTGGCGAAGCTGCCCGCCGACCAGCAGGAAGCTGCGCTCTCTGCCTGCTTCAAGGAGGCGTACAACGGGGCGTCGAAACCCGCCCGTATCCTGCTGCCCGTCCGCAACCTGCAATTCTGGATTGACAGCAATATCTTGCTCGTTCTGAAAGACGCTCCGTTCAACAAGCGGGACGCGCAGCTTGTTCCCGCCGCTGGCAGTTGCGCCGACTGCCCCAAGCGGACAGGCCATAACAAGCTACTGTTTGGCGACGACCTCGGCAGGCAGGGCGACCGATGCACCGACCCGACCTGCTATCAGGCCAAGGTCTCGGCTTACGTCGCCCAGACTATCGCGGCGAAGCCGGAGCTGGTTCAGATCAGCACCGCCTACGGTGGACAGAAAGAAGGCAGTCCGGTATTGCCGCGCAATAAGTACACCGCGATTCGGGACGACCACCCGAAATCGAGAGACGATGCGAAGCGGCCCGAGTTCAAGGTGTGCAAGTTCACCGCAGAGGCTATCATCACCGAAGGCTCGGACGTTGGCACGATCCACAAGGTATGTGCCAATCCATCCTGCCCCGTCCATCATCCAAAGCAGCCAACCAGCCGCAACGATGAGAAGTGGAAGGCCGAGCAGGACAAGCAGCGCAAGGAACAGGCCATCGCCACCACGACCGGCCTCCGTGTCCTGGCGGCTGTGAGCGCCGCCGTTCCCGTTCGCTTGATGAAGCGGGACTTGCTCTTCATCCTTGAGAAGCTGGTAAGTATCATGGACGAGAACCGTGTGGAGATGTTGGCGCGGCAGCACGGCATCCGGCAGAAGCGGGACGATGGAGGCGTCAGCAAAACTCTAGCAGCCTTTGTTCGTCGTGCGGATGAAGGTACGCTCTCCCGGCTGCTGGTGGAGTCAAGCATCCTTCTGGCGGCCACACGCGGCAATCCGGCCACCGTTCTCAAGGACGCCGCCAGCGCCTACAAAGTTGACACCGACGCCATCGCAGCCAAGGTACGGAGGAGCTCGCCGCGAAGGAAAAGGCCAAGAAAGTGCCACAGCCAGCGGCTAAGACAGCAAAGACGGCGGCCTAGTTATCCATCCACCGAGGGGCGGTATTGCACCGTCCCTTGTCTTTTCGCGCCAAAATCGCGCCGGGAGACACCCCTTCGGTTTCTCCCGAGCCCTCATCCCGCTTACGTTACCGGCCTCCGCTCGCAGGCGCGCAAATTCTCCCCAGTCTGCAAGGCAAGATGCTCGGCCATCTCTTCCTGGACACGCTGGTCAGCGCGCCTTCCGGTGGCGAAGTTCGAGAGGGAATGACAGAACGGCGCAGAAATCTCATGGCAGGTCCTCGGATTTGATCTCAAGGAAGCGCGCAATGATAGCCGCGGTCTGACTCCAATCGCGGGTCTCCGTCTGCAGTTGTATGCGGCCCGCCGCGGTTAGGCGATAGAAGCGGGCGCGGCGGTTGTTTTCCGATGCGCCCCATTGCGAGGCAATCGAGCCCTCATGCTCAAGCTTGAGCAGTAGAGGATGGAGCGTGCCCTGGTTTAAGGCCAGCACGCCTCCGCTGATCTGCTCAATGCGTCGGGCGATGCCGTAGCCGTGCTGCCGGCCCAGAACATCGAGGGTTTTGAGGACCATCAGCGCAAGCGTTCCTTGCAAAACGTCGGGTTTTTCCTTCATGGGTGGACCAACCTCTAGGTTTCCTACAGGAAGGACGGCATCGGTCCTTTTGGAAAGCAACAGGACATATTGCACGATCTTTCGATGCCAAGTCCAGCAGAACCATCAGCGAACTGTTGGGAGACAGCTTATTGAGGGCCGGCGTAGTTGTTGATTACTAATGAAAGTCGGTTTCTCGTCAGTAATCATCGAAAAGTTCCAGCATTCTTGTCGACTTGCGGGTTCCGTAACAGCCTTGTGTCCTGCCCGCCTGTACCTTCCCCCCGCAGCTCCGTGAGGTAGGCACGATGCCAGTTATTTGCGCCACTGAACCTACTCTTTGTCATTTTCCCAATTTTCCAAATTGAAGGCCTCCCCACTTTGCCAGGTGATCCAGAAGGGCACAAACCCCTTCTCTCGTACTTTCGTCCAACTCGTATTCGATATGAAGCACGAGATCGCTCATGTCCTTTCGAACAACGATTCCATCAGCTTCCAATTGGCGCAGGTTTTGGGTCAGCATCTTCTTGGAGGCCCCAGGAACGATCCTAGCGAGTTGACCGAGTCGGACAGGACCAGACCGCATGGCACAGAGGATATGAAGTTTCCATTTGCCCTGGAACAAGACTTCTGCAGTCAGAGTGGCACGCCGGACGTATCTTGAAGCCGCGTTCTCTGCTCCAGAACTCTGTTCTGCTCCTCCCATTATGATTTCTCCCTGATCCGTATGGAGTCTTCCCTACAGCGGAATCGCCTGGCTGGGTTGAAGTTCTGCTTTGCCGCGCGGGCAAGCATATCTGCATCTCCTACCAAAGGCGCGGTCCTGGAACCTATCCCCAGTTACCCTGACACAAAGACCAAGCCTTTCGCTCTTATCGCATGCGAGTACGGCCCGACACCTCTCGAAGCTGTCTCAGATACGATCCGCTCGATCATGACGAATACCGCCCGTCGACTCCTATCCACTCATACTGGCTAATAGTCCAATTCATTTTAGGAAGCCCTCGCGATGATTGCACTCAGATGATCCGCTGAGGGATGGGAATCTCCGCCGACGATTGCCTTAACGATCGCAACGATAACTTCATTGAATCCAACGTTCATTCCGTTCTGCTTCCCAAGTCCGACAACATAGCCATTAATGAATTCGATTTCAGTCGAGCGGCCACGCTCAAAATCCTGGAGCATTGAGGGTTTGGTATCACCGTAGTTTTCTAGTATCTGTTGAAACCAGCCGTCATACTCTTGAGATGTATCTCCGCTCTCTGTCCGAGGCGGAGGAATCGGCTCTACCAGCATCGTTTCTGGTTGTTCTCCAAGAGCCAGTGCGACATTGAGTGCTTCCGAGTATGTCTTCTCGAATACGTCTCGTCCCAGTGGAAGCTGGACGTATTCCCGCATCGTGCGGCCAAGGATGGCGCCAATGGTGGTTACGGAACAATTGAGCAGCAATTTCGACCACATGGAGCCACGAAGATTGTGAGTTGTTCGGACACTAATCCCTTGAGAAAGCCATTGCTTCACCGCAGTGGTACGCTCGCTATTTCCTCCCCGAAGTTCGCCTATGAGAATGTGCCCCGCATTTCGTTGTTCATACACCCCATGAGCAATCATGGTGGCGCCGAGATTCGAAAGCCCTCCCAGGACGTATTCCTCTCCAACCTGGTCTGCTAAATGTCGAGGAACGCCACCGTTTTGGATGGGCAACAACGTTCCGCCCGGTGCAAGTAGAGGGACCAGCTTCGGAGCTAGTTCGATGGCCGCCTGAGCTTTGGTGGCCAGGAGGACGAGATCGAAGGACTGGCCCGTGTAGTCCGACAATGGTGCGACGCGGTTCACGTCAACCATGACGTCACCGCCTACTCCGGTGATACGTACTCCACCCGTCAGCACTTGATCAGCAGAAGCACGGTCTCGCGTCGCAAGCGCGACCTCCGCGCCAGCATCTAGCAAGCGTCCCGTAATCACTCCACCTAGCGCTCCAGCCCCAACAACCAACGTGTTCATCAAACCTGATCCTCCGCGCGCGTTCCATTCTGGCTTTAGTCAGATTCTCAAGCGTGAAGAACCGGCATTAATTCCCAGTAGTAATAATTCCCGCGTTATCAGGACAGAGATCATCCTTTCATCGTCAACCGTGTTGCAATCCTGTAACTCTGTCAGAGTTATTTGTGCACGGTAGCCATTGCCGCCTTCGCTGAAGCCACAAGAAGTAGGTCCTGCGTCCAATCTGGGTACTTCTTCTTCATCGTTGCAACCAGCTCATCGGCATTCGAGGAGGTCTTGATACCTACGTCGAAGTCGTTCAGATACTTCTCCATCGTCGTTACCGCCTGTAACGAATCAGGGAAGCTCTTATCTTTTTTATGTCCGGCGATGACCACCTGCGGACGCAGCGCTGCGATGAGCTGCAATGATTCGTGCCAAGCACGGCGCGTTTCCACTGTCGAGGCAGTTAGCCACGCATAGACGCCATTGAAAACAATATCTCCCGCAATGACCGCGCGGAGCGAAGGTATCCAGACAAATGTGTTGGTCGTCTTCAATACGTCTCCCTGAAAATCCTTGATCACATCTACGGCTTCGCCATCAACAGTAAAAATAGTAGTCGGTAGCACTTCTGGTATCGGCACACTGTCGGGGGTTTCGGACGGCGACTTAGCCTTTATTGCCGCAAGATATTTAGCAGACGTGCGGTGAAATTCTTCCAGCGCCGCCGCAGTCATGTAAATCGGGGTATCTGGGAATCGCTGATGCAGGATCGCAGTTCCGAAGTAGTGGTCCTCGTCTGGATGCGTGATGATGATGGCTTTCAGATGTGTTCCCATCGCGGCAATTTGGTCCGCCAACTTGGTCGCCTGGCTTATCCGGAACTGACCATCTACGAGGATCGATTCTGTCTTGCCATAGATCAACGTGGAAGTCACATCGTAGCTATCAACCTCGCCGATGAACACCTGCAGACGAAGCGGCTCCGGCGCGGATGCAAAGGCCTTCTGTGTAGAGCTGGCAATCATCGCCGCACAGCAGCCGGTGATCGCAATGCAACGGCGCAGTAACGACTTCATACTTCCTCCTTTGGCGTGACACGAGTTGCTTTGTGCGATCAGCGATTTGCTTTCTTCAATACCAAGTGTCATGACGGCCTCCACGATCGGCGTCACATGTCCCCCCGCGTAGATCCCATCGGCGCCTCCCGTTCCACGAATCTCAACATGCAGCAAACTGCGCCGCCCCATCTTGGTTCCTTGTTCGCTGATGAAGCGAGTGCCTGCGGCGTTAGAGATGAGGTTGTGACGCATCATGAAAATCGCAAGCGGTCCAATCGAGCTTCCTGTTGCGGGATCCTCGGGAATCCCATATTCAGGCGCAAACATGCGGGAATAAGCCCCGTCGGCTGTCGGTGTAAACAAGTAAACGCAGAAGGGCTCCTCGGCCGTGTCGTTCAACGATCTCAATCCCGTCAGATCGATCCAAGCACGGTCCACTGTCTCCTTATCGCTTGCGCCTATCACCAGTGTCGGATTGCCGGCGCTCATCAGTTTCGGCCGGACCGGAAGAAGATCTTGCGACTCCAGTCCCAGTGCCTTTGCGCACAGAGCGGGATCGAAGTACCTTCCTTCGCTAATCAGAGGCATGCGCAGCCAAATGAGCGGACGCTCGCCTGGTTCAATGCGAAGCGGGACTGGGCCGATCGCTTCTTCCAGAAGAAACGTATTGCTATCGCGCAGCAGGCTGCTCTTTTGCAGCAGCACAAACGCAGTGCCAATCGTAGGATGGCCGGCAAAGGCCATCTCCTTGGCCGGGGTAAATATCCGCACGCGTGCCGCGCAGTTTTCACGCGTTGCCGGAAGCACAAATGCAGTCTCCGCGAGATTGAGTTCTCTGGCGATTTTCTGCATGGTCACTTCGTCAATGTCGGACGCGTCTGGAAATACCGCCAGGGGATTTCCCTCCAGCGCATCAGACGTGAAGACATCAACTACCGAGTAGTGGTAAGACTTTGTTTCAGCCATCACTCATTGACCTCTTGCGCTTCATATACTTCTCCTCCCGGTCGTCAGATTGCGTCCGCGCCGATTCATGACGCTTGTCGTATGTTCAATACTGAGTCCGTTGTTGTGTGAAACCGACCCCAGAGCCTCTGCTCTCACAGCGGGTGGTCTGGTCTTGAGCTTGGTTCCCTTACGGAAGATATTCCTTGGGCAGGGGCTCAGCAGCCGACTCGGCCTGCACCATGATGCCCGTAACTCGCCATCCGCCGGCTTCTCTGATCGCTTGAATGCTGTTGATGCCGCGTGTGACCTGCTTGCCGTCGCTAAGCAGCGCGTAGCTGCTCCATAAGTGCGCGATGTTGCCGTAGCGCTCAATGTGAAATTTCAGCTCCCTTTCTTCCAGCATGGCGTGGCCGCGGGCTTTGACGCGAGCAATCCAATCGTCCAAGGTCTCGAGCCTATAGGTTGGCGCTCCGTCCGTGCCGAGTGAAACGAACATCAAGCGTACTTCGGGTATCAACAGGGCCTTCATGCAGGCTCGATCCTGGTCGGCGGGCCCGGTGATTGCCCTATCGAGCGCGGCGGGAATGTCCTTGGGGTCCGAAGGCAACGCACAGGCGGCATCCGGCGCTGGTGCCATCGCGGTTCCCGCGAGTACGCCGGCCAGAATCGTCGTTAGAAATAGTGTTCGCAGCATTTTTTCTCCCTCGTAAATTGCAGGCAATCTGCCCATGCACTTCCAAACGCACCATACCCGGTTTTCAAGGGCTGTGCGAAGGCACATACTCTCGATCAAAATCGCAGTAACTGACCTGCTTACGGAACCGGCGCGCTCCGCTTGTCTAGATGCCGATCGAAGTACACATTCGCCGCGTTGAACAACATCATCCACGACGAGTAGCGTGCGAGGTCATGCATCTCGTTCGGAATCATGATTACGTCATGGTCGATGTTGTGCGACCTCAAGCCTTCGATGAGTTCCGCGGCCTGCTGGGACGGTACAACCCCGTCATCGTCCGCCTGCACAAGCAGCACGGGTGAGCGCCACTGGTCGATGGTTGCGATGGGGGAAGATTCCACCGCCCGGCGGTTCGCATCGCCTCCGTCGATTGGGTCACCCACCGAGGACAGGAACGTCGACCAGTCATGTATGCCTGCGTAATCGACACCGGCCACGATTGCATCTGAGGCGCGCGCGAGACCGAGGGCCGTCATGAGTCCCCCATAGCTTGGCCCCCAGATGCCTAATCTATGGGAGTCGACGTCCTTTCGGCCTCGCAGATAAGTGATAGCGCCCAAGAGGTCATTGAGCTCGCTGCTGCCGCCGGGGCCGAGGTTGTCTGCTTCTCTGTAGTCAAGACCATAGCCGGTGCCACCGCGATAGTTGACTGACAGCACGATGTAACCCTCAGCGACGAGGTACTGATTAAACGCGTATATCCAGCTATACGAACGGTTGGTATTGAACCCCAAAAACATCTGTCTTTGAGGACCGCCGTGGAAGAACAGAATCGCCGGGTGCGGTTTGGAGGTGGTTTCGCGTGGTAGAAAAAGTTGCGCGTGCGTTTCCTGGCCATCGTTCGCAGTAAAGGTTACGGCCTGGGGCATGACGAGCTTGGAACTCGGGAAGGACGGCGGGATGGCTTCCGGAGCGAGCCGCCGCCATTGGCCCCCCTCGCTCAACGCTACGGGATGCAGCGGTTGGTTGCCGTCGCTCTGCAATGCGAAAAGAGCGCCGTCGGCACCGATCTGCGGATAGTCTTCGAGAGCGCGGCTCTGGGCGGTGCGCACTGCCGAACCGTGCTCGGCATCCAACGTCCAAATATGCAACCTGTCGGTGTCATCCTGAGTGGACGAATAAACCAAGCGCTTGCGGTCTTGGCTGAAGACGACGTGTGTGACCTCGAACTTTCCCGCAGTGAGTTGGCGGGCCCCTCCGCCCCGCACGGGGACGGCATATAGATGCAGCCAGCCACTCTTCTCCCAGGGGAACACGAGATCATCACGGTTGGTCCAGAAAAGGTTCGTTGCCGAGTCAACATCGGGAACGTCGTTCGTAGCCGAGCGCGTCGGATGGAATACACTTCCGGGTCCCGCGTCGGCAATCCAGACACGTTGCCCCTCGCCGGTCTTAACGTCCGCCGTCCAGATCGACCACGGCCGTCCGCTGCGTTGGGAGAAGAATGCGGGGGGAGTTTTCTGGGCTGGCACATGAACGAAGGCGATCCGCGCGCCGTCCGGCGAGAACGCGGGCGAGTTGTCGTAGTCGAGACTCGGACTCAACCAGACAATGGTTTGGTCAACGAAGTCGTATACACCGATGAGCGAGTGGCTGCCTCGATGGCTCACGAACGCCAGGCGCTTGCCGTCCGGCGCCCAGGTCAGCGAATCCACTGTTCCCTGATCGATGAGCAATGGCTGCGCGTCGCCATCGCCGCTCGCGGCCACGGTCAGGATTCTTTTCTTGTCGACAAACAGCAACCGGCTACCATCGGGCGAGAAGCTAGGGGAGTCTCCCGCGCCGACCTTATGCGGCACGCCGCCGGCCGTGGCAACCACCCATACTTCCTTGGGCATTGGGCCTTCCGGGGAGTTATTAACGTTGGCCGGAGTCTCGTCCTCAAGACTCTCGCCCCGTGTGAAGGCGATCGACTTCGTATCCGGCGACCAGGCGAGTTCGCCGATATCGAAACCGTCGTCCTCTGTGTACGGTGTGATCTGGCGCGCTTTCGCGCCATGGGAGGTGTCTGCTACCCAGATATTACTGCAGCCCTTCGCGTTGAATACCCACGCCAAGGCTGCGCCCGTGGGCGCGGCCAGCATGTCCGACGCAAACGGCGCCTGCATCACATCGTTGAGTGTAAAAGCCGCTGGATGGGCGGTTTGTGCGCCGGCCAGCATTGCGGTCATCCCGAGCACCGCCAATCCGGCGACGCCCACCATCACTCCACACACTGACCTGTTCATGCTAGCTCCACTACCTCTACTCACCGGTTGTAACGGAGAACGGACAATTCCACAAGTTCATTATTCTCACAATGATGTTGCTGTTTGCGCACGATTCTGTTATTGGTTGGGAGGAGGTTTTAGGAGTACTTTAGGAGGATCCCGTGCTCGACGATTTACACGCGCTCGTAGAGTTTGCCCAGGCCGGGTCCATTGCCGGTGCGGCCGATCGTCTATTCCGGACACCCTCCGCTATAACCCGGCAACTGCAGAGGCTAGAGGCTGCATTGGGTGCTGAGTTGCTCGACCGCTCAGTAAAGCCGCCGCGCCTGAACTCGCTGGGCTCCAAGGTGCTTGAACAAGCGCGAGATCTGTTGCAGCGGACGGAGGCGCTGAAATCTCTTGCGTCGCGCGACGCCGAACCTCACGGCCTCTTGCGCATCGGGCTCGCGCATCCCCTGGCCGAGGGGACGCTTGTCGAACCTATTCGGGCGCTGACTGAAACATACCCCAAGATCAGACTCCTGCTGTTGAGCGAGCGCACGCCCGAATTGTTTAACCGGCTGATCGCGGGTGAGCTCGATGTTGCAGTCGTGCCTTTACCTGAAGGTAAAACCGCACCTCCACCACTACTGACGAATATTATCGCGACGGACCGCGTGGAGATCGTTCAAAGCGCCGCAGGCGGCGTCGATGGCGATTGGAAAAGCTTAGGCCGAGCAGCTTGGGTGCTCAATCCGCCCGGGTGCTTCCTTCGGGCAGGTCTCATCGACCGGATGGGCCTTGCCGGCTTAACTCCCATGATTGCGGCTGAAATCCACAACATGCATCTGCAGCTGGCGTTCGTTCAGTCAGGCTATGGAATTGGGCTGCTGCCAGCGCGCTTCATTGCCGGGAACAATTCTCTCGACACGGTTGCAGTGTTGCGCCCCCCATCCTTTGACTTGCACATGTCCGTCGCGATAGTGCGGGTCGGACAACTCGGCGCCTTGGAGAGGGCTGTCGAACTGTTGGAACACGGCATTCGGCATTTGTTTGAGGCAACCGACACCACGAAGCCCGTGATGAGGAGCCGAAGGCTTGTACCCGCGAATCGGCGGAAGGCGCGACCAAGTAAGTAGTCGCCGACCACCGCCGTTGCAGGCCTCTCTCCACCTGCGTTAGCGCAGGATCTGGCCTGTCCTGAGAAGCGAATCGGACTTCCTCGACAAGCGGCGGGAATTCGGTCAGCGACGAGGGCAATTAGTATGCACTGTCTTGGTTCAGCGTGAAATGGAGAAAAGGCGTCTCCGTTAGTGTAGATTCTGCCCCGCGGGGCGGGGATTTTCAAGGCATGAGGGTCTATAGTCCGATGACTGCCTCCCGTGAACGTGCAACGCGGGACAAGGACCTCCCGCGCTGCTGAGCCATCGGCTCGATGAGCCCTCCGGGTTATCCCTCAGCATGGTTGCGTCCCGCAGTGCCTGCTTCCGTTCCACCTGGCAAAATCACAATAACTCCGCAACGAGCTGCCGTTTCTCAACATTCGGTTTGTCGGTGACTCCGCCGGACCCAGACCGGCCAGAGCCGATTCGTGAGTTGTGATCGTGTGGTTTCGACAACTTTCTATCCTATTTGGGATTTGGCAAGCAACGAGTTGTACAGGTCAGGCCTTGCCTCCCATTGATCCGATTTTTGGTCCAAAGTTGAGTAATTCGCCGGGGTTTGATCGTAATACAGATAAGCAACGAGTTGTACAGGTCAGGCCTTGCCTCCCATTGATCCGATTTTTGGTCCAAAGTTGAGTAATTCGCCGGGGTTTGATCGTAATACAGATATATGTTGGCTCTTCCAATGACATTGAATACGACAGCCGAAACCGAAACGGCAAAGATTGCGCGAGGCTTACGTGAGAGGGATATAGAGCTTCTTACAGACCTGGTGCAGCGCTGTCAGCAGCGACTGGTGCGCTACCTGCTGTACCTCACCGGGAGGCGAGAGTATGCGGAGGACCTTGCGCAGGAGACCTGGATTCGCATGCTGCAACGGGGCAGCCAGTACAACGGGCGGCAGCCGTTTGATCCATGGCTATTCGCGATCGCCCGCAATTTGGCAATAGATTACCTCCGGAAAAAACGAAAAGCGGTACAGACAGGTTCCTTGCCAGATGATCACGATGCAGTGCTGTTGTTACCCTCCTCCGATCCTTCCCCATTCGAGGCCGCGGCTCGAAGCCAAGACGCAATGCGTCTGGCCGGCCGGCTGCAGATCCTGGCACCCCTGTATCGAGAAGCTTTGCTGCTGAGGTTTCAAGAAGACATGTCTCTTACTGAGATCGCTCAGGTCGTGGGTGCCCCTGTTACAACGGTGTCGTCCAGAATCTATCGCGGTCTTGCAACACTGAGATCCGCGTTTGAGGAGGGTGATTCGCATGGAGGGTGACAAGAGATTTCGCGAGCTTATTGACAGGTCTTTCGCAGAAGGGATTTCAGAGGGCGAAGGGCAGCTCATCCGTGACCACATCCGCGACTGTGATGGCTGCAGGCGACACGTAGAGCTAACCGCGCGCACGATTCGGGGGTTGCGGGAATTCACCTTTACGAGTGAACCGGATTCGAATGCCCAGGTCCGTGAGATTCTTGCGCATCATACCCAGACAAGGCTCCAGCACAACGTGCAATTCAAGGTCTGGGCCGCATTTGCTGTAGCGCTCTCGATGTCAATTGTGGGATCGGCACTTGTCTACCAGGTGGCCAAGCTGCTGACGGTCCCAATGCATTTCGACACTGCTCAAGTCCAGGCAGGCGTGCTCATCTTTTGGCTGCTGCCATCTTTTTGCGCGGCCTTACGTCTGCTCGCGGCGCCTGGTGGGAATAGAGGTATTGCATGACACAGCAGTCGGCGGTGCTTTTGGTAGCGTTCTTAGTCGGGCTTGTAGTTGCGGCTGTCTTGTTGCGAACCGAAACACGGAATATTCTACCCAGGTTTGCAATGGCCATCGCAGCGCTGGCGATCCCGATTTGGGTAGTCTATCTTGCTTCCAGCCAGGGCCGTTCCTTCCTTGCTTCCAAAGGATTTCTCAGTACCATGCCAGAAGCGCTTTGGTTTGGCTTGACGTTTGGCGTCTTCACCGCGGCTTTTTTCCTTGCCCTCGGATATATCTATGGGGACGCAAAGAGGCGTCAAATGCCTGCTTGGGCCTGGA
>Ga0302320_10020447_pt1 | contig 13208 bp, 15 predicted proteins | sample Bog_T0_3_FD_202130 | JGI IMG/M metagenome (GOLD analysis project Ga0302320, IMG submission 202130) | Peat permafrost microbial communities from Stordalen Mire near Abisko, Sweden - Bog_T0_3 | ecosystem: Environmental > Terrestrial > Soil > Wetlands > Peat | place: Sweden: Abisko, Stordalen Mire...
GGTTCGGCCCCCGCGTTTTGCTGCCTTCTCTACCTGTTCCTTGTCTTCCATGGTAACACTCCTAGTTTCATTGGAGTGTTACCCAATTTCCCAATTATCGTGTGTCTACGATCTGGTAGTTAGCACATGCACTTGACTCAAAATCGGCCGTAGAAGCCTCGTTTGATTTCCTCCCTGAGGGAGTTCTTTTTCCGAAGGCTCTTTGCGTTCACCATGCGTTTGGCGAGCGCGCCAAGTTCCTCGCCCGAAAGCTGACGAACTACAGATTCAGCTTTGCCTCTCTTGCTGGGCTTTGAGGCCTGGCGGATATTCTTGGGCTTACTCATCGGGATGAGGAAATGGGGTGCTTGAGACAAGTGCATACCCCGTTAATGTTAAGGCCGCCGTGTCAGCGTAGGTCACAGCTTTGGCGTTGGGCCCGGTGGGCTTCTTCTTGGCCTCCGGCTTCATCGGGCACGAGCGCGTTGGCGTTCTAGGAGGATTTTCTCCAGTTCGTCACTCACGGTGGAAGGTGTAGCCATGAAGCGGCGCAGAGCGTCGCTTGGAGGGGCGGAGAGCTTGGCTTCGAGCTCTTTCCATGCCGCAAGGTCCAGGCAGAAGCCGCATTCGGACTGGTCGGAGGGTTTCATCCGTGTGATGTCGTGTCAGCGGAACCTGGGGAACGACGCGTCCTCAAAATGGCCATTTGCTCCCGAAAATCCCGCCATGAGGCCATGACCTCGTCGTGCTTCGCGACCAGCTTACGATGGAGTTCCTTTTCCTGCTGTTCGATATACGAATCCATTTAGCAGGTGGTTTTGTAGTCGGCGGCCGCAGCGCTCTCTAGGCACTCCTCCGCGACATCTATTATTTGGGTTCGGTACCACAGGATGCGGTTCGCCTTAGAGGCGAACATGCGAACCGGCGCTAGCTTCCGCTTCTTGGCCTTCATCCGAATTTCTTGATTTGCCCCAGGGCCCGGATCACCTTGGCCCGGCCCCTGGCAGTCTTGGACGCGTAGAGCGGGATGGTGGCTAGGTTGTCGTTGACCCTAATCAGCCACTCTGAGGCAACGCCTGCGTCGCGGAAGCATGACAGCGTCGCACGTGCCACCTTCGGATTAAGTGCCTCCAGGTCTAACTTGAGCCGCATCCCATTCTTGACGCGCTCGAGGTGTCGATCCCAGAACCCCTCCGCGATCTTCTGGGCGGTGGTCTGCCGTGGAGCATCCGCCATTCGCTTCGCGGCGGTCTTCGGCGACTTCATGAGAACACCCCGTGCTCCAGCCTACCCAGAACCTGTAGTACGTCCACCTTCTGGCACGCCACGGGGGGTTTGCCCCAGAGCTGGCGCATTGGCGTGGTCAGCCACACGGCCGCTAGCTCGGGCTTAACAAAAACCCGGAGCGCTCGACGGGCCACCACGTGGTCCATCCTTTCAAGGTAAGATAACTCTAGGTCTGCCCTAAATATCCTGGTTATGGCATCACTCCAGTATCCTAGGACGATGAGCTCGCGCGAGCTGGGCTTCCGCTTGGATTTGGATCTTTTAGATTTGAGCACTTCCGCACGAAACTTATCCACGATTTTCTGGATCCTCATCGTTTCATGTGATGCATACACGCCGAATATGTTGGCCGGGAATTCGGAGCCGGCAGGTCGACTCGCTGCAGTCTTCTTCAGCACCCTTCGACTGCGCGTGGATGCGGTGTGTGCTGCCAACCGCAGCCTCTTTGGTCTAAATTTTGGTCTCATTCGCTTGTTGCGCTTCCGAAAGAATGGGCTCGTGCAGGGTCAGTGTAGGATTAGGTCGGTAGCCTAGAGACGCTGTCGAGTTGCACGAGCGCTGCACCACGGTCGTCAACCTCTTGCTTTAGGTACTGGCGTTCATTCTGCGCCCGTGTTGGATTCACGGTCTCCAAGTCGATTAGTCTCTCTTCGTACCATTGAAGGTCGTCGTTGAGTTCCGTGATCGCTCCCCATAACGCGGAGATTTCAGCGGAAGCGTTGATTGAGGATTTGGGATTAGGCCTTCGATTCGTTTTTTTCATTATTCTCCGCCAAGTAAGGGCGGTTAATGGATTCCTCCGCAAGAAGGGCGCAAACGAACCAAGTTTTTTCAATGGAAACGCAAGTATCTCATGGAACGATAGAAAAGAGATTCTTGGATCCCGCTATCAGTCATGAGCACAGCACTCACCGGAGCTGGAGGGGAACACTTCGTTGCTTGCAAACAATTCTGAGCGCGGCGCATCGGGCTATAGCCGAAGAGCCCAATGACCTTGGAGGCGAAAAATTGAGCCCGGGACGTCGCAAAACATACGTACGTTCGATAAGGAACATCGGCGATGATCGGACGTGGGGCGGATATGGGTGACTTTGTACGTAATTCTGCGCGAAATTGCCGATTGGCTAGGTTCGAAAAATCGTTGGATTTACAGGCATTATGAAGGAAGGCCAACCGATCCTCTGCACCGTTCAGATAAAGGAACTTCAAACGGTACAGTATTACCCGCTGCACATAGACGAGCCACCGTTCATTGTGGTCCAAGAGATGGAGCTTGATGGGAAAAAGCAGCTCTCGTGTCTGCGTTTAAACCCGGCTGAAATTGTGCCTGACCCTGCGAACAAGGAGGAACGTCTATTTCATCGTACAAAACTGTCGAGTGAAGATATAGAAATCAGAGAGATCGATAGATAGCCGTGACTGAGCGCTCATGGTGCGGTCTACTACGGCGAGGATATTCCTGCGACCCCGGACCTCGTTCAGAATGCTATCGAATGCTTCGCTTGTAATTTACAAGCCAAGCATCAAAAGAATTTAAGCTTTTTAGCAGCTCAACGATAAAGTCATATTCGGTCTTGGGGTCCAGGACATGAATGACTGCTGCGGCTTTCGCCGAGCGGTGAGCATGAGTACCGCGGCGCTTGCCGAGGGCATCCAATTTCATTAGCAAATCAGCGCTGAAGGCTGCCGTAGGAACGCCGAGAGGGCCGAATAGCTGTGCAACATTGTGCTCTTTGATGCCGTTGTTCTCGGCAATTATCGAATAAAATTCGGGGAGATGTTTTAAGGACGCATCTTCATATCTTGCTCGGACGTCCTTAACACCCGGGTCACTGATGTTTGTCGGAACACCAAGAGGCTTACCAATCGCCGCAACAAGAAAGACAAGGGGCTCCGTCAATTTTCCACGGAGAATCCAAAGATCCTCGGTTTTGCGGGCTATCTCCTTGGCCCAGTCTTCAAGGTAACTTTCGATTTCGGCGTGGCTCAATACGAGGAATGCTCTAGTATGAGCCTGGATACGAATTGAATTTGGATAGACGCCAATTGGCGAAAAGACCTTGGGAAGGAAATGCGTCCTCAGGCGTTCGATTTCCTTTTCCAACGTCCTCCAGCGAATTGACGAGGGCATTGCAGTCTGCTGCCGCCAGTAGAAGGGATTAAGAAGAAGCAGCTCGTTGCGGAGCGGGCTTCTCGAGACCCGAGACAGGAATTGCCGGCGCAGCAAACCGCTTACCCGAAATCCTAGAAATTACGTCTGCCCACATATTTAGCCGCGTTGACGTATTTGGCGCGCCCGCCGTATCGCTTTCGATGGCTTTCGCAAATGCCGAGTCCGGAGAAAACAGATTTTCGTAAGCTTTTCGGACATGCGCATGTTTGCTTCTAAGCGCCTTGCGAACGTCTTCGTCTGATTGAAAGTAGATCAATGCATCAAAGATCGCTCGATTAAACTGGGGTGACGTGGGCTTTCGAGCCAGTCCGAATCCGAAGATCTTGATCAGATCTTCGATCCCTTTCTCGAAATCGGCGTAGGCAGAAGCCACCCGCTTTTCGAACGATTTCCAATTATCATTAAACTCTTTGAACGTGTCGTCGAGAAACTCCTTCATCCTTCCCGGATATTCTGTCGCACGGAACCTGAATGCGAGAAAACGGGCCAATATCTCGATATCGCGCATCCGAGGGTCGGGCTGCGCGGTTCCTAGAAGAATCCGTAGTCCGGGCGATGTTCCGGCGTTGTCATCTACGTAATCCGAGAAATGTCCTGGTAGCAGGGCTTGTCTTAACTCCTGAGGCGATAGGTTCACGCTTCCCGTGTTAAGCCTAAGAAACACCGTGTGCAGAAAATCTGTGTCTTTCCAATTCCGGATTACGACTGTCCGAATTGGCTGATTGCTAAGAGCGTTGAAATCGTCCCGACGAGCAGCCCTTTTTGACAACTCTTCAAATGTCGTTTGCTCGAGGTCCTTTCGAATTGTCAGCCCAGAAAGTTTGTACGCATTATTGGGCCCCTGACCGCGGCCCCAGAACTGCAAAATCGCTAGGAGCCGCTGTTTACCGTCCAAGACGATAAACTTGCCCCTCTCTTTTTTTGACTCGGCGAGGACGATTTGAGGAATCGGTAGGCCTACGATCAATGACTCGATAAAACGGCTCTTTCGATCGATCTTCCAAGCGTCGCGCCTTTGAAAGCGAGGAGATAGCTGGATATTCCCTTTCTCGAGTTGCGAGACGACAGTTTCGGTTGTCCAGTCGTTGCCGCTGACAACGGCGGCTATCGCTTTAGGCGGCAGTTGCTCTGATACGTCTTCCTCGTCGCCCTCGTTGTCCACTTCGACTTCTTGTAGAGGTGCTTTCGTCATAGCTTTTAGGGATTTACTCGTGAATAGCTTCTGAGGTTTGCATGGTGCGGACAAGCCGCATTAGCGAGGTCATAAACGCTACAGAATAGGGTTGATTTAACCTTGAGTGTGCTCCGTCAGCGATTACGGGACACGGGATAGGATGAGAGGCTGGCCGAACACCTGCATGAATATGCTATCTACGGATACCGAGTCGAAGGCCACTAGCCATAGGAGCCGGCCCACACCTTTTCCTCCGCGGCTTATTTTGTAGGTTGAGTCGTAGGTCTCGAACGACTTGTAGTTCTCGTCGGTGAACCCTATCCCGTTGTCAGTTATGACGAAACTCTTAATTGGGCGGGATCCATCGATTCCATCGAGTTGGGCTTGGGATGTATCTCGCTCTATGTGAATATTGATAGAACCATTCGAGGTCTTCGCATCCTCAATGGCGTGAATCGAATTGACGATGGCTTCGAAGACAGGCCAGAGACCTTTTCTTAATGGGAGGTGACATTTCTTGAGGCGTCCTTCGAGATTGCAGTCCATGGCGTTTAAGGCTGGAGGGTTGAGAGGGTCTCTCCACCTAGTTGGTAGGGAGCAGGCCGCCTGAGAGGGCTTCGAGATCGGCGAACGTGGTTGGTTGCAGGCGAGTGTATTCAGTCTGCAACACCTTCAGATACGCCCAAGGCCTGCTGGTGAGGCGGGTTGCATTCTCACACCAGAGCTTCGCGGCGCGGTCCTTGTTAGCCACGTTCACGTCCTCCAATCCCTTGGTTTCAGCGATGTGATGAGTGCCATCGTCTGTCAGGACCACAAAATCTGGTTCGTAGTATCGAAGGTTCCCGACGCCATCCGTATATTCGATTACGAATCCAAATTGCTCCGGCAGCTTTGCAAAACGCTGCACGTCCTCGGCGTGCTCTAGAAAACGAGCGAACTCCTTTTCAAATTCGTTTTCGCAGGGCACTAGATTGAATATGGACTTGCTCGCGAGCATCGTGGCGCGAGACCAAGGGAATGGTGCTGTTTCGCCAAGAGACCTTCCTCCGTGTAGGAGCTGGGGTTCCAGTTCGGACACTGCAATCTTCTTCAGGGCTTCCGCAAATGTCTTGACCGTAACATATTGGGCCACGTTGCTCGCGATTGCTTTGACCATAGCGGGCTCCTTTAAATCCACCCGTTCTCCGAATGCCTGGACCTCAAGGAACTCCCGCACCTTGGGAGCAAGGGCGGAGAATTGTGTAGGCAGCTTCACCTCCTGGGCGATGCGCCGGGCGTAGTACCCTATAACCTCTTCGGCGGTCTGTGCCTCCGGCATGGTGTATTCTCGCTCGACCAGCTTCTGGAGCGTGATTAGGTCGATGCCCTCGTAACGGAACTGCTTCGATGCCTTGTCGTCAGATTTTTTCGGGAGCACCGGACATTTGAACGTTGTTACATCCAACGAGGCAATCTCCTCTGCGAGTGATTTCTTGCGGGTGAGGATGGGGCTGAGCACCGGAATCTGCATATCCCGGTCCATTTTCTTCGGATCAGGTGCAATGGTGACGATGACGACCTTGTCCTTACCAACCTCAAACGTTTCGAGCTGAAGGTCCTCTTCGCGTTCCAGCTGTTCAACGAACTCAATGAAGGTCTTGTTTCCTATGACGTCGACGCGTTCGGTGTAGTTGTTTCCATGGCCGCGGAACATGAGGCGCAGGCCGCGGCCGACCGTCTGCTCTGGTAGGATGTTCGCTTTCGAGGTGTACGGGCGAAGGCCAACGATGACAGTGACGTTTTGGACATCCCAGCCTTCACGGAGCATCAGCACGCTGACGATACAGTTCACCGGACTGCCTTCGGAGTCCACTTGGCGGGCTAGACCACGTGCTACGTCGAGATCTTTCTTAGAGACTTCACCGGAGCGGTCGGTATGTATGATGAGCAGCTTGTCGCCGCCGAACTCGGTCTGGTATTTATGCCGCAGCCAGTCACCGACCTCATCGGCGTCCTCTGTACTGTTCAGCATCACAAAGAGGACAGGTTTCCTTTTGTAAGGAGCGAGCTGGCTCCGGTATTCCTTCCAGCGTTCGACGCCTGCCGCGAGATAGGCTGCGTATCGTGTGCTGGCAATATCTGAGCGGGCTTCGTTGATGCCTTTTGCAATTCCTTTGAGGGGGCGTTTAACGACATTGTCGAGGATCGCTTGCTTGAGAGGGTAATCGAAGACGATCCAGGAGAATAGTTCTCCCTTGGCATGTCGCGGTGTGGCAGAGAAATCTAACTGCGCTGCCAATCCACCTGGCACCGACGTGTGCAGACCACGGATGAACTTGTTCCATTCACTACCTTCGTCGTGTGTGTGGTGAGCCTCATCGTTGACCACGACGATCGGACCGCCCCGGGATGCGATGCGGGGAGCGAAGTCCTCAATCTCTTGATTATCGGCGGGCGGTTTCGAGCCCATCATTGCAGCCATCGCGTCCGGCTCATTGTCATCGTTGCGACCACGTTCGTGGAACTGCTGGATGTTGGTTAGATAAAGGGCACCAACTGAGCCTGCCCGTTCTCCTTCGCCGCGCATGTAGCATTGAAAGTCCCAGTAGATTCTAAGCTCTTCGGGGATAATAGGGTCCGATCGGAAAATCCGAGCGCCTTCGAAGTCGGTCTTTAGGCGTTCAAAAACGATCACGTTGGGCGCGATGACCAGGAAGGTCTTCGCGTAGTCGTCTTTGGCTTCGGCCACCGCGTTGAAATACTGCCATGCGATGGCGAGAGACATGACCTTGGTTTTACCGCTTCCAGTCGCCATTTTCACGCAATAGCGGGCGAAGTCGTCGTATTGGAGAAGCCGAGCATTCGCGGGCAAGCCGCATTGCTCCGCCATCGTTTTGAAGCGCCTCAAACCAGCGACCTCGTAAAGCCAAATGAGTGTCTCTACTGCTTCTTGCTGGAAATAATGGTAGTTGAATTTCTGTCCGCCAAGTAGGCGGTGTTCCGCTAGAAACCAATGGTTGAGTAGAATACGGGTCGTATCTGTGGCACCTCTGTATTTCTGTTCACGCCAGGCTTGCACCTTAGCGCGAATCGCTGGGACACAAGGTGCCGTCCGGACCTTGGCTTCTAGCAATGCAAGTTGCGCTGCGTCGGTCTTTATCTTGCGAGCCATGGGCTACCTTACCTTGATTCGGACGCTCTTGGTGGTGTCGTTGCCAAGGATGTCGATGACTTTCACGACAACGGTGTACTCACTTGGCTCGGAGTAGGTGTGCTCTGTTTCCAGAGCCAGATCTGCGGCCTGTCTTGTGCGGAATGTCTGCCATTCATTGTGGAAAGTATCGCTCTTGTTGTCCCAATCGACAGCCCAATAGTCGATCCATTGGCTCCAATGCTTCACTGAGCTTCTTACTTCCTCCGGAACGTCATCTGGTGGAATTACGAAGTCCGTGAGCTTAAGCTTTACCGCTCGTTTTGCTGCCTTGATATCGACAGCGAGAGCTGCCAGTTCGAAGAAGTGGATGTCTCCTTGTTCAACGGCGCGTTTGTCCATCACGTCTCGTGGAATTCGGAGGAACCTTATCTTGAGATTAGCCTTGGCCGCTTGTTGTTTGGCGACCTCATTGATCTCAAAAGCGAAATCCCAACCGAGAACGTCGACGCCGCTCGTTTCCGGAGCATTTTCTCCTGTTCCAATGGCCTTGCGGAACTCAATGGCGATGTTCGATACGTCGCCGATGCTGATAGGTGCGTCAACGGCGCCGACATGCACCATCCGTCCACTCTTGATCCCATGTAACCAGGTGTAACCTTTAGTCGGCTTTGCGTGGTAGAGATCGATAATGAACGCTGTGTAGGCGGCGTGCCGACGGGAAAGCTCCTCTGTGGTCTCGGCACTCGCGCCGGTTTTGAACTCTGAGCCGGCCCAGAGCTGTCGTTCGTACTTGCCTAGATTCTGGACGACAAAAGGGCGAACACCCTTAATGGAGAGCAGGCGCTTGCGGGCCGTGTGGATGGCAAACCGGCCGAGATCGCAAGTGACCCAGCGACGTTTTAGCTTTTCTGCGACCGTTGCCGTGGTTCCTGAGCCGCAGAAACAGTCCAAAACAAGATCCCCTTCATTGCTGGCCAACTTGATCATGCGTTCCAGCAAAGCTTCTGGTTTTTGGGTAGCGTATCCAACCGCCTCGATTGCTTGGGAGTTAATCGCATTTATATCGGTCCACATATCTTGCAAAGGGAGCCCCGGCATTTCGTCCAAGTATCGTTTGTACCTAGGCACGGCCCCAGGGCTTGGCTGCACGATGCGCCCCGCCTTGTATAGCGCATCCATGTTTTCGCGTTTATAGCGCCAAAACCTCTTAACCCCGAGAAACTCGAAATTAGGATTACCTTTGGCTGCGCCTCCTGGAGCGGTAAGATTGTCTAGTTCATATCGGCGCCCTGTCTTTGCTTCAATATTGCTGTAATGCGACGCCAAGTATTTTTCGTCGTAAGCGGTATACTGCATGTTCCAGCAGTATCTCTCCGATTTGGAGTATAGAAAGATTGACTCGTGGATGCGCCCCATATGCGTAGCCCCTTGCGTCGTGTCGCCTTTCGCAGTCTGTCGTTTCCATACAATTTCGTTCACGAATCTTTCCGCTCCGAATACTTCATCGAGTATGGTCTTGGCGTAATAGCTCACATGCCAGTCGAGATGGATAAATATAACCCCATCTTCAGCAAGAAGTTCGTGAAGCAATACGATTGTCTCATGGAACCATTGGAGGTAAGAATCCAAACCGCGTCCCCAAGTGTCGCGATATGCTTTTTGCTCAATGATGTTCGGCTGCTTTGTGAAATCGACAGATTCTTCGTCCGCCGTGTCAGGGTGATCTGGAACCGTTGCAGTGAATGAAAAATCAGAATCGGTATTAAATGGTGGATCGATATAGATTAAGTTCACGCGGCCTGAGAATTCTGGCAGCAGCGAGGGTAGGACGTATTTTTTGTCGCCCCAAACTAAACGATTGCGCCAACTGTCGGTGCCGAAGGTTCCAGGAGAATCGAACGAGAGCATTTTTTGGCGCTCTTGAGCCGACTCATTGACGGTCTCGATTGTTTGAAATGGAAGCGAAACCCGGAGTGGGGCGACACGCTTTCCGGCGCTGTCGTACTTGCCATCCCAAATGAGTTCGGTGTGAGGCATAAAAAGTGTTGTTGAATGGTTCGGTACTCAGTGCCTATGCGGGGAAGTTGGACCTTTGCTGGAAAGGCGCTGTTGGATGAGGTAGCGAGTGCCCGGAGTTTGATTCAATCGTTTGGAAAATCGGCAGTCGATCCAGAAGAGTAGCTGTTTTTTTAAAGGAGCTGCATTCGGCGCACTCTCTCCACTCGTTGGCGAAACGAGCCGCTTGAGATCTTTAGAAGCAACCCGTCATCCGGGTGCCCGGAGAAGTCGAAGAAGCTTGTGGGGTCACGAATTAGCATCTGCCCCAAGGATCGCTTGAAAGCATCTTCAATTCCAAATCTGACTGCAAAAGCTCTTGCCCTGCAAAAGACGGCTTCGGAGTCTTTAACAAACGACGAGGTATCGGTGGATTTGAGGGGATGGCGAAAGTGTGGTCCATAGCCGTCGAGATCGATCAGTTTGAGAGGCGTATGCCTTCCGCGTAGAAACTCGGGGTCCTCACCTTCGAGACGTTGGAATGCCGTGAAAGCCAAGAATTGTGCAATTTGTAGTGGGTGTTCGGTTGCGAATGCAGCCGCGCTTCCGGATTCGTCTGCGTCGTGCATGCGCTCGACGAGAATCCCACTTCTTATTCCTTTTCCCTTCGAGCATCGCTCGAAGAAGGCAGCCCATGGTTGAACGGGGATACCGATTGCTTCAGCCACATGGTAACCAGCGATTTCAGACAGGGAACGTGAATCTGATTTCCTCAACCATTCACGGCCGTTCCACCGCACCCACCGATGGTCTTTATCGCTTGGTCGCCAGCATCTGATGCCTTCCCAGTCGGTGCCCGAGAAATCCCAGAAACCTTGATCGCCCATTGGCTTGACTCTCATGGTCGTCATGGCTGGTGGATTAAGCATACAAAATTGTGCGGGCAGCTTTCGCGTGCTGCGCACTGGAGGATTTTCTTCCAAGGACTAGGGCGCTGGTTTGCCTTGTTAAATCCGACAATTTGCTGGTCGCGGAGATAGAATGCTTAGGGATCGGAATTGTTGTATAACGAATGCTTGGAAAGCTCTTTGACGTGTCGGCGACGTTCAGAGAGAGAGTCAATAGAGGCCTAAGACATTGGAGAACAGATTATTACCGCGCCGTTAACGTTGGGAAGAGTGGGCAAATCACGGAGCATAGAAGAAGATTGACGTTTCTCGTCTAGGAGACGCCGACGATTTGGTTATTTAGTCACGAACAGCCTTGGCGTAAACGATGGTTCTGGAATGGGTCCCTTAGCTCCAATGAATTGGTTGGCTCTAATGATCGACGTCGTCTTGTTGGCCGCGTTGATCTGGAGCACTTGCAGGGGAGTGCGGGCAAACACGATTCTAGGGCGCATCGTCGCCGATTGTGTCGTCTATCTGGTCGTTATTGCGCTGATCTTTTTCGGTACCCTCCTTCAACAGGTAGCGGGTTTTCTATGGTTTGATACCTTCGGCGACCACCGCATGTTCGAGCATACGGTATTGGGGTTCAGTAGCATGATTCTGGATGCGACCGATGGTATAGATCAGACACTTTTCCCGTCGATTGCGTTCTCGGCTCTTAGCGTGTTGGCGCCGCTGGTTCTCGCGAGGATGGGCTGGAAATGGCTTCAGGCGCGCTGGGCTCAGGTACTTTGCGGTACTCTCGCTTTCATGGTTGTACAGTCAGGCATCGATTGGGTCCAGGCAGCCCTTGGATGGAATTGGTTCGTTCGGCCTGTTCTTTGGCAAAGCTACGTCGCTAACGTGTGTGGAGCTCCCTTCCTTTGTGTTTTTGTGACCTGGTTCTACTACAGGTTTACTCCAGTGATTGTTGCGGGCTTTACCCCATCGCGGAAGCTGCTGCTTCGGCGGTGTATCTCGATCTTTGCTGGAGTTGGAGTTGGCATATTCCTCTTTGGATATCGAATCCCGGAGCCATTCGTGTTAACGTTTGCAATCCCGCGATTTGCCCGTTTGCGCCATGCGATTGCAACTCCGGTATTATCGCAGGTATTGAGGACGAAGAAGATCTACGAGCTAAGTGGGACTGCCTTCTCTCCGTTGAGAATCCGGTCAGTTTATGCGCCGGTCCATTCGTCACCTTTGTCGATAGCAGTGAGCCGAGATCGTTCACTGGGGCTCGATACGGTAGACACGAGTATGCTGGATCAGCTTTTCAGCAGAGAACAGGTGTCAGCGCCGATCCGCATCGATGGGGGCGGATTACTGGTGTCTTTCGGCCACAATCCTTCTAGTCAGAATATCGATTTCGATACCTTATCCGTAATATGGACGGATCTCGTGATTAGTCGACTTGAGGTAGCAATTGGTGCCGGGCCGGAGCACCAGGAAGTGTTCCGGGTTCATGCCCGCTTTACCTCGCCGGGGATTTTGACGGCGACGACACCGATCAATGCGCCATTAAAGTGCGAGTTAATCCAGATGTGGCGCCACTACGATTCGCACCCGATCCTAGGCAAGGTGGCGACAATGTTTAGCATGCCAATGGATCCTCCCATTAGCTTTGCCGAGGAAGGGCAAAGTCCTCCTTTGTTTGTATCCAAAGAGCCGACCGCATTTAGGCTGTCGCTTTTGCTGAAGCCGCCGCTGCCAAACGCCATCACGTTCAATTCGCTAAATGCTCTAGATTTTGATGTCCATGGCCCTCTTGATAAGAGCGGTTTCTTCGGGGGATATGCATTTGCGGATGAAATTGAGGTCGTTGTAGATGACGGTGTGATTCGGATGTTCTCAACAGATGAGAACCTTCGAGATGGTGATCGAATCGTAATTCGGGGAGAGACACCATTGTTGATCGAGGTAAAGAATTCCGGTGCCCTTAAGGTCACTGGTTCATTTGAGACACTAACCATAAATGGTGACCAGACGCGAAACACGCCGTGGGACAGATGCGACGGCTACGTGCGAGCAGGTATCGTGGGCTCTTTAGGCTTGGTAGTCGCTTCTTTGGGGAGATGGATGTGGGGAACACCAGCGGCGAAGAAGCAAAGGGTCTGACCCTGTCTGAAAGAATTTGGCGTGTATAGGCACGGCATTGCCTTAGCGATGGCTGAATGCTTTTGGGAGATAGGCTCCGGACTCATTTACCTGGAGCCCAATTAAGATATTGGATTACAGGAGTTAACGTCTGCCGCCGGCAGCCAATTCAACGGAAATGATAATAATGTCTTCGACCAGAAATGATGGGGAGTTCCCGCCACTCCCCATCATTCTCGCCCTTCACTCCTGAACATTCGTGCCCGCACTCCTCATCATTGTTACCCAGTCCTCGGCATTATTACCCTCTTACAACGCCTACCTGTACTCCTCGCCTGTCTGGGCGTTGATGATCTTGAAGTTCTCGATGTGGTAGTTCGGGTCCGCCCTGAAGGCGAGCTGCACCCCGTAGGTCTTCTCCATCCGGACTAGTAGCCCGGC
>Ga0302320_10020448_pt1 | contig 13208 bp, 13 predicted proteins | sample Bog_T0_3_FD_202130 | JGI IMG/M metagenome (GOLD analysis project Ga0302320, IMG submission 202130) | Peat permafrost microbial communities from Stordalen Mire near Abisko, Sweden - Bog_T0_3 | ecosystem: Environmental > Terrestrial > Soil > Wetlands > Peat | place: Sweden: Abisko, Stordalen Mire...
CCTCGGCATACGAGTGCCCAAACAAATCGGTTCGTTGAAAGGCCAGACTGTCGGAAGCCTCAGCAAGTTCATCTATGAAAATCAGTCAGAGCCGCCTCCTGCCACAGTCTCCACCGAAACACCCCCATGAACTCTTTAAATGGTTTCATGGGGGCTTTCTCTTTTAATTTTGTCGGTATTGAAAAACCATGAAAAAAATGTCAATATCAAAGCCATGGATGGGTGCCAGAGCGGTCTAATGGAACAGTCTTGAAAACTGTCGTCCCTGCAAGGGGACCGTGAGTTCGAATCTCACCCCATCCGCCATAAATCTTTTTGAATCAGTTGTTCAAACGCGCGTGGAGACGTACAATACTTACAAGACAATCATTAAATGATTAAAAGGCCAAACCATAAAGATGTAAAAAAACATATCATAAAATGCCTTGCGTTGGGCGTAGTCTTCATTGCTTTTTTTGCCGGCAGGCAAGTCTCCGCGAATATATTGCCGCCCGGCAGCATCAGCACCTGCGGCGAGCTGGCGGCTCCGGGCACGTATAGCCTCACGGCTAACGTCAGCACTACCACAGGAGCGACCTGCTTCAAGATCTCTTCCAACAGCGTCATACTGACGAGCTCCACCACCGGCAGTTATTCGGTGACCGGCAATATAACGGGCGACGGGATCAATCCTGGGGATCCTGGTTTCAATTTTACTATACAGAAGCTCGCCGTCGTCGGCACGACCACTTCCAACGGGGCGGCTTTCGGAAGCGGCACGACCACCATAGCTACCACTACTGCCGGAAATGCCGGAACCATAACGGTTTCTACGTCTACTTTGAGCGCAATAGCAGTGAATGGCGGAGCTAATAGCAATTTGGGCACGACCAGCTACAGCGGTTCCGGGGGCGCCGTCCTCATGGCAAGCTCCACCGTGCTCTCTATATCAGCGAATGGAGGCAATGGGAATGGCTACGGTGGCTCCGGCGGCACCATATCTATGACCGGGACGGCCGTCAATATAGTTAGCCCCAGCATAAGTGCGGCGGGAGGCATGGGTAGCACAACGAACGGCGGCAACGGCGCGAATGGCTCATTGGCCGTGAACTATGCTTCCCTCGTTTACTTTGGAGCACAGCTCTCCGCTCTCTCTGATCTGGCTTTGAACGGTCCCGGCGGCTTGCCGGGAGACCTTGGGCCGTTTGGAGGAGGAACATTGGCCACTCTTCCGGGCGCTACTATAACCGTCGCGTCCCAATGCGATCTGCCGCTCCACGGCACCTATTATCTGGGCGCTAACTTGTCCGGCAATTGCCGCATAAGAATGAACGGTGTGGTCCTCCTCAGTTCCACTACCGGCAGTTACACGATAAACGGCAACGTCATAGGCGACGGCTCGAATGCCGGGAATTCTGGGAATAATTTCACTTTGCAGAATATGACGGTCACCGGTACCACCAGCTCGAACGGTGTCTACAATGGCGCGGGCGCGAGCGGAGCGGGAGGTTCGATAACTATATCTAGCTCCACGGTGGCTACGACGACATCCATCGGAGGGACAGTCCTTACAGGTAATGGCGGCAGTAGCGGCACGATAACCATAACGAATTCGACCTCGACCTTTGTGCAGGCTGATGGTGGCGGCAGCGGCGACGGTAATTATGATGTGCCGGGATCGGGGGGTGCTGGCGGTACGGTACTTTTGTCCAGCTCTACGGTCGCCCTGGTACAGGCCAATGGCGGCGCCATAACTACCAGCCTCGGAATAGGAGGGAATGGAGGTGGGGTATATGCTACCAGCTCCGTTGTTACTGTCATACTGACTAACGGCGGAGATGGTGCGGGTTCTCTCGGCGGTGGCAGCGGGTTTTATAGCGGCGGATTCGGAGGCTCGATAGTCATGGTCTATTCCACGACCACGTCTCTGACGGTGAATGGCGGAAAAGGGGATTTTCAAGGCGGCAACGGAGGACTCATAAGCCTGACTCGCGACACCCTAGACATATCGAGCATAGCCCTTTCCCTATCAGGCGGCGGGGCTTCTTTCTCCGGCTTCGGCTTTCACTCGGCACCGGGCGCTCTCGTATTGAACTACTCGACTTTGATTCGGACGGGTGTAAGTCTCCCCAAACTATCGGATCTCGTTTTGAATGGTCCCGGCGGCTTGCCGGGAAACACGGGTGCATTCATTGGCGGGGCTCTGGGCACGATACCGGGAGATATCCTGACGAACATATCCCAATGTCCGCTGACAATTGGCGGACCATACTATCTGGGTGCTGACCTTGTCGGAGATTGTCAGATCAAAGCGAACAATGTGACATTGAACGGCGAGGGCCACACCATACACGGGAGCGTCATAGGAGATGGATTAACATCAGGCATTACCGGAATAGGAAGCAACGGCGGCGATCCCGGTTATAATCTTACCCTGCAAAATATAACGGTCACCGGTACTACGACTGCCAATGGTCATGACGGTCTGACGAGTGGCGGCGCGGGAGGCTCTATAACCATATCCAGTTCGACTGTCGCTACTACGACCGCGAACGGTGGTGCCGCAGGACCTAACACTTTTTCTTACAAGGGCGGTAACGGAGGCACTATAACGATAGTAGAATCTACCACTACATCTATACAGGTAAATGGTGGCCTTGGATATTATTCGACGGCACCCAATGTCAAAGCTGTAGGGGGCAACGGAGGAACGGTCTCGATAGCCACCTCGACTACCGGAGCGGTCGTGGCGAACGGCGGAGATAGTCCAATTGGAACAGGCGGTATTGGCGGTATCGTGAATATAATCAGTTCTACCGCGGCTCCGGCGGCCAGTCCCATAAGCGCTAATGGCGGGAGCGGCACGGCAAGTTCGACCATATGCGTATTTGGCGGCAACGGTGGCACCGTGAATCTGGTCAATTCCACATACGGAACAGTCACGGCCAATCCCGGCGTCATTGCGAATCAATCCAGTTGTGGCGGCTCGAGCTCATCATACTCTTCTTTTTACGGATACCAATCGGGTAGTTCCGGCCAAGTCCAGGTGGTCGGAGAGTACGTTCCTCCCGCTTCGCCCGGGGCTCCAGGAGAAGAGGGCGCCCCGTCGTCGCCATCTCCATCGATTCCATCGCCCGCGGATGCCGGAGCTCCTGTGGGCTCAGGTGTGTCTGGCGGTATTGGCTCGTCGGGCAGCGCTCTGGGGACGGTCCCGATACAGGTTCAAGGAGCAGGATCTTCTATTGCGCTGTCGGGGCTGAGCTCATTCGCACCGTCGATCGGCTCCGCCGTAGCCGGGACTGCCGCTGAAGTGGCGCGAAAAACCGTCCAGGCCGCGACTGCAGTGGCGAATTCTCCGGCAGCAAGGACTGTCCAGGCTACCGGATTTTTAGCTGGCCTTTTAGCCTCGGTCATCTCTGTGGCTGACACAGCGTATGCCGCTCCTTTGGCGACCGAAGCGCTCCTGACCCCCTTGCGCCTCTGGGGGCTCACCTTGATGGGCTTGGGCATCAGAAAACGCGGACGCCCTTGGGGCACAGTCTATGACAGCGTGACGAAACGGCCCATAGATCCGGCCTACGTCACGGTCAAAAATATGGAAGGCAAGGTCGTTGCGGAATCCATAACCGACATCGACGGCAGATACGGATTCCTGCTTCCCGATGGCACCTATTACATCTCGGTCAAGAAGAGCAACTATGAATTTCCGTCAAAGAAGATGGAAGGCAAATTATTCGACGAGCTTTACAACAACCTCTATTTCGGCGAGCCCGTGACCGTGACGGCAGGCCAAGTCATTGACAAGAACATACCTATGGACCAAGAAGGCTTTGATTGGAATGAAGAGGCAAAAAAGGAGCTCAATGCATTCTCCTTCCATTCAAAGAACGAGAAGCGGTGGTCTCTGGCGAGCAATTACATATACGGATTCGGCTTTCTGGTTTCGGCTGTGACGGTGGCTATACATAGGTCGCCGTACAATATCACCATGATGTTCTTGTATGCCGGGGTGATAGCTTTTCTATATTTCCTCTCCAAGAGGAAGAAGCTCGGTCATGTGGCAGACAGCGCTACTCGTACGCCTCTGTCGTACGCCATCGTGCGCGTGACGTCTGTCGATCACGAAACAGTTTTGCATTCGGCTGTGTGCGACGCCCGCGGCAGGTATTATTGCATCGTGCCAAAAGGGCAGTATTACGTCGATATCGACAAAAAGAATCCTGACGGCAGTTATTCAAAGGCATATATTTCCGGCCTCATCTCCAGCAATTCCGGCGTCCTCAACCAAGACTTTGCTCTTTGATGCGTCTTTTTTATCTTTCACTTCTATCTTTTACAAAGTAGCGTCCCATCAAAAATCCAGCTAAACTGGAGCTCATGCGATACATCGGCATCGACTACGGGAAAAAGCGCGTCGGCGTGGCCGTCTCGGACGAGGCGGGGCGGTTCGCTTTGCCGAAAGAAGTTCTCGCGAAAGACGAAAAATTGGTCGAAAAGATCTCTTTTATGGCAAAGGAGAACGGCTCGGCGGCAATCATCGTCGGCGAGTCAAAGGACTACAAAGGCAAAGATAATTCGATCATGGAAAAGATAGCCTTTTTCAAAGGCGAGCTCGAAGCGCTGGGAATCAAAGTGATCCTCGAGCCGGAATTCATGACGAGCTATGCGGCGCAGAGGTTTCAGGGCAAGAACGAACTTCACGACGCCTCGGCCGCGGCGCTCATCCTACAGAGCTTTTTGGATAAGGAAAATAGAAACAAGGAACAGTAATCGCCGCCGCTTCCCGCAGGGAGGAGTCGAAAAGGATTCCCGCAGGCGATTCAGCAGAATCGAGCCTGGCGAAAAGGCGGCGGGGATAAATATTTGCTATACTTTTCTCTATGATCACCTATGAAGACTTTAAAAAAGTAGAGATAAAAGCCGGGAAAATATTGTCGGCGGAGAAAATTCCCGATACCGACAAGCTCTTGAAGCTGTCGGTTGATTTCGGCGACATGGCTGAAACGGCCGATGATACGGGCAAGAAAAGCATGTTAAAACCGGCGCCGAGACAGATCGTTTCAGGCATCTCCGCTTATTTTCCCGACCCTGCCGCTCTCGTCGGCAGGACGTGCATGTTCGTGACCAATCTCGAGCCGCGCACCATCAAAGGATTCCAGTCGAACGGCATGCTCTTTGCCGTTTCGGACGGCAAAGGCAATTTTTCTTTGCTCGAGCCGAATCCGTCCATTGCGCCAGGAACCCAAGCGGCGTAATTTCCCATGATCCAAACCATCCACACCCTTCTCGATCCAGTCGTCATCATAAAAGCCGTCGGTCTTGTCGGAGTGCTCTGCGTCATATTCGCCGAGTCAGGGCTTTTCTTTGGCTTCTTTTTTCCCGGCGATTCGCTTCTTTTTACCGCCGGTTTTTTGGCTTCGCAAGGATTCATTTCGCCGGCATGGCTTTTCATAGGTGCTTTTATCGCTGCAGTTTTAGGCGACAGCGTCGGCTATGCTTTTGGCAAGAGGGTCGGACCGAAGATATTTACCAAAGAGGACTCGTTCTTCTTTAATAAAAAATATATCGAGCGGTCGAGGCGTTTTTATGAAAAATATGGCAAGAAAACCATCATACTCGCACGGTTCATTCCGATCGTTCGCACATTCGCGCCGATTGTGGCCGGAGTAGGGAATATGAGCTACGGGACGTTCATCTTGTACAACATCGTCGGCGGCTTTCTCTGGTCAGTCGGCGTGTCTGCGCTCGGATTTTCCCTCGGCGCAATCGTGCCGAATGCAGATTCATACGTGACGCCGCTCGTCATCATCATTATCATCGTCTCGCTCATTCCGCCGGCTAGGGAATATATGAAGGCAAGGAGAAAGATTGTGAAATGACCATCGAGTTATTGATACTTGATTATTTCCTCATTTCTCCCTTTATACTTTCGTGCTAGTGCGTTAGAATATAGCCAATGAAGACCTCTGCTTTCTTCAAACTGTTTCCCCCGCCGAAATTTCTGGAAATGCCCTATGCCGGCATAGACATAAGCGATTCATCGGTGCATTGTCTCATGTATCGCCACACGCATTCCGGTCTAAAGGTAGATCGGTTCGGCTCGAAAGCCCTGCAAAAAGGGGTAGTGGAAAATGGCATCATAGTCGACGAAAAGGCTTTGATCGGAGTCATACGGTCTCTTGCCGACGAGCTCAAGGTGACGTATGTAAAAGCCTCTCTGCCGGAGGAGAGGATGTATCTCTTCAAGACCGAAGTTCCGGACGGCACGGCTGCAGAGATACACGAGAACATAGAATTGCGGCTCGACGAGAACGTTCCTCTGCCCCCGTCCGAGGCCGTGTTCTATTTCGATCTGATACGGGATCTTTTGCCCGAGGGCAAACATACGGCCTCTGTTTCGGTCGCGCCCCGCAAGCTCGTCGAAAGATATTTTTCCGTTTTAGAGGATGCAGGCCTCCTGCCGGTATCGTTCGAAGTAGTCCCTAAATCCTTGTCCCGCGCCATAGTGCCGTCAGGAGACGCCGATACAAAGCTCATAATCCATCTTATGCAGAACAAAGCCGGCTTTTATATAGTAGATGAAGGCGTCGTATTGTTCACTTCGACGGTGCTGTGGGAATCTGACGGTGCGACAGGCGTATCGGACATAGAGCCGATTCGTACGGAGTTGAGCAAAGTCTACGGATACTGGGGCGAGCACGGCCAGGGGAACGGGGTGAGCGAGATAATCTTGTGCGGCCACGATGCGTCGAGGATTGCGGGCGCTTTGGCCGGCGCATCCCATTCGATGCCAAAAACACGGGTGGCCGATGTGTGGGTCAACGCCTTTTCCTACGATTCTTATATTCCACCCATCTTACGGGACGAATCTCTGGAATATGCGGTTGCGGCCGGTTTGGCTCTGCCGAAACGCCACTAAAAAAATCCATGTACCACGCGCTCCTTCCATCAAAAACCGTCAAAGCCCTCAAAACTGAATACCATGTCAGGTTTTTCATCGTCTTGTTCTTCTTTATATCCTTTGCGGTCATCATAGCAACAGTCTTTCTTTTTCCTTCATACCTTATATCGAGCTTGGCCGAAAGGTCAGCGGCGGCGAACGCCCAATCTGCCGAGAGCGGCATCGCCACCGATACAGCGCCTATAACAGCCGGTCTTTCAACGGCGGGATCTCTCGTGAGCGCCCTATCGTCGTCAGTATCGCCGACCTTGTCCCCGGTCATACTGCGCTTGGCCGCCTTGCGTCCCCGGGGTATATCAATAACTTCCTTTGATATATCGTACAGCGGCGCCGGCCAGTCTGATGTGACCATGGAGGGCGTGGCTGATACGCGGGGCGATCTTGTGACCTTTAGAAACATACTCGATGGGGATACGTCATTTGCCGGGGTGCAAGTGCCGATATCCGATCTTGCCTCGGCTTCCAACATCCAGTTTTCCATGCAGATGTCAGCATCCGTTCCTGCATCATCGCCATAGACCATGAAAAAACTACGCGCACAACATTACATGCTCCTCATATTATCCGTTCTGGCTGTTTTTGCCGCAGCCGCGGCGTATGCGTTCATGTACAATGACGCTATGCAAAAAGCCCGCGAGGAAGCCGCTGTGCAAAAAGAAGTCGTGGCGGCCTCAAAGCATACCGTCGATGCTGAAAATATGAAGGCCGCGTATGGAAGGACTGCGGCCGACAGAGCATTGTTGCCGTCGTTTCTCGTGCCCCAGAATGATGCGGTGCCGTTCATCAACACTGTGGAAGCTGTCGGTCCGGCGTCAGGAACCAAGGTCTCCCTATCCTCGCTTTCTTCTGGCGCAGGCCCGAATCCTTTGTATGGGACGGTGACGGCGACGATATCAATCGTGGGGACATGGGCCAACGTCATGCGCGCCGTGGAAATGATCGAAAATATGCAGTATGCTATTTCCGTCAAGGATGTGCATCTCGACCTCTTGTCCTCGTCCGGTCCGTCGCCAAAATCGGCTCCAAATTGGACCGCCAGCATGGACATATCGGCGCTATCATCGACATGAATATCAAAAGCCTTTTACATCCAAAGAAATCGCACAAGTCCGCTTTCTCCTCGGAGCATGTCTCTTGGCGCGAGCGCGTGGGCGAGGATGCCTATGTCGGTTGGGTCATCATATTTTCCATCAGCTTGGCCATAGCTTTGATTCTCATGGCATATGCCGCGTGGCTGTTCTATCTGATCGAGACCGGCGGCATCGCGCCCGCGCAAGCCATCGATGTGCCGGGAAGCCATACAGCATTCGATGAGAATAGCCTCGATAGCCTCATTTCCTCTTTTTCATCCAAAGCATCGACTGCTTCTGCGCTCACCCACGGCTTCAACGGTCCGCCCGATCCGTCTCTATGAGGCCTGTTCATTGCGCGGCCTGACCCTTCTGATATAGTGCTCCATACATGCTCCCGTAGTTCAATGGATAGAACTCTGGACTTCTAAGCCAGCTATGCAAGTTCGATTCTTGCCGGGAGCACAAGTTCGTTTTAACCCTCAACACGGCCTTTTTTGCTCGTAATCTTTCCACATGTTATGCACTTTTGACTTGTTCGATAGTGATATACTGATAATAGGTCAAAAAATTTAGTAACGTTAATCTTATAACACAATGAAAGCAACGCATGTCGTCTCCTTCATCCTTCTCATCATCGGCGGACTGAACTGGGGCCTTGTCGGCCTCGGTATATGGTTCGGTGGAAATTGGAATGTCGTCAACCTTATCCTCGGTTCATGGCCATGGCTCGAAGCATTGGTTTACGTACTTGTCGGTATCTCTGCGATCATACTCATCGTCACCCACAAGAAGTCGTGCACCTGCTGCAAGACAGACGCCGCCCCTGCCGCCCCGACGCTATAGTCTTTGCCCCTTTTGGGAAAAGAAGAAAGCACCCCTTGGGGTGTTTTTCTTTACAAAGATTTGAAACCTATATCGTTTCTATAATACATGCCATCAAAAGAAATATTCTCGATAGCTTTATAGGCCTTTACCAAAGATTCCTTCAGATTATCCGCTACGGCTGTGATTCCAAGCACACGACCGCCATTTGTGACGACTTCACTGTCGACTGTCTTTGTGCCGGCGTGAAAGATGACAATATTCTTGTCAACATTTTGGAGGCCACGTATCACTTTCCCTTTTTCATACACACCAGGATATCCGTTCGAAGCGCATACTATGCAGCAGGCTGATTTCTCCGACCATTTTACGTTTTCTTTTTCAAGAGTTCCGTCGGTGCAAGCGAGCATGATGTCCACCAAGTCACTTTCAAGTATCCGCATATATGATTGTGTTTCCGGATCGCCAAAGCGAGCATTGAATTCAATGACCCTTGGACCGTCTTTTGTGATCATGATGCCCGGGAACAGAATTCCTTTGAATGGTCGGCCTCTCTTTTTCAAAGCCATGAGCGTTGGCAGTATTATTTTTTCTTTTATCTCTTGCATCTGCTCGTTTGTCACCCACGGCACAGGAGCTATAGTTCCCATGCCGCCGGTATTCGGGCCTTTGTCGCCATCAAAGATCCTCTTGTGGTCTTGTGAGGCCGGAAACATGACAGCGTGTTCGCCGTCGCAGAACGCGTGCACGGAGATTTCATTTCCTTCCAAATATTCTTCGATGACTATCTCATTTCCTGCCGTGCCAAATATCTTGCTTTTCATCATATCCGCTAATGCTTTTTCCGCTTGCTCTAGGTTTTCAGCAATGATGACGCCTTTGCCGAGAGCCAATCCGTCGGCCTTGATGACAAGGGGGAATTCCTGGCTTTTTACATACTCAAAGGCTTCGATATAATCCTTGAAAGCCTTGAATTTCGCGGTAGGTATTCCTTCTTCTTGCATCAATCTCTTTGCATACGATTTCGACCACTCAATTTCAGCTGCCGCCTTTGTCGGCCCAAAGACTTTTATTCCGATATTTTGGATCTTGTCGGTCATGCCTTCTGCGAGATAATTGTCCGGACCGATTACAACAAGGTCGATTGGTTTTTTCTTTAACCAATCAATTATTTCATCTGTCTTTGAAAGTTCGAGATTTTTTGCCAAGAGGGAAGTGCCGGCATTGCCAGGTGCGGCAAAAACATTCTTTACTTTTTTAGACTGCTTCAATTTCCAAACAAGAGCGTGCTCTCTGCCGCCATTTCCAACGACGAGGATATCCATGCATTGATTATACCTAAAAAGTGCGCCCTAAGGGACTTGGTCACGAATAATTTCCTCGCCGTCGCTCGTAAATTTTCGCGACCCCGACTCGCTATCTCGCCGTGCTCGGCTCGATATAGTTCCGTTTTTCAAGTCCCATGTCGCATTGCTATGCAATGCTTTCTTTGATGAATTAGTGCGCCCTAAGGGACTTGAACCCCTGACCTTTCCCGTGTAAAGGGACTGCTCTACCAACTGAGCTAAGGGCGCATGAAACTTGCTACTTGCAACTAATGTAGCGTATATTCATGGTATGAGCAACGAACCGACGATCATCTACCAGGACGACGACATCGCCGCCATAAACAAGCCGGCGGGTTTGATCGTGCATTCCGACGGGCGAAAGATAAAGGAAGGCGAGACAAAGGAACCGACCCTGGCCGATTGGGTCCTCAAAACATTTCCATCATCAAAAGACGCCGGCGAGGCCATCCATCTCGCTGGCGGGGAAGACCTTCTGCGCCCCGGCATAGTTCATAGGCTCGATCGGGACACTTCCGGCGTTATGCTCGTGGCAAAGACGGCGCTCGGCTTTGAACATCTCAAAAAACAATTCCAAGAACGCACAATCCAAAAGAAATATCTGGCCTTTGTCCACGGAGTTTTTGAAGACAACTACGGCATTATCGATCGTCCGATCGGCAGGAGCTCGAGCGATTTCAGGAAAAAATCTTCGAGCAAGAGCGCCGAAGGCGAGATGCGCCCGGCTATGACGTGGTATGTGGTCAAAGGCTCGGCAAAAGTAGAGTCGCCCGTCGCGCCGCACCCCCTTGTCCCGGTTTCTTTTATCGAAGCAGAGCCAAAGACCGGCCGCACGCACCAGATCCGCGTTCACATGCAAGCCGTCCATCATCCTGTTGTTTGTGATCCATTATATGGAAGCGGCAAGCCGCGCATTCTCGGCTTCCACCGTTTGGCGCTCCACGCTCGCTCGATCTCTTGGGATTCTATTGATGGAAAAAGGATGAAAGCCGAGGCGCCATTGCCGGAGGATTTTGAAGAGGCGTTGCATAAATATTTCAAGGGTGTAGAGTTATAGAAAAGAAAGGAGTTCTTTATGACAAAAATAAATGAAAGGGCTATGGCCAGAGCCTTATTCACTCTGCGAGAAGTGATGCACAAGCTGAGACAAGGTGTGGACAAGACAGCTTTTGAAAAGGAGTATCGAGGCAAACGCATTTCTCCTGCAGGCATTTCAGTTCTGGAGTATATGCATCAATTGCGCGTTGCCGGCAACTTGGAGGAAACTGTCGAAACCATGAAACTCAAACCTGCTCGACCATATGGAATCACAACCTGAATTCGAGATCGTTCCGGGAGTAAAATGGGAACCTCTCTTCAAACCGGAGCAAGAATACGAAGCTTTCCGGCAGTGGTGGCAAGAACACGTCGATCCAGAGCTTCGAAAGCAGGACGAAGCGCGTGACAGATCGTTCAACGACTTACTTCATTGTCAGCCATTCGAGCTTGCCGCATGAATGTCGCAATCGCCACACGGCCCGAACCATTCGTTCGGGCCCTTTATTTTTTGTGGTTTTTACAATGTACGTACATTGTAAAACATCCTTATATTTGCATACCCCTAGCCGCCGCCCATCACTTTTTCTTGCACAAAAAAGCCCCGCATGATAAGGTTATTTCCACTATGGCAAATAAAGTCATCTCGCCGGCAGTCGACATAAAGAACCGCGCACTCATGGATTTGCGTGCCGGTGACAGTGTCCGTGTTTGGCAAAAGATAAAAGAAAAGGACAAGTTCCGCCTCCAGGCTTTTGAAGGCCTCGTTTTGGCGCGAAAGCATGGCGCACAGGCCGGCGCCACCTTTACGGTCCGCAAAGTCGTCGACGGCGTCGGCGTCGAGCGCATTTTCCCCTTGTACTCTCCGTCGATCGACAAAGTCGAGCTCATCAAGCGTTCGAAAATCCGTCGCGCCAAGCTCTATTTCATCCGTGAAAAGGCCGCCAAAGAGATCCGCCATCAGATGCGCCGCACCATGGATACGCCCGATCCGATCGTCGAAGAGGTTCCGGTCGAGGCAAAGGTTGAAGCAAAAGCAGAGGAAACAAAGAAATGATTTTAAAAAATCCCGAGCGGGCTTTTTGATTATGCTAATCGTTATGTTATTCTAAACCCAGTGGTTTGTCCTTAAATTTCAAAAAGAAAGGTGTTTATGGAAGATATAACGAAGGGTATAATCTTGGGGACGGTTATTTCAGTGCCGCTAGTGATTGGTTGCTTTATTGCATTTGCGGTCGACCGATATCCTTGTGAGAAATGCGGAAAATGGAGGCGGCATACCAGAAAATATATTGGGCTACCACCTCCTGACAGCCCGTTCGATTCTAGTTTCAGTCTTGAAGAGGATGTATACCAATGTCTCAATCCGATGTGTAGGCATGTCGTCAGGCAAAGAATATTCACAAAGCCGTTGCCGAGTCACAGTCCCTACGGTTGGCATCCCAAATAGTTTTGCACAAAAGTGGGAGCACACAGTTTGCTCTCACTTTTTCTTTAAAAATAATAGGTAGACGCTATCACCTTGAGGATATGGTATAATTACACGAATGGGGCTGAGAGGTCCAAAACCGAAAGGTAAAGTCAAGATCAAATGGTCAGGTGATTTTGCCTATGCCATTGGGCTTATTGCCACTGATGGGTGCCTATCAAAAAGCGGAAGACATGTTGCTTTAACTTCAAAAGATAAGGAACAACTCGACAATTTTTTGGAATGTCTCGAGATTAAATCTTCTATTGGAAAGACATTGTCTGGCTATAATAGAAAATCTTACGGTCGTGTCCAGATAGGCGATGTATTATTCTATAAATTTCTCAAGACTATCGGGCTTACTCAAGCAAAATCAAAGACTATGGGAGAGCTCAAGATTCCAAAAGAATATTTTTTTGACTTTCTACGGGGAGTTCTTGATGGAGATGGGTACACGTATTCATATTGGGACCCTCGATGGCGTTCGAGCTTTATGTTTTACTTGGGATTCGTATCTGCCAGCA
>Ga0302320_10020449_pt1 | contig 13208 bp, 11 predicted proteins | sample Bog_T0_3_FD_202130 | JGI IMG/M metagenome (GOLD analysis project Ga0302320, IMG submission 202130) | Peat permafrost microbial communities from Stordalen Mire near Abisko, Sweden - Bog_T0_3 | ecosystem: Environmental > Terrestrial > Soil > Wetlands > Peat | place: Sweden: Abisko, Stordalen Mire...
AAAAAGGTGGTGCTGCTCGATGCTGCGTTGCGATAGAAATGCGACTTCGTCGTTGGATCACTCGAGCGCATACAGCGGCTTCTGCTTGAAGTCAGCCGCCAGATGCGCGAGGTACTCGCTCAAGCATCGCGGACACGGCGTATATCCCTGATGGACTGCTTCGGCCGCAGTCAGCGATCGTATCTGACCGTTCTCCGAGTGCAGATACTCGCATCCTGCAATATGAAACAGCTTGCTGCCCGTGCCGACAACCACGGCGAGCTGTGGCGGAATCCCGCGCGCCGGCTCAGCCATCGCGGAAAGCTGCGCCGCATTCCGATACGTCGCCGCTCGCATCAAGCTGATCCCGCCCAGAACTAAGACCATCGCCGCGGCCGCCGCCAACCAGGTGTTGCGACTCCAAAACATTGGCGAATCATGCCTGGACGGAGCCAGCTTGCGCCGCAACCGGCTGGGAAATCCCAGCGGCAGCGGAAACAGCCTCTCATCGCCATAGATCGCAATGATGTTTCGCGTCCCGTCAATCACCGCGCGGCACTTCGCGCAACCTGCGCTATGCTCCTCGATCCCCGCCGCCAGTGCCGGATCGATGTCATTGTCGAGGTAGTTCGATACCTCCCGCCAGATTTGTTCGCAGGTCACTACCATGGTTTGTTTCCTTTCTGCATCGGGGGGGAGGTAAACCATCCCGCTGCCATTTTCGGAGCCAATAAATCACGCAACATCAGGCGTGCACGTAACAAGCGCGTCTTCACCGAAGCCCGCGAAATGCCCAGTGAATCCGACACTTCTTCGATGCTGAGATGGTGAATGTCGCGCAGTACAAAAATCTCACGATATTTTTCGCCAATGGAGCTGAGCGCTTCGAGGAGCAACTCGCGCACTTCGGTTCGTTCCAGCGACTCTGAGGGAATCTCGCGCCAGTCGGCAAATTCGCGCGGCGTGTAGCTGCCATCTTCTTCCGGACGCTCTCCGATGGACTCCATAATCTCAGAGTGCTCCCTTCTTCGCCGCATGCGCGCTTCGTTAATCGTGATCTGGATCAGCCATGTGCTGAAGCGCGCCTCGAAACGAAATTGCGAAATGTGCGTGAGCGCCTTGAGCAGAGCTTCCTGGCAAACGTCTTCCGCATCCTGCGGGACGCGCAATAAGGCATACGCTGCGGCATACACTCGCTTCTCGTAAGGCTTAATGAGCTCATAGAAAAATTCGCGCTCGCCATTTTGCACGCGCCGGATGAGCGCCTGCTCGCGCGTGTCAACCGGGGGCGGCACTGCGATCGGGCCGATGGCGTTCATGCTTCGACAGTTCTCCAGGCGCGCTAGCGCGGCCCATACTCCGGATTTTTCTTCCAGCCCGTCAACATGGAAGCAAAATTGTTCCAGCCATGCAAAACCACCATCACCAGGTGCCCAAAAATGAAAAGTACAAACGCCCACAAAATGGCGAAATGCCATATCCGCGCATAATGGTAGCCGCCCATGAACCATCCCAGCCAGGAAAACTGCACCGGCTTCCAGATCACCAAGCCGGTCAGCACCGACAGCACTCCCAGGACAAGCGCGCCCGTGTAGGCCTGCTTTTGCAAGGAGTTGTATGCTTCCGTCGCTGGCGGCTTTGGGCCAAAGAAAAAATAATGCCGCACCATCGGCCAAATCCCCGGGATATCGCGCGGCACAAAGAGCACCTGGCGATAATGCCCGCTGAACAATTGGTATACCAGATAAATGACGCCGGTCGCCATGTAAATCCACATGAAGGTCAGGTGCCACTGCAACGCGCCGCCCAGCCATCCTCCGAGCGCCAGCGACTTAGGCCAGATGATTAAATTGTGTTGCGGAATTTTAGGCCCGAAGCTGGGAAACGCGCGGAAGATTTGTAGCCCGCTGCCCATCATGATGAAGAGAGAAAAGGTATTCAGCCAATGGCAAACTCGTATCGGCAGCGGATGCTCATAGACCGCCGTGTCAACGACATCCTCTTCTTCCTTCGAAACCACTTCCAGAACCAGTTCGCTCATTGTCTATGCTCCGGCCAAATCACTTCACAGCCCATAGAAATCCGAGTAACCCTGATCTTCCCAATAGCCCACGCGCTGCAACACATTGGTGACCTTGAGGTCAGTCAAATACTTCGCCTGTTTGTACCCAACTTTAGTCGGAATATTCAGCCGCACCGGTGCGCCATGTTCACGAGTCAGCGGCTGGTCGTACATCTCCCAGCACAGCAGCGTCTGCGGATGCAGCGCCGTCGCCATGTCCAGCGATTCGTAATAATCATCGGCGCACTCGACACTGATAAATTTCGCTGTTGTGTCAGCCCCAACCATCTGGAGAAAATTCGAGAGCTTGGTTCCTCCAAAGCGTCCGATCACATCCCAGCCTTCGACGCATACATGGCGGGTATTGTGACGCATTTTAGGCAGGGCTTGAATCTGCGCTAACGTGTAATCCCCAGGCTTCTGCACGGCGCCGCTAACCGTTAGAGTCCACGCGTCGAAATCGACGCCTGGATCTTCCACATCGTATCCGTTGATGGGAAACTTATTGAAGGGAACTACGTCGGAATCGGAAAACTCGCGCGCCAAATGCCCTTCGCGAAAGAGTCGCGCCGAGGCCCAATCGCTAAACCCCACCCCGGACTTAAGCAATGATTCGCGCCACTTGGGCACGGCAAACGCTCCCAAGGCCAGCACCGGAGCCAGTTTCAGCAATTCGCGCCGATTTATTCTCTTGAACTTACGCTCGTCTATTCGAGGGGCCATCAATCGTCCTCAGAGCCTAGTATGCTCCAAACCCGCAAGCATGGGATGTAGAACTTCCCGAAAAGTGACAGGATTGCCCAACATCCCAGGCCATTCTGCCTATGCTTCACGGAATCGCGCCAATTTTTCGGCTTTCACCCGCAATATGTCTTGGATTTTAGCTTAATTCAAGGCATACTAAACCGATCGACCCCTCCCCGCAGTACGCTGACGGACCATGTCATCGTTGCAACAAAATCCGATAGCAGCCAGACCGAACCCGACCCCGCTCAACTCAGAGGAGAAGCAGCGGCGGCTCATGCGCATCGCGCTCGCACTTTTGTGCTCCGCTCTGCTCGTCGTATTGCTGAAGAATTGGGAGTTCTGGAGCAACATGATCTCCCCTGAAACGGTTGCGACCGATACCGTCGCGCCGGACGAAAAGCCGAGCACCGACTCGGCCAAGGCCACAACTTCTGGTCCCCCCTTGGCGCGTTCTATCCAGAACAGACCCGCCGTGAAAACATCCACCGCTTCACTGTCGCCACTCAGTCCAGTGATCACAGCCACCAATCGCACGGTCCTGCCGCCGCTCGAAATTCAGGTGGTCTCGGGCAATCGCGAACAAAATGTCCGTACTTCGAATCGCTCCATTCAAGTCGATCTGGCGCCGGCGCAGAACGCCGGTCCATCCAAAGCAGACGGCATCACCGCCGACGCCAGCGAGCGCTTACCTATTTCGACCGACGGATCATCGTCAGGCACCTCGGATAGCACCGGCTTGATCACCCGCAAAGTGCAACCCAACTATCCCATGCTGGCCAAGCAAATGAAGATTCAGGGCGCGGTCGTCCTGGAAGCTCTCATCGGGCGCGACGGCGACATTCAACATCTCCGAGTCGTCACCGGACCCACGATTCTAGCCGCTGCGGCCCGCGAAGCGGTCAAGCAATGGCACTTCAAGCCATATCTCGCCGCTGGAAAAGCGGTCGAGACCGAGGCCCGCATTACCGTCAATTTCACCATTTCCGCGGACTAGCCGCCTCACCGAGAAAATAAGGCGTCCCGAACCCTTGCGAGTCCCTGGACGCCCGAGCCGCCCTCCCCCAGGGCTGCTCAGTCGCAGACTAGTTCTCCGCTGTTCCTCTGAAAATAGCTCTGACGGGCGAAGGCACGGCACGGATGTGCCAGCACACTACGGCGCAGCTTGTGACCTCGCCATCACTACTTTTCCTGCCCGCTCCAAGGCCTTCGCGACCTCCTCGAAATGAATCGGCTTCGTTAGGTAATCGTCCATGCCCGCTGCCATGCAGCGGGCGCGGTCGCCCTTCATCGCATGGGCCGTCATCGCGATAATGGAAACATGGCCGCCTTCAACAGCCTCACGCTCGCGGATCACTCGAGTCGCCGTCAAGCCATCCATCTCCGGCATCTGCACATCCATCAAAATCGAATCGAAGCGAGACGTAAACACCTCCTCTAGAGCTTGTCTGCCATTCTGTGCCAGGACAAACGTGTGTCCCAGTTTGCTCAACAACCGAGTGATGACGATCTGATTCACCGGATTGTCCTCCGCGATTAGTACACGAAGACTCTTGAATCCGCCACTGCCTCCCAGATGGGATTCTAAGGGGGGCAATTGAGTTTTCTGGCCCGCGAAGCTCAGCAACACGTTCCTCAGGTCGGATCGCAACACCGGCTTAAGCATATATCCGGAAACTCCAGCCGCGCGAACCGCCGCTTCATTCTGCGAATCCTCGCGGCGAGTTTCATGATTCGCTCCCATCAGCATCACAACCTTGCATTGGCCCAATAAGCCGAGGCTCTGTGCGGTCTCAATAAACTTCCAGCCGCTGCCTGAAGCCAGCCTGACGTCGACCAGCGCCCAGTCAAACGCTTTTCGGTCCCGTTGCGCGCGTTCGAGCAGGGCTAAAGCCTGTTTTCCTTCTGCCGCTCTCTCTACATCCTCGGCACCGAATTCCCAACACATCCGCTCCAGAACGCCTCGGTTCGAGCGGTTGTCATCGAGAATCAAAACTCGCCCCAACCCTGGAATTGCTTGTTTATCGGCATCCGTCCCATCCGCAAGAGTCAAGCGCACCGTAAAGCAGAACGCACACCCCCGTTCCCGTTCCTCTTCGAGCCATATGCGCCCGCCCATGAGTTGTACCAACTGCGACGAGATCGCCAGCCCTAGACCGGTCCCTCCGAACTTCCGCGTCACACTGGCGTCGGCCTGCGAGAACGCGCGGAACAAGAAATCGCGCTTCTCCACCGGTATTCCAACCCCTGTGTCGCTCACCCGAAAACATAACGTGTCCGCCTCGCCCTCGACCGGCGCGATCCGCACTACGATCTCCCCCCGTTCGGTGAACTTAATGGCGTTGCCCACCAAATTAAGGATGATTTGCCGTAGCCGCCCCGGATCACCCAACACACGGACGTACGCTCGGGGATCGACATCGTAAATCAACTCGAGCCCTTTCTGGTGAGCCCGCACCGCCATCGTCCGAAGTGCGCCGCCAATCGACTCATACAAGTCGAAGGCAATGCTCTCCAGTTCCATCTTTCCCGATTCAATCTTGGAAAAATCCAGGATGTCATTGATCACCACCAGCAGCGACTCTCCGGACGACTTCACAATATTCAGATACTCCCGCTGCTGCGCTCCCAACTCCGTGTCCAGAGTCAACTCCGTCATTCCAAGAATGCCGTTGATCGGCGTCCGAATCTCATGGCTCATGTTGGCCAAGAATTCGCCTTTCGCCCGGCTTCCCGCCTCGGCCGCATCGCGCGCACCAGCCAGATGCAGGTTGGAAGTGGTCAGTTCAAGAGTGCGCACCTGTACCAAACGCTCCAGGTTGTCCTGCTGAAGGATCAGTTGTTCATCGCGCTGTTCGATCAATCCCAACATCTGATTGAACCCAGCCACCAGCGTCCCAATCTCGTCCTGGGTCGTCGCCAAGTGGCGCAGAGAGTAGTTGCCCCCAGCGGAAACCTTACGCATCGTGTTCACCAGAGCCAGAATCGGGCCCGAGATCAATTCCTGCAATCGCGACGCAATCAGAAAACTCAGCAAGCAGGAAGCTACCAAGATCGCGAACGTTACCCACAAGTAGCGGCGGCTGCGAGCCCGCAACTCGGTCGTGTCGGATTCCACATAGACCAATCCGATGGTGTCGCCGTTGATCCTCACCGGCCGGAAATCCGATATCTGGCCGCCTGCAAAGTGCGGTCCATAATTGGGCAGAAGTGCCGTCAGCCCCGGCAACTTGCCCCCGTCGCGCGAATAGGAAGCCAATCGGCTTCCGTCCGGGGCGTAAATGCACGCCGCGGTGATATGCGGCTCGGCCCGCAGCGCTTGGAGCAACTCTTGCGCCGTCCGGACATCTTCAAAGGCCAGCGCTCCCGTGCTATTCTGTGCGATCACTTCCGCCAGCGTATCCAGGTCGGCACTCATGCCATCGCGGAAGGATAAATAATCGAACACCCCCAAAATCAGGCAGGCAAACAGCATTGCCACCACCGTGATGCTCACTGTAATCGCGGTTATCTTCCGCCCCATCGACAAATCGCTGAGCCTTGGCATCTATGGCCGCCCACCGGGCGGAGCTTGCATATATCTGATCGGCCAGATGCGCGACCGCCTTCAGTCCACCGCTCTCACAGCTTTCTCCGCAGCTTGCCGATAGAGAACCCGAGCACGCCCCAACCCTCTCAGTCAGACGAAAGCGTCGGAAGTGAACAGTAAATCCTGCTCTTCTGGCAGCCGGCCACGGCAAGGTTCCGGACAGGATGGACTTACCAAGCCCATAGAAAGCGCTCCAGAAAAAAGTGACGGCCCCTACCGTAAAGTAGGAGCCGATTGTAAGGATTGAAATGAAATCTAGTTAGCCGACTTCGGCAATTCCATCAAAAACCCAGTTCCCTGCCCCGCCTGCACGCTCGGCAACTGACCATTCCACTTGTCGATATAGGCCCGTTGATTTTCCAGCCTGCGCAATTCCAACAACTGCGGCGTCACCGACGTCTGCCGAATACGATTCGCATCGGCCTCACCTTGAGCTCGAGTCACCGTCGACTTGGCGTCGCCCTCGGCTTCAGCGATCTTCTTCGCCGCTTCCGCCTGCGTCGTCGCCAGTTGGTTAGTCGCGCGTTCGGCTTCCTGAATCGCCTGCGCTTTCGCCGTGATCGCAGCAGCAATCACCGAAGGCACCCGCGGCGCCCCAATAAACCCGAATTGCTGGATGCCGACGCCCACGTTGCTCACCTTATCCTGTATCTGTTGCTCCACCTGATGCAGGAATTGCGCCTTCTTCTCGCCATAAATGTCTTCCACGTTATACGTCGAGGCCACTTCATTAAGCGAATTGCGCACGATATCGCGCAGAATGCCATGCGTGAACAAGTCGAGATTGTTGACTCGATACTTCACATAAAAGTCCGGCACCTTACTCGGCTCAATCGCATAGGACAGCGAAACGTCCACCGCGATCTCCATGCCTTCCTTGCTGTTGAATCCCATCTCTTCGTCGATGGGATGCCCTTCATTCACATCCTTCGTCCACTTCACCGTTTGGACGTAAGTTGGAAACTCGATGATCTGCGTCGTCAGCGGCGAGTAAAATACCCAGCCTGTACGAATCGGGATCTGCGAAGCACCGCGCTGACTGCCCGCCAGATTCACTTCGATTCCGGTATAACCGGCCTCAATCCGCGTGACATTGATCAAGAATGCGGAGATGATCCACAGCGCGATCAATCCCAGGAACACAAACACGAGTATCTTAATCAACCCGCGCGACGAAACATTGCGCCCAAACTCATCGATTACCGGCGGCCTTCCGCCTATACCACCATTGAACGGCGTCATACATTCCTCCAAATTCGGTTGACCACTAAGTACAACACATAAGCCAGCCCCAATAAAATCGCCATGCCACCATACATGGCGCGATCACTGGGCAGGTTCATTAAATGAAGCGCTGGAGGCACCGCGGCAAACGCGGCCAGCGCCACCACGACGGTTAACACAACTCGAAAATGCCATCGCATAAAAGACACACTCCCTTCCGGGGATGCATCAACAGAAAAAATGTTAGGGGATCTCAGCCACCGCGCTCGACTTGGACAAAGTTTACATCTGTTTAGCCCGGCTGGCGCCGGTGCGTCTCAACAACAAACATATCGATGTGACCTTGGCCTCGCGAGATTCAGGGTTCGCAAACCCCTGCATTGACAAGCCTTCCAGCCATAAAGAATTCGTAAGAACTCGCACTATTACTTACTAGTTAATGGCTCCGGAAAATACGGCAATGGCTTGCCCTCAATCACAGCGCGCGGATTTCCCTCGACCAATGCCATTGCAACGTCCTGATTGCACACGATGGCAACCTCGTCCCGCGCCGCCGAAAGAATAGGTACGCGATTCTTAGTGTCGTGCGCATCGGTCGCCAAGAAATGCACCGCGTTGTGTTTAAGCAACCACTGCGCCGATCGCCAAACATGCTCACCCCAGAATCCCGTAAGAGCCGATGCCGTCACTTGCACTGCACAGCCCAACTCAATCCAGCGCAGCACGCGTTGCAGATCATCCTGCAAAATCGGATTGCGCTCCGGATGAGTGAGAATCGGGGTCACGCCCAAACTCGCGAACGTCGTGAACCACTCATCCATCTGCACCGGAATGCTGAAGTTGCTCATCTCCACCAGCAAATATTTCCCGCCATCGATCGTGTACTTCTGCGGATGTACCAGAAAGTCCTGCAAGTTTTCGTAAGAGAGATGAAAGTCACAACCCAGACTCAGTTGCGGAGATCGCCCCACTGCCGTCCGCAGCTCCTCCAACTGAGACTGCAAGAACGGCCGGTCGTACTCAAACCGATTGTTGGCGTGAGGCGTCGCCACCATGTGCGTGATGCCATCGTCTACAGCCATGCGGCACATCTCAAGCGACATTTCGAATGATTTCGCTCCGTCGTCAACGTCCGCGAGGATGTGCGAGTGAATATCAATCATGACGGGTCGGCGCTAGATCACGGACAGCGTCAGCGTCCGTAACGCTCTCCGATAAGATCGGCAATTGCAGCGTAAGCCTTCGTAAGCGTAGCTTCGTCGGGGAGAAAGACGATGCGGAAGTGTTGCGTGCCCGGCCTCTGCCCGAAGCCGGAGCCATGCACCACCATGACATGCTTTTGCAGAATCAATTCTTTAACGAAAATTTCATCGCCCTCAGGAATGTCCAGCCGGGGATACGCATAAAACGCCCCCTTCGGCGCCACGCAACTCACCCGCGGCGTTGCATGGCACCACTTCTGGGTAAGATCGCGCCGCGAACGCAGCTTGTTACGCACTTCAATCAGATGATTCTGAGGGCCATCCAGCGCCGCTGGGATCGCAAACTGCTCGGGATGATTCGCGCTCAACCGCGCCCGCAGCAAGCGGTTCATTCCATCCACATAAGGCTTCAGTGCCGCCGCATCGCCAGAAACAATGCCCCATCCAATGCGCCATCCCGGTGCCAAATAATTCTTCGACAATCCACCAAAAGTAACCACTGGAAGATCAGGCGCAATCGCCGCCAAAGAAATACATTGCTCGCCATCAATAATTAACTTGTCGTAAATCTCATCTGCAAAAACGATCAAATTATTCTGCCGCGCAATCTCCGCAATCGACTCCAGAATCTCGCGCGAACAAACCGACCCGGTGGGATTGTTCGGATTGATCAACACAATTCCCCGTGTGCGCGGCGTGATCTTGCGCCGAATATCGTCCAAGTCAGGCTGCCAGCCATTTGCTTCATCCAGGTAATAAGGATTCAGCGAATTGCCCAGCTTAGCCAAAACTGCCGAGTAGAGCGGGTAATCAGGACACGGCGTAAGCAGATCGTCGCCCGGATCAAGCAACGCAGACAAACAAATATCTACCGTCTCGCTCACACCCGAGGTAACGAACACATCCTGAATGTTAACGATGCCTTTGCGCGCAGCCTCGCGTCGAATGGCGTCCAGCGCGGGCTTGATCCCAGACGATGGCGCGTAACCGTTGAAGCCATCGTGCATCGCGCGATGCACCGCCTCGATCATGTGCGGAGGGGTTTCAAAATCGAAGGTAAGAGGATCGCCGATGTTCAGCGGAAGAATCTTATGCCCCTGACGCGTTACTTCATCCGCAAAACAAGCTAAATCGCGAATCGCATAGCGAACGTTCTCCAGCTTCTTGGCAGCAGCGATTTCGCGAACCTGAGCTAACGGCATAAAGCAATTCTAACCGCACAGCCCAAAGACGGTGCAGAGAAATCCAAAAAGAACAGCCGTCGCAGACTAGTCCGCGACGGCCGAATTCTGCTATGGGCCGCTTTTAGTGAATAATCGGATTCGACGCATTCGGACTACCCCATCCAGTCACCAAATCGTACCCTGTCACCGCATTGTAGCCGCCATTATTGCCGCTGGTTATGTCGTGGAAGTAGCTGTCATAACTCTTGCCGACGCCAGCCCGATAGACTTCAGGATTGATGAATCCAGCCGTCGCTTCTCCTGCAGCCACGCGCTGCTGGTTAATCATCGCGAGGTAGCCAGCCCACTGCGGCGCCGCAAAGCTGGTTCCGCCGTTTCCCGTGTAGCATCCGCCGTCGTAGCAACTGTACTGATTGGTATTAGACTCGGCCGACACATCGGGGTAATTCCGCAACGTCGTCGAACCTTTGTTCGAGGAATTGATCACCCCCGGCAACTTTTGGTAGCTCGGAATCGGAATGCCGTTCTTCGACGGACTGCCCGCGCTCCCATTCCATCCGGTCTCCGACTGCCACGGCCCGCCGGCACTCTTCGTAGTCAAATCCGTGCCTCCCACCGCGACTACATACGGATCATCCGATGGCCACACCACGTCGCCCGGAGTACCCGATCCGTCGTCGCCCGTCGCCACAAAAACCGTTTGGCCTTGTGCCGCCATTTCCTTGAAGATCGGATCCAGACTGCTCTCATCGTCGGGCCATCCCCACGAACAGCTGATTTGCTTGGAAGTATTATCCACCGCCATCTGATTGAAAATCGAAACGTCGCTGCTGCCGACATACACCACAACCTGTTTCAGCGCGGGAGCCATCGAGATCGCCATTTCAATGTCAATCACTTGCTCGCTGTCATCGCAATTGGGCGGAGGGCAACTCAGCGGAACTCCGTTCAGCGAGACTCCGTTGATCGGCACATTCAACGGCTCTTTCACATTCTTGAAATACGTCTGCACATCGCTGACTTCGTATCCGGCATATTCAAACAGCGCGATCGACTGCCCAGAGCCATTCAGAGCGCCGGAGCCGTAGTAGGCAGCCCGCATGTCGCTGCCGATAAAATCGCCACCCGGACCAGATCCAGTCGCCTTGCCAGAAGACTTCGCCGCGATTCGATGCTTGGAGTGCGGCAGCGAAAAGTTGTCCAGTCCCGAAATATGCAGAATCGAAACTCCCAAATCCAAAGACGGCTCGCGATCCGCAGAATAAAACTCCCGATTCTCCGTGGGATGCTGATAGCGATTCATGGTCACATGAAACGCCTGCTCGATGCTCGCTACCGGACCCTCCACATCAAGCACTTGCCGATTCCCATGAGTTTCCACCACCGACAGACTGTTCGCCTGTGCGTAGTGAATGACAGCAGAATAGTCGTCGGGCAACGGACTAAAGCGCTCGGCGAATTCCTGGACACTCAAATAGTGCCGGTAGTTCGAGCTCTGCGGATCATAAATCTGCCCGATCAAATCATCCAGACCGGACTCATTGCGCAGCGGCAACGAAATCGCCAGACTCAAATGCTGCGTCGCCGGAAGATGCCCCAACAAACGCGCCTGTCCATTCACGACCGCCGCGGGCACATGAGTCGTCGAGGCGAGATGCGCTTCCGCCTGAGCCATGACCCCAGCCAGGCACAAACCCGCTGCGAATATCGCTACGATCAGACGCCTCAACTTACCGCTATAAAACTTGTTCATGGGTCTAGCCCTCCGGCTGGAATGCATTAGTACAATTGGACATCCGTCAACTGCAACATGACGAAACTCGCGCGTTAGCAGCTAACAACTTGGCCACCAATCCTGGCGGAACCGGCACAACACTTACTCGCCGCGATCGATCTGGGCTTTCTGCAAACGATCCGAGTAATCCACGTAAACCGCTTTCCAGGAAGTGAAGAAGTCGATGGCGCCTACGCCGCCCTCGCGATGTCCATTTCCCGTCGACTTGACGCCGCCAAATGGCAAATGCACTTCCGCGCCAATCGTCGGTGCATTGATGTAAGTAATTCCAGCGTCGAGATCGCGCATCGCGGTGAACGCCTTATTCACATCCTTCGTGTAAATGGACGACGACAAGCCATACTCGATGTCATTGGCGATGCGGATTGCATCTTCCAAATCCTCGCAAGGAATAATACCGACTACCGGACCAAAAATCTCCTCCTGCGCAATCCTCATCTTGGGATCGACGTCGACAAACACGGTCGGCTCCATGAAATTACCGTACTGATAACCGCCCTTGTCCAGCCGATTCCCGCCCGTCTTCAATTTCGCGCCTTCAGCTTTGCCAATCTCGACATAGTTGAGATCGCCAGCCAGTTGTGTGTCATTGATGGCCGGACCCATGTCGACGGACTCATCCAGCCCATTGCCAACCTTCAAACCTCGAGCGCGCTCGACGAAGCGCTCGACAAATTTGTGATAGACGCCCTTCTGTACGATGATGCGACTGGTCGCAGTACAGCGCTGGCCGGTCGTGCCGAACGCGCCCCATAATCCGCCTTCGATGGCAAGTTCAAGATGCGCATCATCCAACACAATCATCGGATTCTTCCCGCCCAGCTCCAGTGAACAATGCTTCAACATCCTTCCAGCAGTGGCGCCAATGATGCGACCCACTTCGCTCGATCCCGTAAACGAAATTGCCTTCGTCTTCTTATGCTCGGCCAACGGAGCACCCGCATCCGGCCCGAATCCAGTCACAATATTGATCACACCTTTGGGCAGCCCGGCCTCAACCAACGCGCTCACCAGATTGAATGTCGAGAGCGGCGTATCCTCCGCCGGCTTGATCACGCAAGTATTGCCGCACACGATCGCCGGCAGCAGCTTCCACGACGGAATCGCCATGGGAAAATTCCACGGCGCAATCATCCCACACACCCCAATCGGCTGCCGGATGGCCATGGCAAACTTATTCACCAACTCCGAGGGCGTCGTCGGCCCAAAAAGCCGCCGCCCTTCGCCCGCCATGTAATACGCGCAGTCAATCGCCTCCTGCACGTCACCGCGCGTCTCTTTGAGCACCTTGCCCATCTCGCGCGTCATATCATTCGCGTATTCTTCCTTGCGCTCCAGCAAAATCTCTGCCGCACGAAAAACGATCTCCGCCCGATGCGGCGCCGGCACCAGCCGCCACTTTTCGAATGCGGTCTCAGCGGCATCGACG
>Ga0302320_10020450_pt1 | contig 13207 bp, 15 predicted proteins | sample Bog_T0_3_FD_202130 | JGI IMG/M metagenome (GOLD analysis project Ga0302320, IMG submission 202130) | Peat permafrost microbial communities from Stordalen Mire near Abisko, Sweden - Bog_T0_3 | ecosystem: Environmental > Terrestrial > Soil > Wetlands > Peat | place: Sweden: Abisko, Stordalen Mire...
ATCCGGATAAAGAGCGATGGGCGCCACCAGCTGTTGCAATTGTTCCGCACTCAACGGCTGTGCCTGCGCCTGGGACTGTTCATACTCCGAACCTGGACCATATCCAGGATCTTCACCAGGACCTGCGTAGTTCTGGTCAGTCTGCAAGCCAGCTTGCTGTTGCGGATAGCTCTGCTCTGGATATGGCCGGCCATATTGTTGCTGTCGAGAGTTCGCAGGTTGTCCGTAGCGATATTGCTGATTTGGGAGGTTTTGGCCGCTGTACGGTGCGTTCTGCGGGTATTCATTCTGCGGATAAGGGCTATTTCCAGACTGCGGGTTCGCATATTGCGGATCAGGGGCCGGCCCTTGTTGCGCAAACAGCTCACCTTCAGCCGGAATCAGAAGGAGAACCACCATCCCCATTGCAACCAACCGTTTGAGAGACGAAGACAGGACGGTTTCGGTTCTCATGTTGCCTCTTTGCCGGTGGCGGACCGACTGGCGGCCGCCACCTGTTCCCGTGCGCACCCGTCTCTCCAGCGCCAGTGTGCCAGAGAACAGATGAATATCCTAGACCCGGTCTCAGGCAGTTAGTTGCGCTAGTTCGGCTTTCTGGCGAATTGAGCTCCAAGGCTCCAGCCCAAGGACGATTTCAAGGCCGCAATGGTCCCTTCGGGTGATAGCGTATGACACTTTCCTTTTTCATATCCTCGAAGATTCGCGGTACGTTTGAATAACGAACCAGTCCAGCCGGAGGGCCGCATTGAAACTGCCCAACCACTATGAGTTCCTTCAAATCAGCCCGCAAGCCGAGGCCGACACAATCCATCGCGTTTATCGCTTTCTTGCCGTTCGCTATCACCCCGATAATCCAGAGACCGGGGATCCGGAGAAGTTCTTCCTTTTGAAGCAGGCGTACGACGTGCTCGCCGATCCAGCCTTGCGCGCTGCATACGATGTCGCTTGGAAAGCGGAGGCGCTGCAACAAGCCCCTATTTCAAATTCCGTTGATTTCATGGACAACATGGACGGTGAGCTGAACCGGCGCTTGGCAGCCCTTGCGGTCTTGTACTACCGCCGCCGCACAACTCCTGACCGGCCGCAGGTTTCTCTGTACGAGTTGGAAACGCGCATGGGGTTCCCTCGCGATTACCTCGAATTCACGATTTGGTACCTGCAGCGGAAGGGATACATCACACGCGCTGACAATGCAGACTTCACGATCACTTCCGATGGCGTCGACTTTGTTGAAACACAGCGGATGCACATCCCCGTCCTTCACAAGTTGCTCACCAGCGAAAGCGAACTCAATACGCAAACCCCCGTAGGACACGAAAAAGGTCGCAGCACCGCTCCCGCCAAGACGACCGGCATGCCGGTCGTCAACCGCCGCACCCGCGGGGAGCGGCGCTCCGCCGCCGTAAGAGCATCAGACGCGCTAACCCCAAAAGTTTCTGCCTAATCCTATTCTTAACTCAAGCTCGGCTAACAAGTGGGGCGCCTAAACCAGCGCTCCACCCGCCTCCATCCAAATAGCATTCACACAACGGACCACACCGGCACTTCCGCCAGCTACACGACGTTGGTAAGCCCCCCAACATCCGCCCTGTCACGATTAATCAGACGGTCAATGGCCTTGCGTTGGTTCAATGCGGTCAGGGTTTATGATCGGAGATGGAGCAGGCCGTGCCGGTTGGCGTCTTTGGTTTCGCGAATCGTGGCGATGACGGATCGCAGAGGCAAAATTATCTTCGGGCTGAAAATCTCTCTCAATAATCTGTAAGGAAAACAGGAAGACATGCGAGCAAAGACGGCGGTAGTGCTAGGCGCCCAATGGGGCGACGAAGGCAAGGGCAAAATTGTGGACGTGCTCAGCGAACGATTCGCCGCTGTGGCGAGATACGCGGGAGGACACAACGCCGGGCACACCGTTATCCATAGCGGCCAGAAGTTCATCTTGCAGCTGATTCCGTGCGGAGTACTGCGACCCGGATGCAAAGGCGTTATCGGCAACGGAGTGGTGCTGGACCCCGTTGCTTTCCTCAAAGAGGTCGCCAAGCTGCGCGACCTGGGTGTAAATGTCGATGGACAGCTTTTCGTATCGAACCGCGCGCAGGTGATCTTGCCTTACCACCGCATGATTGAACTCGCAGCCGAGAGCGCCCCGGGCCGCAAGAAGATCGGAACCACAAGCCGTGGAATCGGCCCCGCTTATGAAGACAAAATGGCGCGCAGCGGCCTTCGCGTTGTCGACCTGCTCCGTCCCGAATTGCTGAAAACGCATATTGAAGCGGCCTGCGCAGAAAAAAACGCCATCGTCCGTGCCTTGTTTGGCACCGGCACGGCCCCCTTAGATCCTGAAAAAATGTTCGACGAGTACGCTGCTGCTGCTGAAGAAGTGAGGCCCTTTGTTACAGACACTGGACGCTTGCTGAACGCCCTCTTAGCCGAAGGCCGTAGTGTGATGTTTGAGGGCGCGCAGGGAACGATGTTGGACATCGACCACGGAACCTACCCCTTCGTCACGTCCTCGTCCGCTACGGCTGGCGGCGCGGCAACAGGAACCGGCGTTGGACCGACGGCCATTGGCACCGTGATCTCTGTAACCAAGGCGTATGTAACGCGTGTTGGCGGTGGGCCCTTCCCAACCGAAATTCTTGGCGAAGCCGGCGAAGAGCTCCGCGCTCGCGGTCATGAGTACGGTGCCGTCACCGGACGGCCGAGACGTTGCGGATGGCTCGACATTCCGCTTCTACGCTATTCGAACCAGGTAAACGGCGCGGAATGGCTGGTGGTCACAAAAATGGACGTCCTCGACACCCTTGCAGAGATTCCCGTTTGCGTGGAATACGAAATCGATGGCAAGATTACTGACGAAATTCCAGCGGACGTTTATGGGCTGGAGAAGATCAAGCCGCGATACACAACACTCAAGGGATGGCAGACCTCGACGGAAGGGATAGCGGAGTTCGACAAACTGCCCGCGGCGGCCAAAGCATATCTGCGCTTTCAGGAACGCGAGAGCGGTGCGCGAATCGGGATGGTTTCAACAGGACCTGATCGCGAGCAGACAATGGTGCTTCCGGAGTTTGCGGCGGCCTTGGACCGTATTCATGATTATTTATGATTCATGGAAAGACAAAGAAAACGCGCTGAAGCCTTAGAGGCCAAGGCGAGAGAGAAACGGATGCAATGGTCAGCTTTACTGTGCGGATGACGTTTGCCTCGGAAGATCGCGCCGATGTAGCAGAAACACTGCGGGTTCTGGCGGCGGCATCGCGCCAGGAGCCAGGCTGCGTGAGCTACATTCCACATGTGGTCGAAGGCGATCCGGACACCATCTTGATCTACGAACAGTACAAAGATGCAAAGGCTCTGGCGGCCCACCGGGAAACCGACCACTTCAAGAAACATGCTGTTGGAGGCCTGTATCAGAAGATGCGCGAACGCGCGGTCGAAAACCTGGTTGCTGTCGTTTAGGGCGAAAACCACGTCTAACAGGCTTAAAAGCCGCGAGCTGACCCAATGGTTCTCAAGGGGTCGATTACGGCAGCGTTATGGCGCTCTCACTTTAGACTCATTGACCGGCGCAACTGCGCAAGGCTACTATCCGATACGCCAATGCCAGGTGCCATGACCAAACTCTCTTTCTCAATCAGCCGCAGAGTCGCGCCTGCTTTCCTCCTCGCTTCCATGCTCGTCATGACCGCACCCGACGCTGCCTCGCAGTCGCAAATGCACCGCGCGCAGAAGCATGAGATCCGCCACGAAATCGATCAACTTGAAGATCAGTGGCGCATCGCTGTGCTGAAAGGCGACATTCCCGCCATGGACAGCTTGCTGGCCGATGACTATATGGCGATAACGGCTTCCGGGACCCTGCAAACCAAGGATGAAGCCCTTGCGAATCTGCGCAGTGGTCGGACGCATTTCTTATCGCTTGAAATATCAGACCGCAAGGTTCGCTTCTATCGCACCACTGCCCTGGTCACCTCGGTGGCCGATGTCAAAGCCACTACCCCCGATGGCGACATCTCGGGTAGTTATCGCTACACCCGCGTTTATGTTCGGGATGAGCACGGTGCCTGGAAGATCGTGAGCTTTGAAGCAAGCAAAATCGGCGATCAGGCGGAGCATCGGTAATACCGACCCCAGGTGTTTACAGTGACATCTTATATTGAAGTAACCTCCCCCGGTAATCTGGCGGGAGAACTGGGATTGCTCTACACTTTGATTGCTTTCGCGTGTGCGGGCGCTTTTGATAAACTGCCCAATCTTCCGCGGTTTGAGCTTCCCTTTTTCGCAATTTCGATCCTGCTGGGACCGATTTAATGCCTTCCGCGTTCTCTCGTCCATTGCAGAACCTCAACCTTGGTGAATCGAGGTTAAGCCCATGAGAAACAATCGGCTGGGTACGCTGAAATTCTTCTCACTGCTCTTCCTGCTGCCTGGATTAGTGGGGCTGATCGTCTCCGCAATGATATCCACACACTACCTCGACACCTTGCCGCGATTGCCCATCCCGGAACAAGCGCGCATCACTCCGCGCAACATTCACGGCATCGTCGTTTACCAGACTGAAGAGGAAGATCAAAGGCTCAACGTCATTGAGTATTCCTCTGTCGGCGTTTTCGTCGTGGGACTGGGGTTAGGCCTTGTCTATCTCGAAAAATGGGGAAGCCGGCGCGCGCGCGAAGTTGAAGAGGACGATGCTTTCGCCTAGGGCCTGCGCTAGCCTGGTTTGGCGCTAGTCTCTCGCCGGCGTTGCCCAACCTTGAGGAATGAACTCTGGAGTGCCCATTCATGGAGCGTTTTTTGATCGATGAGTGGGAACCCCCCCGATGTTTCTCCTTTTTTGTTTGCATCGCGACCCTGTTTCTGATCAGCCCTGGTGAGTGTTTCTCTCTAACCCTGCCGTCTTCGACCAAAATAACCTCTCTACAATAGGACGATGCCAGAGCTGCCTGAGGTGGAAACCATTGCGCGCGGCGTAGACGCGCAGATCCGTGGCGATCGCATTGTCCAAGTGTGGTTTGGCGGCCACAGAGAACCGTTCAAGACGCCGCCGGCGCGCCAGGCCCGAGGCTTGGAAGGTCGAGTCCTACTCGGCGTTCATCGCACCGGTAAACACATCGTCTGCGAGTTGGGATCAACCGCAAACGGTCGCAGGACGGCTGCTTCTTCATCGCCGGAAGCCCAATGGATTGTTCATCTCGGGATGACCGGACGGCTGCTGGTCACAACGCCCGAGGGCCCACTAGCCGCCCATACCCATGCCCGTCTGAGTCTGCAAAGTGGAAGGGAACTGCGGTTCGTCGATCCCCGTCGCTTCGGACGGCTCGAGTTCCGAGATCTCAAAAAACATAAAGAGTTTGGTGCGCTTGGCCAAGAACCGCTTACCATCGGGCCGGAGGCCTTTGCCTCCCTCTTCCGAGGTCGAAAGCTTCCCATCAAGGCCGCTTTGCTCAACCAGAAACTTCTCGCCGGCGTTGGCAATATCTATGCCGATGAAAGTCTCTTTCGCGCCGGAATTCGTCCCAAGAGGCGGGCCGGACGCTTAACCAGAGTCGAATTGGAACGGCTGCGGCTGGGACTTCGAGAAGTGCTGGAGCATGCCATCCAACTCGGTGGCTCCTCGGTGTCCGACTATGTGAACGCAGACGGCGTCAAAGGTTTTTTTCAACTCGAGCACTGCGTCTACCTGCGCACCAGCCAGCCTTGTCTCAGCTGCGGCACACCGATTCAACGCATCCTGTTGGCGGGTCGCGGAACACATTTTTGCCCTCGCTGCCAAAAGTAAGCGGGTGACATCTATGGTTTTCAGGATCGTCTCTCTATCCGGTATTCCATAATGCAGAAAATATCGCCGTCGGTACACTGACAACTTATTGAAACCAAACATTCTTTGAAACGGAACTGCGATTGCTAATAGATTAGCGCCAGTGATGTACCGGCTGCTGGACTAAATCCGGTGAGCCCAAAGTAAGCAGATGCCCGGCAAGAGCAACGCCAATGAGCGGCCCTCAAAAAGGGAATAACCGGCCGGGGAATCTGCAGTAGGAACGGTTAAAAAACCGTCCACAACACATTTGGGAGGCCAGTGACCAGCGCAGGACAGCCAAACGCCACTCCATTAGGAGTGGCGTTTGTGTCTCCGCTGGAACTTGCCTCTCAAAATTTACGCCTTGGACGTTACCTGAGCGGACTTGTCAGTCGGGGCGCTTAGCTGTAGTATCAGACTTGCCTATTAAGCGGCTGATGCGTGCCACCCAATCGGGCAGAGCAAGTTCGCCGCTGAACAAGGAATCGTCGCCGCAAGGTTCATGTTTTTGATCAGATCTCAAGTGGCGCACGCCTCCCGTAGGATTGGCATCATAAGGAAAGCACAGGCCGCACCGTATCCGTATCAATCTCATAAGCGGATGGAGCTTCAATAAGGCTCCAGTGTGCAAGGCGGCCATGCCCCTGGGAACGATGGTAAATTGCGAACTGAGTTCTGCTCCCCAGAGATTGCTCGAAGTCCGCAATGACTGAAGCGCCCGCCGTCCCGTTCCCCGTCCAGATCTGGACAGGCGGCAGGCAAAACGGAAGCTCAACGCGAAGCTCATGATTGGGCAGCATGGTTGAGCGTAGAAGTGCAATGCACCAGATCGCACAGTGCCAGGAAGTACACGCATGACGACAGATTCGACGCAGCCTCAGTCTGAACTGGGGCCTCCCGCGGCCGCTGGCCCGGGGCAGTCGCAGGGGCATCGGCGCCGCCGGCGCCGCCGCAAGAATAAATCCAGCCAGGCAAACGCTCCCCAGGTTTTGCAGGGTCAGCCCCAAGGGCAACAGCCCCAGGCGCAACCGCAGCCGCAGGCTCCTCAGCAGCCAAGGCCTCCTATGCCTCAGCAGCCAAGGCAAGGGCACCAGGGGCAGGGACAGGGAAGAAAAAAGAAGAAATTCTTCCAGAAGACTTCCGCCCCTCCCATTCAACCGGGAAACAGCATCTCTTCTCCGCCCCAAGGCAAACGCAAAGGCAAGCAGAGGGGTCCGCGAGAGTTTGTGGGTCCCATGGACCATAGCTATCGTGCCGTGAACGGCAATGTCGCCGATGGCCCGCCGTCCACCATCCAGATGATGAGCAATGGGCACAGTCACGGCAGTTACTACCCTGAGGTGTACCAACCGCCCGTCCCGGTGACTCCGGCCCGTGACGATGCGCCGACCCGCATTTTCTGCTTCATTGAGGATTTGTTCTTCCAGGCCAAAATCCTGGAGACTGGTCGGAAGCTCGGCGTGAAAGTCGAGTTCGTCAAGGGCGACAAGGATACCGTCGCCAAACTGACCGATACGCCAGACGCTGAGCGGCCCACCCTCCTGGTGTTTGACCTCAACAATTTGAACGCCAAGCCGATGACCTTGATTCCCAAATTCAAATCGAAATTCAAGAAGGCTACATCCATCGTCGGCTTTCTGAATCACCTCCAAGGCGACTTGAAGTTGAAGGCGATTGAAGCTGGATGCGATACGGTCATGCCGCGCTCCGCCTTCTCTCAAAGTCTTCCGAACCTGCTGCGTCGCTATGGTCTTGATGAAGAAGAGGACCACTACCCGCAGCCCGTTTAATCTTGTTCGAATCGACGATCAAGAAAAAGGCGCTCCTCCTCATCCGGCGCCTTTTTCACATTGCGAATGCCCCGCTATCCTGGAGGCCACGTAAGCGAACGCCCGCCAAGCAGATGCAGATGCAGGTGGTCCACTGTCTGTCCGCCATCCGCGCCACTGTTCAGCACCACGCGGTAGCCCTTCGAAAGTCCCTTCTCTCGCGCGATCTCTGCAGCCACGCCCAGCAAATGCCCTAGCAACGGGTCATGAGTCTTCTCCGCCTTGGCAAGCGAGACAATGTGCTCCCGTGGCACGATCAGTACGTGGACCGGCGCTTGTGGGTGAATATCGGCGAAGGCATAACAAAGCTCATCCTGATAGACCGCTGTCGAAGGGATCGTTCCATCCGCGATGCTGCAAAATAGGCAATTCATAGCGCGATTAGTTTACAGGCACTGCTTCTGCCATTTCCATTTCTTCCATCCCCTTGATTCTCAAAATAACTTCGTACCGGAGGCATTCCGGCCCTACTCATCTCTCCGCAAAAGCAGTCGTAAAGGTTTTTTCTTGACATAGTGTACTAGTGTTATAGTACATTGAATTTGCGATGAACCCACGGTCTTCAACAAACGGCTTCCGCTTCATGTTGGACCTGCACAGCGGCATGCCTGTCTATCGACAGGTGATAGACCAGGTCCGCGGCGGCATTGCATCCGGTACCCTTACACCGGGCGACCAGCTCCCCACCGTCCGCCAGTTAGCCGTAGATCTGGCAATCAACCCAAATACCGTGGTGCGCGCCTATCGTGAACTTGAACTTGGAGGCCTGCTGGAAACTCACCAGGGAACCGGCACCTTCATAAGCGCTCAGAAAATGAAGCGGACAGATGCGGCTCGTGAAAAGCAGCTTGCCCAGATTGTCAGCGATTGCGTTTCCCGAGCTGGCGCTGCCGGTTTCACCGTAGATGACCTCATCGATGAATTGCGCGGGCTGGCTGCAGAGCCGGTACGAAGGAGATGAACATGATGATGAACTCTCAAACTACTCCAAGAAACAGGGTCGCGGTGACGTCGGCTGTGGTTTGCGCGGGCGCGGGAATGATTGCCGGCGCCGCCCTGCACCAGCAGTGGCCGATCATTGCCGGCGCATCGTTCGCCGTCTATTTCCTCTTCGCCATCAAGGTAATTCAACCTTGGGAACGGGTGGCCCTCTTGCGCCTTGGCCGTTACGTTGGCTTGCGCGGACCGGGCATGTTCATGATCGTCCCGGTATTCGAAACCATCAGCCCTTACGTGGACCAGCGTGTCCGCGTTCACAGCGTAACCGCCGAGTCAACGCTAACCCGCGACACGGTTCCCGTAAACGTGGATGCGATTGTCTTCTGGCTCGTCTGGAATGCCGAGAAGTCGATCCTCGAAGTCGAAAATTTCATCGAGGCTATCAACATGAGCGCGCAAACAGCTTTGCGCGAATCGATTGGCCGCCATGAATTGGCCCAGATGATCACTGAGCGGGAGACCATGGGGCACGAACTGCAACGCATCCTGGACGAAAAAACGAATCCATGGGGTATTACCGTGCAGTCCGTTGAAATCCGCGACGTGCGCATTCCGCAGACGCTGGAAGACGCCATGTCGCAGCAGGCGCAGGCTGAGCGCGAACGGCAAGCACGCGTAATTCTTGGCGCTGCAGAAGTGCAGGTCTCACAGCAATTCGCCGAAGCATCACGGGTCTACAACGACAATCCAGGTGCCCTTCACCTGCGCGGTATGAACATGCTTTATGAAGCGATTCGCGAAAAGGGCGCAATGGTCATCGTGCCGTCGTCCGCGATTGAAACCATGGGGCTGGGCGGCGCGCTTGCAACAACCGCGATCGCAAAACAACAGGGCTGAAGCCCTTGACGGAGGAGAGAAATGAGGATCAGGACTTTCTTTCAGTTCGCAATGATGACATTGCTTGCAACAGGAATGTATGCGCAGGCGGCGGATGCGAAAATCGCCAGCGCTTCAACCGGAAACACCGCTTCAATCGTTGGCGTGTGGCGGGCGGACATGGATGGGCTGCCCTACGTGACCCTCAACATAACGGACGAAGGCGGAGGATTGGCAGGAGCGGTGCTCTTCTATCTTCACCGGCGGGATCCGGGAAAGCCGATGACGTCCACTGTGGGCGCTCCCGAACCGATGCTCAATCCAACCTTTGACGGCAGGACTCTGAGGTTCCGTGTAAGCCATCGCCACGCGCATCCGCCGCGGACTTCGCAGGATCCGCCAGTCACCTTTCGCCTCAGCATCACCGGAGACAATTCTCTCGAATTGTTTCGCGGCGACGATCAGGGCGCAGGACTCGTCCTAACACGAAGCGGGGATTGATCAATCGAAAGCCCGCGCCGGGATCCGCAAACGTTGAATCCTTCAGCGCGTACACTTTTTTGCCCTGGTTGTTGATTCGCGCAAAACCGTGGACTCCCTGTGACAAATTGCTGAACGCAAAGCGCATCCCATCGTTTAGAGCCCCGAACAAGGGCTTCGACCTCGAGTCGATTAAACCAAGGAGATTGCTTGCAAATGACGGATAACCGCGTACGCGCCGGGGAAAGAAATGAAGATCAATTTACCGCAATGTTAGAGTCGCGGACTTCAGCCTTACCTTCCAGCTTGTTTCTAGGTGCTGCTATCGCATCAATCGTAGGCTCCCTCACATTGCAGATCGCGGGAAAAGACCAGAAGGCGCTTTTTGTTGGCCAATGGGCAGCGCCCTTCCTTCTGCTGGGAATCTATAACAAGCTGGTCAAGCAGCACGGGTCCGATTCCACGCAGTCCCCTGCAAATTCTTAAGCGTGAAATCAAGACAAACGGCCGCAGGCTTCTAACTTGTGTGATCCAGCACGATCTTCCAGCCCTGCTGGCCTTTGCGCCACACGAGTGAGAAGTTGCCGTCGTCCTTTTTTGCTTCGCCTTTTTGTGCGCGCTCCAGGTGGAAGCTTCCCGTGACGACGGCGAACTCTGTCTTACCGCACGAACTATCCAGCAAGCGCACTTCAAGGTTGCTGAATGTGAGTGTTCCCATCTGCGCTGGGGTCGTGTACGCCTGTTTGTAGCGCGCCAGTATGGGCGCATACCCTTTACGCAATGTAGTGCCGATGAAGGTCGTATCCGGTGAGTCTTCATAGGCCTGCATGAAGGTTGGAATGTCGCCGTCGTTCCAGGCCGCAGCCTGCGCGGCGATGGCGGCGCGGATTGCAGACTCATCCGTAGTGGGCTGCGCGCCTGCCGGCCGTGTACACAAAAGCAGCAACGCCGCGAACACGAGCGTCAAAGTATTGCCGAGCGAAAACTCTTCTCTGAATTTGCGTTCCATTGAGGCGTCCTCCGCGTTCAGCTTACAATGACACCATGTCCGAGGCTATAGTTCCCGGTCCTTTTCGCTTGGTGCACACCGTGTGCTCGCACGATTGCCCAGACAGTTGCGCCGTTCTTGTGACCGTGAATGAAAGCGGACGCGCGGTTAAAGTCGCCGGAGATCCAGCCCATCCCGTCACGCAGGGATTCTTATGCGGCAAAGTTGCCAAGTACCTTGATCGCGTCTATGCGCCGGACCGAATTCTTTACCCGCTACGACGAAAATCGGGTGTGCACAAAGGGCCCCTTCAGCGTGGCCAAGAGCACGAAGCATTCGAGCGCATAAGCTGGGATGAAGCGTTGAGTGCGATTGCCACGCGGCTGCAAACGATCAGCGACGAATTCGGGCCTGAGGCAATTCTTCCGTATAGTTATGCGGGAACAATAGGCGTGCTTGGATACGGATCCATGGATCGCCGCTTCTTTCACCGCCTCGGCGCCAGCCAGCTCGCCCGGACCATCTGTTCAGAAGCAGGGGGCGAGGCCTGGAAGCTGGTCTACGGGAAAAAACTTGGCACCCCGACCGAAGACTTCGGCCTCGCCAAACTCGTACTCGCCTGGGGCGCAAACATTCACGGCAACAATGTGCACCTGTGGCCATTCATTGAGCAGGCTCGGCGCAATGGCGCGCGTCTGATCGTCATCGATCCCTATCGCACACGCACCGCCGCGCTGGCGGATTGGCACATTGCCATCCGGCCAGGAACAGACGGGGCCCTCGCACTGGGCATGATGCACGTCATCTTGAATGAGGGACTGGAGGATCGCGCCTACATCAATGCGATGACGCACGGATTCGATCAACTGGCGCAGCGCGCGCGCGAATACACACCCGAGCGCGTCGCTGTGTGGACCGGCATGACCTCGACAGAGATCGAGCGGCTTGCCCGCGAATATGCAACCACACGGCCTGCGGCATTGCGGATGAACTACGGCGTGCAGCGTGCAGAAAATGGAGGCGAGGCAGTTCGTGCCATTGCGATGCTCCCGGCTTTGACTGGTGCGTGGAAGCATCGCGGCGGAGGGGGACAGCTCTCCACCTCCGGAGCCTTCAAGTTTGACGAGGAGGCAACCAGGCGTCCCGACCTTGCGCTTGCGTCGCCGCTCAAGCGGTTAGCGCGCACCGTGAACATGTGCGAACTGGGTCAGGCGCTCACCGGCCAGAACGATTCCGACATCACGAACCCAGCCATCTATGCCCCCGACGTGAAAGCGCTCTTCGTGTACAATTCGAATCCCGGAGCAGTGGCACCAAACCACAACGCGGTGAGGCACGGGATGGAGCGCGCCGATCTGTTCACCGTTGTGCATGAGCTCTTCTTCACGGATACGACCGATTACGCGGATTATATTTTGCCAGCAACCACCTTCCTGGAGCACACTGACATTCAGGGAGCGTACGGCCACTACTTCGTGCAGCTCTCTCAACAAGCCATTGAACCGCCCGGCGAAGCACGATCGAACGTTTGGATGTTCAGCCAGTTGGCGCAGCGAATGGGCTTTCAGGAAGAGTGCTTTCGCGACACGCCCGAGATGATTATTCAGCAAGCGCTCGCGATTGGACCCGATAGACGCTCGACAAATCCAGCCATGGAACACATCACGTTTGAAGATTTGCGGGAACATGGATCCATTCCTTTGAGCTTTCATCGCAACCCGGAAGGCGCGCCGTTCCAGCCGTATATTTGCGAAGATCTGCCCACGCCATCTGGCAAGATCGAGTTCTATTCGGAAACGCTAGCTGCGCGCGGGCTCGATGGACTCCCCGCCTTCCTGCCTCCAACAGAGTCCCGCTTCGGCGAGTTAGCGAAACGCCTCCCACTTGAGTTCCTCAGCCGCAAGGCCGACAACTACATGAACTCCACCTTCGCGAACCTCGATGGACACCGCAAGATGGAAGCGCGCAAGAGCCAGCGCCTTGAGATACACCCCTCAGACGCCGAGTCACGCGGAATAGCTAATGGAGACCGAGTCCGCGTCTGGAATGATCGCGGCGAATTAGAATTAACAGCGCTCCTGAACGCGAGCCTTCCTGCTGGCGTTGTTACCGGACAATTGGATTGGGCGAAGCTTGCTGACAGCGGCGTCAATGTGAACGCGCTCACCAGCGAGCGGCTTACTGATATCGGCGCGGGCGCCACGTTTTACTCCACACTCGTGGAAGTCGCAATAGCCTGAAGCTGTCGCACCGCGAAGCTTGATCCGCTAATCTGAAATCTCCATGAATACT
>Ga0302320_10020451_pt1 | contig 13207 bp, 9 predicted proteins | sample Bog_T0_3_FD_202130 | JGI IMG/M metagenome (GOLD analysis project Ga0302320, IMG submission 202130) | Peat permafrost microbial communities from Stordalen Mire near Abisko, Sweden - Bog_T0_3 | ecosystem: Environmental > Terrestrial > Soil > Wetlands > Peat | place: Sweden: Abisko, Stordalen Mire...
CAGGTGTTGAGATGGCACTTGCGCATCATGATGCAGCCGGCCGCGATCAGCGGGGCCGTGGCGAAGCCGAACTCGTCGGCGCCGAGCAGCGCGCCGACGACGACGTCGCGGCCCGTGCGCAAGCCGCCGTCGACCTGAACCGCGATGCGCGCGCGCAGGCCGTTCATGATCAGCGTCTGATGCGTCTCGGCGAGGCCGATCTCCCAGGGCGAGCCGGCGTGCTTGATGGACGTCAGCGGCGAAGCGCCCGTGCCGCCCTCGAAGCCGGAGATCGTGACGTGGTCGGCCTTGCACTTGGCCACGCCGGCCGCGACCGTGCCGACGCCGACCTCGGAGACGAGCTTGACCGAGACCAGCGCCTTCGGATTGACGTTCTTCAGATCGTAGACGAGCTGCTTCAAGTCCTCGATCGAATAGATGTCGTGGTGCGGCGGCGGCGAGATGAGGCCGACGCCCTGCGTGGAATGGCGCACCTTGGCGATGACCGCGTCGACCTTGTGGCCGGGCAATTGTCCGCCTTCGCCGGGCTTCGCGCCCTGCGCCATCTTGATCTGCATCATGTCGGAATTGACGAGATATTCCGCGGTGACGCCGAAGCGGCCCGACGCGACCTGCTTGATCGCGCTGCGCATGGAATCGCCGTTCGCCATCCGCTTGTAGCGATCCGATTCCTCGCCGCCCTCGCCGGTGTTGGACTTGCCGCCGATCCGGTTCATCGCGATGGCGAGCGTGGTGTGCGCCTCGCGCGAGATCGAGCCATAGGACATGGCCCCGGTCGAGAAGCGCTTGACCAGATCCGCCGCCGACTCGACCTCGGCCAGCGGCACGGGCGCGCGGCCGTCTTCCGCGGCGCTCTTGACGCGGAACAGACCGCGGATCGTCAACAGGCTCTCCGACTGCTCGTTGAGCAGCTTGGCGTAAGCGTCGTACTTGTCCTTGGCGTTGCCGCGCACCGCGTGTTGCAGCAACGAAACCGTCTGCGGCGTCCAGCTATGCGCTTCGCCGCGCAGCCGATAGGCGTATTCGCCGCCAACTTCGAGCGAGCTTCGCAGCACCGGCGAGGCGCCGAACGCGTCGCCGTGACGGCGCGCGGTCTCGTCGGCGATCTCCGCGAGCGAGGCGCCTTCGATCGTCGTCGCGGTGCCGGAGAAATACTTCTTCACGAACGCCCTGGAGAGGCCGATCGCGTCGAAGATCTGCGCGCCGCAATAGGATTGATAGGTCGAGATGCCCATCTTCGACATGACCTTCAAGAGGCCCTTGTCGATCGACTTGATGAAGCGCTTCGTCACCTCGTAGGCGCTGACTTCCTCGGGCAAGTCCTTGGCCATCGCCGCCAACGTCTCGAAGGCGAGATAGGGGTTGATCGCCTCTGCGCCATAACCGGCCAGACACGCGAAATGATGGATTTCGCGCGCTTCGCCGGTCTCGATGACGAGGCCGACCGAGGTGCGCAGGCCCTTGCGGATGAGGTGGTGGTGCACCGCCGCGGTCGCCAGCAGCGCCGGGATCGGGATGCGATCCGGCCCGAGCATGCGATCGGAGAGCACGATGATGTTGTAGCGGCCGTGCACGGAGGCCTCGGCGCGCTCGCAGAGGCGATCGAGCGCTTCCTCCATGCCCGCCGCGCCGCGCTCGACGGCATAGGTGATGTCGAGCGTCTTGCTGTCGAAGCTGTCCTCGAAATGGCCGATGCAGCGGATCTTCTCGAGATCCTCGTTGGTGAGGATCGGCTGGCGCACCTCGAGCCGCTTGCGCCGCGCGTCGCCTTCGAGATCGAACAGGTTAGGCCGCGGCCCGATGAACGAGACGAGGCTCATCACCAGCTCCTCGCGGATCGGGTCGATCGGCGGGTTGGTGACTTGCGCGAAGTTCTGCTTGAAATAGGTGTAGAGCAGCTTCGACTTGTCGGACAAAGCCGAGATCGGCGTGTCCGTGCCCATCGAGCCGACGGCTTCCTGGCCCGTGGTCGCCATCGGCGACATCAGGATCGCCAGATCTTCCTGGCTGTAGCCGAACGCCTGCTGCTTATCGAGCAGCGAGACGTCGGTGCGCGAGGCGCGCGGCTCGACCGGGTTCAGGTCTTCCAGCACGATCTGCGTGTTGTTCAACCATTCGCGATAGGGATGCGCGCGCGACAAGGATTGCTTGATCTCGTCGTCGGAGACGATGCGATGTTGCTCCAGGTCGACGAGCAGCATCTTGCCCGGCTGCAGGCGCCACTTGGCGACGATGCTCTCTTCCGGCACTGGCAGCACGCCCATTTCGGACGCGAGCACGACGAGGTCGTCGTCGGTGACGAAATAGCGCGCGGGGCGCAGGCCGTTGCGGTCGAGGGTGGCGCCGATCTGGCGCCCGTCGGTGAACGCCATCGCGGCGGGGCCGTCCCACGGCTCCATCAAAGCGGCGTGATATTCGTAGAAGCCGCGACGCTCCTCGTCCATCAACGGATTGCCGGCCCAGGCTTCCGGGATCAGCATCATCATCGCATGGGTCAGGGAATAGCCGCCGCGCACGAGAAACTCGAGCGCGTTGTCGAAGCAGGCGGTGTCCGATTGGCCCTCATAAGAGATCGGCCACAGCTTGGAGATGTCGTTGCCGAACAATTCGGAATCGATGCTCGCCTGACGCGCCGCCATCCAGTTGACGTTGCCGCGCAGCGTGTTGATCTCGCCGTTGTGCGCGACCATGCGATAGGGATGCGCGAGGCGCCAGGACGGGAACGTGTTGGTGGCGAAGCGCTGATGCACCAGCGCGAGCGCGGTGACGAAACGCGGGTCGAGCAGGTCCTTGTAATAGGGCCCCAGTTGGTTGACGAGCACCATGCCCTTGTAGACGATGGTGCGGCAGGACATCGACACGGGATAATATTCGGCGATCTTGTCGCCGCCGATCGCGTAGGTCTTGTTGGAGACGACCTTGCGCAGCGTGAATAGCTTGCGCTCGAAATCGTCCTCGTCGATGATATGCGGACCGCGCGCGATGAAAGCCTGACGATGCGCCGGCTCGACCGCCTTGACGCGTTCGCCGAGGCTCACGTTGTCGACCGGCACGTCGCGCCAACCGATCAGGATCTGCCCCTCGGCCGTGATGGCGTCCTCGACGATCTTCTCGACTTGCGCGCGCGCCTCGTCGTCGCGCGGCATGAAGAACTGGCCGATCGCGTAATGCTGCGGCTCGGGCAGCGCGATGCCGACCTTGGCGCATTCTTCGACGAAGAACTCGTGCGGGATTTGCGTCAACACGCCGCAGCCGTCGCCGAGCGTCGCGTCCGCGCCGGTGGCGCCGCGATGGTCGAGATTGACCAGGATCTGCAGACCCTTTTCGAGAATCGCATGGCTCTTGCGGTTCTTCATGTCGGCGACGAAGCCGACGCCGCAGGAATCGCGCTCGTTGGCGGGGTCGTAAAGCCCCTGCGCGCGCGGCATGAAGGGATCGGCGCCGAGCACGTGCGGAACGGCTTCGCCAAGTTCGCGGTTCATGGGCTCGGTGCTGTTCATCTTTCCACTCCCCCGGCCGGTCGCAAGGCGTCCCGGCCGTCGTTCGTCAGATTTCGTGAAACTCTAATGTCATTGATCGTCGTTTGGACAGTGCGGCCGCCTCCTGGGCGACCCGAAAGCGGGCTCAGGCGGCGGTTTTTTTTCGATCCGTTTTGATCGTGGCGTCCGACATCGCATCCAGCCCCATGCCTTGCCTCAAAAAGCGGCGCCCGATGACGCGCTAAATGGTCAGCAAAGCTGTCCTATCTAAAAACCATGCCAGAAACCCCGAAGGCGCACAAGACGCGCGGGCGCGGGCCGTCATATTTTTTTCGCGTTCCCGCCTCCGCCTCTATTCATCCAACCAACTCGCATGCACGAGGCGTGCCGCCCTTGCAAACTTGAGTACGCCATCCATATACCATCCATACGGATGGAGGAAGCGATGGCGAAACCGCCGGACAACGAAAAGCTGACGCTGAATATCGGTTACGTCGACCTCGGCCATATCGACCTGCTGGTGCGCGACGGCTTCTATTCGAACCGCTCCGATTTCATCCGCACCGCGATCCGAAATCAGATCGCCGCGCACGCCGACACGACCAGGCAATCGGCGTCGCGTCTGACGCTCGAACTGGGGCTGCGCGCGTTCACGCGTGGCGACCTCGAAGCCGTTCAGGCGGCGGGCGAGCGGTTGCGCATCCGCGTGCTGGGTCTGGCGACCATCGCCGACGACGTCACCCCCGAACTCGCGCGCGCGACGATCGAGTCGATCGTCGTGCTCGGCGCTCTGCACGCATCCCCGGAAGTCAAAACAGCCCTCGCCGATAGGCTCGGCTGACCCATGAAAGGCTCCATCATGAAATCCCGTCTTCTCGACGTCATGGGCGACGCCCTGACCCTGGTGCGAAAATCGAACTTGGCGGAAGCCACGGCGCTCATTCGCGACGCCCTCTCGGGCCGCGAGGCGCAACGCGGAACGCCTACATATCCCGCCGGCGCTCGGCCCCCGTCGGGGCGGGGACCCTTGGGCGACGTTCTCCAGGCTTTGCGCGCTGGTCGCGCTCACATGCCGAAGCTAACGCCCGAAGAAGAGCCGCGGCGTCCGCCCGACGCGAAGCTCACGTCGCGAAGCTATAGCGGCGCGGCCGGCGTGTTGAACTACCGGCTTTACGTCCCCTCCGATCCCGCGAGGCGCGGCGCGCTGATCCTCATGCTGCATGGCTGCACGCAGGACCCTGATGACTTCGCCGTGGGAACGCGGATGAACGCGTTGGCGGACGAGTTCGGCTTCATCGTCGCCTATCCACATCAGCCGCGTAGCGCCAACGCCCAAGGCTGCTGGAACTGGTTCGATAAACGCCACCAGCATCGCGGCTCCGGCGAACCCGCCAAACTCGCCGGTCTGGCGAAAAGCCTCGACAGCGAGTTCGGCGTCCCGCGCGAGCGGACGTTCGTCGCCGGCCTGTCCGCCGGCGGCGCGATGGCGGAAGTTCTCGCCGCGACCTACCCCGATGTGTTCGAGGCGGTCGGCGTGCATTCGGGGCTGCCTTACGGCGCCGCGAACAACGTGATGTCGGCTTTAGCCGCGATGAAGGGAACGGCCGCGCCGCCCGCGCCGCCCGACGCGAGCGAGATGTCCGTTCGCAAGATCGTGTTTCACGGCGGCGCCGACGCGACGGTGCATCCCGCGAACGGCGAACGCATTCACGATCAGTCGCGTCTCGCCGCGAAGTCGCTGAAGGATGTCGACCTCGAATGGGAGGTCGAAGGCCGACGCGTGAGCCGCAAGATCCTGGAGGACGCGGAAGGCCATCCCGTCCACGAGCACTGGTTCGTCGAGGGCGGTGAACACGCGTGGTTTGGCGGTGACCCCAGCGGAACCTACACCCAGAGCGTGGGATTGGACGCGTCCCGCCTCATGGCGCGGTTCTTCCTTGAGGATTGAAAGCCCTCCTTCGTTCTTTTGCACGCCGAAGGTAGTTTTGCGTCAGGCGACGAAGGCGGATGGGGGCGGGGTGTGAGCATATGGTTTACTATAGCGGCGTGACCCGGCGACGGGCTCGCGGGCCGCGCTGGGAGACCCTGCCATGACCTCGACCCTTTCCGCGAACGCGGCCTATGCTTCCGCTCGCGACGCCTTCGCCGAGATCGGCGTGGATACCGACGCTTGCCTCGCCCGGCTCGACGCCATTCCGCTCTCGATCCACTGCTGGCAGGGCGACGACGTGCGTGGGTTCGAGAACCCCGACGCGGCGCTCACCGGCGGCATCCAGGCGAGCGGTAACTATCCCGGTCGCGCCCGCAACGCCGAGCAGTTGCGCGCCGATCTCGACGTCGCGATGGCGCAGATCCCCGGCGCGAAGCGGCTCAATCTGCACGCGATCTATCTCGAAAGCCCGAAGCCGGTGCCGCGCGACGAGATCGAGCCGAAACATTTCAGCGGCTGGGTGGATTGGGCCAAGCGGAATAAGCTCGGGCTCGATTTCAATCCGACATGTTTCTCGCACAAGCTCAGCGAGCAGGGCTTCACGATCGCCCATCCCGACTCCGGCGTGCGCCGGTTCTGGATCGATCATTGCAAGGCGAGCCGCCGCGTAAGCGCTTCTTTCGGCGAAGCGCTCGGCTCCGCCTCGGTGATGGACATCTGGGTTCCCGACGGCTTCAAGGATCAACCCGCCGACAAATACGCGCCGCGCCGACGTTTGATGGAATCGCTCGACGCGATCATCGCCGAGCCGCTGCCGAAGGCGTTTCATCGCGACGCGGTGGAAGGCAAGCTGTTCGGAATCGGCGCCGAGAGCTGTACGATCGGCTCGAACGAGTTCTATCTCGCCTACGCCGTCAGCCGCAAAATTCTGCTCTGTCTCGACGCCGGGCATTTCCATCCGACCGAGTCGATCGGCGACAAGCTCTCGGCGATCCTGCCCTTCATCGACGAGATGCTGCTGCACGTTTCGCGCCCGGTGCGCTGGGACAGCGATCACGTCGTGCTGCTCGACGACGAGACGCAAAATATCGCCAACGAACTGGTGCGCGGCGACGTGCTCGACCGCGTGCATATCGGGCTCGACTATTTCGACGCTTCGATCAACCGGCTCGCCGCCTGGGTGATCGGCGCGCGCAACATGCGCAAAGCCTTGCTGCGCGCGCTGCTCGAGCCGCGCGACAGGTTGCGCAAAGCCGAATCGGAGTGGGATTTCACTACCCGCCTAGCTCTGTTTGAAGAACTCAAATCAATGCCGTGGTCCGCGGTTTGGGATCATTATTGTGCGAGTCGCGACGTTCCGGTGGGCCTCGAGTGGCTCGACCCCATCAAGCGCTACGAAAATGCGACCTTCGCCAAACGGGACGCCCTCTGATGCCCAACGACATACTCAATTCCTGGTTCATTCAAGGCATGGTGAAGGCGACCGGCGACGGTTGGCTGAAGGGCTGGCACGAACGCAACGGCGGCAATATCAGCCTGCGGCTTGGGGAAAGCGACCTCGCGCCCTATCGCGCCGGGTTCGCCGCGCCGCGCGAGGCGCCGCTGACCGTGGCGCTGCCGAAGCTCGCGGGGCAATTCTATCTCGTCACCGGCACCGGCCAATATTTTCACAACGTGCCGACCGATCCCGCGAGCACGCTGGGAATCATCGAAGTCGCGCCCGACGGCAAGGCGGTCAAAATCCTCTGGGGCTACGAGGGCGGCGGCGCGCCCACATCGGAGCTGTCGGCGCATCTGACCTCGCACATGTCTCGCCAGAGCGCTTCCAAGGGCGGCGACCGGGTGATCATGCACTCGCACGCCACCAATCTGATCGCGCTGACTTACGTGTTGCGCCCGGACACCGCGACGATCACGCGCGCGTTGTGGGAAGGCAGCACCGAATGCCTCGTGGTGTTCCCCGACGGCGTCGGCGTGCTCCCGTGGATGACGCCGGGCACGGACGCAATCGGCGGCGCGACGGCGGAGGCGATGAGTCGTCACAGCGTCGTTCTGTGGCCGTTCCACGGCGTGTTCGCCGCCGGTCCGACGCTAGATTTCGCCTTCGGCCTGATCGACACGGCGGAGAAGGCGGCCGAGGTGCTGGTCAAGGTGATGTCGATGGGCGGGCCCCGCCAGTCGATGACGACGCAAAATCTGCGAGATCTCGCCGCCCGGTTCGGCGTGACGCCGCTCCCCGAGGCGCTCGCGCTTCACGCCTGGGCGCCCTTAGCGGAAGCGCGCCCGGGATCATGACGTCGGTTTGCTGATCGGCGTCGTCGCGGTATCCTCGGTGATGGGGCGCTCGCGGTCGCGCTCGCAAGGCTGATTCTGGGGAACCAAGACGACCATGACCTCTCTGATCGCCGTCATCGACATCGGCAAGACCAACGCGAAACTGCTGCTTGTCGATCGAGCGGACGGAAGCGTGGTCTGGTCGACCGAGCGCGCTTCGGCGTCGGTCGCGAGTGGCGCGCCGGAAGCGCTGGATACCGAACTCGATGTTCACGGCGTCTGGAGCTGGCTGATCACCGAGTTGAAAAGCGCGTCGGGCAAGGAGCGCATCCGCGCGATCGTTCCGGTCGCGCATGGCGCGGCGATGGTGATGGTGGACGCCGCGGGCGAGGTGGTCGCCGCGCCCGACTACGAGGATGCGCATTTCGCACGCTTCCGTGAACAATACGGGGCGCTGCGCGATCCCTTCGCCGCGACCTTCTCGCCGATGCTGGCCCTCGGCCTCAACCTCGGCGCCCAGATCTTTTATTTGCAACAGGTCGCGCCCGACTTGTTCGCACGCGTGCGCCATATTCTGACCTATCCGCAATATTGGTCGTGGAAGCTCAGCGGGATCGCCGCGAGCGAGGCGACCTCGCTGGGCACGCACACCGATCTGTGGCGTCCGATCGAGCGTCACTTCTCCGATCTCGCGGTCAATCAGGGCTGGGCGAAGCTGCTGCCGCCGCTGCGTCCCGCGCGCGACGCGCTCGGCAAGCTGCGGCCGTCCGTCGTCGAAGCCACGGGGCTTTCCGCCGATTGCGAGGTGATCTGCGGCATCCACGATTCCAACGCCTCCTATCTCGCGCACCGGATCGCGCGCGCGGAGGACGAAAGCTTCGCCGTCGTCTCCAGCGGCACCTGGTGCATCATCCTCGCGCGCGGCGGCGATCTCGGTCGCCTGCGCGAGACGCAGGACATGCTCGCCAATGTCGATGCGCTCGGCGAACCCACCCCGACCGCGCGTTTCATGGGCGGGCGCGAATATGCGGCTATCGCCGGACCGGCGCTGAAGACGCCGCCGACGCTCGCGGGGCTCGACTCTGTGCTCGCGGCGGGCGCGATGGCGCTGCCGAGCTTCGCTCCCGCCGGCCCGTTCGCGACCATCAAGGGCAGCGTTCTCGGCGCCGAATCGCTGACGGGGGAGGGTCGCTCCGCGCTCGCCACGCTCTACTGCGCTCTGATGGCCGACCTGCTGCTCGAACGGCTCGGAGTCACCGGCGCGGTCATCATCGACGGCCCGTTCGCCGCCAATCCGCTGTTCGCGCCGATGCTGCGAAGCCTACGCCCCGCGCAACCGGTCGTCTCCGGCGGGACCCGCGGCGGCGTGGCGATCGCGGCGCTGTGGCTCGCCGGGGAGACGATAGCTCTCGAGCCGCCGGATGCGCCTCCCCTAGACGTGCCGCGAGGACCCGATCTGCGGGCCTATCGCGATCATTGGCGGTCCTCGCTGCCCGTGTGAAATGCCCGATTGACCCCCGTCAATGGCGTTTCGGGCATGAAGCGATAATCCGGGCGGACGCCGAATAGCCGGAGTATGTGGGAGAGACCGCTGCCCGACACGATGAAGCTTCCCGCGGGCGAGTTCTTTCGCTCCGACGCGCAGGCGTTGGCCGTGGAGCCGCGTGATCCTCAGTCGCCGTTCCCCATGCACAATCACGAGTTCGAGGAACTGGTGATCATCGAATCCGGCAACGGCTGGCAGGTCATCAACGACGAGCCCTTCTTCGTGACCTGCGGCGAGGTGTTCTATCTCAGGCCCGGTGACTGTCACGAGTTCTCGTCGCTACAAGATCTGCGCTTGACCAACATCCTCTGTCGTCCCCACCGCGCGACCTTCAACCTCGACGCCGGAGGGGACGCCGAGATCCGGGCGAACCGGCACTGGCAAGTCAACGACGAAGCCCTGCGCGAGATCAAGCCCATCATCGAGGCGCTGTCACGCGAAACCCTGCGCGTCGATCCGCTGTCGAAGCTGATGGCGGAGACTCTGTTCGTCCAGCTCAACCTGCTCCTGCGCCGCCATCGCTTCGCGCCGGCCAACGCTAAACTGCCCGCGCCCTCGCGACTCGGGCATCTCATGAGCTACATCAGGCACAATTGCGCGGAAGAGGTCGATTTCGACGATCTTTCCCGGCGGTTCGGCGCGTCGGAGCGCCATCTCACCCGCGCCTTTCGTGACGCCACCGGCGTCACGCCGCACGAGTTCCTGTTCAAGACGCGCATCAACCGGGCGATGCGCGCGCTGGGTGGAACGGCCGCCAGCGTGACCGAAATCGCCTACGATTGCGGCTTCAACGACGGCAACTACTTCTCATTCTGCTTCTCCAAGGCGGCCGGGCTGACGCCGTCGGAATACCGCCGCAAGGTCAAGCGCCGCGGCGAAAGAAGCCTCAACTAGCTCATTATTGTCTGTCGCTATTTCCGCCTATCCGAGCCGAGACGGCGCGGGGGACCCTCTTTTACGACGGACCCTGTCGCCAAAGATCGCTATAAGAGCCCCCGACTTTGTTTTCGACGGCGGGGGCCCTGATGAATTTCGCGAGCGACAACGGCGCGGGAGTCGCGCCTCCGATACTGGACGCGATCCTGGCCTCGAGCCGGGTCAACGCGCCGGCCTACGGCTCGGACGCCTATTCGGCGCGGGCGGCGGAACGGCTGAGCGAGATTTTCGAGCGGAAAGTCGAGGTCTTCCTCGTCGCCACCGGCACCGGGGCGAACGCCCTCGCGCTCGCCGCGCTGACGCGTCCCTGGGAGGCGATCTTCTGCCACGAGGAATCGCATATCCATGACGACGAATGCGGCGCGCCGGAGTTCTTCACCAGCGGCGCCAAGCTCGTTGGCATCCCTGGCCTCGCCGGCAAGATCACGCCCGAGGGATTGAGCGAAACCTTGGCGCGCTATCCCCGCGGGCTCGTCAAGGCCTCGCAGCCGGGCGCGTTGTCGCTCAGCCAGGTCACCGAGGCGGGCACGATCTATTCGGTCGACGAGATCGCCGCGCTGACGAAGATCGCCAGAGCCGCGGGCCTCGTCGTCCACATGGACGGCGCGCGATTCGCCAACGCGATCGTTCACGCGAATGTGTCGCCGGCCGACATGACGTGGCGCGTGGGCGTCGATGCGCTGTCGTTCGGCGCCACCAAGAACGGCGCGCTGGCTTGCGAGGCGGTGGTGTTCTTCGATTCCACCAAGGCCGACACTTTCGCGTATCAACGCAAACGCGGCGGCCACACGCTGTCGAAGGGGCGATTTCTCGGCGCGCAGATGGAGGCCTATCTCGAAGGCGGCCTCTGGCTGAATCTCGCAAGACGCGCCAACGCCGCCGCCCGGCGTCTTTCCGAAGGCCTGCTGTCGGCGCCCGGTGTGCGCCGGGCCTGGCCGACGCAGGCCAACGAAGTCTTCGTCGTCGCCCCGACCGTGCGCGTCGAAAGCTGGCGCGCGGCGGGAGCCCGGTTTTACGATTGGCCGACCCGGGCTCTGGCGAGCGACCTCGCGCCGGGGCCGGGCGAGACCCTTCTGCGGCTGGTGACGTCGTTCGAAACGAGCGATTCCGAGGTCGATGCGCTGCTGGCGCTTGCGCGAATGCCTTGATGCGCGCCGTATCCGCGCCTTAATTGTTGGCGAAACCTTAAGCCGAGGCGAGTAACGCCAAGGAGTGGGATGCGATGTTCAGGTCAAACGCGGCCTTGCCGGGCAAAAAGTTCTGGTCGAGCGTGGCCTTGACGGCGGCGGCGCTCGTCGCCTTCTCGCCGGCGGCGCGAGCGCAAAGCTTTTTCGACGTTTTCGAACCCTCGCCGCAACATATCCAACGCGGGCTCGCGGCCTCCGGCTTCGAGCTGCGCGGGCCGCTCACCCGGCGCGGCGACGTCTATGTCGCCGACGTCGCGACGGGGTCGGGCGAGGACTATCGTCTCGTCGTCGATGCGCGCAATGGGCGAATTCTCGAGCGCTTCGCCGCGCAACGCGTGCGGCGCGTCGAACGCAACGATGAAGGCCTCTATGCGGAGCGAGACCTGAGAAACGGCTGGTACCAGCCGCCGCGGCCGCCGGCGGTGGTCGCGCCGAGGCCGGGTATCCTGGGATTGTTCCTCGACGACAGGGGCGATGCGCCGCCGCGAGGCGCGGATCCGCATGACCAGATCGCTCGCGGCAATTTCATGCCGCCGTCCGAAATTTACGGCGACGACATGAAGGCTCCCGCGCCGCGCGCCGATAAGCCCAAACACGTCGTCAGGCGCAAGGTGGCGCCCCCCGTCAAGGCCGCTTCCACCGTCGTCGAACCCGGCGCACCCGACGCCTCGACAACCCGACAGGCGGTCGGGGTAGCGCCCGCCAACGACGCGCCGCAGCCCGTCGTGGCGCCCAACCCGGCGCCCGGAGTCGCCGCGCCTGCTATCGAACAGCCCAAGTCCAACGAGGCGGCGAAACCCGACGAATCGGCTACGCCCGCGCCCTCCATCAAGCCCGCCGAAGCGGCGCCGGCGGACGTTGCGCCCAAGCCGGCGGAAACCGCCAAAGCCGTCGAGCCCAGCGAAACGGCCAAGCCCACGGCCGAAACCAAGCCCGTCGAGGCGCCGAAGCCGGTCGCCGAGACGAAGGCCGCCGAGCCTGTGAAGCCCATTGTCGAGGTCAAGGCGGCCCCCGGGCCGCGCCCCGCCTCGAAGCCCAAGGCGGTCAACGACCTGCCTGTCACGCCGCTCGACTGACGGCGCAATAAAAAAGGGCGCCCGGCGGGCGCCCTTCGAGGCTAGTGCTTCAGGCGACTACGCCGCTTGCTTGTTGGCCGAGACCTCGAGGGTCTTGCCGCCGGTCTGAATGGCGATCGTGCGAGGCTTCTGCGCCTCGGGCACTTCGCGCACGAGATCGACATGCAGCAACCCGTTCTCGCAGCTCGCGCGGGTCGCGCTGACATGATCGGCCAGATGGAAACGACGCTCGAACGCGCGGGCGGCGATGCCCTGATAGAGCACCTCGCGCTTGTCGGAGTCGACCTTCTGGGCCGATTCCTTGGCGCCGCGCACGGTCAGCGTGTTTTCGCGCGTCTCGACGGTCAGTTCGTCCTCGGCGAAGCCGGCGACGGCGAGCGTGATGCGATAGGCGTTTTCGCCGGTCCGCTCGATGTTGTAGGGCGGATAGCTCTGGCCGTTCACCTCGGGTCCCGAGTGCTTGTCGAGAAGCGACAACAACCGATCGAAGCCGATGGTGGAACGATAGAAGGGCGAGAAATCGTAGTTCAACATGACATATCCTCCGAAGAAGCGACATGACGGCGACGAGCGTCCCGGGATGGCGACGTCGACCCCAGCGCGTCCCACTCGGGCCCGCGCACTGATTTATTTGGGAAGCGCCCGCCCCGCCGCAAGGGGAGGCGGCGCCGACGTCTCAAAAAAATTGCATGAACGCGGGTCGCTCGCTATATCACGGGCGCTCCGCGAAACTCGCGTGGACACGAGGACAAAACGCATGAAAAGCGCTCTCTCTCGGA
>Ga0302320_10020453_pt1 | contig 13207 bp, 12 predicted proteins | sample Bog_T0_3_FD_202130 | JGI IMG/M metagenome (GOLD analysis project Ga0302320, IMG submission 202130) | Peat permafrost microbial communities from Stordalen Mire near Abisko, Sweden - Bog_T0_3 | ecosystem: Environmental > Terrestrial > Soil > Wetlands > Peat | place: Sweden: Abisko, Stordalen Mire...
ATGGCCTGAAGCGCCGTGGTCAGCCGCTCATGCACGCCTCCCACCGGCGGAGCATAAGCGCGCACCTCCAGCACAGTCCCACCCGGAATCATCTTCTTCAATTCAGCGGGAGTGTTATCCACCAGGATCTTACCGTGGTCCATAATGGCGATGCGGTGGCAAAGCTTGTCCGCTTCGTCCATATCGTGCGTCGTCAGCAAAATGGTCAGCCCCGCATCGTTCAGGGCGTGGATCCGTTCCCACAGGAACAAGCGCGATTGCGGATCCAGGTTGTTCGTCGGCTCGTCCAAGAACAGCACGTCGGGTTTGTGCATCAAGGCTCGTGCGATCATCAGCCGCTGCGCCATCCCACCCGAGTATCGATTCACCTTTTCATTCTTACGATCGCCCAATCCAAGTTGGTCCAACAGTTGATCCGCCAACGCCTCGCGCTGGTGCCGGGGAACGCTGTGATAGGCGGCGTGAAACGTCAAAATTTCCCGAACCTTCAAACTGCGGTCGAGATTGCTTTGCTGCGGCACCACTGCGATCCGTTGCTTGATGTCAATCGGATTGCGCGCCACGTTGATTCCGCTGATCGAGGCGGAACCCTCGGTGGGTACTATCGCCGTCGTCAGTACGCCGATGGTGGTCGTCTTGCCCGCGCCATTGGGACCGAGTAAACCGAATATCTCACCCCGCGAAACGTCGAACGAAACACCGTCTACCGCATTCGTCTTCGATTTCGAATAACGCTTAACGAGATTGCGGACGCTGATCGCCGAATTCTGGATCGCTGGTCCGACGACATTGCTTTGCGCTGCCATGCCCACTGGTTCCCTTCGTATGTTCCTAAGTATTGTCGCAAAACGTAGGCCGCAAGTGAAACGGATGCTTACCACCAGTCACCATTAAGCGTAGGATTTCCAGTGAGCTTAGGAATAATGGTAAAAACTGATCCTATAGAACGTTCGTACTAGTACACCTAAAATAAGGGGTCGACATGTCAAACGAAATCACCGCGTTATCGGACGCTCCTGTCGGATGGGTCAATGGTTCCGAATTCGGCTGTGCCGTTTTGGAACGCCCCGGCACTGAAAGCGCAATACAGCGAATCGAGCAAGAATTGACTGGCATCGCCGAGGAAATTGATCGCGATTTACAGGTAGTACGGCAGATCTTGCGCGAACCGCTCAAAAATGAATTTGCGCCAGGTCTCACCGGGCCGCAACTCCGCGTCCTCCAGGCGTTGGTCCAACCGGACTGCCTGGCCCTGCCGGAAGGATTGAACGCCATGAGTTTAAAGGATTTGAGTCATAGAGTAGGCCTCGCTCACAGCACCGTCTCCGGCATTGTCGATCGCTTGGAGTCGCGCGGCTTAGTGCAGCGTCTGGAATCGCCGTCCGATCGCCGCCTCACGCGAATTGTAGTCACCCCCGCGGCTGTCGATTTCGTCCAAAAACATGTGCCGACCCTGTCTCCCCTCGTCACTGCCTTGGAGCGTACTACACCAGGACACCGAACCGCAATTCTCGAATCCATCAGAAGTCTGCGCACTCTTCTCGAGTCGAAACGAAGGCTCGTCCAGAAATAACTGGGAACGCTATTAATCTCGATTTATTTGGTAGAGTTTTAACTAAAGTTCCGATAGTACTTCTTCGCCGCAAGTCATTGGCCCAATTGGAATAAAAGTGGGCCTGACTATTGCAAAAAGATCTAACGTACTCCATACTACTTAGCTAACGGGATAACCCGATTCAAAATGCGAAACTGTCCTTTGTTGTGGTTAAGTCTGAGTTTTCTGCCCGCCGTGATTCAGCCCCTCGTCGCCCAAACGGCCACGAGTAGCCCCACGGACGGAACTTTCAACAACCAACCCTATCAACCTCCCGAGAATTGTCTGCCGTGCCACCAGCGGCAGTACGACGAACTGAGAAGTGCGGTCAAATCCGGATATCGCAATGCCAGCCCACTTCAAAACGGTTTAGAACTCTCGGCTAATTTCCTGAATGGTGGTCTTCTGCGGCCGGTTTATGCCGATAGCCAAATCGTTTTGCCGGACGGGACGAAGTTGAATACAAACATGTTTACCACTCCGTCTTTCACGGAGATCAGGCAGGTACAGGCGGGATTCTGCCTTTCGTGCCACAATCCCCACATCGAGCGGATGGGCGACGACCCAACGCGGCGCGTATTCCCCGCGTTGGACGGCGTGGGAACGGCTTTTCAGCCGGAATCGATACGGCCGTTGCGCGACTACATGATGATCAACTCATCCGGCCAGCAGGTTCTCCCGAGTGAAATCGGAGGCATGCCGCCGGCCGGGGCGACGCGTTCGTTGGCGGGCGCAGGAATCACCTGCGACGTCTGCCATAACATCGGCGGCGCCGATCTGAACCGAAGCTTCCAACAGGATGGCTTCGCCAACATGAGCCTGTCGTTGAATCACTCTTTGGAGAAAGTGGGACCTTTCAGCTTCCCGGTTCTGCCGAAGGGCGGCTTCCATGTCGCCAGCAACGACCAGGCCAAGATTTCTTTACTCCGTAGCGCCGCGCTCTGCAACTCCTGCCATGACGTCCGCGTGCCGCTAGGCAATGAAGGCCCCGGCGATCTGCAGCACTATGAGCACGACATGAATCCCGGTGGCCAGAATGTTACCTATTTCCGCCTTGAAAATCTGAGCACGGAATGGCAGACCGGCGCCTACAACAGCACCACGGAGAATCCGTTCGGCCAGGTTGTCCGCTGCCAGGATTGCCACATGTCCCAATTCCCCTATGCCGGCGATTCCACCTACCAGGTCGGCGACATGACGGTGACCAGTCCCACCCCCGCCGTCTTCTTCACCAACTACGCCGCCGTCCCAGGCGTGTCCACCGACGGCAACTATCCGCTCTACAAACGTAGTGTCGTGAATCACCACTTCACTGGGGTCGACGTCCCGCTGCTTTACCCGAACGAACTTTCGGCCTACTTGGATCCCGGTTACCCTGATCCGAACGGCACGGGAACCGACGAATACGGTATTCCACTCGGTTTGGAAGCCCGCCGCGAAGCGTTGCTAAAAGCTGCGATCCGCATCAACCTCGATAAATCCGATAAGACGTTTGCACTGGGCCAGCCCTTCACAGTCCGCGCGGAAGCCATTGCTCTCACCGGGCATCGGTTCCCAGCCGGCTTCTCCCAGGAGCGCACCACCTACATCCAGATGCAGGTGACCGACGACAACGGCTTGGTGTTGTACCAGTCCGGCTATGTCGTCGATAAGCCTCATCTCGAGACAGGCGAACTATCCCCCGACGGCAATCTGAACGACGAGGACCTGGAACATATTCACGCCGTTGTCGATCCTGGCAAGCACGTTGACCGCGCCACTGGCGCTCCCTATGTCACGGGTCAAGGGAACAACGGCCACACCAACCAGGTGTTCGAACTCGGTCCGGATGACGGTCCCGATGCCCGCGTCTACGCCGGAACAACCGAAGGATTGGTTCTCTTCCGAAATGAACTGGATCGCATCTATCTGCCGGGTCAGAGCCTGGGCCGGACCGATGCAAACGGCGAACCCGTTATCGCCAAGCAACCCCACTACGAGGAAACTTTCAGCGCGGCGTTCGCCAATTCGGTTGACAATTATCGCTCTCTGCGGCCATTGACGCCGCGCACCTTCCTTTACACTATTACGCTGCCCACGCAGGCAGAATTGCAGGAGATGGGGGTCTCATCGATCAAGGCGCCGCTGCACATTCACGCGCAAGTGAATTACGAGCATTTCCCGCCTTTGTTCATACGATTCCTCGCCCGGACGACCGGAGAGAATGGTCCCGCCGGTCACGACATGCACCTTCTTACAGAACAAAGGTTGGACGATCTGGTGAAAAATATCCAGAGTCTTACATCCGCCGATGTCACTGTGAGCGTAAAGGAGTAAATGCGATGCGAAATCTTTTGATTCTGGCGCTTTTTGGCGCAGTTACCAGCATCCCGTCTGGCTTCGGCCAGACGGGCTATACCCCCGGAGAGTTTCAAGCGGCTAACGCCAATTATCCGGTGCGCAACCCGTTTTATTTCGAAGGACGCATCGATTGGGATTTACTGAAGATCACCCAGCCTTCGAACGCCTGGGAATTTGCCCAGCGCGGCATTCACGAGCAGGACGATCTTCTCGATACCTCTGCCGCGATCGCGGACTACAAGACGTCGGTTTCCATGAACAACCTGCAGGATCGCTCTTGCCAGTTGATTACAGCCGCTCCTACCGGGTTCGGACAGAAGATCGATCCGCCTCCATGCATGTTTACAGTGCGGTTACGTCTCGGCAACTTGGTGAAGGCGAGCGATCCCACTACTGCGCTGCAAATGTTTGACGAAGTACTGACCATCGATCCATTACGTTTGGGCGTTAATACCCTAATCGGCGAAACCTATTCCGCTTTAGGTGATAACGCCTCAAATTCCGGTGACCAGGAGGAGTTCTATCGTGAGGCAGTAGCCGCTTATGAGGCGGAGCTAGCCCTATCGCCAGTGACGGATTTAAGCATAAAACTCACTGGAGATGAGGCAAATAACGCGCACGTTCACTGGGCGCTCGCAGGCCTTTACGATAAACTGGGGGAGACGAAGAACGAAGTTACCGAACTCGATCTTTATCTCAAAGCTACTAAGTGGCACAGTGATACTTATCCATGGCGAATCCAGATCGCGCAGGGACGCATGCAGAAGCTAATGGCATCGTCCGTGCATAACCGGTGAACCCGTTTTGAGTAAGTGTCTCACGCTGGCTGCCTGTCTGGTTTTTGGCATTCTCCCGCAGACGCGGGCGCAGGAAGCTGGGACGCAGACGGAATCCCCAATCAAAAAGGATTGGGATTCCGTGCTGCGGGGTTGGGCGGAGGTTCCGCGCGACCCGGTTTTGGTTCCATCACAGCCAATCGAAACCAAGCCGAAACCCGCCTCTGACTTCCTGAACCATTTTTTCTTCGAGAGCCGGACTGAATACCGGCGGTACTCGACGGACTTTACTGGTTTACCAACCGCGACTGGAATCATCGACGCTCCCTTTACGGGATTTTTCAATCCGCTTGGCTCACCTTATCAGCCGGCATTCCAACCGACCGCGAACCAGATGTATTCTTTTGTCGACTTCGGAACGCGCGGCTGGCTTTCAGACCGCGTCAACACTCACTTCGCTTTCCTTTATAATCAGGACCTCACCCCGGTGAATGCCGGGGCACCGGCGATAGGCATTCTAGAAACGTTTCCGAATACCCGGACGATTCAGCTGCAGACGGCCACCGTCGAAATTCAAAGCAAACCAACCGACGGAATTTTCGCCGGGACAAATCTTGTGGTCGGACGGCAGTTTGTCTATGGGGCGGACATAGCCGCTCTTGACGGCGCGGCATTTACGGTCGACCGTCAGAATTATTCGGTAACCGTGTTTGGTGGCCGCCGGTTTACTTATTACTCCGACCCTGAGCAGCGGGCCATCGGCGGGACCAATGTCGTGTTCAAACTGCCCGGTGATACAACGTTGGAATATTCCGGCCTCTGGTACGTCCGGGGAGAGAATAGCCTGACGTTCCGAAAGCGCTTTTCCAGCCGCTGGCTGTTAAGCACTGGTTTCCGGGCGTACGGCGGAGCCCCGGTTGATTTCACCGCGCAAGGAGTTTATGCGTCGCCGAGCGGTAAGACTTCGGTCCGCTTGAGCTTCTTCCAGAAACTGACGGACAAAGATTATCCGTACGATTTTTCTTATTACGCCACGGACCAGTCCAAATACAATGTTTTACAACGGCTGAATCTTGGACCGCTCTCCCCCTATAGCCAGTTCGTTGTGGACGCGAACCATAATTTCCGGCGCTTACGCCTGGGCGGTTCGGCTTGGGTGCGGAGACTGAACAATGCATTGGATCAGGGGCCCTTCGATACATCGTTTGAGGATTACCGCGCCCACGCCCAGGTATTCACACCGCTGAAAACCGACCTGACTTTCGAGTATCACCAAAGGGATTCCGACCGCCTGAACCCGCTGACCGCGACCACGTTCGCCGACACTCAGACAGCCGGAGAGACTAGCGTCAAGGACATTACCGCAGACATACACCGTTCCTTCGCGGAAGGCCGCTTCGGCTTTAGCGGCGGTGTTTACTACCGTAGGATCAGTCTGCAGGATTCCTTCTACGTGATACAGGGTTCGCATGAGAGCGGCTGGCTGACCGGTGGATGGGTGAAAGCCGACTCCCACACGAAGCTCTATTTCGATTACAACCTGGACAACGACTTTTTCCTGTTCCGGCCTAGCATCGCGAACTCGCGCATTCTGAGAGTGGGGGCCGTATGGAAATATTGAAGTCTATCTCCGCAAGCATCCTATGGAGAAGGCTTTCGGCCTGCTTTGCCCTACTGTTCCTAATGGCCCTGTGTGGCCATGCGGACGACTTTGCCATCCATTCCTTCCATGCCGCCAAACTTGGGCGTCTGGAGTGCAACCTGTGTCACACCGCGGTCTCCAAGGGATCCGTTGAATTGAAAAGGCCCGGACACAGCCAATGCCAGCTATGTCACGCCGACGCCTTCAAGCCCGAAAGTAGAGGCGATACTAAAGCAGATCTGATTTGCTCCCAATGTCACGCTTCGGCGGTCAACGCCAACCAGAACGACGTCCTCCGTTTTCCACCGAAACGCAACGTCAGCCTGCTCATCGACTTTCCACACGCGAAGCATGTCGATCCGCAAGTTCGAATCGATTCGAAAACCGGATTCAGGGCCGATTGCACGTTCTGCCATAAATTCACGGCGCAAGGAGACAACATCTTGCCCGCGCACACGCAATGCGCGGCCTGTCATTCCCAACCCGGCATGAAGCCCGAGTTGAGCAAGTTCCTGCGGACCGCGGGTTGCCGCGGCTGCCACAATCCCGAGGAGTTGGATCAGCCTCGCCTGGCCGTTGCAAATGTTTGGGACAAAATTCGCTTTTCTCATGCTACTCATTTTGAAGCCCGTCCGGACTTCAAGATGGATTGCACCACTTGCCATACGGAAGTCCCTAAAAGCGCCACTCTCGTGAACGCCAAGGCCACTCTGCCTCGCATGGTGGATTGCGCTTCGTGCCACGATACGTCAAAGAAAATCGCCGCCGCTCATCGAACTTCGAACTGTGCGGCTTGCCATCTCGATGCCTTAACCACCACCGCCAGCTTCGTGCCGACGAACTTCAACCGCAACGTCAAACCGGCCTTTCACACCGATGCGTTTCGGCAGAATCATGCGACCATGGCCGGCGCCGCCGACGCAAAGTGCTTCGCTTGCCACCAAAATAGCCTGCCTTCGGCGAGCGCCAAACAGCAATGCGTGTCGTGTCACTTGATCATGAAGCCGATGTCCCACACCGCCCGCTGGCGGGACGACATTCACGGCAAGTACGCCGCCCTGGACCGGCAAACCTGCGCTACCTGCCATGCCGCCGATTATTGCAATCGCTGTCACAACGAAACCCCCGCCAGCCATGTGCCGCTGCCGCTATTCAAGAATGGCGGCCACGCCAATCTGGCCATGCTGAACGAACGCTCCTGTCTAACCTGCCATACCTATCAGAACACCTGCTCAGAGTGTCACGCGCGCGTTACTCAGACCGGCAAGCCCGTGCAAGCCATTCATAAATAGCGTCACCGAACCACTTGCAATGTGAACGACTGCCGGGCTTCGCGTCCGGCAGCGTCACGTGCCGTCAACGTATATTCGGTCGTTTTGCGCGGGTGCGTTTCCAGGCACCGGCTGAGCGACGGCCCTACGTTGTCAAGCGGCGGGTCGATTTTCACTTCTTTAGCATTCGAGACACCATAGCAGACCAGCGTCTTTTCGCCCGGTTTCACAACCCCTGGGCTGGCGTAGAAAGTCAGGATCTTAAGGCTGCCGCCGCCCAACTCACGCACTACCGCTTCGTCGCGCTGCGCCTCTTGTTGTTTTTGGGCTTGCTCGGCTTCCGCCGTAGCCCGGTGTCGCGACCACAGCGTCCAGCCCGCATACAATGCAGCCGTCAACATCGCTGCGCTGGTATACGGCAGCAGGGTGCGAAAAAATCGGGAAGCGTTCAGCGGTTCAGCCATCGCGTTCGTCCTACAACCTAGTTTATGACGCTGTTAACACAGGGCTGGCCGGACCGTCTTTCAAGTCGGAGGTTCACGATGTTGCACCGATCTTTCATCGCCGGCTGGCTCACCTGCGCAGCCGTTTCAGTAGCTTTTGCGGGGCCGCCACTCATCTGCCACCCGCATGACATAGGTTCCGCCAAATCCTTGCCATGGACCAATGACGGAACTAACCAGTGGGACAATCCCGATCCTGCCTACCCCGTCCGTCAACTCAGCGCCGACACGCTCCGTTTGCTCCAGCCGGACATGCCGGTTACGGTTCGAATGGAGACGCTGCGCCGCGCGGCGATCTACGGCCTGCGGGATCACGCCGTGGCGTCGGAGTTGCTGGCTGCGCTCGGCAGGCGCGCAAAGGACGGACAGGATGCTCTGGCGTCTTTCGACTACGGCTGCTTCCTGGCCTCGCTCCATCAAATGAAGTGGTGGTATAAGGAGGATCTGACCGGAGGACAAGATGGCGCGGAGTACCTAAAGATCGCCGCGAGTCTAAAGAACGACTCAGCCATTGTTTCGGCATTGGCGCTCGTTCAAACCGCTAAGTGACGGCGCCTATTTCGGCGTGGCTATTAGAGGGGTGGGGCCTTAGTCGAGCCGGTTAAAGGCCTACCCCTCCCAAAATAGTTGGGCGGCCGGGCCGTGACTTGTCCCGCCAATAGATCGTCTAGCGACGGAGAGATGTCACTATTCTTTCCCTAAATGCACGACAGCTAACTAACATCTCATTGGCCCCCCGCTTGCTCCCTGATTGCCATGCTGGATCCAATTTCAAATCGGGTTGCTCAATACATGGATCTGCTCAGTGCCAGACAGAAATTGGTAGCGTCCAACATGGCCAACATCGATACCCCTGGCTATAAGACTAAGGATATAGACTTTCAATTTGAGTATATGAGTCTGGCCCAAGGCGGATCGCCGAATGTTAACGAGGTCCCAGGCCTGACCGTCAAAAACGATGGCAATAACGTCAGCCTCGATCGGGAGGCGCGGCTTCTCTCGGAGAACGCCATGCGCTTCAACCTGGCCGCCAACCTGATCCAGAAGCAGGTGTCGATGGTGCGCTCGGCCATTCAAGAGGGCAGATGAGTCTCTTCTCAGTACTCTCCGTCAGCGCATCCGGTATGTCCGCCCAGCGTACCCGGGCTGAGTTGTTGGTGGAAAATCTGGCGAACTCCGAGACCACTCGGACTCCCGCCGGCGGACCTTATCGCCGCAAAGATGCGGTCTTTTCCAGCACTCCCACTGCCTCGCCGTTCTCGGCGGTGTTCCAGACCGAAATGGGCGAAGGGGTCTCCGGCGTGGAAGTCTCCGATATCGTCGAGGACACCCGCGATCCCGAGCGGCGCTATCTTCCCGGCCATCCGGACGCCGACGCCAGCGGGTATGTCGCTTTCCCGCGCATGAATCCTGCCGAGGATATGGCGGATCTGATCAGCGCTTCGCGTGGGTTCGAGGGCAATGTAGCCGCCATGAGCGCCATTAAAAGCATGCTTCAAAAATCGATTGACTTAATGAAGTAGCCCGCTATGACATTTCCAATCGCTGCCGTTCGCCCTATCTCGCTCGATTCCATCGCCGCAGCTCTGCCTCAAAAAGCAGCTGCCACGCCAGGAGCTTTTCAATCGTTCCTCACCAATGCCGTCGGTCAAGTCCAACAGGCGCAGGAAAACGCAGATAACGTCACAGAGAACTTCCTGTCCGGAGGGAATCAGGAAGTTCACCAAGTGGCCATGGCGGCCACCCAAAACGAACTCTCTTTCGACATGTTCATGCAAGTGCGAAACAAGATCGTTTCAGCCTATCAAGAAGTCATGAAGATGCAGATGTAGTCCAGCCTGTACATGGATCAGCTCAAGAAATTATTTGCCAGCCTGAGTCTTAAACAGCGCGTCTCCATAGGCGTAGCCGTCATTGCGGTAATCGCTTGCCTGGTGACATTCGCGCGTTGGAACCGCGAGCGCGATTTCAAACCGCTATTCTCCGAACTGTCGCAAGAGGACGCCGCTGCCGTGGTCGCCAAGGTGCGCGAGGGTGGCACGGAATTCCGGCTGTCTGACAACGGATCCACCGTTCTGGTCCCCTCCGCCAAAGTTGCGGAGATGCGCTTGCAGCTTGCCGCCGCGGGCGTTCCCAAAAGCGGACGCATCGGCTTTGAATTGTTCGACAAAACCAATTTCGGCGTCAGCGACTTCACCGAGCAGGTCAACTATCATCGGGCGCTCGAAGGCGAGTTGGAGCGGACCATTATGGCTCTGGCGGAGGTTGAACAGGCCCGGGTTCATATCACTTTCCCGAAGGATTCCGTCTTTGTCGAATCGAAACAGACGGCCAAGGCGAGCGTACTGGTGAAATTGAAAACCGGCGCTCATTTATCCCCGCAAAACGTTATGGCGATTGCCCAGCTGGCGGCCAGCGCCGTCGATAGCTTGACCCCGGAGGCTGTGTCGGTGGTCGATATGCGGGGAAATCTTCTCAGCCGACCCCGCAAACCGGTTTCCCCGGACGGGTCCGATCTCGACGACTCCGGTCTCGAGTATAAGGGCAAGATCGAAAAGGAACTGCTCACCAAAATCAATACCACCTTGGAACCACTGCTTGGAGTGGACAAATTCCGGGCCGGCGTATCGGTGGAGTGCGATTTCACCAGCGGCGAACAGAGTGAAGAAACATTCGATCCTACCAAGTCCGTGATGGTCAATTCTCAAAAAACCGAGGATATCAGCGGTAGCACAGCGAGCGCCGGTATTCCCGGAACCGCCTCGAATCTTCCGCGGCCGGTCGCCAAACCCGCCGGGGCGGGGAACTCGGTGACGCGCCGGACCGAAAATATCGCGTTCCAATCCAGCCGCACCATCCGCAAGATGCGCCTGCCCCAAGGGTCGATTAAGCGCCTGTCGGTATCCATCCTGGTCGACAATCTCGTGCGCTTCGAAGGCTCGGGAAAAAAGCTCAAACGTATTCTCGAGCCGCCGCCGGCGGATCGAATGAAAGCCATACACGATCTGGTGGCCGGAGTCATCGGCATGTCCGCGGATCGTGGCGATCAAGTGGTGGTCGAAAGCCAGCCTTTCGAGGCCACCCGCAACTGGGAACCGCCGCCGTCCGCGGACACTCCGGCGGTTCCCCCTTCCGGTGGCCCATCGTGGCTACAGAACATAAAGAAGAACAAAATGCTGCTTATAGGCGCCGCAGGCGGAGCATTTCTGCTATTCGTCCTCATTGCCGTAGTAGCTTTCAAGCTGCTCCGCGGCAAGAAGGCCGCGCACGTCGAGATCAAGGGTCAAATTGCGGCGTCTCCCGAAGAGGCCGCGAAGGCTGCCGCCGACGAGATCACTAAGAAAATGGAAGCCCAACTGGCCGAACAGGCTGCCCTCCGCGAGCGCAATACCACCGAGGCCTTGGGAGCCCTCAAGCTCGCGCCGGTCACCACCAAGAAAGGCGAAGTGCTGACCCGGCATATTCTCGACGAGGTGAAAAAGGATCCCGTCGTGATAGCTCAGATCATCCGTTCCTGGGTGAGTGAAGGGGCCAACAAGCAATGATCCAAAACGCCGAACCCCCGGCAGCTTTATCCGGTGTCCGCAAGGCCGCGATCTTGATGATCTGCCTCGGCGAGGCCGCCGGCTCGGACCTGATGAAACAGATGGACGAGGACGAGATTCAAGAGATTGGACGCGAAGTCGCCCGCATCCCCAACATTACCTCCGAAATGGCGGACGATGTTCTCGAAGAGTTCTACAACATGACCGTTGCGCACGATTACGTCCTGAAGGGCGGACTCGATTATGCGCGCAAGATCCTGATTAGTGCGTTCGGCCCGGAGCATGCCAAGAAACTACTAGATCGCTTGGTGAAAGCACTGGGCGCGGAGTCTGCCAGTTTCGACAGCCTCCAAAAGGCCGACCCTCAACAGCTGGCCAAGTTCATTCACAACGAGCATCCGCAAACCATCGCCCTGGTCCTCTCTCACCTCAACCCTTCCCAGGCGGCGGGCCTGCTGGTTTCACTGCCCAGCGAGATACGCCCGGACGTAGCGCTGCGGATGGCGAACCTCGATCAGATCTCGCCCGAAATCATTTCCAAGATAGCCGGGATTATCGGCCAAAAGCTAAAGGCGCTCGGCGAGGTCAGCCGCGAATCTTATGGCGGTGTGCGAGCTGTTTCGGAAATGTTCAATCGCTTGGATTCCAGCACCAGCAAGGAGGTTCTCGACATCATTGAACACTCCGATCAGAACCTGGTGGAGACGATCCGCCATCTCATGTTCGTCTTCGAGGATCTGCTTTTGCTGGGACCGGAGGCAGTGAAAGAGACTTTGGCCAAGGTGGATCGCAAGATCCTCACAGTAGCTCTGAAAGGCACCAGCGAGCAACTCAAGAATCACTTCCTGGAGGCGATGTCACAGCGCGGGGCGGAGATGCTCCGGGACGACATGGACTCCATGGGCCCAGTCAAAATCAAGGATGTCGAAGTCGCGCAGCAACAGATCATAGCGGTAGTGAGGCAGTTGGAGAACGACGGCACGATCAGCCTCAAGGGAACCACCGGCGAGCAGTATGTCGTCTAAGCTGGTCAAGGGCGGGCTGGCCGGCGCGCAGGAGATTGCCTGGTGTACCCGCGCCACCTCCGCGCCGGCTCAGCCACAGGACTTCGCTCCCTCTTCACCCACCACTCCCGCCCCGAAGCAAGTCATCGAAGAAAACGGAGAAATCGAGGAGGTCCGAAAACAGCTTCATGCCTGCCAGCAACATAGCGAGGTGCGGGTGACGGAAGCCCACAAGAAAGGCCTCCAGGTTGGCCTTCAGCAGGGACTTCAGCAGGGCGACGCGAACGCGCGGCAACAACTGGGCGCACAACAGGACGCGTCTCTGCAGCGTCTGGCCAGAACCATCGAGGAGATCTCTGGAATGCGCCAGCGTTGCCGGGCCGCCGCTGAGCAAGACGTGGTCAAACTGGCGCTGGCCATCGCCCGGCGGGTGGTTCATCGCGAACTGACGGTGGACCCTTCGGCCATTCTCGGCCTGGTCAAAGCGGCATTGGGGAGCTTGGATATGCGAGAGTTACACCGCATCCGAATT
>Ga0302320_10020454_pt1 | contig 13206 bp, 9 predicted proteins | sample Bog_T0_3_FD_202130 | JGI IMG/M metagenome (GOLD analysis project Ga0302320, IMG submission 202130) | Peat permafrost microbial communities from Stordalen Mire near Abisko, Sweden - Bog_T0_3 | ecosystem: Environmental > Terrestrial > Soil > Wetlands > Peat | place: Sweden: Abisko, Stordalen Mire...
CAACTCGGGCCGCACCGTCGCCGCCTCCCAGTAGCTGCGAAAATCGCCCACCGTCTTGAAGCTCTCATTGCCATCGAGGCTGGCCTTGAAATGGCCGCCGGTTTCGCGCGCGATAATTTCCACAATACGGCAGAGCCGCGGCAGCGACTGCGTCCGTTCCGAGGTGAACTTGAGCTTGAACTGGCTGAGGCCGTAACGGCGAATGCACGCCTCGAGCGATTGGGGCAAGCCGTCGTCGAGCTTTTCCGCCGGAGCGATGTCGGCCTCCAGCAGCGCGTCGGAAAGGCCGACGGTATGACGGCAATGAACCGACGGCAGCGGGCGCGCCGGGAGCCAGTCGCGCGTGGAAGTGCCTTCCAGCTCCGGGTGAATGCGGCCAAGCCGCAGGCCAAAGGCGTCGGCCTGGAGCAGGTCGTGAAAAGGCCGCTTCCATTTCCGGCAACAGGCATCAATCAAGGCGCGCTCGATCAGCGTGGTGCCGAAATGGGCCAGCAGCGGCGGGAATTTTACTTTCGAGCCCCAGGTTCCCTGCGCGGCGCTGAGTTGCTTCCAAATCGCGAAGACGCTCGCGCCCTCCAACTTCGTCGCCGCATCGGCGGCGTGGCGGATCACGGCGAACATGTCGTCGATCTCGCCGGCGAGGTCGCGGTCCGGGTCCTTGGTGAACCACTTGGGCGCAAGATGATCTGCGGCGATGCCCCGGCTGGGCATGCCATCAATTTCAGCCTCGATCACGACAAAGACATGCGGCATCCGCTTCATCTCTGCGATGCCGTAACGGAAAGGCATCCGGGTCGCCACCTCGGGGCGAAAGACGGAGACACTGGAAATGTGAATCATAAAAGGAGGGGAAGTTCCGAATACTTTGCGCGCGTGTCTCGACGCACACAAGGCCGTAGTCGTCCCCCCCAGAGCGGCTTGCCGCCCGTGCCACCCGGCAGCGCGAGGGCTACGGTCCCGAAGCAGGCGCGGGAACTCCCGTTGCGGGATTCGGCCCCAACTCCGGCACGGGGTTCGGCATGGTGGGGGAAGGCTTCATGGCGGGAGCCGGCGTGGCAGGCCCAGGTGTTGCGATCGAGCCGGGGCCGGGAACCGAACCCGATCCGGCATCGGGGGTCGGCGCTGGCGTAGCCGTAGCCGCCGCCGCGGAATCCGCATCGGAATGGACTTCCGAAGCGGGCGCATCCGGTTTCGCCCCAACCTGACCGCCGGCCAGTTTCTCGCCTTCGGAAAGCGTGTCGCGCGGCGTATTCGGATTTTGTTCCAGTCCGCCCACAATGATCACGCTGCCGTCATCCAGCTTGGTCAGCTTCGGCGGGATCGACTGAAACGTGGTGAAGATGCCCTGATGCACCACTTTGCCCTCCGCGTCGGCCCGGGTGTAGAGGTAGGTGCTCATGGCAATCGGCTGCATGACGTGGATATTGCCCTGCGGGTCAAAAAAGACTTCGGGATCGATGTAGGCGACGACTTCGCCGAGGGAAAGATTGGCGTAGACGATATTCTCGGAGGGGTCTTCCACCCGCAGATAGAGATTGGTCCGGTCGGGCTGGGGCGAAAAGCGGAGAAGCGAGTAGACGCGCTGCGAGCCGTCCACCGGCCGCGTCTGGGTCCAGACCTGGCGCCCGCGCAAAACGGAGAAGGGAACGCCATCCGAAATGATCTGCCCCTCTCCGGGCAGGTCGATCACCGCTTGGGCCTTGTACTGACCCTCCTCGCGGAAGGAAAAAAGCGGCGTGAGATTGATCCGGAGCGTTTTGCTCTCGCCGACTTTTAACGCCAGGGGCCGGAAGGTCGCGGCACGTTCCGGACGCACCGGCAGGCGATTGTGCTTCGAGACGAGAAAAGAGAGCCACGGGTGCCCCTCGTCGTTGTTGAGGATGAGTTCGTTTTCGCCCGCGTTCGTCACCGTGACGAGCAGATCGACCCGCTCGTAGAGAAGAAAGTCGCTACGCGCCGTCTGGACCGAGACTTGAACCTGGGCCATGGCGACGGAGCCGGCAGCCAGAAAATAGAGCGCGCCGAGGGCGGCGATAAATCTCATACTTGGGAGCGATGTTACGTCAGACAAGGAAGAAAACAAGGCGATATTCACGTTATTGACGTGAAATCTCCGCGAGCCGCGGGCATGATGAACCGCCATGTCGTCCGGCATCTCCGCGCCTAAATTAACCGTCACCGTCCTCGGCTCGGGAACATCACAAGGCGTTCCGATGATCGGCTGCCCCTGCCCGGTCTGCCAGTCCGCCGATGCCCGCGACAAACGGACCCGCTCCTCCATTTTCCTGACCACCCCGCAGGCCACCATCCTCGTCGACACCGCGCCCGAATTCCGGCTGCAGGCCTTGCGGGAGAAGCTCGCCCATCTCGACGCTGTCCTCTTCACCCATCCCCATGCCGATCACATCATGGGCCTCGACGACCTGCGTCGCTTCTGCGAAATCCAAGACGCGGCGCTGCCCATCTACGCCTCGAAAGAGACCCTCGCGCCGCTGGAACGCATCTTTCCCTACGCCTTCACTCCGCATCCGCACCAGAAGGTCAGCGGCTACGTCCGCCTGATCCCCCACGTGATCGAGGGCCCTTTCGAGCTGGGCGGGCTGGACATCACGCCGCTGAGCGTGCCGCACGGGGCCGTTCTCACGCTTGGCTTTCTCTTCTCGCACCGGGGACGCAGCCTGTTCGCCTACCTCAGCGATTGCGCCTCCGTGCCGGAGCCGGTCCGGAAACTGATCTCAGGCGTTGAGGTGCTGATCATCGACGGCCTGCGCGACCAGCCTCACCCGACCCACCTGACCGTCTCGGGCGCCATCGAAGTCGCGCGCGCCGTGGCCGCGAGGCGCTCGTTTCTCACCCACCTGACCCATGAGAAGAGTCACGTCGAGCGGACGCGCGAAATGCCCCCCGGCGTGGAGATCGCCTTCGACGGATTGAAAATCGATATCGATCTGTAAACACACAGCCTCATCTTCAAGAAATCTTGGATGGGTTTCCCGCAACGACGCGAAACCTGTATTTACCGGGCTCATCTCGATAAAGATAGAAAGATGAGGGCGATTTGGGCTAAATGGAGCCCAACATTCTCATCCCTATGCCTATTCTCGATAAACCTCTTCACGAACTACAGGAATACCGCGGCATCAATCCGCGCCCCGACGATTTTGACACTTTCTGGGACAAATCCCTCAAGGATTTGGACAACACCAAGCCCAACGTGGAAATGACCCCGGTCAACGTCTTGGGCAACACCAACGCCGAACTTTTCGACCTCTACTTCACCGGCGTCGGCGGCGCGCGCGTCTATGCGAAATATCTCCGGCCCAAGGGCGCAAAAAAGCCGGGCCCGGCGGTGGTGCAATTCCATGGTTACAGCGGCAGCAGCGGCGATTGGTCGGACAAATTGAACTACGTCAACGAAGGCTTCGTCGTCGCCGCGCTCGATTGCCGCGGCCAGGGCGGCCTCAGCGAAGACAACTCGCAGGTCACGGGAAATACTCTCCAGGGCCACATCATTCGCGGGCTCGACGGTCCGCCGGAGCAGATGCTTTTTCGCCAAATCTTCCTCGATACCGCGCAACTCGCGCGCATCGTCATGGCCCAGCCCGAAGTCGACCCCACCCGCGTCGGCGCCATGGGCGGATCGCAGGGCGGCGCGTTGACCATCGCCTGCGCCGCGCTGGAGCCGCGCATTCGCCGGGCCGCTTCCGTCTACCCCTTCCTCTCCGACTACAAGCGCGTGTGGGAAATGGACCTCGCCAAGGATGCCTACCAGGACTTGAAGAACTACTTCCGCAGGAGCGATCCGCTGCACGAACGGGTCGAGGAAATCTTCACCAAGCTCGGCTACATCGACATCCAGCATCTCGCGCAACGAATCAAGGCCGAAGTCCTCATGGCCATTACGCTGATGGACAACATCTGCCCGCCGTCGACCCAATTCGCCACCTACAACAAAATCACCTCCAAAAAGGAAGCGTTGATTTACCGCGACTTCGGCCACGAGAACCTTCCCCTGTTCAGCGACCGGATTTTCCGCTTCATGATGGGGCTCAAGGATTAAAATTACATAAACTTCATCTGGAGGCTGTCCGAAAAATAGGCATGGGACACGTTGCCCCGCATTTGGGCCGAATCGAGGCGCGAGCGACGAGCGTAGCCGCAGGGCTACGTGAGGAGTGAGCAACGAAGAGATCGGCCCAAATGCGGGGCAACCCTTCGGGCCGAAGTCCTTTTTCCTTCTGACTTCGTCGCTCGCTCGTCACGTAGCTGCGGCTATGCTCCTCCCTCGTCTCCTCGCCAGAAGGAAAAAATCCTCTCGGCGTGACCCATGCCTATTTTTCGGACAGCCTCTGAAGAAATCGGGTCGTCTTTCGGTCAGTGCTCGGCTAAGTTCCAGAATCTCGAATTTGATTTTGGTCATGTTGAAATCGGTGAATAACCGCCCCGCCCCGTCAAGCTGGTGGCATCGTGCGGGATGGGTTCTTGCATTCGCCGGCTGGGCCGTCATCGCCCCGCCCTCTCCGGCCGACGACACGAATGCGCCGGCGGACGACGCTTCGACCAACGCGGCCACCCCGCCATTCCTCTCGACCAACTCGCCGTCGTCCACTTTTCTGGAGACCCATCCCGAATTGACCCAGCCCTCAACCACGGAATCGCCCAGCCTTTCCCTGCGACCCAATCCCGCGCCCACCAACGCGCCTCCCGAGGTGAACCCGCCAGGCGTCGACATCTTCCCCGACACCACCCCCAAGACCAACCCACTGCTCGAGGTGGAGCATCTCGCCGATCACCTCCTCGTCGTTTACAACGCAAACGACCCGGACAGCAAAGACCTCGCCCAGTATTACGCCGCCCAGCGCCAGATCCCGGCGGAACGTGTGTTCGCCATTTATTGCCCGCTCACGGAGGAAATCACCCGCCAGCAATACGATGACACCATCCGCTCGCCCATTGTCTCCTACCTCTGCCGTAAAAACTGGATGTTCCGCGTACCGGAACACACGCGCGTCGGCGGTCGTTCCCTCGATGTGCTCGTCGCCGTCCGCAACGACATTTGGGCTATCGTTCTGATGCGCGGCGTTCCGCTGAAGATCGCTCCCGATCCCAGCGGCAAGGACTGCATGGAGTCCGAGCCCGCATTGGAAACCACCGCCGCCGCGGTCGACAACGAACTCGCCCTTCTGCCCGTCTTCGGGCTGCCCGAAGGCGGTTACGTGCCGAACATCTTTTTCGACGACCAGGTGCAGGGGATCAAGCGCGTCGGGGCCGACCTGGCCAGGAACATGGTTCTGGTGACCCGGCTCGATGGCCCTCAACCCTCCGATGTCCGGCGGATGATCGACGATACGCTCTACGCCGAAAACAACCGGCTCGCCGGCCTCGCCGTCGTCGACACCCGCGGCCTCACCGACCCCAAGGATGCCTACACTGCCGGGGACGTCTGGCTGCGCAACTCGCGCGACATGCTGGTCCGGGACGGCTGGCACATCAAATTCGACGACAGCCCCGACGTCCTTCCGGCCTCCGATCCGCTCAACCAGGTGGCGATCTATCTGGGATGGTACCACGACGGTGCCATCGGTCCGTGGGTGACTCCGCCCAACCGTTTCGTGCGCGGTGCCATCGCCTACCACCTCCACTCCTTCAGCGCGAGCACGCTGCGCAGCGACACCGTCGGCTGGGCCGGGCCGCTCATCGCCCACGGGGCCGCCGCCACCATGGGCACGGTCTACGAACCCTATCTCGCCCTCACCCCACACGAGGATATTTTTTCGCGCCGCCTGCTGCAGGGGGATTACTTCGCCGAAGCCGCCTATGCCGCCGAGCCCGGGCTCTCCTGGATGTTGACCGTCGTCGGCGACCCGCTCTACCGCCCCTTCCGCATGCCCCTCGACTCGGCGTTGGCCCAGGCGGGTCCCCGCCATACTCCGCATGAGGACTGGCTTCTCCTGCAAAAGGTCCAGCGTCAACTCGCCGCCGGCAGCCTTGTCGCCACCACCGCCAGCATGGCGCAGGCCCTCGACGTTCCGGGCGCCGGTTCGGTCGCCGAAGAGGGCTTGGGCGATCTTCTGGAAACACTGAGCGACCCGACAGCGGGCCCTGCGGCGGAGCAGGCTTACCAAAAGGCCCTGACCCGCACGACCGTCCCGCTCGATTGCATCCGCGTGGGAATGAAGCTGGCCGACTACGAAAGCAGCCACGGCCAGGACCTTCTCGCCCGCGCCGAATTGGTTTCCTTGCGGGATGAATATCCACAGGAGGCCAGGCAGTTTGGTATTTCCGGGCCGATGGTTCCGGCGTCTCTCGCCCCGGTCAACATTCCCAGTGGCCATGAACTTTCCATCCCACCCCACGGAAAGACGCTCCCGCCCGCTCCACCCAAGACAAGTCCGGGTTCGCCATAAAGAACCCCGCCGCAAGCAGCAGGGTATTGCAGGAGGGGCGAAGAGTAACGTCGCAAGCGGCGGGGCATTGCCCCCTACTGCCCTCCGCAGGAGTAAACCCGCGTTCGCGCTATTGCGCCGGCGCGCCGACCGGTGCCGTGTAAATCGGCTTGGGCGGATTCGCCAGGATGACGTACGTCGCACTGCGGAATTTCTGGTAATCGGGCAGCGCGAAGATCTGCAGATACGCATCGATTTCCTTCACCTGCCCGTCCTTGAGAATGTGCTCGAACCAGGTGAAGACCTGCGTGTGGGCATACTTCTCATCCCTGGCCCGAAGCCCGCGCGTCGTGTCGGGATCGAAGTTAAGCAAGATGCGCCGTTTCAGCGCCCCGCTCGCATCGAAGACCTCGGCCATCCACACCGTGTTCGGGTCCACCGTATAATCAAAGAACTGGCTGATGACGATTTCCTGCTGGTCGGAATGAATCCGCTCGCGCACGAAACAAAGCGACGCGGCGAGGTCGGGAATCTTGCCGCTCGCGCGCAATTCGGTGAAATCCCGGATGAGCAACTCGACCTTCACGTCGTGCTTGAGCGCCTGGTTGATCTGGATCAGCAGCTCAATCGCCTCGGAAAAATCGGGCACGATCTCGCGCAGCCGCTCCAGGTAATCGTCGGCGCGGGCCAGTTCGCCGAGCTTGAAACTGATTCGGCCTGCCTCCAGAAGCGAGCGTTTCGCCTGCGGATCTTCGGCCAGAATGCCATCGTAAATCGCCCGCGCCTCGGCCAGCTTGCCCTGCTGCTCCAGCGCGTACCCGTTCTCAAAACGCTTCTGGAATTCCGCGATCTTCGCCGGATCTAGATTATCAACGGCCTGCGTTTCCTTCGCCGAGGGCTGCTCCGGCTGCGGCACCTCCACGATGTGCGGCTTCGGTGCGGGCGGAGGCGCTGCGTTGGTCGACGCATCGTTGGTTTGCGCCAGCGCCCAGCCATTGCCGAGCGCCAGCACCATGGGAAGAAGCATCAGGGGATTCGCCTTCATGTTCCCCAACTTCCTCCTTCTAACTTCTCACTTCAGCCTTAGTACGACGCCTGCGCGCCGCCGACGTTCTTCTTGCCGATCCACGGCATCAACCCGCGCAACCGCGCGCCCGTCTTTTCGATCGGGTGCTTCGCGCCGGCGTTGAGCAGCTTGTGGTACTTCTTCTTGCCGCTCGTGGCTTCCTTGATCCAGCCCCTGGCAAACTTGCCGTTCTGGATTTCCGTCAGCACCTTCCTCATCTCGGCGCGAACCGCCTTGTTGATGACGCGCGGCCCGGTCACCACGTCGCCATACTTGGCCGTTTCGGAAATGGAGAACCGCATGCCGGAAATTCCCGCCTCGTACATCAGATCGACGATCAGCTTCAGCTCGTGCAGACACTCGAAATAAGCCATCTCGGGTTGATAACCCGCCGCCACGAGCGTGTCGTAGCCGGCCGTCACCAGCGCGCTCGCGCCGCCGCACAGCACCGCCTGCTCGCCGAACAAATCGGTCTCGGTCTCTTCCTTGAAGGTCGTCTCGATCACGCCCGCGCGCGTGCCACCGATGCCCTTCGCCCAGGCCAGCGCGACTTTCTTCGCCTTGCCGCTCGTGTTCTGGAAAATCGCGATGAGAGCCGGAACGCCGCGCCCTTCCTGGTACTGGCGGCGCACCAAATGCCCCGGCCCTTTCGGCGCGACCATGATCACGTCGATGTCCTTCGGCGGCTTCACCGTCTTGAAATGAATCGCGAAGCCGTGCGAGAAAAGCAGCGTCTTGCCCTTGGTCAGGTTCGGCTCGATGTCCTTCTTGTACACCGACGCGATCGTAATATCGGGCACCGCGACGAAAATGACGTCGGCTTTCTTAACCGCCTCGGCTGTGTTGTAAACTTCGAAGCCAAATTTTTTCGCCGCCGGAATCGATTTGCTTCCCGGGTAAAGGCCGATGATGACCTTCACGCCGCTTTCCTTGAGATTGAGCGCATGGGCATGGCCCTGCGACCCGAAGCCGATCACGGCCACGGTTTTTCCTTTGAGAACGTTCAGATCACCATCTTTATCAGAGTAAATTTTAGCAGGCATAGGAGCGGTCAGTATTAGGGAAGTCGCCCGGCGTTGAACAGGCTAATCTCTGCGGAAAGGAGCAAAATTGTCCAGAACCTCCCTTGGCACCTCAGCGCGAAATTAGTAGCGTTTTAGCCCCGAAGGGGCGGCCCAACCCAAGCCCAAGGGCAACGCCCTGGGAAATCACAACAAAAACGCAAGAGCCCTGAAAGGGCGACCCACCACATGCCTCAATCTCTCGCCCGTCTTCACGTCCACCTCATTTTCAGCACCAAGAATCGTGAGCGTATTTTGCGCGATCAAATCAGAAACTCTCTTCATGCTTATCTGGCAACAGTGCTGCAAAATCTCAATTGTCCGCCTACGCTTATCAACTCGGGTGAAGACCACGTCCACATACTTTTTGAGCTCGCTCGAACAAAATGTATAAGCCAGACCGTGGAGGACGTAAAAAAATCCTCATCCAAATGGATCAAGACACAAAGCGCCGAATTTGCCGGGTTCTCTTGGCAAGCAGGTTACGGAGCCTTTGCTGTCAGCGAGTCCAATGTTGCTACTGTTTGCGCCTATATTGCGGGCCAGCAGGAGCATCATCGCGAAAAATCGTTTCAGGAAGAATATCGGGTTTTCTTGGAACGGCATCATGTTGTTTACGACGAACGTTACGTTTGGGATTAAGTCGTAATACCTATCCGCTTGAGCCGCCCTTTCAGGGCTTGCTCTTTACGTAATGTTTTACCCAGGGCGTTGCCCTTGGGCTGGGATTGGATCGCCCCGTTGGGGCTTTACGGATTCACGTAATGAATCCCGTGCTCGGCGCTGATTTCGGTGATGCGCTCCATATCCGGGCCGCCCGGTTTCTGGAATTCTTTCTCGCACTCCGCGAAGAAAAGCTCGAACCCGGACGGCGAGGCGGAACACAGCACCCGCGCCGGGGTGTCGCCCACATTCTTCAGCGTATGCACCGACAGCCTCGGCGCAAAAACTACCGTCCCCGGCGAGACATCGTGCCATTGGCCGGCGATGAAGAAACTCATGTGGCCTTCCTGCACCAAAAAGCATTCGTCCTCTAGCTCGTGGTAATGCGGCGGAGGTCCGTCCCCTCCGGGCGGCGCAATGATGGTCGCCAGCATATACCGGCCCCCGGTCTGCTCGCCCGTCAGGTAGAAAATCATTTCCGAGCCGAAAGCCTTCACCACACGCCCCACGCCGGGCTCGACCACGAAAGGCATAGCGTGGGGAGATTCATCGCTCATGGGCGGCAACCTATCCCTCCAGATTCCGCACGGCCAGCACCATTTTCCTCACCTCCGCCGCCGAGGGCTGGCCCGGCGCGGCCGCCTCGTCGAGATAGCCATAAACCAGCCGCGAACCGAGCGCCGTGAGCACCGACCTCGACTGCGCCGCGTATGGCCCAAGCCCCATCACGGCGAGCCGCCACTCCGGATGGTTGACCAGCAACGCGGCGAGCTGCTGCAGGTCGCGCCACGACTTGATCCGCGCGGCGATTTTCAGGATTTTATTGGCTTCATGCCGCGCCTCAAACTGTCGCACCCAGTGCACGATTTGCTCAGGCGTGGCGTTTTTTTTGATCGCGTGCGCCGAGAACACGATGGTTTTGCCGGCCCGGCGCGCTTCATCAATCGTGAGCTGCATCTCCTTCGCCGTGGCCAATTCCACATCGATCGCCTCCACCTGCGGCAACAGGCGATGAAACAACTCGCTCCTCTCCTTCGTCTTCCACTTAAGCTGCCCTCCCTCCGGCGGAATCCGCAGCGTCAGCAGCACGGGATGCTTTTTTTTTCGCAACGCCGCTTCGATTTCCTCCACGGCCACCTTCGCCTCCAGCAGCGCATCCACGCGCACCTCGACCGCATCGGCAGGCAGGCTCTTGCGCGCCAGGCTGCGCAGGCCGGCCCGTGTCGTCACCGTGCCGAGCACAACAGGATGAGTTTCCGGAAATTTCATGAGGGAACCTTTTTAACATTAACCGCAAAAGAACACAGAGAAACACAAAGATTTAAAAAGAGAAATAGACAGGAGGAACATGAAGGACAGGTCGAGGAAAAAAATAAAGAACCCCGCCGTAAGCAGCGGGGTATTTGCACCCAAGAAAGACAAGCCGAGGCAAGCTTTGAGGAATTCGACCCAAGAGATTAACGCCGCAAGCGGCGGTGCATTGACCCCTACTGCCCTCCGCAGGAGTAATGCATCAATTTCCTGTACCTCATGTCTCTCCTGTCAAAACTTCCCCTGCCTTTCTCTGCCCTTCCACTCTTCAGTCCTCCGCGCGAAACCGCCTTCCCTCATCACGGCGAATCCGTCGCCTCGGCCTCTGCGTCGACCGGTTCAGGCGCCTGTTTCCGGACGATGCGCAGACGCCGGATCCGCCGCAAGCTCACCTCCGTGGCGAAGAGTTGAAATCCGTCGATCTCAATCTGGTCGCCGAGATGCGGAACGTGGCCCCAATGCCGCAGCGCCCATTTCTCAACCGTCTCGGTCGTTTGCATGGGCAGCGGCCAGCCCGTCTCGCTGGCCAGATCGCGCAGCGGCAAATCGGCATCGACCAGCACCGCCTCGCTGCTGCGCTCGAAAAAAGGCCCCTTCTCGATATCGAACTCGTCGCGAATGTCGCCGACCAGTTCCTCCAGCACATCCTCGAAACTGACCAAGCCGACCAGCTTCTCGTCCGCATCGAGAACGAGCGCGAGGTGATTACGCGATTTGCGGAAAAGCTCCAGCATCGCCGGCAGCCGCGTCTTGGACAGAAAGGTCAGGATCGGCCGCACGATGGCGGCGAGATTCGTCTGCGCGCCGAGCGCCTGATATTGCCAGAGCAGCTCCTTCACGTGGATCACGCCCAGCACCTGGTCCAGCGAATCGCCGCACAAGGGGAGACGGCTGTAGCCCGATTTCTGCGCGATCGTCAGGTTGTCTTTCAGCGACGAATCGCGCCACAGCACCACCACCTGCTCGCGCGGCAGCATCACCTGCTCCGCCGTCGTCTCCTTCAAGCGCAGCGCTTTCAGCATGATTTTATTCACCAGATCGTCCGAGGGATGCACATGCCGCGAATTCATCAGCACGTACTGCAATTCTTCCTGGTTAAAGCCATGGTCGAATTCCTTCGTCGGCGGAATCCCCATCCACGTCAGCAGCAGGTTCGCCGTGCGATTGAGCAACCAGATGAACGGGTAGGCCGCATTATAAAAGACAACGAGCGGCAGGCTGAACAACATCACCACCGTGCGCGGGCGCCGGATGGCGAAGTATTTCGGTACCAGCTCGCCAAAGACGATGTCGATGAACGTGATCGCGGCAAAGCCAAGCCCGTAGGCGATGGAGGTGACCGCCGCGCTGCTGACGATGCCCAGGTCCCCCAGCGGACCCTGAATCCAGCGCGCCACGACCGGCTCGCCCAGCCAGCCGAGGCCGAGGCTGGTCAGCGTGATGCCGAGCTGCGTCGCCGACAGGTAACGGTCCAGGTTCTTCGATACCCGCAGGGCCAGCCCAAGACGCCAATCCTTCTTCCCCTTGATCTCCATCGCTTTAAGCTGCGATTGGCGGGTCTTGACGAAGGCGAATTCAGCTGCGACGAAAAAGGCGTTCGCCGCAATCAGCAGAATGATGATCAGCCCCTGCTCAGGGTAATGAATCCACGATGACGCCATATCCTTCCACCCTAGACGATGTAACCACGTTTTAACAGGAAGACGTGCACTGGCGGTGAATTCGAGCGATACTTGTAAACTGGACACCATCGGTCGATAGCGCCCTGAACCGACCATGCCTGCGGCACTCTAACATTGCACTCAGCTAAATTGACTTCCAACGAGCTTCACTTAAGATGGTACTCGGAGATTTATGGGAACGGCACACGAAATCATCGCCTGGGCGCAGGTGAAGGAAGGCTGGCGACAGCTCTATGGCTCCTTTGCGCGCGAAGGCGTCAGTGTCGAAAACCATGAATTCGAGGCCACCAAGGCGCTCAACTGGGCCCGCAGCTTCCACAAAAACAGCGTCGAGCTTTGTCTCAACCTGCGCGGCACCGGCACCGTCCATGACGGCCGCATCGAGGCACGCTACCAGCCCCATACCGTCGGCTTTTACTGTAACGCCAACGCCGATCTCCAGGCCAGCCGCACCTCGGGCGAAACGCATTCTTTCATTACCGTCGAGCTCTCCCGGCAATACGTCGAAACGCAGGTCCACTCGATGGAAGACGATCTCCATCCCGCCCTGCGCCGCTGGTTGATCAACCGCGGTGGGTCCGCCGCCGCCGTCGGCGCGATGTCGCCCGGGCAGGAAGTCACCTTCCAGGCGTTGCGCCAGCCGCCCGTGCCCCAGGCCGCGCACCGCCTCTGGTACCAGGCCAAGACCCTCGAGCTCCTCTCCCAAGTCCTCTTCCTGCCCACGCCGCCCGCGGAATTCTTCTGCCAGCGCCAGAAACGCGTCGCCCGCGAGCGCGTCGAGCGCACCAGCGCCATCCTTCGCACCCACCTCGCCGATCCGCCCGACATCGAGGCCCTCGGCGCGCAGGTCGGCTGCAGCTCGTTCTACCTCAGCCGCCTCTTCTCCAAGGAAATGGGCATGACCATCCCGCAGTACGTCCGCCAAATCCGCATGGAACGCGCCGCGGAACTGCTTCTCGGCGGTCGCCACAACGTCACCGAAACCGCCATGGAAGTCGGCTATTCGTCGCTGAGCCATTTCAGCAAGGCCTGCTGCA
>Ga0302320_10020455_pt1 | contig 13206 bp, 11 predicted proteins | sample Bog_T0_3_FD_202130 | JGI IMG/M metagenome (GOLD analysis project Ga0302320, IMG submission 202130) | Peat permafrost microbial communities from Stordalen Mire near Abisko, Sweden - Bog_T0_3 | ecosystem: Environmental > Terrestrial > Soil > Wetlands > Peat | place: Sweden: Abisko, Stordalen Mire...
AGAAAGTGGAAAAGAAAAAAACAGAAATTATGTATACTTGACAAAATAAATTTTACTTTAAACTATATATTAAATCAATTTCAGGAGCAAAAAAACACAAGAAGTTGAGGAAGAAATAATTGAAAATCAAGAAGAAAGCAGGTACATTTTTTTTTAGACTTTTTCAAAATTTATTTCAATATCAAGCGAAAAAATAGAAGAAATTGTTGAGGATTTATAATCAAAATTTGAAATTTTGCATGAAGAACGCTTAATAACTTAAAATTTTTGTTTTTGTGATGAAAATGAATAATAGAATGCTAATTTAATTTAAAAAATGACAAATTTTCAAAATTAGATAAAAAACAATATTTATTAATTTCTTCTTGATAAAATATTATTAGTTTTTTTCAAAAGGTTTTAACTATCAAATTAGAATTTCTTTTTAGGATTCTTTTCAGAAATTTTCGGAAGACTATCCCCTGCACTGATTGTGTCATTATTATCTGATATGGACAAAAAAATTATGTTTTTTTCAAATTATTAAAAAATTACCATATGTTGTTGTGTTCACAGGTTTTTTGGACATTTCCATCTTTATTAAAAAAATTATGATGATTTAATTTAAAATTAACAAACTGGTTTGATCTCTTGAACATATGATTTTAAGATACTGTTTTTATTCTCTTCTTTTCTTTCAAGCTCCAATTTATCAAACGTTGCTTCATCCAATATATTAGCAAGAATTGGAATCTTCAAAAAACATATAATCAGAAAAAGTCGAAAAAGTTTATTACTTTGTATTTTTGGCTTTTTGTCACCACTTTAAATGATCGATTATAGTTACCTAGTATCTCCGGGCTTGCATGAATTCTGATGAAAATCTTTCTAACCAATCCTGGAGCAATCTAAAAATTTATTTTTATTAAATACTTAATGAATAAATGTTTTGGGTACTAAGCCTGCTTCAGTTGTATATATTTTAATGAAATTTGAATTTTTCTTTAGTTTCGCATTTATCCTTTGGGCCAAGATATCTTCATTAATAACCGCTACGATCATTTCATATACTCCACCAGCCCTCAAGGAGCCAAAATTAGCTTTATCGGGTAAAACAACGACATCTTTTTTCAATTTATCTGTGATCTCACTGGTGATCATAAGATTTTTCCTTTCCAAAATGTCAGCTTTTTTATAAAAAAATGAATAATTGATACAAAATTTTGATAATAAAAAACCTAAAACGTTCTTTTTATCGAGGGTTGCAAGCATTGTTTGGTGCATGCCTTGATTTCTCAATTCATTTACATTCGGAGCCTTTAAATACAATCTATTTGATAAAGATGAAATTTTCATTCTTTTATCAGTAGCACTTTCAGTTAAAATGTATCTATTTTTATTTTATAAGGATAATTAACCAATATAATCTTATAGAACTTTTGATTTATTTTGGATTCAGGGTTTGTTCTCAACAAGCAAGGAACACTTTTTTTCTTGGTATCGTCTCTTTTTTGACCATATATATCAAAATCGAGAGTTTTCATTTTATGGTATTCAATGGCCTTATTCTGAATTTCGATTTGTTTTTCTATTTCTCTATTATCGATTTCCGTAAAAATCGATGCTCTTAATGGAGAAAATTCCTTGACCTTTAAACAAATTTCAAAAAATTATAAAAAAACAAAAAAAATGGATTACTTTTGTGCCTTTTAAGCTTTCTTTCCCTAAGGCTCTATTTTCCATTTCCAATTGTTTTTCTTGATTTTTATCCTGCAAGCTTTTCTCCAAAGCCTTCAATTTCGGAAACTCATTTTCTCCTGTTTTCTGCAAATCATCGCCCTGAAGTGTCAGTGTCTGCTTTAAAACCTCCTCTTCTTGTTGGAGTTTCTTCTCTTTAAACTTTACAGAATCAAAAGTGGGCTTGCCCGCTAAATCCTTCACAATCATTTGTCCTTGCATTGTCTCGAAATAATTCGTCACAAACACATTATAGGGTTTCGAAGGACCCTTGGAAGAGATAGTTTCTAAGTGTTTCTCAGGTGGAGGGACTTCTTTTTTTGGTGGTGGTTCGATTTTCTTATCGCTCATAATTTCTTCTTCTAAAAAAAAAAACATTTAAAAAAATTTGATTTGAAATTAAATTACTTTTGTCTTTCTCTTTGGAAGTATCGAGAATCTCTTGGGTAATCGTTCCTGAAGTTTTTTGTGTATTTTTCTTAGTGACCCTTTTTTTGGCTTGTTGATTAGGGGAGGGTTTTTGTGAGGTGGATTTTTTGTCTAATGCTATCAATTGATCGATTAGCATTACTTTTCTTTCATCGTGAGTTTCTTCATGATATTGTTTGTTTCTGGATTCCAAAATCTTCAATTGGACGTTAAATTCTTTTTCTTTTTCTTCCTCACTTTTCTCAATTATTCCAAATTCATTGATTTCTTTCACCTCGTTCTTTTTCCAAAGATCGTATTTTTCCAAGTCTTTTTTGAAAACTTCCCTGCTTTCTTGATTGAATTCTGGGAAAAATAGAAGGTTTCTTAACAAAAAGCTCTTTTCTTCAGGTTCCTCGGCTTTTTTCATCGTTTGTGGAAGAATATCAATATTTTTTGGGATATTAACTTTGATGAAAGAGGGTTTTTTCTGAGACCAAGGGACTATTTTCGTTAAAAATGCCATGCTTTGGGCATTTGCGATGCCATTGACTTTTTCATCTATGATTTTTTGGCAATTTTTGTCTTTATCCTTTATTCTAAAATAATTGGTCAATTGTTCCTTATTGAGTAGTTCAAAGCCGGTGTCATTATTATTTATGATGAATAATCGAGGAGGGATCCATTTTCTAAAGAATTAATGTTTTAATAAATAAAATTATTATGAAATGAAACCCTGGTTGGGGTAAGAATTTATTTTCCTCCTCAATGAAATCACCATCTTCGAATTCAGGAGTTGTGGGTCTTTCTTGTTCATTCTTTATATTGAAAGAAACTGCTATTTTAGCGTCAACTTCCCCATTCGAACCAATAGTGAATTTGTTTCCTTCATCATCTTGAGTCCAAATGATATCTTTATGAAATGATATTATGATTTTTTCTAAAAGTTATATGATTTTTCTCACTTTTATTCATTTCAGCTGTGTATACTCCAAATTTGCGCTCTTCGGCGATCCCAAACAATTGCAAGAAATAATCAATGTCATCCTTTTCTCGGTTTTCACCTTTCTCGTTCAACGCGTAACGATCAGAAGCGCCAATCAATATAACTTCACCATCATCACGAGCTTTCACTACTGAACCTTCATCAAGATAAACCAAATGCAAAGTATTTTCAATAAAATTATTGTATCCAGGCAATTCCCTTTTTTCTCTAGAGTAATTTAACAAAATTATGATAATTTATCGTTAGTGTTTAATTTAATGTTTCTTACTTATAACCAATCACTACAGTGTTATCTGGGAAATAAGTCTCAGTAACTCGACCATTATTGCTTCTTTCCATAATATCTTTAAAGCCGACACTTGCAAAAGCACCTTAAATAAATAATAATGAATTATATAATTAGAAAAAATTCTACTTCCAAGCCCAATCACTGAGCTCATTCTTGCTTTGACTTCATCCATTCTAACTTTCACAGTTGCGTAATCTTTTTTTTAAAAAATATATAAATTCATTTGTTAATGAAATAATTTTATGCGACTTTCATTTTCAACTAAAATGATGTCTTTTTCAGCTGAGGTAAACATTTTAGTTCCATCACGGTGTTGTGTGTAAATCGATCCATCTTTATAAGTTATAGTAATAACTTTGTCTTCTCGGATCAGAATTTTGCCTTGAAAATATTAAAATGTAAAATAAATCATCAATTATTAATTAAACTTCAAAAGAAAAATGTTATAATAACTAATAACAAACTAAAAAAAATTATAAGAAATTACATCCAGTTTCTGGATCAGTTCTTTTAGCACAAGGTATTGGATCAACCTCATATTCATGATTGTCCTTAATTCTTTTGGCTCTTCTCAACCCTTTATTATTAGTCGTGATCCATAATCCATTTCTTTTATTCACAGCAACATTTCCATTGGCGTATAAAATAATTATCGATCCATCCTTCATATATTTTATCACACTTCCTTTACCTGTGATAATTCTATTTGATTCCGCTTCCGACACATCGCTTCTATCATCATAAGGACTCACAATATCTTCATAATGTCTTCTGAATTCGGTCTTCCCATTCTTCACCAAACATTGATAAATATCTCCATTAGGCAAAAATTTCGCTATCAAACCATTAGGAATCGTCAATGTGAGGGTCGCCTTATATTCATTATTTAAATTCTCCATTTCTAACAACATTCTGGTTTGATTATTAAAAAGACACCATATTTCACAAAATTGGGCACCCAAATTCAAAGATGGCCTGATCCCAAATACCATGTTTTCTTTAATCACTTTATAACGAATGGCCACTTCATCATTAATCTTATATTTCGTGCATAGGATAACTCCTGAATCATTCGGAAACATGAATTTCTTGCGTTCGAACACATTTCCTATTGCTTCATAATCCAAATCGTAAAAGATTTCATTCTTCATATTGTTTTCGTTGTTTTTAAAATAAAGTATGAAGTTCTCCAAATTTGGAAGGACCCGCCATTCCGCAGTCCATTTCTTCCTGTAGATGCGTCCAGGGGGATTTTTGTAATAGATCATGAGATATAAATTGTCATCTCTCTCATTATATCTCGCAACCAAATTAGGGTCAAACAATAGAGCTTTATAAAGCGTTTGTGAAAGAGTATTCTTGTTATGTCGCTCCTGATAAATCCGGTCTGACAATTCCCATACTCTGTCAGCTTCAGCGTCATGCAAATATTCCTCAAATTTCGATAACATCATCCTTCTTTCAAACTAATAAAAAACATCATATATCATTTTATTATATTTTTTTTTTTTTGGTCGGTTGAGTAATTGGAAATTTAGTTAATTAAAAGAAAAATAAACCTCAGAAACATCACAAGATATGAAAGGATAGAATTGAGATCTTTCTGCTTTTCTAATCTGTTCAGATTTTTCAGGAAGATCTGGCATTAGATATCTGTTGACGCCTGGAAAGCTCATTTTGGCTAGAAGACCTTTTTCGCGGGATGTGATATCATCCAGATTGTTCAATAAGGTTTTATGAGTTCTGATCTCGATTTCATCAGCTTCATCTATTATGCTTTTAAAGGGAGTTGCCTTGATTTTGTCGTTGTTTTCAAAAGGATTGGCATCATTTTTCTATATAAAATATCAAATTTTTATATTTTATTTATATTATTTTTTACCAATTCTTCAAATCCTTTCACGATCTTCTGGTTCATTAAAGACACATATTTATTGATTTCTCTGATGTCATTTTCATTTTCCTTCTGCAAAAACACATTTTCCTTCATTTGTGTTGATTTATCATATGCAATTTGATCAATCAAGCATTCGAGCAATATCCCAGGTCCCATGGTTTGTGTGTCTGTATTATTCAATTGTTTCTCATAATAAAACAAATTATTAACAGGTGGGATCTTTGATTTCTTCAATTCTTCAACTGCTTTCGCAGCCGCTGTAGCAATTTCCTTTTCTTTTCTTTCAGCTTCTAATTTCTCTACTTCCTTCTTATCTTCTTTCTTATCTTTGACTACTTGATCAGGCTTGGTGGCTGGTCTGGAAGCAGGCTTCTTATCTTTATCACCTGCCTCTTTATCAGGTTCCTGTGAAGTTCCTGGTCTTGATTCCCCTTCTTTGGCGAGTTTTTTCAAGGCCTCTTTCATCGAAGGCAATAAAGGCATCATCTTCTTAGTCTTCAAAAATTCGTCAAATACACCGATGTCGAAACTGAAGCTACATAAATCTTCCAAGAGATTATCGATGTAATTGTTGAGAAATTCCTCTTCATTAAGCGGATCCACTTCGTAGGTATTTTCTAAGATAAAACAATTTCTGATCAGGCTTTTGACGTCAGATTTCTTCCTGGTTTCTTTAATGAACTTTAAAATGTTCAGGTTCTCGAGGATAAATGCCTTGTCTTCTTCAGTGAACTCCTCAATTAGCTTGATATCAATAGGCTTTTCTTCCTCTTCTTCTGGCTGTTGATCAATAAAGCCATCCATTCTTTCTTTGAAATCTTCCTCATAGTGTTCATTTTTATCAGCTATGTCTTCTGGAGCTTCTGGCTCTGGAAGTTGAACCTTTTGCTCGCATTTGATTAGAACATTAACTGTGGCGTTAGTTAAAGAGAGTTCCTTGAATTCATCCTAAATTAATTAGAATCAAAAATTTTGAAACATTTTATTAAAGATTTAAAAATTTATTGGACCAATGTTTTGGGATAGTCAAGGAGAATGTATAGGATATCAAAAGCCTTATTATACTCTTTTTCTGGCTGTTGCTTTTCCTCTTCTTTCTTCTCCTCTGGTAGGGCATTTTTTGCTGGTCCTTTTTTCTCTTTCTCAGGAGCTTTTTTTTCATCCTTTTTTTTATCTGGTGGAGGCTCTTTTCCTTCCAATTTGTCTTTCTTCGCCTTTAGAAAAAAAATTAATCAAAATTCCATTTTAAGCGAATTGTTTTTTACCTTTCTTTTTTGGAGATCTGCCTCAGTTATCATTTGGGAAAATGCTTTTGCCAAAACCTTGGAGTTTAATTCAGTCATGCCTACAATTGATTCCATGTATTTAGCATCCTTTTTTTGCTTTTCTGTCAAGGCAGTAGGATCCACATAAAAACCCTTTTCTTTGGCATAAGAAATGATTTCATCCCGATGGATGGTCTTTTGGAAAGATTTTGGGACAGCCTTAAGCTTGTCCATGAGCTTTTGAGCTCGCGTCTTCTTCATATTAAGACTAAAGGAACATATCACGTGGAGCCAGGGAGGAAGGGAAGCTAGGTCGATTTCTTCATCTTTTGCACCCTTTTTTGGAGGCATTCAGCAGTTATAAATTTTGTTTTAGTTTTGAAATTATATTTGATTTTTTAAATAATTTTTTCCAAAGATTATTATAATTTTGTAATTTTAATGAAATAATAAAGAAGAGGAAAAAGAAGTAATAACTTTTCAAGACCTTTATCCACATCGGCTGAAAAATCTTTCAATTGTTTTTTTACGTTTTTAATGATAAAAAAAAAAAAACGAAAAAACGATAATTTTTTTTTTTTAATTAATTTTTTTTCCCAATTTTCATATTAAATTATTCATATTTCCCTTCAGTACAGTAAAATATTCAAATTTTTATTAATTTTTTTTACTTCCCTATTTTCTGGTTATAGAATATTTCAATTTTTTTTTCTTTTTGCGATTCTGACGTCAATAGTATATGTTTTTACCTATAAAGTTCTCAAAAAAAAGGAAAAAAAGAAAAAAAAGAAATAAAACAATTCCTATTCATATTTTTTCATAGATGGAAAAGAATAAAAATCAGTAATTGTTTAAGTCCATTTGAAATAATTTAAATTTTTTGTTGTTGTTTTTTTAAGAAATAATAAAGAAGAGGAAAAAGAAGTAGCTTTTCAAGACCTTTATACATTGAGCCAAGAGATCATGAAAGAAGATGAAAAAAAAGAAAAAGAAGCAATTGTTTTATTTGGAAAAACTCAATTAGGAAAAAGTTCATATGCAAATTTTCTTCTTGGTTTGAATTTTGAAACGAAAGAGGACAAAGAAGGACTGTTTTTTATTGATCCATCGCAAGCACTTTTTAAAATTGGCGATGATATGGCTTCACAAACCACTGAACCTAAAATGGGGAAGAATCCAAAAAACGATCTAACTGTTTGGGATTTTCCTGGAATAATTGATACCAAAGGAAAAATGTCAAATTTAAGAAATGCTCTTTTAATAATGAAAGTCATCCAAAATTTGGAAAAAATTAAAATCGGGTTATTCATACCAAAAAGTGATTTCGATAATGCTAGTATAGCAGTTGAAGCATTCTTTGATAATATGGCCCAATGGTTTGGAGAAAAAGTATCCTTGATTAAATATGGTCTTTTTTTAGTTATAACAAAATGTGATGGCTTCAAAAAAAAAGATTCATTCATTATAAAGATTAGTTTGCCTAAAAGATTCGACAAGCTTCTTGAAAGACATAAGGATGATAAAAACTATCAAGAACTTGTCAAATACTTTATAGAAAATATGGCTTCTTCTATTATTTTTTTCCCAAAGGACGTGGAGGATCAAGAAAAAAGAAGAACTAATGACATAGAACTATTGAAAAAATTGAAGTTTATTGAGACAAATTTATTGGATTTCACTAATTATGATGATGCACATTTCCCAAAGAAATTCTTTTCTGAAGAAGAAAAACGCTTAATCAAAGAAATAAATCAAGAAATCACATTTTTAAAAACTAAGATAGATCAGAAACCAAATCTTGTGGTAAATAGTTTTTCAATGTTAGAAAAGAAAAATGAGATATTTAAGAAAAATTGGAATCTAGGAGGATCAATAATTTTAGAGCAATTTTCTGCTCTCTTTACTGATGTTAATTTGTCAAATCAAGCTGAAAATTTCAAAAAATCAAGTGATCAATTGAACCTTCTCCGCAAATTTTCTAGAATTATACAAGATCCAATGTGTCTCTTAACAGATGCTTTGAGTTCTTGTTATGAAAGAATGGTTTTATCCAAAGTTGATAATGTATATGTTAAGGAAGAAAAGACTTTAATGATAATATCAGAATATGGGAACTCACGAGAGCTTATGAACAAAGGGTACGATCAATACATAGAAAAATTGCCTGGCCTACAAATTGATTCTGTAATACTTTATGTCAAAAAATCATTATTTTTCAATGAGGATATCATTTTGCGGGGAATAAATTTATTCATTTATTGTCAACAATGCATCGTAGAGGAAAATAAGAAAATAGATTTGAGTGGTATAAATGCGTCAAACATTGATGATATATCCAAACCTGGTAAAGATGGCAAACCAGGACGACCTGGAGGCAATGCAGGCAGCCTTTTTTTTGAATATCAATCAATTTATAACATAGAAGGATTAAAAATCATCGTGAATGGTGGTAATGGAGGAAAGGGAGGAAAAGGGGGAGATTCTTCCAAAGGAAATAATGAGTTATCGAAAGCAGATGAAATAAGATTTGAGGAAAACGACCCGAAATTTTTGCTTTCGGGTGAAAAAATACCTACTTCTAAATGGAGAACTCATATGTCAGCAAATGAATTATATTATTTCATTTATGAGGCTCGCCATGAACCTTCTAATATTCCAGGCAAAAGAGGTTGCGGAGGAAAAGGTGGATTTCCAGGATATATAACGATAAATTCGATACAATCACATAATTTGGGGATAAGGGGTGACGATGGAGTAAATGGTGAGTTAGGTGACCAAGGTCATGTTGCTTTTCTATTGAAAAAACGTATAAAAAGCGAAAAATTCCTCCCTATCTTTCGAAAACTTACACATGATAAAACCTTGATTATTAAACAAATGATCTCCTTTTTTGATGATGTTGAAAAAATGGAGTTCCAAAAATATATTGAAAATGATTCTGAGATAGAAAACATCAGAAGCATGAAAGCAATTATTGAAAAACATATTGATGATGCAACTTTGCAAAAGAAATACCAATTTAAAGCAACAAAAGAGGATGGTTTGACACCTTATCTTTTCAAAGAACTTTATACAGAAAATCTAATAAGATATAGCTTGATAGAAACTTTCTTAAGAATCGTCATAGCGAAAAATTGGGTTAATTCGGCCGACCTTTTACATTTATTGACAAACAAAAAATTGGATTTTTCCTTACCACTTAACAAATTAAGGAGCCTTATTTCTTTGATGAATGTAATAGTGTATTTAAAATACTACACAGAATTTAAAGAAAATTTCACGATTTTTCAAGAGCTTCAAAAGATTATTGAAATTCAGAAGAATAATTTGAAAAATTTCAAGGAAATTGAATTTAAAAAATCAAACAATTATCACATGTCATATTTTCTTGAGAAGATGATGAATGAATATGAGAGAAAAAAATCAGAAAATAAAGATTTAAAAGATAAAAGAGAAAAGGAAGAATTGAAAAACACATTAGGGAAAGATAATAAAAAAAAATTATCCAAGGTTCTAAAGGAGTTTGAAAAAAGTGAGGACCTCCCTCTCTTAAAAATTTTGGGAGAAGCCAAATTTTTTTCATTAATTCATGATTATGATATTGGGGTGATGGCATCTCCTCCTTTTCTTGAAGAATATTTTGAGGATTTATTTTGGAGTTTTGATTTGAGAAATATATTAGATGGCCAGAGATTCAATTTTCCAAGATGGAGCTTCGATTTAAATATTTTGAAAATTTTCCTCATTTTTGCATTAGGCTTGAAGGACGAGAAAAACGTTGAGAACTTAAAACATGAGGATATTTTAGAGAAACTGGAGACACTGTTGAATAACCAAAATGCTTCTGACTCAAATGATTTCGGAAATTTGACAGCTATACATCTTTTAGGGGCAGAGCAGTTGGCTAATAAGATAACTCATTTTATTGTATTTTATTCTGCTACATATACTGCAGGTATTGCCGCTGCTGCCATAGCAGAGGCCACTGCTGAAGCGGCTTTTGTAGGCTTTGGGGCTATGGTTGGTGGAATTGTAACAGGAAGTTTGATGGCTGCACAATTACTTGGATCATGGATTGGCGCTTTAGCTAATGAAAACTCTGAAACTAAAAAATATGAAATTAACGACAAACCTCGATCAGGAGTAAATGAACGAGAAATTCAAATTCCTCAGGAAATTCCATACCAAGATTTTTGTCAATTAAATGAGAGATTGAAGCTTCTTAAAAATAAATAAAATTAAATGAGAGGTTGAAGCTTCTTAAAAATAAATATATAGTAAAAATCAAAAATTAACAAGAGAAAAACTCGAAATTAATTTATTTTAAAAGAAAAATCAAAGTTTGAAATTTAATTTTTAAAAAGTCCATAAATATTCATTTTCATTGCTAAACCATAATTTCTTAATAAAAAAAACCTTCCAACAGATGTTTTTGTCCTATTGTTATATTTTGTAAAGATTTAGCATAAAAAAATAAATAATTTCAAACCTTTTCCAATGAACTCAGCAGCAGAACGAGTAATTTTTGTCTATTTTTCAGAGGCATGTTCGCCTCTCCCCATCGCGATATATCCCGACATTCCTGAAAGTGAGATTATTGATCCAATAACTGAATGCATAGCAAACGTGCTCATGGCCTATGATATCAGTGAATTTGAATACGAGATCTACGATAAAAAGACCAACTTGATTCTTTCTTCCATAAAAGATCTATACAAAATTTCGGAAATCTCAGTGCGTTTTAAGAACAAAGCCACTCTAAACAAACTGACTTTTATCAAAGATGATATTTACTCAAATCATGTTTTAAATCAGATTTCAAATGAATTGAAAACCAAAAAGAGCTTTCAATTAGACCGAGCTACCTATGAAAACAACAAGAAACCAGCTCAAGAAGAGCAAAAAGAAGTCAAACCAGAAGCAATCAAACAAAAGCAAGGCAATAATGTGATAGTTAGGTCTTCTCTCAATGAAATCGAGATAAAATCTCCTCAAAAAGATTCCAAAACAAGTATAATGAACAGTTCTCTTGAAAACAAAATCCAGCCTTCTCCACAAAAGAACCATAAAGCAGGACCAACACACCCTTTTGCAATATCTGGGTCCTATCAGATTAAATCAGAAATCAACGAAAATAATTATTTCCTCAGCGATAAGAAGGCAGTTGGTTATTTTTCATTCTTGCCTTGGGAAACTGCCTTTATGGCTGATAACCCTCCACCGTGTTATCTAAAATTTGAAGTTCTGAAGAAGCTTAAGGGAATTACCAAAGAAGAGATTTTAGCAGGAGTTGAGAGGCAAAACACTGGAGAGCTGAAATGTGTGGACAAGGAAGTCCTTGATAAACAAAAGGGAATTGTGGGTGAAATGATAAAGAAAATAATGCAATCGATAGCCGAAGGAAGAGGTATCGTTGGTGTCTCATTACCAGTTCGTATTTTTGAGCCCAGATCTCTTTTGGAAAGAATTGTTGATTGGTGGGTTTTTGCGCCCAACTTTCTAAACAAAGCATATTTATTAGACCCTGTTTCCAGAATGAAGGCAGTGATGGCGTTTGCATTATCAGGGCTTTATGTCAGTGTGTCACAAATTAAGCCTTTTAACCCTTTGCTGGGAGAAACTTATCAGGCTGCTTTTCCTGATGGGACCAATATTTATTGCGAACATACAAATCACCATCCACCGATTTCAAATTTCTTGATGGTAGGCAAACATTTTAGATTTTATGGAAGATATGAATATCTAGCCAAGCCAAATGCCACATTCAATGAGTTGAAAATGTCTCAAGAAGGCCCGAGTATCGTAGAATTCAACAAAGATGAGAAGATCGAGTTTAATTTGCCTGGGAGCAAGTTGTGCGGTTTGATGGCGGGAGATAGATTAATGAAATGGAACGGGTTAATGAAATTCGTGGACAAGAGAAATAATTTGAAAGCAATTATCAAGATTGGGAGCCAGAAGAAAGTTGCTGGCGGAGGTCTCTTTAGTAAGAAAAGAAGTGATTTGCTAGAGGGGAAGATTTATACAATGAAGAAAGATTTCGTTGAGAAAAAGATAAAAAACAAGAAAGATAAAGAGAAGGAAGACATGAAATTCCTCGATATGGATCAAGAAATAGGGAATATTGAAGGATCTTGGCTTGATAATTTGGTTATTGGTGGGGAAGAAGTATGGAATTTGAATAAAATAATGCCAATTAGACAAGTTCCAGAAGAAAATCCTTTGCCTTCAGATTCGAGGTTCAGAGAAGATTTGATTTTTGTGAAATATAATGATATTAAAATGGCGGACAAGTGGAAGGTGAAATTAGAAGAAAGACAGAGGTTTGAGAAGAAATTAAGAATTGATAACGCGAAGATGGTGAAAAAGAAAAAATAACAACGTTTTTTTAGTAAATAAAAGAATTTTTGAATTAAAGAAAAAAACATATTTTCAAAGCTCACGTTTAAAAAAAGCAATTAATGTTTTTTGAAAGGGTCTAAATTCATTATTGAACAATTATTAGATGAAAACAATTTTAAAATTGTATAAAATATTATTTTCAAAATTTTTTTTCTAATTCAAGGATTTTTATTTTTTTGAAAATAAAAATTTCCAAATATTTTTTCTATATTAAAAACATAAA
>Ga0302320_10020458_pt1 | contig 13205 bp, 18 predicted proteins | sample Bog_T0_3_FD_202130 | JGI IMG/M metagenome (GOLD analysis project Ga0302320, IMG submission 202130) | Peat permafrost microbial communities from Stordalen Mire near Abisko, Sweden - Bog_T0_3 | ecosystem: Environmental > Terrestrial > Soil > Wetlands > Peat | place: Sweden: Abisko, Stordalen Mire...
TGGTGAAGTAGGCCAGCTCTACGACGAGCCCGAGGGTTTCGACTTCATGCACCGTGCGAATGCCGAAGGCTTCCAGGTCTACCGCCTGATCCCCGCCCCTGATGAACATCTGGGTTTTCGCTTCGTTGCAGCAGAGGATTGCTTTCTTGAACCGGGAAAGCGTCACCTTGCCGCCGTCCCGCGCCTGCACTACAAGCGTACGCAGCTCACCGAGCGCCGCGAGGTGTTCATGGTAGTGGATCTTCTCGGTTACCAGGACGACTTCTTCAGACGGGCGCCCGTGGAACTCTTCATAGACCACCGCGGCTCCGTCGGAAGGGTTGCGCTTGCGCGCCCGCTTGCGCTGATCTTGGTCATCGCGCCTGTTCTCCTCCTCCACTTTTTTATGCCACAACTTTCCACTTTTCTCAGATGCCAGTTTCCACCGATCGGTGGCTTCCCTTTGCATGGACACCGCGCGTTCCCAGCTGGGGGTACTATCTAACCCCTTCGCGTCCATCTCGATTTCCGCAAGTCTGTACTCGCGGTCAGCAGCCTCCTTTCTATCGTTTGCTTTGCGTAATTGAGTTAAGACATACCTGGTATATGCGCTGCTGGCAGAATTCCCCTTGATGATCTGCTTGCGCCCCGCCACTGCATTGCACCGCTTCAATTGCGCTCCGGGGATGCCTGGGTTCGCTTGCAGGAACTCTCGAAGGTTGCCGCCGCGCGAGTAGTGCCGTCGGAGTTTCGCTTCGAGTTGCGCATCGCTCAACTTGCTTTCGAGGCGTTCGGCTTCCCGTTCTTTCGTTTGCTTCGCCAGGGCCTTGTCAGACACAGGCTTCGACGCGCGCCTGTGGTGCGTAGACTTCGCCCCAAGGGGTTGCCCCTTTCCAAACGGCCAGATGTTGCGCTTGCGCTTCATGCCGCCGCCTTGCGCCTCACTCGCCGATAGGTCTTGCCTACCGACTCCGCGCCGCGCTTGGTGCTGGAGACGACCGAGAACAGCAGGAACAGCGCCACCGCGACCGCGCCAATCTCCCCGGCGCCCCACGTGGAGAAATCCGCGAGCGTTACGCCCGTGCCGAATACTCCCGTGCCGAACAGCCCGGAGCCGTCCATGGTGAGCGCGCCCATGCCTTGAGCGCAGCCGAGGCCGCAACCCGATTCCGCAATTTGGTTTGAGATATACATATCAGCGTCCGTACCTTTGAGCAGACCCACCAGCGAGCGCCACGAAACCAAACACTCCCACCAGGGCCAGCGCGCCCCACAGCGCCCAATTCGTTGAGGACGGCGTATAACAGGTAACGCCGTCAGAATCGAGCACTTCCCCCGCGTCGCACACCGTCGCCTGATTCTGCGATGCCGCCAGGTTGGCCGCTTGAGTCGCCGCCGCCGCCGCGTTCAACGAGTCCGTAGTCTGTTGCTCCGCTTCGGCTACCGTGGGCGCCGTCGCCGTATATGCCGCCGGGATCGCAGCGGGATACACCGGCGCAGTATTTAGGTTCGAAGCCTGGTACGCCGCCATCTGATTCCACGCCGCCAGCGAATAACCCCAGCAGAGCGGATCGACGGCATAAGCCCAGCCACTCCCTGAACAATTCGCAATGGCTTGCGGCGTCTGGTTGACGATATCGGTTTGCGGAGCCGCCACCGCTTCACCTGGAGCAACGCACACGTTTGCAGACGTGTTCCACGTCTGCCCAGTGGGACACGTGCCCACATAGCCCAGCCCGCGCCGCCCCGGCCTCACACGGTACATGCGGCCCCCCTCTTGCAGCGCGCGCGCTTCCCCTTGAGCAGCCCCAAGGAATGCGCCAGTTCCGGAATGGTCTGATCGGTGGACACGCCGCACTCTTGAGCCGCCCGCTCGAGATGCGGACGCAGCGCGCTCCATGCCGACGCCGCGCCCGGCCCGATCCGGCCCGCCAGCATTTCACCGGCCTCGAGGAGATCGACCGATAGCGCCGCATCGGAGGGAACGCCATTGCGCGCCTTGATCCACCATTCGACCAGACGCACCGCGAGCACATCCACACGCCCCTTCGGGTTCCCGAGTTGGAGAGATTGGCTCAACGCCGCCCCTTCATTGCCATCAGCGCCGCGAGCGCCGCCACAGCCAGACCCGCATAGATCGCGTTGTTCCCCGTTAGAAACCAATCCTCAATGACTCCCCATGAAAACGGTACCGATGCGTCATTTCCTGAAGGGTCATACGTCATGACCTGAGACTGATCCCCCGTACAGTTGAAGGGGCCATATGTCCCCGTGGGGACCATGAGCGTATTGCACGCCGGAACGGCAGCAGCATCAGCAGCAACGCCGCTCGCGTCGTAGTACAAGGAGCCGCTTGCGGGCGTAGTCGGAAGGGATGCTGTGGGAAGGGCCGAAGCCGCAACCGCGTTAGACGCCTGAAGCTGAGCCGTGGTGGGATACCCCGAAACCGTCAGCGTCGGCCAAGTTTGCGTGATGTCAGCACCCAATCCCACGTACATTACCGCCTCCGATTCCTGCGCACGATGGCCCCGAGACCGCCGTAGATTCCCAAACCGCTCAGGCCCGCCGTGGAGGACAGCCAGGGCGCCATCACGGCCCAGTATTGCGCCGCCGTCAGATTGTTCTGGTCATCTCCCGAGACGTTGTTAAACATGCCGCCAGGGATCGTCGGCCCAGCGGTCCCGAGGAGTTGCGCAAGATAGTAGTTCCAGTGGTTCACGTCGGACGTGAGAGCGTCCCCAGAGCCCGTGAAATACGTATCCGTCGCCGCCAACGACTTCAGGCTCGCGTACGTCGCGTCAAGAGAACTCGGAGCCGCCGGAGTCACCGGCGCGGGCGTTACGGGCGCCGCCGGAGTCCCCACCGACGCCGCCACCGTCGAAGTGGTAGCAGCCGCCGTTGTGGAGCTGGCCGCCGCCGTGGGATACTGCGCGATCGCCACCCGCGCGCAAGCGAGGGTTTGAGCGTTCGTCGAAGCGGCAATCGAGGTAAGGTATGCCGCCGGAGTGACGCCCGAAGCCGCCGCGGCCGCAATTACCTGAGAGGCGAGCGCCTGGAGTTGCGCCGCCGTTGTGTTCGCCGCGCCGCACGCCTGCTGATCCGCATACCCGCCCGAGCCGTAATACCACTGGTAGGCCAGGTATCCGCCCACGCCCACGGCGCCCACAATCAAGAGGTTCTTGCTATCCATTACTGTTTCTCCATGACGTACCACAGCAGCGCAGCGCCGCCGATGGCCCACACCCACCAGGGAATTGAACCGAGACCCGTTGTAGCGGCCGCCGTCGTCTGATTCGACGATGCGCCGGCAGACCCCGCCGGAGATGACGAGGCCGCCGGCGAACCCGCCGAAATCGACGATGCCGAGGAGCCGCCCGTCAACGCCGCCGCGGGTTGCGCAATCGACTGGCCCGCCACCGCTGCCGCGTTGATGGCCGCAATCTGAGCAGCTTGCGCCGCCGTCTGACCGCCCATCACCGGCACAGCCTGAGAGAAAGCCGGTTGCGCCCCCGCATCGGTATTGTTCGCGCCCACCCACCGTTGGATGGCCAGCGCCATCACATCATCCCCCGGCGAGATAAACCCGGCAGGCACAGGGTCCGTGAGGTAGACCATGCCCGTGGGGTTCCCCGGCTGATCTGTAGGGAGGCCGAAGTGCAGCCACAGGCGAGTGATGCCGCCCGGCATCTGATAGCCGCCATTCCACGGAATCCACTTGCCCGTTGCCCGCGCCACATCTACCGGCCCATTGCCATCCGGCTGGTTTGGCTGGTTCTGAACAAACTGGAGGATACGCCCGCCATCGTTGTAGCCGGCGGAGGTCCATTGCGCAACCCAGGGCGCATCGCCCAGACCACCGATGCCCGATCGCGCGCCGCGCCGCATGAGAGGCCGCCTTACCATCATGATTGCGTCATCCCCCAACCCACCAACACCGCCGCTGCCAGCGCAGCCAGAACGCCCGCGCTGAGGCCCGATCCCGACGCGCTGCTCGATAGCGTAGAGGATGCCGCGGCCGCCGCGTTCGATACCGCCGCTCCCACTGAGTCGTCATAAACGTCTGAATCGCTCGAAATGGGGTCATGATACCCAGCCCACCAGTTCCAGCAGGCGCCCGCCGGAGGAACACCCCACGGTGGAACGCTCGCCGCCGGTTGCTTCCACGCACAAGAGCCCGCTTGTCTCTCCGATATCGCCGTCTGGCCTTGAGACCCCAGAGCGGGGTTGTGGCACTGCTGAACGAAATCGTTCCACACCGTGCTGAAGTTCGCCAGCGCCGCCGTTTGCGCCGATAGCGGCCGGGGTGACGCAATGGCGAAATACGCCGCGATGTTTTGCTGTAGCAGCGCCTCGGCCTGATTCGCGTATTGCGTCGATAGGACGCACGTCGAGCCGCAGCCCGAGCCCACGCCCATGGCCCCCAGGAATTCCGCGATGCCCCCAGCAATCGCAAGGAAGGGAGCCGCCGGCCCGGCGAATGGCGCCGCCGAAAGCAGCACGCCCCCGGAAGCTGCGATCTCTTGCCCTCCCGTGGCCCCCAGCCCGCGCGCTCTGGATGCGAGGTACATCACCGTTTGTTGCCCATCAGCAGGAATGCCCCACCGACTACAGCCGCGAGCACTAGCCACATGGTGGTACTCGTTGAGCCGAGCGCCGCCGTTATGCCCGTGCCGACCGGAACCGGGAGCCCGGTAGCCTGGCGCAATATGGCCCCGTTCGCCGAGACCACCGTGCCCGGTTGGATGGCGTTGATCTCCGCCAGCGTCATGCCGGATTTTGCAAGCGCCGTGGCGAACGCCGCCCAGTTCGTGGAACTCTGCGACGGCGCCACGTAGCCGGTTTGCGACGCGCCGAGCGTCGTCAGACTGGGAACGCTCGCGGTATACAGGCCCTCGGAGGCAAACAGCGAGGAGAGGTCCGTAGTGCCCGTGGCGTCCTGAGCAGCAACGCCGCTCGCATCGTAATACAAGGAGCCGCTTGCGGGCGTAGTCGGAAGGGATGCCGTGGGAAGGGCCGAAGCGCTCTCGTCCCCGACATCGACGCTATCGTCGCCCAGCCCCCACCGTGGGCGCGGCATATACGCCCCCAGCGTGGATATCGGCGGCGCCTGATCGGTGATCGGCTCACCATCCGAGTCCCACACCTGCCTTCTGAACTGGTGCGCCCTCGGTACTTCCCAGCCGGGGTGCTTCCCATGCGAGCCGTCGAGCGTTAGCCTGGCCCCATCGTCGAGCACGGCGCGGACGAATACATGCGAGTAGTTCGTTGGGTCTTCCGGATCGACCGCCACCGTTACTAGCTCCCAGCGCATCCCCAGCGCCTCAAGCATCGCTGCAATCAGCATTGAGAACGTAGTGCAGTCACCAGCCGGCCGTTGCGCGCGCACTACCACCTCGGGAGAAATCAGCAGCTGGCGTTTCTGAGGGAAGGCCGCGACCCGCCGCTTGAATTGGTCATGCGGAACCTGTTTCACCAGATGCTTGACCCACCAGAACGCGGACGCCCCCGGAACTACGGTAACCAGCCCAAGCCCCGCCGCAACGAGCGATGACGGACGCTCCACACCCCAGGACTGTTCCGCCTGATGCGCCGCACGCTGAACCAGCGGATCGCCCGCGGCGCGGTGGACATGCCCGCACATCGTTTTGATGGTTTCCGCCGTCGCCAGGTCCGAATCCTGTAGCGAGGCTTGGAACACGTCCATGACGGGAAGCCGGGGAGAGGGTGACATTTCGCACTCAGGGTATCACTATGGCCAGGGGAGGCGTAAACTCAGGGTGGTAGTGTAGTCTTTCTTAGGACGCCCACTTATTTGCACCCGTTTGGGCCTCTATGAGCAAGAAAAATATGGAGAAAACCGCATGGCACAGGTAGAAACAGCCGCCGAAACCGCCCCAGCGCCGCCGAAACCGCCGGCCCCCAACAAGCACAGAGGCAGACCTCCAGCCTCTCACGACCCGATTCCCCGCGCTTTGAGTTTTTTTGACAGGATGGCCGGAATCCCGACCGCAGACTGGGGAACCCGAGCCCGCGTCAAGATTTATCGAGTCGAACCCCACATTGACCGCGTGAGCCTCGGGAAAAAGCGGTACATCAAAGACTGCTTGGAGCCCATCGACGAGGACACCATCAAACGCGCCGCGTGGGGAGGCAGTGGAACGTATCGGCTATACCTCACGTTCAAACAGCCGACGGAGCGAGAAGGCAAGGAAATCGACTCCATCGAACTCGATATCCTCGATACGCAGTACCCGCCGCGGCTCGAACCGGGCGAATGGCTGGACATCCCCGAAAATGCAAAGTGGAAATGGGCCAAGTCGCTACTTGAGCCCGCGCCCGTAGCCGCCCCGACGCCAATAAGCAATATCGTGGAACTCCTCAACGCCAGCAACGAAATTCGCCGCACGGCAATTGAAGAGATGCGCCAGACAGCACCCCCGACAGTCGCCGCCCCAACCGAAAACCCCATGGTGACCGCCATGGCTCTCGCAAAAGAACTCCTCACTATCCGAGCGGACAACCCCATGGTCACCCTGATGTCCGAGCAACTGACCGCCATGCGTGCCGAACTGGCAGCGCAGCGCGTCCGCTCCGATTCGTTGACCGATAAACTGAGCGAGCGCGCCAAGGAGACCGACAAGCCGGCCGACCCGCTGGCCATGGTGAAAACCATCTTCGAGACTTTCAAATCCGTGCGCAATGAGGCCGCAGATATTATGCCCGGCAGCTCAGGACGCAGCCGTTTGGGTCCGTGGATGGAATTCTTCCAGCCCGTCTTGCCGAGCCTGGTAGAGACCCTACGGCCCGTCGCTATCGCCATCGCTCAACAGGCCATGCAGCCCAACCCAGCCCAGCAACATGCCGCCGGCCCGGCGCCACAGATCCCGGCCAGCGCCTACAAGCCGGCAGCCCCACCGCCGCCACAGCAGGACTTCGGCGCCTTCCTCGATCTCATCACGCCGCGAATGCTCCATTTCCTCCGCGATTACGACGACCCGGCCCCGTCGTTTGCTTCATGGCTCCATGACGGATGGGGAGACGTGGCGCAGCGCGCCGTTGACAACATCGTTGCCCTCGGAGGCCCACCGGCCTTGATTGCCTGGTATCAGACCTCGAAATACTGGCCAGCCATCGCGCCCGTTGAACAGGAGTTCTCCAAATTCCTGTCCGATGTAATCGCATGGAAGCCAGAGCCCGACGAATCCGACGCAGAGGAGCCCACGCCGCCCGTGGACGCTACCGCCGCGCCAGTCATAGACCTCGAAACCGACTCAGAGGAGGCTAACTAAAATGGGGTGGCGATACGAAGACCGTTCCCGGCCTGATTTCAGCCTTGATCCAAAGGAACGCCGGACTGCTTATCAAGCGTGCCGCCAGGCCCATCGTGATGTTACGGCACGGCTTCAGGAGACAATAGACCCGAATCGAGTTTACAACCTCACGCTAGAGCGTAAACGACTCGCAGGCATAGCTGAGGGATTGAAAGTTTGAGCAGGGGAACTAGGAGGCCCCGACTCATGATCGAAACGCCCCTAAGCACCACGTTGCACCACATCACCACCTGCACTATTTGCGGACAGCGATTCACCCACAGCGAGTTGCCGACCATCGGCGATACGCCCAACGCGAGCGCCGCAAAATTCGTGAAGAGCCTTTTTCAGCACATCCAAAAGGCGCACCCCGAGGCAATCCGGGAAATCGGCAAGCGCGCCCTGATATTGCAGCAACAGTTCCTCGGATGGCTGACCCTTCAAGGGTTTCAGACCACCGATCCGGAGCTGCTACGGAGCCAGGAACGCTTACGCCAGTGGCTCCATGAAGTGAGCATGAAGAACCGGCTCAACGATAACGACCTTACCGATATCATCGTGAAGGCCGAACCGTTAACGCAGGAATCCGCAATGGCAGCCTGCAAGGAAATTCGCGACTACCTCAGCGAGAGAGGGAAGTACGCGAGCGAACAAGAGGCCAGCAATTGAACCACCCCGACGTACAAACCCCATGGCAGCCCTGGAGCGAAGCCCAAACGCTCCACGTCGCCGCGGCTTACTCCAACCCGTTTCGCTGGAGAACGCGCCGCGAGCTGGCCAACGACTTCAAGAGGCACATGCAGGGGAGTCCTAACGTCGCCCTGCATTTCGGAGAGCTGGCCTACGGAGACCGGCCGTATGAAGTGACCGGAGATATTGAAGAAGATGCAGTCTGGCGCGCTTCCGAACGCGACAAAGACGACCGCCCCAGACACCATCGAGTCAATGCCCGCCGCGCTCGCGCTGAACTCCAACTTCGCACCGGCTGCGAGCTGTTCCACAAAGAGAACATCCTGAACCGCGTGATTCAGACCTTCCCTCCAGACTGGCAATACGGGATGATCTGCGATGCAGACTTCCATTTCACCCGCCACGACTGGGCGCTTGAGACCATCCACCAGCTACAACACTACGCCTTCGTGCAACCGTTCAGCAGCTATGTGGACGTGACCGGCGAGACCTACGGACTGGCCCAGATGCCCACCAGGGCGAACACGGGCTTTTTCTTCAACTACGTGAACAACGGCTTCCAGGTGTCGCCGCAGTACCACAACGGCACTCTGCCAGGCCAACCCATCGAGCCCGAGACTTATGAAGGCGCGATGATCGAAGGCCGCTTCATGCGGGGAGTTGGGGCCACCGGCGGCGCCCTTGCCTTCACCCGCGCCGCCTTCAACGCCGTGGGGCGCCTGTTGGACCGCTGTATCCTCGGTCATGCCGATTGGTACATGGCTTTCGGCCTCGTCGGTTTGGACGCGCCCGACATCCACACCCAACGGTATTCGCCCGATTACGTCGCTTATGTCAACACATGGAAAGAGCGCGCCCAGGCCGTCAAGCGCAACGTAGGTTACACCGATGGCATGGCCCTCCATTTCTTTCACGGATCGAAGACCCGCCGCGCCTACAGCAGCCGCGACAAGATCCTCGCTACACACCAGTTTTCTCCCTACCGCGACATCTGGGAAGATAACCAAGGCATCTACCAGTTGACGCCCGACAAACCGGCCCTCCGAGACGACATCCGGCGCTATTTCATCAGCCGTTCGGAGGATGACCCCAACATCTACGCCCCGGAAAAGCTGATGGTCTAAGGAAACCAAAATGAAAAGAAAACGAATACTTGGAAAGCTACCGCCGCGGATCGACCCGCGAACCCTCCAACTCCACAACTACCTTCGAAAACCGAAGGGAGCCAAGAACCCCCATCAACTCCCCACGCCACCGCCCGAAATCAGCTACGTGGTGAAAGTCCCGAACTGGCCCGTGCTGCTCAACGACCAGCTAGGAGACTGCGTTATAGCCGCCATGGGGCATATGATCCAGCAGTGGACCTACTTTGCAACCGGCGGCACTGGGATGCAGACCATGACAGACGACGAAGCCTTAGCCGCCTACGAGGCCATCGGAGGATATGACCCCGCCGACCCGAACAGTGACAATGGCGTCTGTATGTTGGCCGCCTTGAATTACTGGCGCAACACCGGGATCATGGCCGGCGGCAAGTTGCACAAAATCGGTGGATACGTGGCCACCGACCCGCAGAACCTGTTACAGGCCCGCCAGGCGATCTGGATGTTTGGGAACCAGTTCACCGGCGTGCAGTTGCCCACGTCCGTGGAGGACGCCAACGATTGGACCGTACCGGACGGAGGAATCTACAGCCCCGCCGGCCAGCCCGGAGGATGGGGAGGCCACTGCGTCCCCACCATGGCCGAGAGCCCGGAAACGCTGACATGCGTTACGTGGGGCGAACGCCTGAAAATGTCGCACAATTTCTTCGGGGATTACTGCGATGAGGCGTACGCCGTGCTGAGCCCCGATTGGCTGACCGCCAAGGGCAATTCCATCAACGGCCTCAACCTCGCGGCCCTCCAGCGCGACATTGCCGCCCTGTAGGCCACCAGCAGCTTTGCAGTACCCCGCCCCGGAGAGCAGCCGCTTTCCGGGGCTTTTTACGTGCTACAAACCCAGCACTAAGAAAAACACAGCGAAACCAGATTTATCCTATGGCTTCGGAAAATGCTATTGATTCTAAAGGAGTTGGTGGAATTTTTATAACTTATCTGGAATCAGTAAGTTACAGACCGAAGTGAGCGCCTGTCGATAGATTGTTATCTCGCGCGCTGAGAGGCATGTCTCGCGCGCCGAGATAAGGTTTCTCTTTTTGTTCGCTTTTCGTTCGCCCCTCAGCAAGCGTCAGCCGAGGAGTTCCGCCCACCCCTGGAAAGCAGGCGGAACCCCTGGAGGCTACCGAAGTCACGCTGAGGAAGATAGACAACATTTACAAATTCACACTACCACCGATACAGCGGCATTGCAAGGAAGAAAACTCACGGCTTCATTCCGCCGTATCCGGCCGCCGTTCGGCTTCGTCGCGGTACTCTTGCGCCAGCGCTGTGAATTTGCGCGCCATCTCGGGCATGTCGTGGCGCCGGTATATCTCCGCCAGGTCATCAAACCATTTCATACGCCCGAGCAGTTCCGAGAGCCTCATGTCTTCACGGGCCTTTAACGCCGGCATCAATGGCTCCGTTTCGCCCGTTCTTCCTCGAAATGGTGTTTATGCGCATCCGCGAGCCAGCGGCCGCGCGGACAATCGCAGTACTCTGCAACGTCTGAGGTATAGGGCAAGACTCCCGGCGGCGCCGCCGGCCGTTGGGTCTGAACAAAACCAGTTCCCATGCAGAGATCGCAACCAAACGGAGATTTTGTAGTCTCCGGTGAGTTGATCGAATTGATTGCTTCCAGCACATCAGCCGGCGAAGGAACGCGGGGCGAGTGGTCTACCAGATGCGTAACCACGAGGTCTACATGCGCATCCGTGCGGCAGTTGCGCAGCAAGCGCCGATACTCGGTTTTCAGGGCCTTCAGTTCCTCATCCTCTTTCGGCATGAACGGCAGCCGCACGAGGCGATTTATTTGGGCCTCGAATTTCTTCTCATTCAGCATTCTGTTTTTCCTCCTCAGCGAGTTCCCGATCTATTCGAGCGTTCTTCTCTGCCCACGTCTCTTTTCGTGGGGCTTCCGGAGATCCACTTGCTGCCGCCACATCCGCCGCGAGTCCCACCAGCATTCCCAGGCTGGTTATTCGGTCGAACCGTAGATGAATGCGCACGCCCAACGAATCGGCGGGATTCCCTTTGAGGCTTTCACTGATTCGCGCCAGCAGTCCAGGGCCAGGCGTGTCTTTGAGTTTTTCGCAAATTCCTGTTTTCAGGATAGTTTTTTGGATTTCCTGCAGATAGGGGGAGTCGGTAGGTAGGTTTCGCTTTTTGTTCGTGTCCACTGTGGACCTACCTACCGACTCCCTCTCATTCTTCATAGCTGAAGGTAAGACAGAACCATGAGGCGGCACGGCTACTTCGTTCATGTCAGTTCTTATCTTCCTATTAGACGACCTTCGCGCGCCGAGACAAATTGGCTCAGCGCGCGAGCCCGGCTCCGGTTCTGGCCGCCCGCGCGCTGGGAGCGATTCCACCGCGCGCGGACCCGGCTTTTTCGATTCCGCCACCGTGGCGCGATTGGCGGAAACGCCCGGCAGTTCCATCTGTTTCGGCTCCGGTTTGCAGCACGCGCGGAACCGCGCCGCCCGATCCGAGAGTTCCTCCGCCAACGCCCGCGCTTCCTCCAGTTTTTCGCCGGTAGGAATCCCGAGTTTCAAATGACGGAGCCAGTACGCCAATTCCTCCGGTAGCCCGTCATAAACTGGCCGCGCTGGCGCCGTCGATGGGTTCGCTTCGCCGGCCTTCGGTTTCCGCGGCAAGGCGTAACAGTGGATCTGGAGTTCCGTTCCGCCGGCGCCAGCCGCCGCGGTTTCGCGCAGCAGCCACCCTTCGCGCTCCAATTCCACCACGCACCGATGCACGCTCTTAAGCGCAATCCCGGTTTCGCGCGCTATGTCCGCTTGGCGCAGAGGGACCGTCTGGCCCTTCTCCATTCTGACCGCCAACTCCCGGCCAAAGCCCATCGTGTGCAAGCTAAGACAGGCCCAGACGCGCTGCTTCTCCGGCCAGTCTGTATTCAGCATGGCCGCGCGCGTTCGCGCTTTCGTCTCGGTGTACCACTCGCCCGGCTTGACGCCTTGAGCGTAGAACCACGGCCCCGACGTGCCCTCGGATTGGGCTTGCTTCCTCGATGGCGTCATAGCGCCACCGCCAGGGCCAGGATGGCGCGATGATCTGAAAATGGTTGAAAATACTGGAAAAACAGATGGTTATCTGATAGGATCGTAAGCATAGTGAGTCCGTCCGAAGGCGAGGCGCGCACCGTAGGGAACCGGCACAGCGCGCCTTTCCAAACCCGATTCTAAACCCCTTCACCGCACCGCGATAGAGAATAGCAGGCGAAACCGCGCGCCGTCACCGGCCGCTATCGCCGTATTCGGACCTGATCCAACCCTGCAACTCCCGGCGCCGCCGCGCCGCCTTTCGGTTGCGCCGGATGGCCCAGGATGCGACCAGCGAGCCCAGCACAAGCACCGCGAGCCACGCCAAGCCAAAGACCTCCAGAGAGTCCATATCACGCCGCCTTTCTGTTCTTGCGCGCCGCCGCTCGTTTCGCGCGCTTCTCCTCTACCGCCGCCAACGCGGCCCGCCGTTTCGCCCAACGCGCCTCTACCGCGCGCCGCGCCTGATCCGAGCGCTGCGCCGCCGTAAGGCTGTCAGCCCGCGCCCTGCCACCGAGGGATGCAAATTCTGTAACGTCCATGTTCGGATAGTACCCGTTTCCGTTCCAACTAGCAAGTATTTTTTCGAAAGCGCTTGAAAGCTCTTGACAACACTGGCAAGCAAGTATAGAATCCAAAATATGGAAGCACTTCAAACGGACTCACGGACGGACGAAAGCCTGGAAACGGCGCTATCCGATCCCCTCACACAACAGATTGTAGGCATCATGCTGGAAGCCGCCTGCACGCCGCTCGAAATCCGGGCATGGATGAATTCCCAGCGCCGCGCAAGGGTGAACTGATGCGCAAGCCAATGCAGATAGCTCAGCGCCCGCTGTACATCAGCGCGCCGCCCGTGCGGAGCGAGGATTACAAGCGATGGATACGGTCTTGGCCTTGCCTGGTATGCGCCACCCGGCGCCAGGTCGAGGCCAGCCATACCGGCTCCCACGGAATCGGCCAGAAGTCCTCCGACTTTAACGCCGTGCCGTTGTGCAAGGAACATCACGCCGAGCTACACCAAGGCG
>Ga0302320_10020459_pt1 | contig 13204 bp, 14 predicted proteins | sample Bog_T0_3_FD_202130 | JGI IMG/M metagenome (GOLD analysis project Ga0302320, IMG submission 202130) | Peat permafrost microbial communities from Stordalen Mire near Abisko, Sweden - Bog_T0_3 | ecosystem: Environmental > Terrestrial > Soil > Wetlands > Peat | place: Sweden: Abisko, Stordalen Mire...
TCCCTCGAAACGGATGCCGAAAAGGTCAAACACTTCGCGCTCGTAGTAATTCGCTGAGGGCCAGATGGTCGTGATTGACTCGACCGTCGGGCTGGCATCCTCCAAGAGGACGCGAAGCCGAATCATCTCCCTATATTTGTGGGAGAGGATGTGATAGCTCAATTGGAACCGCGGCGAAGCGGGATACCAGTCCACGGCTGTCATGTCTTCAAAGAAGTTGTACCCGGCTGCCTGGATTGTTGCTGCCGCGGCACGAATCTGCTCCGGGGCGATGGTGAGGGTCAACTCATCGCGGTCAAACTGCGCATCCAGTAAGGCTTCGGGGTTCCATTCAGAAACTGCCATGATTGCTGGATGTTCCGGCAGGCCCTCAAGCACTGCGGTCTTGCCAATCAATGTGCTCGCCTGGGTCATTTTAGAGGTCCGCCCTGTCCTTGCTCCAGTTAAGGATGCCTTTGCGGACGATGTAGTACAGTCCGACAGCCACAAAGCCGAGGTAGACCAGCATCTCCCAGAATCCGAAGAATTGGGAGCCGGTGATTTGCGGCAGTTTGCGATAGATCACGGCCCAGGGCATCATGAAGACCGCTTCCACGTCGAACAGGATGAAGAGGACTGCCACCATGTAGAAACGGACACTGAATCGGCCCCGCGCGTCGCCCACAGCTTCAATGCCGCACTCGTAGGCGGCCAGCTTGGTTTTGGAATTACGATGGCGACCGACAAACCAGGAAGCCGTTACCATCCCCACCCCGAGCAGAAACACAGCAAGAATCTGCATCAACAGCGGGAGATATTGCCAGTAATAAGGAACCATCGCCGCCCAATCTGAATGATCAGTGAATCGCATCCGAAATTGGGGTCAAACCTGTCCCCGAACAAAGCAGATGCTGGTTTGAGATTAGGTTTTAAGCCTCCTCCCGTCAAGGCAGGCACGGGTGGGCGGTGCTTCCTGGACTTGCGAGACGTAAACGGCACGGCAAATCGACCTTCGGCGGAAAGCGCCGTCGCAGACTCAGATGCGCAACCTGATAGGAGCCACTCATTAGGGGTGAGCGCTATCACTTCAATTCCGAGACAGGTTCCTCATACTTGGCTGTAATCTCCCTTTGAAGAACGGTACATTCGTCATCTGAACCTATGGGCGAATTAGCCGAAGAATGAGAGGATGTCCAGGCGCATGGTAACGTCAACCGCATCCGCATATCCGATTTCCGCTTCTCGACCTGAGCTTGTAGCTACTACAACTAAGGGACGGAGGCGGCAGATCGATGTCCAATCAGGACATGCGCTCGAGATTCTTGGCCACTCCATCGAGTATCTTGCGGACGAGTACGTGCACGATGGCGGATCCTTTTCAGCCCATGACGCGAGCGTGGAGGCGATGCAACAGCTGATGGCAATAAACCGGCAAATCTATTACGCCTGTCCTTTTGTGCCGACCTTCCGCGAACGCTGCCGCGCCTTCTTTCATCTGTAGCCAAGGCTTCAATTCAAATGAGATTCCGCTTGGCTCGGTTTGGTAGCCAGGGCAGAGAGCATTCCGATCAAGTGGTAGTCTGGGGCGGTGAATGCTTTCGTCATGCGTAGATTCTTTCGATCCTGGCCCTGTTTTCTTCTAATAGCAGCCTTCCATCTCTTCTTGATTTCCTGTATTGCCCAGGAGGCTCAACCTGGTCATCCGCCGGATTCGAACCCGACACTAACGTTTCCGCAATTTGCCAACACAAAATCGATACATATGGTGGCTTACGGTGACAGCCGCTTCACCGATCCTTCTGTTACATCCGGAACCAATCCGCGCATCCGGAAATGGCTGGCGCAACGAGTGGCCGAGGAAGATCCACAAGTAGTGTTGCTAACGGGGGACACGCCCTATACCGGCGCCAAGGCGTCTGACTGGCAGGATTTTCAGGACGAGACCGCGGGATGGAGAACTGCACATATTCTTCAATTACCAACCACTGGGAATCATGAGGTGTATGGCGGAAGGGAAGAGGGAATCGCGAATTATCTCAAGAACTTTCCCGATATTGCAGGCCACCGCTACTATTCGGCCGTGCTGGGAAATGTTGAAGTGATTTCCTTAGACTGCACCTTGCCTAGTGACACGGCAGGCGATCAGGCTCGATGGTTTGCGGCGCAATTGGATCATTTGCCGCGGGAGACAGAGTTCCTGCTCATTCTTTATCACATACCCTGGATGGCGGACGAGCAGTCCCAGATCTTTGTCAATCTTCCGTCGAAGGATTCGCTGGTTTACCGCGACATTCTTGATTCGCGCCTCGGACATTTGCATGCCAAGGTCATCGTATTCAACGGCCATATCCACAACTATGAGCGCTTCGAAAGGCGCGGTGTGGAATACGTGGTCACGGGTGGCGGCGGCGCCGAGCCCTACCCAATTCTATTGCGTGGTCGTGCAGATCTTTATCGCGATACGTCCTTTCCCGTTTATAACTATCTGACCCTGGATGTCTCGGCTCACCAACTGCATGCCGTGATGTGGAAGGTGAAAGATCCCCAGGCAGGCCAGTTGAATGTTGCGGCCATGGACCAATTCACGGTCAGCGCAATTCCTCAGAAACCGGCGACCAGAAAACGAACAAAGCCTCTTCCTCCAAAAAGCATTTCGCCGTAGAACATTTCTCGAAACTCGCGTTTGATAAAGAAGCATTGTCGATAGCGATGCCTACCTCGTATCGGAAGCGCGCATCTTCGACGGCGGGAGGGAATCCCTCTATTGTCCGAGAACCAGAACTCCAAGCAGAAGAACCCAGGCTAATCCCATCGTGTGCCAGAACCAGGCGGTTGCATCGACCGCTACCTGCCGGAATTCGACTCGTTTGAGCAAGCCTATCGCACTTAGGCAGAGGATAAGCGCAACCACTCCGAACACCAGGTGAGCCGCATGCAGGCCGGTGATTACATAGAAGAAGTAGCTCGCGGGGGTGGACCATCGATCGAAGGCAAACCCCTGAGCGGTGAGCTGTTTCCAGGCTAAGACCTGTCCGGCAAGGAAGAGGCTGCCAAACAAAAGGGTGGCGGCGACCCAAGGTTGAGTGTTGCGCAAGGCGGGTCGTCCCAGACCCAGCCATTCCTCCAGAACGTCGATTTCGCGGAAGATGTTCTGGCGAGCCTTCTCCATTGTCAAACTGCTCAGCAAAAGCGCGGCAGTGTTCAGGAAAAGGATGGGTGGCAGTAGCACTGGATGCCAGTCTCGAAATAATTCATGGGATCGGGGGTCCATGCGCAAACCTGCCTGGCGCGCGAAAAAGAAGAGCACCAGTACGGCAAAGAACAACATGTCGGCAGCCAATGCAGAGAATTCAAAGAGACGAACGCGATGAAGAAGTTCGCGCGGTCCGCGTCGGTCGTTCTTTGAATCGTCGTCGCCGCCATTGCCGCCGCCGCCGGTTGGTCGCCGGTCAACAGGCGGCTTTCCGCCAATGCCCGGATCTTTGCGTTCCGTTTCCGCTGGGGTGGGCGTAAAGGTGGACAGCATTCGGACCTCTGCGATGATCAGATTATTCCCGCATTAGCTTGGACGCAATTAGATTCGCATGGGTGGTTTTCATTTAGACGAATCAGGCCCAGCCGTCCCATCAGGCGATTCACCGTTGCAAGAACTCGGACACGATCTGAACAAAGAGTTTGTGCACACGTCGGTCGGTTGAGAGTTCCGGGTGGAACGTCGCTGCCATTACGCTACCTTCGCGGACCAGGACCGGAGACCCTTCCCGCACCGCGAGGATTTGGACGCCGGGTCCGGTTTCGACTATGCGTGGGGCCCGGATAAAAACCATTTCAAGGGGACCGCCGGGAAGCGCCGTATCCGCTGTCAAAATGGTCGAGTCGATTTGACGCCCATACGCGTTGCGCTCAACAACAGCGTCGAGCGCACCCATGCTCCGCTGGGTTGGATTGCGGACTTCGCGGGCCAGGAGAATTGCTCCGGCACAGGTGCCAAAAACCGGCCGCGAAGCACAGAAATCTCTCAAAGAATTAAAGAAGTCTAATTTATCTAGAAACCGAAGGATGGTCGTCGATTCGCCGCCCGGGAGGATCAGGCCGTCAAGGCCGACCAATTGCTCCGGCTTGCGCACCTCACTGGGTTCGGCGCCAGACTCAAACAACGCATCAGCGTGGGCAGCATAATCGCCTTGAATCGCAAGCACTCCGATGCGCGGGGGCGATGGACGCTGAGGGCGAGCCGTCGCGGCCTGACTCTGAAACTCCTCTCCGCCTGGCGTCTCGTCAACGAGGCGACTCCGTTCCCTTGATAAAGCTGGAAAAACGTCGCCGAGCATCGGACGGTCCGAATCAAGCACTGGATGGTCAGGAGGGAGCGGGTTTTCCTCTGCTTTCGTCAACCAGGTATTCCCCCGATGGCCCAAAAGCTCGATCGGGCTTTCATCGACAAACAATCCCTTGAAGTCAATTTTATCCGGACGGCAACGAGGTCGCTCGGACAAGCCTTGGAGTTCCATACTTGGATAAGGACGCGAGTTTTGGAGTCTCGCCCGTTAGGCTGCTTCGAGGCCGAGGCAAGCGACTTTCGTGGCGCGAGCATTCCGGTTCGCCGATTGCTCGCAGTCAGCTCCGCACCTTGTTCAACCGCTGGCCTAAACTCTGGGAGTGAAACGCGAGAGTCCTGCTGAAGGCCCCGGCTTCACCAGCCACGCGTTTGCAGAAGTTGAGACTCTTCAAGGCCGGCTGCCGCGAGGCCCTTCATCGTCCCGGTGACCTGCTCTGATACTTCGGCCAGGATCTTGGGGTCGTTGAAGTGGGTGGTTGCGGAAACAATAGCTTTGGCACGGGAGACGGCCTCTTCCCGTTCAGTCGGATTGTTTTCGACATCCAGCGGAGTGGCGCGTTCTTTCATGAAGATGCCGGAGCCGACGAAGATGGCTTCGGCGCCGAGTTGCATCATCAGCGCTGCATCCGCCGGTGTGGCGATACCGCCTGCGGAGAAGTTGGGTACGGGCAATCTACCGGTTTGGGCGACCATGCGGATCAGCTCGTAAGGTGCCTGGTGATCCTTGGCCGCGGCGTAAAGTTCCTGTTCACTGAGAACCGTAAGGGCGCGCATCTCGCGCGTAATTTGGCGCATATGTCGCACGGCGTGCACGACATCACCGGTTCCAGCCTCGCCCTTGGTCCGGATCATGGCTGCGCCTTCGGCAATGCGCCGGAGAGCCTCGCCCAGGTTGCGCGCACCACAGACAAAGGGCGTAGTGAAAGCGTGTTTATCGATGTGATGGGCTTCGTCCGCAGGAGTCAGGACTTCGCTCTCGTCAATGAAGTCTACGCCCAATTCCTGCAAAATCTGGGCCTCGGCGAAATGACCGATGCGCGCTTTGGCCATAACCGGAATCGATACAGCCTGAATGATCTGCTTGATCAGGCTCGGCTTGGCCATGCGGGCAACGCCGCCCTCAGCCCTGATCATCGCGGGAACGCGCTCCAGCGCCATCACAGAGGTGGCCCCAGCCTCCTCAGCAATACGGGCCTGTTCCACGTTCATCACGTCCATGATGACGCCGCCCTTGAGCATTTCGGCGAGCCCTATTTTCAGCCGCAGCGTGGTACCGGTCAGGCTTTTGTTTCCATTCAGATCCGCCATAGCAATCAACCTCGAATAAATGCGATATTCCTACCCGTCCAGGACGGAAGGAGCATTTGGTTTTCACAATCCAGTGTAGCAGCGATGCGGAAGGAAAGCGGCAATGCTGGTTCTTGCGCGCCATCGAGTCTTAAGTTTTTCAAATGCTGTTGTCGCGTTTCTGGCCATGCCACTGCAAGGTTCATAAGCATATGTCAACGGGACAAACACCGTCGCCGGCCATACAGGCGGGAAGCGAGCCTCAGGACGGAAATGCGGACAAGACCATACACGAGACAGCCCTGACGTCCTTGAGCCCGGAGCCCGGATTGAGTGAGCTGGGCGTTCTCAAAGGTCCGATAGCGAGACTACCGGTTGAACTGGACGTCGCTGTCCCAGTCAGAGAGTTTCGCGTCCGCAACCTGCTCGCACTTGAACCGGGTCGGATTATCGAATCGAAATGGGCGAACGGAGAGGATGTTCCGCTTGCTGCCGGGAATGTGCAATTGGCGTGGAGCGAATTTGAAGTCATCGAGTCGCAGCTTGCAGTCAGGATCACGCGCTTGGTTTGAGGTATGAAACAGCCAAAGCGGGTGCGAGATGCCGGGACGGAAAAGAGGGGACTGAATGAAACAGCGCAGAGGTACAGGAAATGCAGGCGGTGGGCTGGCCGGGTGGGTGCTCCAGCGTCTTCACGCTTCGGCGTCCAGTGAAAAACGGCTTGTCGTTCTGGAACGCGTTACGCTCGCACCGAAACACGCCCTTGTATTGGTTCAAGCCGAGGGGCGCAAGTTCCTGGTGGCGACATCACCCGAAGGTACTCCGGCGTTTCTGGAATTGGGTGCCCTCGACGAAGCCGCGGAGTCGGAAGCGGTTGCGGAACGACCCTTCTCGAACGAGATGGCGACAACGGGCGTGTTTTCGTCGGCGGGAAACCGATGTTAGCCTTTCTGGCGGCTCCTTTGGCAGCGCCCCTATTGCCCGATCTAAACGCGCGGCTTCATCCGTCGGATTCCACACCTTGGACGATACTTTTTGTTCTCACAATCGTTACTCTTTTGCCAACTATATTGATGGCCATGACACCGCTGGTGCGGTTGATGGTGGTGTTCCATTTTCTACGCCAGGCTTTGGGAACACAGACGGCACCCTCAAATCCAACCCTGATGGGACTGGCATTGATGATGACGTGGTTCCTGATGACACCGGTCCTGAACCAGGTAGATCAGCAGGCGGTTGAGCCTTATCGTGCCGGCCAGGTTACGGGATGGGAGGCTATCGACCGCGGCTCCCAGCCGGTGAAGCTCTTCATGTTGCATTACGCACGGGAAAAGGACCTGGCTCTGTTCACCGCTGCCGGACAGGTTCCGCGCCCCAACACGGCGGCCGACTTGCCCATGCGCGTGGTCATTCCGTCCTACATCCTCTCCGAACTGAAAGCCGGCTTTGCTATCGGCGCGGTCTTGTTCCTTCCGTTTCTGTTGATCGACATGGTAACGGCATCGATCACCACGTCGATAGGAATGTTCCAGCTCCCGCCGGTGGTTGTGTCGACGCCGCTCAAGATTCTGTTGTTTGTCATGATTGACGGCTGGAACCTGCTTGCCAGCTCGCTGTTAAAGAGCTTTTAGAAGGGGTATCGATGACACCCGACCTGGTGGCTGAACTGCTGCGCCAACTGATGAAAGAGTCCATGATCCTGGCCGCGCCGGTGTTGGTCGCTACTGTGCTGCTGAGCTTTGTGCTCAGCCTGGTGCAGACCTTGACAAGCCTTCAGGAACAATCTCTGACAAGTGTTCCTCGGCTCGCCGCCGTGGCCATGATTCTGCTCGTGGGAATGCCTTGGTTTCTAGGCCGGATGGCGAGCTACACGATATTGCTGCTTACCGATCTGCATCGGTACATCGGTTGAAGGAGAAAGCAGCATATGCCTGAATGGAGCAGCTTTCTGCATGCGATGACGCTGGTGGTGGTGCGAGTGAGCGGGATGGTAGCCTTCGCCCCGTTCTTCTCCTCGACGGCCCTTCCGGCTCGGACCAAGGCGGCATTTGTGGGCACCGTGGCGTTCCTGCTGGCTCCCCTCGTGGCGACGTTGCCGCATGCCGTTCTCGAGATCAGTTTCTCCTCTTTGGTGGGCGAGCTCGGAGTCGGACTGGTTTATGGCCTGACGCTCACACTGCTGAACGAAATGATGCTGTTCGCCGGGCAGATCGCTGGAGTGCAGTTCAGCTTTTCTATGGTGAACCTGCTGGACCCTACGTCCTCGATTCAAACGCCTTTGTTGGGCGACCTATTTCAGTTGATGGGAACGATGGTGGTGATCGGGGCCGGTCTCGATCGAATCCTTCTGGCTTCTATGGTGCGCAGCTTCAGGGTGGCCCCCCTCGGGAATTATGCGCTGGCACCGCTGACAGCCCTGGGAATCGTGCGCGCAGCGGGAGGGGTCTTTCTAGCAGCTGTAGAGCTTGCGGCTCCGGTCTTGGCGGCCACGATGCTCGTGGAAGTCGCGGTGTCTCTGCTGGGAAAGGTGAGCCCACAGCTCCCGGTTATGAATCTGACCGTTCCGCTGAAGACCCTCACCGGTTTCGCAATCCTGACAGGTGCGCTGGCGCTTTGGCCACGATTCATCGAGGCGCGTTTCGCGGGCCTCCTTGACCTGGCCGAACGCTTAATCGCACTTCCCGTTACTGGACCGGGAGGATAGCCGATGCCCGGAGAGCGCACAGAACAGGCCTCGCAACACCGTCGCGACAAGGCTCGCAAGGAAGGCGATGTGCTTCACAGCCGCGAACTCTCAGCGGCGGCCGGAGCGCTGGCGGGCATTATGGCCCTGGGGGTGGTAGGGGGTCGAATGTTAGAGAGCTGGCGCATGACGTTCACCGGTTTTCTCGCGCTGGGAATGCCGGGTCGCTGGGAGCTTTCCCAGATGCAGCCGACTCTCTATGCGATGCGGCGGCTGGCGCTCGGTCTGCTAGGTCCGCCGGTGCTGGTGATGGCCGCCGTCGCCATGGCGGCGCTGGGCATCGGGATCCTCCAAACCGGGGGTATTAACTTCTACGGCGGTGCGGTGGGGTTCAAGTTTGATCGCGTCAATCCCATCAGCAACGTGAAGAATCTCTTCTCCTTGCGGGCAGCGGCGCGGCTTGCAAAATCTCTGATTCCTGCCAGTTTTTTGGCGGTTTTCGCCGTGCAGCGTATCGCACGGCAGCTGACATTGCCCCCCTTTTCCACGGTTCGACTGGAGCTACTGGCCTCCGATGTCTATGGCTTATTGCTGGCCGCGGGTTGGCTGCTGTTCGGCTGGTCGGCGATCGACTACGTGGTTGAGTGGCAGAGCCGCGAGTCGAGGCTGAAGATGAGCCGCGACGACATGCGCGACGAGATGAAGGAAACCGAGGGAAGCCCACAGATTCGCAGCCGTATTCGCAACCTGCAGCGGCAAATGCGCCGCAAGCGGGTGAAGGCCGACGTGTCCCGTGCGGCCGTGGTGCTCACCAATCCTACACACTATGCGGTGGCGCTCAGCTTTGACTTCGCAACTCTCGAAGCACCAAAAGTGGTGGCGAAGGGTCGCAATCTGCTGGCTGAAGAGATCAAGGCGGAAGCCCGTTGGGCGGGCATTCCCATCCTCGAGAATCCGCCGCTGGCCCGTTCTCTTTATCGATCCGTTGAAGTGGGGCAGCCGATCCCTGTCGACCTGTATGCCGCGGTGGCAGCCATTCTGGCTTATCTCTACCGTCAGCAGGTTGAGGCGGAATTGCGGGAGCGTCGAGCTCGCGAGCAGGCGGCTCGCGCCCGCGCGCATGCCCAGGCTGGCGCCGCGGCTCGAACTCGAAGCGACGGAATTCCACCGTCAGAAGGGGGAATAGAATGAGCACCACCGCATTGAATCCCGGATCGTTGCCGCACCAGTCCATCTGGAAGAGCATGCGTGAGCAGTTGTTGCCGCTGGCCGCCATAAGCGTTGTCTTTGTCATGCTGGTGCCGTTGCCGGCCGCCGCCCTCGACTTTTTGCTGGCGATATCGATGGCGGCGTCGATCATCGTGTTTCTATCTGCAGTCCAGATACGTCGGGCCGTCGAACTCTCGGTTTTCCCCACGCTGCTCCTACTGTTGACTCTGTTCCGGCTGGCTTTGAACATCGCTTCCAGCCGCCGCATTCTGCTGCATGGTTCAGAGGGAACGGCAGCCGCCGGGAAAGTGATCGAGGCCTTCGGCCAGTTTGTGGTGGGCGGGAATTACGTAGTTGGTTTCGTGCTGTTCCTGGCACTGATCGCGATCCAATTCCTGGTGGTATCGCACGGAGCGGTGCGCACCGCCGAAGTGACGGCGCGTTTCACGCTCGATGCTTTGCCTGGCAAACAGATGGCGATCGACGCGGACATGAGCGCCGGCTTGATTGACGAAGCGGAAGCGCGTCGTCGCCGCCAGGCAATTGCCCGGGAAGCCGAATTCTATGGCGCCATGGACGGAGCGGCCCGCTTCAACCAGCGCGACTCGCTGGCCACAATCCTTATCACAGCCATCAATATCGTCGCCGGCCTTTTAATTGGAACTCTCCAACAAGGGGTTGAACTCTCGGAAGCCGCGCGCACCTATACGGTTTTGACCGTGGGCGACGGGCTAGTCACCCTGATCCCGTCGCTGCTCGTTTCCATCGCCGGAGGCATTACGCTGACGCGCGCCAACTCGGCTGGTTTACTGGGTGCGGAAATTCGCCAGCAGTTGCTTGCCAAGCCATCCACTCTCTACATGGCGAGTCTCGTATCCGGGGCGATGTGCCTTATTCCAGGACTGCCCAAACTGGCGTTTCTGACCGTCGCGGGAGGCTTGTATTGGGCAGCCAGAAAAGCGGCTAGAGAGCCACAGCCGGCTTTAATGCCGGAACCGGTTAGTGGTGAGAAGAAGAAGGCGGAACAGACCCAGGGCTCGGATCTGACGGCCCTTCTGCATCTTGAGGAACTGACCCTTGAAATTGGCTACCAATTGATCCCCCTGGTGGATGAAAAGCAGGGAGGCCAACTGCTCAGCCGTGTAAGGTCCCTGCGCCGCCATCTTTCCTCCGAGATGGGGTTCTTGGTGCCGCCCGTGCACATTTCAGACAATCTTCGCCTGCGTCCGCGCGAGTACTTGTTCTCTCTGCGGGGCCTTGAAATCGGGCGCTGGCAAACGGAAGGAGGACAACTGCTGGCCGTGTCCAGCGACCCGGGACGGCGTCCGTTGGCAGGCAAGGAGACGAGGGAGCCGGCCTTTGGGGTACCGGCGATCTGGATCGCACCGGCGCTCGAAGACCAGGCCATCGCAGCCGGCTATTCGGTCGTCGACAGCGTGACGGTAATGACGACTCACCTGGGGGAATTGATTCGACAGCATGCTTATGAGCTGCTGGGGCGGGCGGAAAGCAAACGGCTCATGGACACGTTAAACGAGAGCCACCCAAAGTTGCTCGAGGAGTTGGTTCCCAAGCTGCTGACCCTGGGTGAGGTTGGACGAGTTCTTGAGCAGTTGCTGCGTGAGCGGGTGACGATTCGCGATTTGGGCGCAATTCTCGAGGCACTGCTAGAAACCGCCCCGGTGAACAAGGGACTGGTGGCGTTGGTAGAGGCGGCGCGCCAGGCATTGGGACGTCGTCTGATTCGCCCTTTACTAGATAGTGACGGACAATTGCCCGTTCTGCTGCTGGACGCGACGCTTGAGGAGGAGATTCTGAATGCGCTCGCGCCTGAGTCAAGCCAGCGGTTGCTGGCTTCGCAGACCGCCCCAAAAATTCCACTCCTTCGCCGCCTGACCGATTCTGTGAGAAAACTCATCGGGAGCGCGTCCGCTGCGGGCCTCCCGGTGCTGCTTTGTCCAAGTCCGGCCCGCTATCACGTCAAGCGGTGGTTAGAGCCAGTATTACCGCGCTTGGCTGTGGTGGCCGCTGGGGAGATTCCTCCTGAGATTCGTTTGCGTCCGGTTGGGACTGTGCGTTGAGGGTAGGAAAAGGAATTGGGCGTAAAAGGCAGTTGGACTGCGAATTGAATAAGGAGCGGGCATGAGAATCGAAACGGTTGCCGGGTCTACGAACCAAAAAGGATCAGGGAGGGGCAGTTCCGCAGGCGGCGGGTACCCACCGGTGGCGACCGCTGCTCCTGGGCTCACCGGCGAGCAGGAACGCATCCTTCTTGAACATTTGCCGATCGTTCGCTTTCTTGCTCGTCGTATCCACGAGCGCCTCCCTCAGCATGTCGATATCGAGGACCTTGTCTCGGCCGGGGTTGTAGGCCTGATGGACGCGTTTTCAAAGTTCGATCCGGACAAGAAGGTGCAATTTCGCAGCTACGCCCAGTTCCGGATTCGAGGGGCGATCCTGGACAGCCTGCGGACCTTGGACTGGAGTCCGCGGGAGTTGCGACGCAAAGGCCGCGCGGTCGAGGAGGCTATTCGACAGCTGACGGCCCGGTTTGGGCGCGCACCAGGAGAAAACGAGGTGGCTCTGGAAATGGCTCTTGGGCTCGAGGAGTACCAGCAACTTCTGGGCGATCTCAAAGGGCTCGAAATCGGAACGCTTCACATGGAGCGTAACGAAGATTCCGGTGAAGAAGAACTTGCTTACATTCCGGGAAGGCCGGACGAAGATCCGCTCTTCTGCTGCCTTCGCGGTGAGCTCGAAGACCGTCTTGGGGAGGCTATTGCCAACCTGCCCGACCGCGAGCGGCTGGTTATGACGCTTTACTACTACGAAGAAATGACGATGCGCGAAATAGGCCTGGCGCTGGGGGTGGTCGAGTCCCGGGTTTCGCAGGTACACGCCTCGGCGGTTGTGCACCTGCGGGGTGCGCTAAAGGACCTCGCGGCTCGGGGAACCTTTGAGCGAACGCCCCAGCGCAAATCCCCCGACAGGCGACCGCGTTGAGTGGAGTTCAGAACAGGAAAATGAAGTGGGAGTGGGTGGAGTGGTTATTGGACGGGCTGCCCGAGGGACCGATCGATGGAGAAGACGCTTAAGCAAAACGAAATCGACGCACTTTTTGAGGCTGCGCGCATTTCCACCGTCGACGGAGCGCGGCCAGAGGCGCGGGCCAAGGTCGTGCCTTACAACTTCTCTTCTGCGGGTCAGATTTCAAATGAGCAACTGCGCGCCATAAGCATGCTGAATGATCTGTTTGCCCGCAACCTGACCCATAACCTCGCCGCGTGGCTGAGAACACGTTTTCAAGTTAACCTGGTTTCGGCCGAGCAGATCCAGTTCAACGAGTTCATGCTGCGCATTCCAGAAATCAGTTATGTGGCTTCGGTGCGTCTCGAACCCCTTGGGGCGCTTTCGGTTCTGCAACTGGACCTGGCGCTCGCGCCCCCCATCATTGACCTGTTGCTGGGCGGCGAAGGACGCGACGGCCTGCTACGTGAACTCACTGATATCGAGGAAGCGATCCTGGGCAGCGTGGTTGAGATCATCTGTCGCGAACTGACAGCGGCATGGCAGCCGGTTGGCCTGAGCTTTAACTTCGAACGGCGCCAGATGCAGACCCAAGTGGGGCGCATCATGTCCGTTACCGAGAAGACACTTTGCCTGAGCTTCGAGATCCGCATGCCGCACAGTTCCGGGCTTCTCAATCT
>Ga0302320_10020460_pt1 | contig 13204 bp, 13 predicted proteins | sample Bog_T0_3_FD_202130 | JGI IMG/M metagenome (GOLD analysis project Ga0302320, IMG submission 202130) | Peat permafrost microbial communities from Stordalen Mire near Abisko, Sweden - Bog_T0_3 | ecosystem: Environmental > Terrestrial > Soil > Wetlands > Peat | place: Sweden: Abisko, Stordalen Mire...
CTGATCAATAATGCGGGCATGGTCAGCATGCGTCATCGCATGTCGGTGGATGGCTTTGAGCTGAGCTTTGCAACCAACCACCTCGGCCCGTTCCTGCTGACCGAGCTGCTCCGGGACCACCTGGCCCCCGAGGCGCGCATCATCAATGTCGCCTCACGGGTGCACTACAAAGGCAGGCTGGAGCTGCAGTCGCTATCCGATCCACGGGCCCACTACCGGGCACGAGCGGCCTACGCGCAATCGAAGCTGGCCAATGTCATGCACACCTTTGCGCTGGCGCGACGGCTCACCGGCCAGCGCATCAGCTGCAACTGCCTGCACCCGGGCGTCGTCGCCACCAACCTGCTGCCGCGCTGGCTGCGCCTGATCAAGCCGCTGCTCTCGCCGCACATCATCGATGAAGAGCGTGGCGCTGCGACCACGCTCTACCTGGCCTTCTCCGATGCCGTGCGTAACATTTCCGGGCAATACTTCGACGAGCACCAGCAGATCCAGCGGGCCTCGGCGCTGGCATGCGATTTCCAACAGCAGGAGGCGTTGTGGCAAGCCAGTGCAACGTGGTGCGGCATTGCGCGCTGAGCTGAGGCGCTGCGCGCTGCCGCATGGGCTGCGCGGTGCGAGGCTGGAGCCTGCGGCGTGAGCGGATACCTGCGCGGACTCGCACTGCTGGCGCTGGCCGCCGCCGTGCTCGCCTGGGGCGCCGGCGCTACGGCGCTCAACCGCGGCGCACTGCTGCACATCGTCCAGACCCAGTGCCTGCCTCACTGGCGCGCTCAGCACGATCCGGCGCCTTGTCTTCAGGTCACACTGCCTGAGACTGGCGGAGAGCGCTCCGGCTACGCAGTACTGGCGGATCGCAAGGGCGGTGCGCATTTTCTGCTGATCCCGACCGCACGCCTCTCCGGCATCGAAAGTCCGGAGCTACTCGATTATGGGACAACCAACTATTTCGAGGCCGCGTGGCAGGCACGTACGCAGCTCGAGCACTACCTTGGCAGGGCGCTGCCGCGCGATGCGATCGGCCTCGCTGTCAACCCGAGGCGCTCGCGCGGCCAGGACCAGCTGCACATCCATATCGAATGCCTGGGTTCCGCCCTGCAGGCGCAGCTCAAGGCGCTGCACTTATCGACAGACGATGACGATGAAGGCTGGCAGCGGGTCAAGCTCGCGCGCTTCAGCTATCAGGTGCGCGTGCTCAAAGGCGAGAGCCTTGGCGGGATCTCACCCTTTCAGCTGGTGGCCGAGGGCTTGCCCGGTGCCGGGCAGAACATGGGCCCCTACACGCTGCTGGTAGCGGGCTGGCAATTCGACGCGGACACTCCTGGATTCATACTGCTGGCGGATGACTCTGCACCCGGCAGCGAATTGCTGCTGGACTCAGCCTGCGCCGTGGCGCACTGAGGCTGCCCGGCGGCCCCCACGCGCTGAGGGCACGAACGTGACGCTCTGGGTATTGGGATCGAACAGGATCTGGGCATCGCCCCGATCGAGCTGCAGCATCAGGCGCGAGACCTTCTGCTCGAGCGTCAGCTCCTGCTCCCCGTAGTCAGTGCCTTCACGCAGCACGAATGACTCGATCACGGCGCGCAGCGTTTCAGGCGCGAGTTCGCGGTGCGGAACCGGAACCGGATCCTGGACCGCCTCGGGATCCTGATTGATTGCTTCCTCATCGTTCATGCATCAGCTCGTGGCGCCAGCGCTTGCGGCGCGCGGCTCAATCCACACGGCGCGCGCGCAAGCGCATGGCTCGCCATCCTCATCGTACAGCGCCGTGCCCACTTCGTACTTGCGCCCCGATACCGCCAGCCGCCAGCCCACCAGCACGCACGGTTCATCTACATGCACGCGCCGGTCGATGTGCGCAGTGAATTCCCCAAGCAGCATCGGCACGCCATCATTGCGTGCAGCGAAGTATCCCGGGCAATCAAGCGCGGCGGTCATGAATTCCGCGGCGACCTTGCCATCGGCCTCGCCCAGCGAGGGATGGGGTACCCAGGGTGCGGCCACGTGCTGACCCGAACTGCCGGCAAAGATCCTCAGGCCGTCCCCGCGCAGGCGCTCGGGACCACAGACAAAGCAGGCCGGAAAGGCATGACGCTGAAAACCGATATAACGGCGCGAGGCCTCGAGCGCCGCCAGATAGTCGGGTGCCGGCGGGGGTACCAGGCTCAGCGTGGCACGCTGGGCGCGGGCCAGCCGCTGGCCGGGCGCATGCAGCTCGAGCACGCCGTCCTCTGTGGTCCGAAGCTCCAGCGGCATGTCGACCGGTACCGGCCGCTCGAGGCGTACGGTCACCGCTCCGCCAGCCTCTCGGCCCATCAGTCCGGCCAGATAGCCGCCGTTGACGCAACCGGGCGGCCCGCAGAATCGCGGCGGTACACTCAGTGTCGGCAAGCATCCTCCCCTTAAGGGCCGCTGCTCCGAGACGGATCCGTGGGCCCGGCCTGCACACTACGCCTGCCTGGGACCGTTACTCAACCGGGTGGGTGCAGCGCAATGGCGCGCTGCCGGTGCGCGTTCGACTGACGCCACAGGAGCCAAGCCAGCGTTCCAACCCCGAGCGCCGCCCAGGCAATGTGCATCATCGACTCCACCAGCAGCGGTGCGAACATCCCCATGGCCAGAGCACCGAGGATCAGGCTGACAAAGGACTGGGCCGAGGCGGCCGCGCCGCGCGCCTGCGGGAACAGATCCAGGATCTTCAGCGTGACGATCGGATACATCAGCTGCAGTCCGAATGCCATCGTCATCAGATCCAGCTGCTGCAGGTAAATTGGCGGTGGGTTCATCAGACTCTGCAGCAGCACCATCAGCACCGTCATTACCAGCAGGATCAGGAAGCCGGCCGCGGCCTGCCAACGGGCCCGGGAGGTTCCGGCAAAGCGACCCGAGAGCCACGCACCGATCGTAAAGCCGCCGATGATTGGAATCGTCAGCACATAGAACTGGGTCTCATCGAGCTTCCAGTGATCCAGGATGATCGCCGGCGAAGTGCCCAGGTAAATATGCAATGCCACGAAACACAGGCCCGAGGCGAATGCCAGGCGCAGGAACTCGATATGACTCATCACCTCGGCGGTGCTGCGCAGGATCGGCACAATGTGCAGACGTGATCGCTGCGAGGGCGGATGCGTCTCAGGCAGGTAAAAATAGGCTGCCCAGCCAAGCGCCAGGCCATAGAGCACCATGAACCCGAACACCGAGCGCCAGCCGAGCGTGACCTGCAGCCAGCCGCCGATGATCGGCGCCAGCGCCGGCCCCGCGCTGAAGATCATCGAGATGATGCTCATCATGCGCTGCGCTTCGGCACCGCTGTAGCGATCGCGCACGATCGCGCGACCGACGATCTGGCCGGCGCCACCCACCAGGCCCTGCAGGAATCGACAGGTCAGCAGCACGGCAAAGCTGGGCGCGACGGTGCAGCCGACCGAGGCCAGCACATAGAGCGCCAGCGCCACCAGGATCACACGGCGGCGCCCGAGCGCATCGGAGAGCGAGCCGTGGACCAGCGACATGCAGGCGTAGGGGAGCATGTAGACCGTGAGCAGCTGCTGCGTCTGCCACAGGCTGACGCCAAAGCGCACGCTGATCGTGCGCATTGAGGGAAAGAAGGTATCGACGGTAAAGGGGCCGAGCGCCGAGAACAGCGCCAGCAGGACCGCCAGGCGCGCCGCGTGCTGCCGCTCGTTGGCGGTACGGCTCAAGGCGCAGCCGAACGCAGCGCCGCCAGCCACGCCTGCGGCGACTCGCCGCGCTCGAGCACCTCGACCAGGGCCGAACCGACGATCACGCCCTCGACCTGCCCGCGCAGCTGCGCCACCTGGGCAGGAGAGCGAATGCCAAAGCCGGCGCACACCGGCACCGTGGCCAGATCGCGCACGCGTTGCAGGTAGGCGCCGATTTCGGCGGGCACCGCGGCGCCCTTGCCCGTCGTGCCCGTCATCGTCACCGCGTACACAAAGCCCTGGCTCGCCTGGCACAGCCGTGCCATCCGCTCCGGAGTGGTCACGGGCGTCACCATCTGGATCAGGGCCAGTCCTTCCCGATCAAGGGCCGTTCGCAGCGGGGCGCTTTCATCGAGTGGCAGATCAGGCACGATGAAGCCGCACACACCGGCGGCGGCGGCATCGCTGGCGAGCCTGGCATAGCCGTAGGCGAGCAGCGGATTGAGATAACCCATCAGCACCAGCGGTGTGGGCTGCGGCGCCAGGGCTTTGAGCTCGGAGAGAATCCACGTGAGGGTCACGCCCTGACGCAGCGCCTCGCGGCTCGAGCGCTGAATGGTCACGCCATCGGCCATCGGGTCAGTGAAGGGCACGCCGATCTCGACCACATCGGCTTGCGCGGCAATGGCGGCCAGATCAGCACGAAAGCGCTCCCGACTCGGATAGCCTGCCGTCAGGAAGGCGACCAGTCCCGGCGTGCCCCCGGCACAGGCCTCACGCAGGCTCGCGGCAATACGCTCGTGCGGCTTGAGGCTCATGGCTGCACCGCGGCCGGCTGCGCCAGCAGGGTCTGCGAGAGGGTCGGCATGTCCTTGTCCCCGCGCCCGGAGAGGCCAATCAGTACCGTCTTGCCCGGATGCTCGGCGGCCCAGCGACGCGCGCCCGCCAGGGCATGCGCGCTCTCGAGTGCCGGCAGGATGCCCTCCCCGGCGCAGCATTCCTGGACCGACTGCAGCGCTTCCTTGTCGTCGGCCGACAGGTAGCGCACACGCCCGGTCGCCATCAGCAGCGCATGCTCTGGGCCCACGCCTGGATAGTCGAGGCCTGCTGAAACCGACTGGGTTTCCTGGATCTGCCCATCGGCATCCTGCAGCAACATCGAGAAGCTGCCGTGCAGCACGCCTGGGCGCCCATAACTTAAGGTCGCGGCATTCTCACCGAGGCCCGCGCCATGACCGCCGGCTTCGATGCCCAGAATCTCCACGGCGCGATCGGCCAGGAAGGGATGAAACAGACCGATCGAGTTCGAGCCGCCCCCGACGCAGGCGATGACCGCATCGGGCAGCGCGCCGTGCAGCTCGAGCATCTGGGCACGCGCTTCGCGCCCGATGATCGACTGCAGTTCGCGCACCAGATACGGATAGGGATGCGCGCCCACGGCCGAGCCCAGCAGGTAATAGGTGCCGGTCGGATCCGAGACCCAGTCGCGCAGCGCCTCATCGATCGCTGCGCGCAGCGTGCGATCGCCGCTGGTGACCGGCACGACCTCGGCGCCCAGCAGCTTCATGCGCCCGACATTCGGCGCCTGGCGCTCCATATCGAGTGCGCCCATGTAGACCGTGCACGGCAGCCCGATGCGCGCGCAGGCCGCGGCACTGGCCACCCCATGCTGCCCGGCGCCGGTCTCGGCGACGATGCGTTGCGCGCCGAGCCGCTTGGCCAGCAGCGCCTGCCCCAGTGCATTGTTGATCTTGTGTGCGCCGGTGTGCGCCAAATCCTCGCGCTTGAGCCACACCTTGGCGCCCCACAGCTCCGAGAGGTGCGGCGCGAAACTCAAGGCCGTGGGCCGACCGACCCAGGTGCGCAGCTCACGCGTCAGCTCGGCCTGGAATCCCGCATCACGCAGCCAGCGGCGCACGCCCTGCTCGAGCCGCTCGTGGGCCGGGATCAGGGTTTCAGGGACGTAGCGCCCGCCGAAGGGGCCATAACGACCCTGCGCATCCGGAAACTCCCCGGCCAGCAGCTGCGTGAGCAGCCGTTCAGAATCCAGTGACTTCAAGAAATCATTCATGGTGTGTACTCAACGCGAGGCCGCGCGCGCGGCACTGACAAATTCCCTGATCTTGGCCACGCTCTTGAGCCCCGGTTCGGACTCGAGGCCGCTCGAAGCATCGACGCCAAAGGGTTGCACGGCGCGGATCGCTGCGGCGACGTTGGAAGGCGAGAGTCCCCCGGCCAGAATAACCTCGATCTGGGCCGCCAGCTGCGCGGCCGCCGCCCAGTCGCCGATCTCGCCGGCGCCACTGCGCGGACCTTCAAAAAGCACGCGCGCCGGCCAGCTGGCGCAGTGCGCCGTGCTCCCACGCAGCACCGGCAGGCACGGCAGCGTCCCCGGCAGCCTAAGCTGCTCGAGATCCTCAAGGTCGCTCTGCAGCAGATCGGGCCCGAACACGCTGAGGATCTCATCGATCAGGGCCTGCTCTGGATGCAGTGTCACCGCGACACACTCGGCGCGGCCGCGCGCCGGCGCGGCCAGCACTGCGGCCTGCGCAGCCGTCAGCTGCCTCACTGAGGGTGAGAACACAAAGCCCAGCGCATCAGCGCCTGCATCGAGCGCGGCCGCCACCGCCTCGGCGCTTGTCAGGCCACACACTTTCACCCACACGAGGCGCCCCGCCCGGCCGCGAGCATGGCGCCCAGTAACTGCGCCGGATCGGCCGCCTTCATCAGCGCGCCGCCAATCAGGGCCAGCTCGTAGCCGGCCGCCGCCAGCTGCGCTGCCGCCGCGGGTGTATCCACGCCGCTTTCGGCCACACGCGGCACGCCCCGCGGCAGTCGCGGCGCGAGCGCTTCGAGACGTCCCGGAACCACCTGCAGGCTCGTGAGGTCCCGGCAGTTGACACCGAGCAGCAGCGCCTGCGTGGCCTGATGGCGCTCCACCAGCTCGGCCCCGAGCGCAATGTCACGCTCATCAAAGGCCTCGAGCAGCACGAACAGTTCCAGTTCCGCGGCGCGCAGCAGCAGCGCCTCGAGGGCCGGGCGCCCGAGCATGCGCAGAATCACCAGCACGCCGCCGGCGCCGGCCAGGCGCGCTTCGGCCACCTGGTAGGGATCGACGAGGAAGTCCTTGCGCATCGCCGGTACCCGGCCCGCGAGCACGCGGCTCGCGCGCTCCAGATGCTCGAGTGCGCCATCGAAGCGCTCCGGCTCGGTCAGCACCGATACCGCGGCCGCGCCATGCTCGGCGTAGCTGGCGATACGCGCATCCAGATCCGGTGTGAGGGCATCGAGGGCACCCAGGGCCGGGGAGCGCAGCTTGAGTTCCGCAATCACATCAAAGCCGGCCGCCGACAAGCTTAAGGCCGGCGGCCGCGCGCTGGCGTGCGCGCGCTGCATCAGCTGCGCTTCGGGCACGCGCTCGCGCGCGCTGGCGACGCGACGCGCGCTCGAGGCGGCCATGGCAGCAAGGAAATCCTCCCCGCTCATGCTCGCTCACCAAAGTGCGCCAGGGATTCGAGCAGCTTGCGCGCCGCTCCGCTGTCGATGGCGGCTGCGGCGCGCGCCACCGCCAGCCGTGGCGAGGGTTCGGCACCGCTGACTTCGAGCGCCAATGCCGCGCCCAGCAGCAGCGCATCGCGATGCGCGCCGCGATCGCGACCCTCGAGCACCGCACGCAGTGCGGCGGCGTTGGCGGCCGCATCACTCCCGGCCAGATCCGCAGCCGCACAGCTTGCCAGGCCGAAATCCGCCGGGCTGCGTCGTTCCTGACGCACGCGGCCGTCCTGCACTTCCAGCAGATCGAAGGGCCCCACCGGCGTCGGCTCATCCCAGCCATCGCACCCATGGATGACAAAGGCGCGGCGGATGTTCATGCCGGCGAGCGCTTCGGCCATCAGGTGCGCGGTGGCCAGGCTGAAGGCACCGATGACGTGAAACGGCGGCTCGGCCGGATTCGAGAGCGGCCCGAGAATGTTGAAGATGGTGCGCACGCCCAGCGCCCGGCGCACCGGTGCAATCGCCTTCATCGCCGGGTGATAGTGGGGTGCAAACAAAAAGGTGAAGCCGCTGGCGGCCAGACAGTGCCCGGCGGCCACTTCATCGAGCGGGAGCTTCAGGCCAAGCGCCTCGAGCACATCGGCGCTGCCGGCCTGGCTCGAGACCGAGCGGTTGCCGTGCTTGATCGCGCGCTGCCCGGCCGCGGCTGTGAGCAGCGCGGCACCGGTGGAAAGATTGAGGCTCCCGGAGCGATCACCACCGGTGCCAACGATATCGACCGCCGCGGGCCCCGCGGGCAGCTCGGGCTTGCGCGCGAGCGCGCGCATGCCGCGTGCGAAGCCGCGAAGTTCGGCGCCGGTCAGGCCCTTGGCGCGTAGCGCCGCCAGCAGTGCGCCGGCGAGCGCCGGCTCCAGCTCCGCCGCGGTCAGCCGCTGCAGCAGCGCAAAGGCCTCCTCTTCAGTCAGCGGCCGCCCCTCGAGCAGCTGCTCGAGCACGGTGCTCAAGGGCTCGGCGCCGCTCATACAGGACCTGGGCTGCCCACAAAGCGCAGGAAGTTGCCAAGCATCGCCGGTCCTTCGGGACTGAGCACGCTCTCGGGATGAAACTGCACGCCCTCGACGGGCAGCTGCCGGTGGCGCACGCCCATGATCTCCCCTTCAGCGGTGCGCGCGGTGACGAGCAGCTCGGCCGGGAGTGAGCCGGCCTCGGCAATCAAGGAGTGATAGCGGCCCACTTCGCACGGATTGGCGATGTCCGCAAACACGCCTTGGCCATCGTGCTCGATCATCGAGGTCTTGCCGTGCATCAGGCGCCCGGCACGCACCACGCGTCCACCAAAGGCCTCGGTGATCGATTGATGACCGAGACACACGCCCAGCACCGGAATGCGGCCGGCGAAGGCGCGGATCATTGCAATCGACACCCCGGCCTGCGCCGGGGTGCCCGGGCCGGGCGATATGCACAGGTGCGTGGGCGCCAGCGCCTGGGCCGCGGCCACATCGATCGCATCGTTGCGATACACCTCGACCTCGGCGCCCAGGATCAGGAAGGCCTGCACCAGGTTGTAGGTAAAGGAGTCGTAGTTATCGATCAGCAGCAGCCGCGCCTTCACAGTCCCGCCTCCGCCAGCTTCAGCGCCCGCACGGCCGAGGCGCTCTTGGCCAGGATTTCATCGTGCTCGGCCTCCGGACGGCTGTCAGCGACGATGCCGGCTCCGGCCTGGTAGCTGAACTCATCGCCGTTGAAGACCAGCGTGCGGATCGTGATTGCCTGATCCATGTCACCGCGCGCGCCAAAGTAGCCCACCGTGCCGCCGTACAGGCCGCGCTGCACCGGCTCGAGCTCCTCGATGATCTGCATCGCGCGCACCTTCGGGGCGCCGACCAGCGTGCCGGCCGGAAAGGTCGCGGCGAACAGATCAAAGGCATCGCACCCCTCGCGCAGCACACCATGCACGCCACTGACGATGTGCATCACGTGGCTGTAGCGCTCGATGGCGCGGTAGGGATCCACGTGCACAGTGCCGGCGCGCGCCACGCGCCCGAGATCATTGCGCGCCAGATCGACCAGCATCACGTGCTCGGCATTTTCCTTCGGATCGGCGCGCAGCTCTTGTTCGCGCGCGACATCGAGCGGTGCATTCTCGCCCCGCGGCCGCGTGCCAGCGATCGGACGCAGCTGCGCCTGTCCGCCGCTGAGCTTGACCAGCGCCTCGGGCGAGGAGCCGACCACATCGATCTCGCCCAGGCGGCAATAGAACATGTACGGGGACGGATTGATCAGGCGCAGCGCCCGGTAGGCCTGGAACGGATCCAGATCGTGGCGGCCGGAGAAGCGCGAGGACAGCACCAGCTGATAGACATCCCCGGCGGCGATGTATTGCTGCGTGCGCTCTACACCGGCGATGAACTCATCGCGGCTCAAGGCAGCCGTCGGAGTCGAGTAGCGCGCCGCGCCGCGCGCGCTCTGCGGCATCGGCCCGCGCAGTGCCGCGATCACTTCGCGCCGCAGGCTTTGGCGTTCGACTTCACTGCCCGCATGCAGCAGCGCGATGGCGCGCGTCAGGTGATCAAAGACCAGCAGTGAGCGCGGCGCCACATAGTGCAGGAGCGGTGGCGAAGCCGGGAGTGGTGCGGCGTGGCGTGGCAGGCGCTCAAAAAAACGCACGATGTCGTAGGCGGTGTAACCGACCAGCCCCCCGGCCAGTGGCACCTCGGGGATGTGCGGCTCGGGTCGGGGCGCGGCCGCCAGCGCCGTGCGCAGCTGCGCGAGCAGCTCCGGGCCGCTGGCGGGTACCGGATGCGTGCGCCCGCCCACGTGCAGACCGCGGCCATCGAGCCGCACTTCGAAGGCTTCCCCGAATCCGACGAAGGAGAATCGGCCGAGCCGCTCGCCGCCTTCCACGCTCTCGAGCAGGAAGCGGGGATTGAACGGGGCCAGTTTGGCGAAGGCCGAAACCGGCGTGTCGAGGTCCCCTGCAATGTCGAACGGTGGCTTCAAGTGACAGTGCTCCAAACAATAAACAGCAACAGACTCATCCCGGAGGCGCTCCGGCAGATGGGTCTGGTGCTTTTATCAACCGATCAGATGAAATTAACGCCCAGCGCCCACTCCGGTTTAGAAGCGGGGCCACCAGCAGATCGCGGCGGTATTGGCGTTGGAGAACATAGCGGGGCGAGTATGGCCAGAGTGCTTGGGAAGCGTCAAGCACCGCCGGCTCGAATCGCGACGGCGCCCGGCCGGGCCGCATCGGCCCCCGCAAGGCTTGCGCACAGCGCGGCGGTGGCCGTCACGGTGGCCGGCCCCAGGCGGCTTAGGTCCTGATCTGAAAAGCCGATGAGCCGCCCGTGGGCCACCGCGGGAATGGCCGGAAAACGCCGCCACTGGGCCAGCCACTCCTGGGCCTGCACCGCATCGGGGGCCAGCGCCAGAATCACCTCGGGCGCGCGCGCCAGCACCGATTCCAGTGTGACCGCCGGTGAGGCGGCCGCCAGATCGCCATACAGGTTCCGGTAGCCGCAGCTGGCCAGCGCATCGCTGAGCATCTGGCCTGCGCCCACTGTATAGACCGGGGATTGCCAGATCTGGATCAGGATGCTCGGCGGGTGCTCGGCATGAAAGCGCGCCCGGATCTGCCGCAGCTGCTGCTCGAGCGCCGCGGCACTGACCTGCGCGACCGCCTGCGTGCCGGCCAGCGCCCCGAGCCGCCGTATGGCGCTTGCCAGATCATCGAGGCGCTGCACGTGATGGCGGTAGACCGGAATCCCCAGCCGCTCGATGCGAGCGATCTGGGCTTCCGGGGTGCCATCGACCCAGGCGATCACCACATCCGGATGCAGGCTCAAGATCCGTTCGGTATCAAAACTCTGGCTGTCACCGACCCTGGGAATATCCCGGGCCGCTGCCGGTTCGGTCGAATACTCGGAAGTGCCCACGATCTGCGCTCCGGCACCGGCGGCAAACAGCAGCGCCGTGGCGCCGGGGGAGAGACTGACGATGCGCTTGGCCGGTGCGCTCAAGGCCAGCAGGCGCCCATCATCATCGCGCGCACTCCACGGGGCCGCCGCGGCCAGATGCGGGGCCAGTAGCAGGGCGCCCAGCAGCGCCGCCCAGGGCGCGTATCGCGGTTGAGTTGGCATCGTCTCGTGCTCAGCTCGCCGGCGGAAACTCACAGCGCACGATCAGTCCGGGATTGTTATCGGCCAGCTCGACGCTGCCGCCGTGCAGGCGCATCAGGGCCGCCACCAGACTCAGGCCCAGGCCACTGCCCTCGACCGTGACATCGCGATCGAGGCGCCGGAACGGCAGCAGCACCGTGGCGCGCGCACCAGCGGGAATGCCCGGGCCATCATCGCGCACCAGCAACAGCGGCCGGCCGCTGCCGGCATCGACTTCGATCGAGATATGGCCACCGCGCGGCACGTACTTGATGGCATTCTCGAGCAGGTTGGCCAGCAACTGCGCCAGCAGCTGATCATTCCCCTGCACGTGCACGGACCCGGGCGCCAGAACCGCGAGCGCGAGTCCGCGCTCGCGCGCCTCGGCGCCATAGAGCTCACCGATCGAGCGGGCCAGATCGGCCAGATCCACGCGCCGCCCGGCCGTGAGCTGCACGGCCGACTCGGCCTGAGCGATCTGCAGCAAGGTCGCGAGCGTGCGCTGGATGCGCTCCAGATCCGTGACGGTCGCGGTCATCGACAGGCGCCCCAGCTCCGAGAGCTGACTGCCCTGCAGCGCCGCCTCCAGGCGCGTGCGGATGCGATGGAGCGGTGCCCGCAGGTCATGCGCGGCGCTCTCGAAGGTGGTGCGTACCGTGGCGGTCTGCTGCTCGATGCGATCGAGCACGTGATTGACCGCCATCGCCAGCTGATCGAACTCATCGTGCGACAGATCCTGGGGCAGGCGCTGGCGCAGATCCCCCGAGATGATGCTCTCGCAGGCCAGCGCCGCCTTGCCCACGCGCGCCGCGATGCGCCGGCTGTACCACCAGCCAATCACTGAAGTCAGCAGCGCCGTCAGGCCGATACCCCAGAGCGTCGCCGCGCGCAGCTCGCCCACCAGGCGCTGGCGCTCGGAGACATCGGTGCCCACCAGCAGCCGCATGTCGCCGAAACTGTAGATCTCGGCGCGCACCGGATGCTGGATATGCGGATCCTCATCGGTGGCGATGATGTCGAACTCCACCCACGGCCCGCTCTGGCCATGCAGTGCCGGCCAGCTGGAGAGATTGCCGGCGATGCGCTGGCCATCCTTGTCGATCAGCAGGTAGACGGCACTGGTGCGCCGCCAGTCCTCGGCACGCCGGTTCAGCTCCTCGGTCAGCTGATCGAGCCCGCCATCGTCAAACTCATCGCGCAGCGAATCCAGTTCCGTGGTGATGACCAGATCCACTTCGCGGGCGAGCGAGCGCTGGGTGAGCAGGTAGGCGGTCCCGAGGAGCGTAGCCACACTGATGACGATGCTGCACACATACAGGATCGCAAGCCGTGCGGTAGAGGAGCGGGTGCGCGGCATGGCGCGGGTCGCTGCTGCCTATTCCTGCAGGCGGATCGTGTAGCCGGCGCCACGGATCGTATGCAGCAGCGGCTTCTCGTAGCCCTTGTCGATCGCCTGGCGCAGGCGGCTGATGTGCACGTCAATCAGGTTGGTCTGCGGATCGAAGTGCAGGTTCCAGACATTCTCGAGCAGCATCGTGCGGGTGATCACCTGGCCGATGCGGCGCATCAGATACTCGAGCAGCTGGAATTCCTTGGCGGTCAGGTCGATTTCCTTGCCACCGCGGGTCACGCGCCGCGCCAGCACGTTGAGCTCCAGGTCCGCGATCCGCAGCACACCGACATGCTGCACATCACCCGAGGCGCGGCGCAGCAGCGCCTCGACACGCGCCAGCAGCTCGGCGAAGGCAAAGGGCTTGACAAGGTAATCATCGCCACCGGCCCTGAGGCCCTCGATGCGATTGTCGACCGAGCCTAAGGCGCTCAAGACCAGCACCGGGGTCTTGCCGCCGCGCTGGCGCAGCAGATCGACGAGCACCAGGCCATCCA
>Ga0302320_10020463_pt1 | contig 13203 bp, 10 predicted proteins | sample Bog_T0_3_FD_202130 | JGI IMG/M metagenome (GOLD analysis project Ga0302320, IMG submission 202130) | Peat permafrost microbial communities from Stordalen Mire near Abisko, Sweden - Bog_T0_3 | ecosystem: Environmental > Terrestrial > Soil > Wetlands > Peat | place: Sweden: Abisko, Stordalen Mire...
CAAGCCGTTCTTTCTCTACTACGCGCCAGGCGCCACGCACGCTCCGCATCAGGTAGATAAATATTGGAGCGATCAATACAAAGGCAAATTCGACAAGGGCTGGGACGCTTACCGCGAAGAGGTCTTCGAACGCCAGAAGAAACTCGGCGTTATCCCTGCCGATGCAAAGCTTCCCGATCGCAACCCGGATATCAAGGCATGGGACAAGCTGACGCCGGAAGAGCAGAAGCTCTATGCACGCTTCTTTGAAGTGTATGCGGGCTATCTGACCTACACGGATTTTGAAATTGGCCGTTTGATCAATCACCTGAAAGAGACAGGCCAACTGGACAATACGCTTGTCTTCATTTCCATCGGTGACAACGGCGCGAGCAAAGAAGGAACGCTCAACGGAACCGTCGATCAGGCCTTGTTGGTCGGTCCCGTGTCGGAACAGGAGAACATTACCCATAACCTCAATAAGATTGGCGAGATCGGAACGTCCGCGGCGACCAATGGAAACTATCCGCTCGGCTGGGCGCAGGCCGCAAACACGCCTTTCAAATATTGGAAGCAGGACGCGAACAGCGAAGGGGGCACTCACAATCCACTTATTGTCTATTGGCCCAAGGGCATCAAGGACAAAGGCGGAATTCGTACCCAGTACAGTCACGTAATTGATCTTCTTCCCACGACCCTCGATTTAGTGGGCATCAAGGCGCCCGAGGAAATCAAGGGCATCAAGCAGCAGCCCATTGAGGGAACCTCATTGGCATACTCGATTAACGATGCCAATGCGCCCACCCGTCACACGCTGCAGTACTACTACATCTTTGGCTCGAGATCAATTTATGACAATGGGTGGAAAGCTGAATTGGCCTACCCAAGCAGCTTCATCACTGGAATTGCCCATAGCGGCCAGGCCTTTGATGAAAACGCTTGGGAGCTCTACAACCTGAATGAGGACTACACAGAGCGAGTTGACCTGGCCCAAAAGTATCCGGAAAAGCTGGCTGCACTCAAGGCGGAGTTCGAAGAGCAGGCCAAAGCTCATAACCTCTATCCGTACATTACGTGGGACGACGTGCTGAAAGGGCGAATTCACCGCACCAAGGGCGGCAAGTCATTGCTGGAGGAGTTCCAGAATGTAACCAAGGCCGGCCAGAACCAATAGCTTCGGAGCAATATCGAATGCGTCCATCCAGCATGGGGCCATGCTGGATGGACGCAATTTCTTCAAAAAGGACCTGATCATGTTTTACGCAATTCCTGACACGCTTACTTCCGAACTCGACGAGTTGGATTCTTACATTGCGCGCTTCCAGCGTGGCGAGATCGACGCCGCAACTCTGAAGGTGCGGCGCGTGCCCTTCGGCTGCTATGAGCAGCGCGAGGACGGCACCTATATGGTGCGCATTCGGACCACGGGAGGCGCGCTTACACCGTCGCAGTTGCGGACCATCGCGGAGATCTCCTCGCGCTACGGGAGCGATGCCATTCACATTACGACGCGCCAGGAATTTCAGATTCACGATATTGCGCTTGAAGATGTCCTTGTTGTCATGCGGGAACTCCTCAAGGCCGGTCTTGCCTCGCGCGGGGGCGGCGGCAATACGGTTCGCAATGTTCTCGTGTCTCCGGACGCGGGTGTCGGCATCGATGAGGTCTTCGATCCAAGCCCTTATGCATTTGCACTGACCAGCAGATTGATAGCAGAGCCCGATTCCTGGCTGCTTCCGCGCAAGTTCAAGATCGCATTTTCCAACTCTCCCGCGGACAGTGCCTACGCAGAATTCAACGATCTTGGATTTATCGCCGAAATACGCGATGGGCAAAAGGGATTTCGCGTTTATGTAGCTGGTGGGCTCGGCGCCAAACCCGAGGTCGGGCATTTGCTGCACGAATTTATTTCTGCCGATGATGTTTATCTCGTCACCAGCGCCGTCAAGCGTTTCTTTGACAAGCACGGCAACCGCAAGAATCGCAATGCAGCACGTCTCCGATTTCTGTGGAGGACCCTTGGACAAAAGCGGTTCGTCGAACTCTACGGAGAGGAGTTGCAACAGGTTCGCAGGGAGAATCCGGAGCCGCTGATCATCGAGGATTTGCCGCAATCCATTGACCTCCCGCCTTTCGCTCCCGAGCAGGATTTCTCTCCGGAATTTCATCAATGGAGGGATCGCTATGTCGAGAATCAGAGGGATTCCGAATTGCTTTCGATCCGAATTCCGTTTTTTCTCGGTAATGTGAGCAACGCATCTGCCATTCGGCTTGCGGAGTTCCTTGAGCCTCTCGGAAACAATGTCCTGCGCGCCACTTTCGGACAGAACCTCAGGCTTCGCAATATCCCCAAGCGTTATCTCGCAAATGTCTTCCACGTGGTTCGCGAAGTTACCGCACTTTCCGGCAGCCCGCGCCTTATCGGCGAATCGATTGCCTGTACGGGCGCAGATACCTGTAAGCTGGGCATCTGCCTTTCAAAGGGCGCCTTGATCGCAACCGGGGAGCGATTGAAGAATTCTTCACTCGATCTGAACCAATTAGAGAATTTCCGGCTCAATCTTTCCGGGTGCCCGAATACCTGCGGGCAACATATGCTGGCCGACCTTGGCTTCTTCGGCAATGTAGGCCGTAACGGGCAACACATGTTCCCGGCCTACATCGTTGTTGCCGGGGCTGAAATTGGCGCTGGTAAGGCGCGTCTGGCAAGACAGATCGATCGTGTAAGTGCGCGCGATCTCCCGGAGTTCGTGCATGAGGTTTTGAAGCTGTGGATCCTGAGGAAGAATGACTACCCATCGTTTGCCATCTATATAGATGGTGAGGGCACAAAAGAAATTCGAGAGATCGCCGGTCGCTTCCGCGAGATTCCAGCCTACAGCGAAGACCAAAGTTACTATTACGATTGGGGCGCAAATGAGCCCTTCTCGCTGGTGGGCAGGGGCGTTGGTGAGTGCTCGGCCGGACTCTTTGACCTCATCGAGGTCGATCTCAAAGGCGCGAGACAGGTACTGGAAGAATTTCGCTCGGGCGATCTCGAAAGCGAGGAAGCGCTCTATGCCATCACCCTCCGTAGCGCTCGCGCATTGCTGATTACTCGTGGCATTGAGGCGCCAACCGATGCTGCAGTATTTGAGAGCTTTGCCAGACACTTCATCCAAACCGGGTTGATCGACAGGAGTTTCGAGACTGTGATCGCAACGGCGAAGGAGAAGAAAACAGACACCCTCAACCAGCTAGAGGAAGAGGTCATCGCATTGCTCAATGCGGTTGAAGCTCTTTATCGAAGTATGGACAACTCGCTCAAGTTCCCCGCGGAAGCAAAGATACCGGCTTAAGGGAAAGCGGGCCGGCGACCAGCCACCTTCACGAGGCCCTCCAGCGCCTCAAAGCGCTGGAGCCCATTTTGGGCATTTGAGCAGCCGGGAAATCGGGAATTTTGCGCTCCCTCAAGATTAAGGAATGGAGTGATCTGAGGCACAGAATCCCGTGCGACCGAACAGCTAAATTTCTTCCAGTGGACAATGTCCCATGATACGAGATACATTTCTGGGACAGTGAACGCTCGCTAAAACGAGCGCTCAGCCGATGAGAAGGTCATTATGCTGACGGCTGGCTGCCTATCCGATCGATGTTATTGCCAGGATCGATGGAATGTCCTGGGCCGATGTCGAATCACTGTGCGATTTCTTATTCTTGTGCTTGTCATTGCTCTTTCCCGAGCCGCAGCTGCGCAAGCTCAACAAACAAAAGAGGTAATCAGTTTTCGGTTGCGCGACGGCTATCTGATGGTTGCTCAAACTTTGGTGAATGGCGCCGGTCCGTTCAGTTTCTTGGTGGACACTGGCACCACCCGAACCGTAATTGACCCCGACCTTGCACGGCAGTTGCAGGCTCCAGCCGTCGGCGAAGTTGCCGTTACCACGGTTTTGCATTATCGCCAGGACAAACTGGTGCGGGTGCAGGAGGTGCGGATCGGCCGGGCTTCAGTTTCCGGCTTGGGGGCAATCGTGGACAAGCTGACCCGGCAGAAGATGTTAGCCCCCGGGATTCGCGGCGTCCTGGGTGAAGATTTTCTCTCCAGGTTCGACATTCTCATCGACTACAAAAAGCGATTGTTAAGCCTTAACGAGCCAGCTCCCGCCGGGGAGCGATGTCGATTTGAAACAATTGGCCAATATCACGGCGCTCCAACAACAAACCGTCTCCTGGTCGGCGTGGAGTTCCTTGAAGTGAGCGGGGAAAAGGTCCAGCTTCAGTTGGACACCGGCGCAAAGACTCCGGAGTTGTTCCCCGTCAGTCATGATTCTCATCCGTCCCAGCCCTGGGGCGGATCCATGGCCACCAGCAGCGGTGCGAACGGAATCATCGTCCACTCCAATATCACCCTGAGAATTGGCGCGACAAGAGTCCCCGGACTGGATGTCGTTCAGTCCCGCCGTGCGGTTGCATTCGATGCGGCGGGACTCTTGCCCGCAGCAATCTTCCACAGGATCTATATCAGCCACTCGGGTGGATTTGTGGTGCTGAATCCCGCCGAGTGAGAACCGGTTGCCTGCAACCTTGGTGCCAAGCCGTCGATCTTAGCTGTGTGGGTTGGCCAGGAACACGACCTCAGCTGCGATTTCAAGCCAGTCACCAGACAATTTGGAGAACGGCTTAAGACACCCCCTGTGCCTCTATCGGCCGATTGCTATTCGCGAGTTCTGTAACTTCGCTCGACGAAGGTGAGTCGACCCTCACCACTGGACCATCTGCAGCTAACTCGCTGCCTGCAATATTCGATTTGAAAATGGGCCACAGCACCTGTGCATACCAGGGATCGCCTTGGTAATGAGAAATTCCATACGCCTTGGGGTACTGGCGGGAGATGTGGGAAGTACCGAAGATCACATCCCATAAGAAGAACATATTTCCGAAGTTTCCCTTGTAATATCCCACGCCATCATCTGAAGACGAAGCATGGTGCGCGTGGTGCGTTGCTGGCGTAGAGATAGTCCGTTCTATGAGCCAGGCGAGCGGATGAAGTGCTTTATACCGGTAAAGCGGCCGGTCCCACGCGAGACTCGAATGAGCTAGCGTGGTAATCACAGACTTTACCGTGAGCACCACAACTGCGGATGGCCCAAGTCCCAGGTAAACGAGAATGCTGGTCAGATATGTTTGCGAGAAGAAAAGGGTATAGATGGCATTTTGCCGGCTGGCCATCGACATGCCCATGTAGGGTGCGGAGTGATGAGTCCGATGAAATCTCCATAACCATGGCACTTCGTGATGGAGCCGGTGATACCAATACTGGGTCAGATCGTCGGCCACGCAAAGGATCAAGATTCCCCAATAAAATGGCACCCACTGAAAGACATTGTGCTCGCGCGGCAAAAGGAGAGGGAGCGCCGTAACGCTGAACCAGGCAAAGAACGGGCCGAACACGAGTTTGGGAATTGCAAAACAGACGATGTCCAGGGTCTTTTCATTCCTTGTCCACTCTTCTCCATACATCCCTACGGAGAATTCGAGGACGCCGAGCGCAACCACAAACACGATAAAACGATTGCCGCTTAGAACTGCTGCAGCGCTTTGCAAGAGGCTTGCGATGCCGTGACCTGCAACGGCAGGGTGGTCCCAGGGCCTGCTTCCCTGAAGTGAAAACGAGACAAACATCAACACTGGTGGAAGAGCGTAGATGAGCAGGCTCAGTAAGGAGTTGCGGATGATTCTCTGCTTTATGCGGGGATCGATTCTCATGAAGATACCTCAGATGTCATTTTGTTTCGTTCTGCTGGGAAACCGGCCGAGCTTATGGATGGGCTCCTAAAATGGTTCGAGTGAGCCAAAGGGCAGAAGCGATAATAATGAGAGGAACAACAGCTACCACCACTCCCACCCCGATTTTTTTCAACAATAAGATGAAGTCTTTTCGATGCACCATTTACCCCTTTTGTGCTTCCAATACCGAAACGAGCGACCTTCCCGAATCAAGGTCTGGCTGCGATTGAAAGCCTGCGGCATGCAAAAACGTCGGGTGCGATGCGCCGGTTCGAGGCGCATCAAAATACAATTTCGCGCTCCCATTCAACTGGTCGCGTTTCAAAAAAATGGATGTGGGAAATTAGATTGCAGGCAAGGTCAACAACACGAGCAGCGGGGAAGCGGCTCATAGATGCGCGTGAACGAATTGTTAAATGGCGTCTGCATCTACAAGTATTGAGCCATGAAGTCGCGATGATGTCAAGCCGAATTCGAAGATCATATAGATTGCATAACTCAGATAGGAAATTTGAAAGCCTTCGAGCTCATTGTTCAAAAGAAGTCATACTCAGCGCATCGAGGTTCGAATCACCTGCAAGCTGCGGGATCTGTAGTTTGTAAGAAACAAGATCTTACCGTCCTTGCTTACGCCAATGTTGCGGGGAAATCCTCCGGCTGGCCATGTCTTGAGCGGAATGCGGTTCGATGAACTGGAGACGTCGGAAACGTCAAGGATGGCGACGGTCCCATCAGAATCTGCAAATCGGTTGGAGTTCGCAACGGCGAGCATCCTGTCCTCGCCAAAGAGGCGCACGCCAACTGGCGCAGAGCCACCTGAAGGTATAGCTCGCAGAAAGGCGTGCTCCGGGTCATCGTCAAGCAAGTGAGGGGTAAAGGCCAGTATCCTATCGTCTCCCCGCGCAGAGACAAACAGAACAGATGAGTCTGCCTTCTCTACCAGACGTACTGGTGAGCACCCCGCGGCTACGCGCGAGAGAATCGCATCCTGCTCCAGTTTGATTGCCCGCCGTGTGTCGATCACGGTAATAAATCCGTTGCGTTGCGGAGGGGTTCCCTTATTCTGAAGACAATCATCCTTCGTGAGAGTTGGATCTCCGGCGCCTGCAATGTGCGGCGCTTGATTCGCAGGTATGAGTTCCGTTGCGACATAAAGCCGCGAACCATCGGGAGACAGAGTCAGACTTGGCACTACATCGCCGGCTGGTATCTGTCCGATGGATTGAGGGTGAGTAACTCTGCCCTGAACATCTGCATCGACGGAGACGATCCCGACGCTGCCACGTTGTCCTTGCACAATCCCATACTCGTTTGCCGCGAAAACAAACTTCCCGTCTGGCGAGGCCACAACGTCGAAGGTTCCGGCTCTTTCGCCTTGCGAGGCAAAATACGGTTTGGCGGTTCCCCTCACCATGTCACGAACGTTCAGAAATGCGATTCCTGCATCTCCTGCACCAACAGCCAGTGTTGCTTCATCCTTCAAAAGAACGAGGCCATTCGCGCCCGTGCTGCCTATTTCAACGAAGCCGACAGCTTCTAGTCCTTTGTTGCGAGCGCGGAGCGGGCTGATACGGCGGAAAATCTGGATGCCCGAAATTGTATCCTTGCGCGCCCCAGATGATTCGTCCGATCCTGTGAAGTTTGGATGTGCGACGTTAGTGACTGAAACAAAAACGTAGCGGCCGTCTTTCGTGGCGATTGCAGAGGTTGGATTTCCAAGCGTAGGGTAGTCGCTGGTATTTACCACGAGATTCTGTGCTTGCATTACCATCTGAGGGAAGAGAATCATGGCAAGCCAGATTGGCGTTCCGCCGAACGATCCTATTGCATTCAACAATTTCATGATTGCTCCATTTGAAAGATGCCGGCCCGGCGCGGTTTACCGTTGGCGCATGTTCGCAGACCACTCCGAATCTGCTTGATGTCAATCTTGAGTTCAATGATAGTTCTTGAAAGGGTGTTGCGATGCATCCCCAACTCCCGGGCTGTTTTGCCCATGTGACATGCATGCACGATCAATACCCCGATGATGTAGCGCTTCCGAAACTCACAAACTGCATCCTCATAGGACACTCGCAGGGTCCGCATCTCCTGAATGATGCCGCGCAGAGACTGCTGCACCGAGGCTACGCTTCGGACAGTTCCATAGGTGGACGAAGCCGGATGTCTCACCGGAATCTGCCAAGCATTACTGAGGTTGTCCATCGTGTACCAAGTCCGTGCGAAGAATGTTGAAAAGTGAGTTTGCGTCAGTCTGAGTAGCGGAAGCGCTCCCAAGATCTAACCATATGTATTCTTTTGAATCCTTGTTATCCATCGTCTGGAGAAGTCCTTGTGATTTATGTTCCGCTATCATCCAATTCACCACGATTTGATAGGTAAGAGCATTCTGGAATCCGAAAGCGGTATTTCTGTCGAAGGCGAAGGCATAGGCTGGAGCCCACCTCTGGATCTTCGCCACAACAGGCGGTGGTACAAAATCCGAAGCGTCCGTGTCGAAGCCAAGCTGGGCCGGCCGAAGATCCTTTGGCAATGTCTGAATTGACTCTGCCGTCAGCACGGTGGCGGCTTGATGATGTCCATGCGTCGTGGAACGAGGAAGCACCGTAAGGACATACCTATAGTGTTCGCGCTTCACCAAATTTGCGATCCTGGAGGTTATGAATGCGGAATTCCAATAGTGATCAGGCCCATCCTCTTCGTCAGTCGTAAAATGCTCATCTTTCTGATCCAGGAAAAAATGCTTCCTGATTCCGAGTATCCTGCCGGCATTGATCGCTTCTTTCTTGCGGATGGATGGAAGGTCCTTTCGCCCAATCGCCTCCACAGTCAGTGACTTCTTGTAATAAGGCTCGGCCAGAGTGGAGTACCTAAAGCCTCCTTCACCATCGGTGATGATAAGTTCATCCACTGTTCCACCTAACTGGACAGCCATCCTATAAACAGTTGCCGCGAAATAATACTCATCGTCCGGGTGCGCGACAACCAATAGAGCTTTGCCGGGTGGCTCTGCGAAAGCACTGACCACCATGAGGGCCAAAAATACAGGCAAGAAAGCAATTCGGAGCCCGCAAGATAGCTTGAAATTCATCGATTCACCCTGATCAACTGATTGATCAACGAATGGACTCCTGAGTTCCCTCTGTTCTGCCAGCGATGCCTGCAGAGAGAATGTCTGGTCTGACTGTGCTGGCAGGGTTGCGAGGAAACGACGGATGGTTTGGACGCACACGAAAGCAAAAACCCGCTCCAGCAGGGCTGGAAAGCGGGCTATCGACAACCAGAGTGATCGTGTTCGATCAGATATCTTTGGAGGTATGCGCGATTTCCCATTCGCCAGCAGAGATGCGTGACGAACAACAATTCATGTTGGAGAAATACGCCATTGCTGCAAATCTACCGATTGATGCGCCCTTTGTCAAACACAGAAATGCACGAAACGACTAACACGGTCCATAGTCTCCACTCCGGATACAAGCCGAAGTAGCGGCCGTTGTAAACGCAATGCGAACCTGCAGCTCTTGCGCAGCATCTACCGTACGGATCATGGTTCGGCTGAATGGAAAATTGGTGCAGCCAATATGACCATGGCTTACCGTGCGATCACCACCTCGCGGCGACGGGGTAGGCTTTCTTAGGAGACTTTGTCAGTACTTTGGCACTTTGGGGTCGACCTCATCGGACCAGGCTAAGATGCCGCCGGCGAGATTAGCTACATTGAGAAAACCAGACTGCTTGAGAAACTCGGCGATACGCTGACTGCGTCCACCGGCTTTGCAGTGGACGACGATCTCCCGGTTGCGGTCAATCTCGCCAATGCGCTGAGGAACATCGTTCTGGGGAATCAGCTTGCCGCCGATGTTGGCAATTTGATATTCGAATGGTTCGCGGACATCGAGGATAAATAAGTCCTCTCCAGCATCGATCCGCTTTTTGAGATCCTTCGCAGTCAATTGCGGGATTCCGTTCTTAACGGCACTTTGCTTTTCACTTGCGGATTCGATACCGCAAAACTGCTGGTAGTCAATCAGGCTCGTAACAGTTGGGTGGACGCCGCAAACAGGGCATTCGGGATTTTTGCGAAGCTTCAACTGGCGAAAGCGCATGTTAAGTGCATCCACCAGCAGCAGGCGGCCAATCAACGGCTCGCCAATTCCCAGGATGAGCTTGATCGTCTCGGTTGCCTGGATAACGCCAACGAGGCCGGGCAAAATGCCTAGAACTCCGCCCTCGGCGCAACTGGGCACCAGGCCCGGCGGCGGCGGCTCTGGATAGAGGCAGCGATAGCAGGGACCATCCTTCGTAGCGAAGACACTGGCCTGACCCTCAAAACGGAAGATCGATCCGTACGCATTCGGCTTGCCGAGCAATACGCAGGCATCGTTCACCAGGTAACGCGTGGGAAAGTTGTCGGTACCGTCGGCAACAACGTCATAATCCTTGAGGATATCGAGGGCGTTTGCGCTCGATAGCAGAGTGTCGTGTTTCCTAACGTTGAGCGTTGGATTCAGTGCTTTGAGCTTCTCTTCGGCCGAATCGAGTTTTTTGCGGCCGATATCGGCGGTCGAGTGGATGATTTGACGCTGCAGATTGCTGGCGTCGACGACGTCGAAGTCCACAAGACCGAGAGTGCCCACGCCGGCAGCCGCCAGGTACAAGGCAAGCGGAGAACCAAGCCCACCCGTTCCTACGCAAAGCACGCGCGCGGCCTTCAACTTGCGCTGGCCTTCTACGCCGACCTCCGGCAATATCAGGTGGCGCGAGTAGCGCGAAAGATCGTCCGTCGTCAATTCGGGCAATTCAATTGGTAATGTAGCAGTCGCCATAATCCCTCATCTGGTTCGTTGTTCATGTTTACGCGGCAAGGCGTTTTTGCATCGAAGGTGCTTACTTATACCCGGCTAGTTTCCACCGGCGATCGACGGAATGATGGAGAGAGTGTCGGCAGGCGAAACCTCTGTGGCTTCCTTTGCCGGCAGATAGCGCACATCCTCATCGTTCAGGTAAATGTTCACAAAGGCGCGTACCTTGCCTTCGCTTGTGAACAAATGCTTGCGCAGGTCTGGGTGCGCCTGAGTCAGCTCATCGAGTGCACCAGCGATTGTGCCGGCGCTGACTTCCACAGCGTCCTTGCCAGCTGCAAAAGGGCGCAATGGAGTGGGGATGAAAATGGTCATTTCTTCAATTCCTCTCTGAGACGTTTTCAAATTCATTTGCAATGCGCACTGTTAACTCACCGGCTCATTCACATCGATCGGTTCCGGTTCGAATAGCTTGTTCTCCTCGGTATCTCCTGCCAGCCGGAACGAGTTGGTTATAGCTGCCTTTCCCTTCGCCACCGCCGTGATGACGTAGGAGCAGCCCAGCCAGTGGGCCTCGGCGAGGTCAGTTTGTGACCATTGTGCCGGATGATCCGGATGAGAGTGATAGAACCCTGCGATGCTCAAGCCCTGGCGACGGGCTTCCCGCTCAATCTTTACCAGTTCAGCTGGGGAAATCTGATACCTGTTGTGCGCCGAGTCGGTTCGCGTATTGCCAGCCTTAACCGATGCTTCGATCCACCAGCCCTCGGGCGTTGCTCGCCCGAGCAGCGCGCCGCAGCACTCATGCGGATAGGTCTCTTCGCCGTGAGCCCGGATCGCATCGTAAACCGTCCTGTCAACCCGAAGCACAGTCATTACTCCTCCCAGAACCGCTCACTTAGATACTTATCTGCCGAGTCCGGAAGTACAGTAACGATCACCGCGTGACGTCCACTCGCGGACTCCTCGCGAGCGATTTGAATGCTGGCAGCCACTGCTGCCGCCGCCGAGATGCCCACCAGCAGGCCCTCCTCGCGGGCAAGCTGCTTCGCCATCGCATAGGCGGCCTCGGTTTCCACCGTCAACGCGCGATCAGCAAGATGCGGATCGTAAATGGCCGGCACAATCGAAGTGGCCATATACTTCAGTCCTTCGAGGCCGTGAAAGGGAGAATCAGGCTGGAAGCTGATGCACTGTAGAGCCGGATTCAGTTCTTTGAGCCTGCGAGTGGTGCCCATGAATGTCCCGCTGGTGCCCAGTCCCGCGACAAAATGAGTCACGCGGCCCTCGGTCTGCCGCCATATCTCGGGCCCTGTCGTTTCATAGTGAGCCTTCCAGTTGGCGTCGTTCGAGTATTGATCCAAATAGCAGAAGCGCGCCGGGTCATTGCCCGCTAACTCACGCGCGCGGCGAATAGCACCATCCGAACTTTGATCCGGGTCGGTCCATTCCACTTGCGCTCCGTAGGCCTTCAGAATGCGCTTTCGTTCCGGTGAGACATTGGAGGGCATCGCCAGCCGCACAGGAATTCCGTGTGCCGCGCCCAACATGGCAAGTGCAATTCCCGTATTGCCGCTGGTTGCATCCAGCAGAACCTTACCCGGTCCTAGTTTTCCCTGGGCCAACGCCTCGCTGACCATTGCCGAAGCGGCGCGATCCTTTACACTGCCGCCTGGGTTGTGCCACTCCGCTTTGGCCAGCAATGTCACTCCCTCAAGACCGCGAACGGCCTTGCCGAGGCGAAGCAGCGGCGTATTGCCGATCCGCTCAGTTATCGATAAGCCAAGTTCAACATCCGTGCATTCTGCTCTCATCGATGACCGCCGCTCTTGGTCCATGGGGTTGATTTCTCTGGCCTGGCAATGATGTAAGGAGGGCGCAAGATTGAACAACATCTTGGCTATTCTTATGACTTGTTCCGATGGGAGGAAGAGCCTGGGGTCAGATCGAGACTTGTGTGTCTGCCGTGACGCTCAACCCCACGGGACAAACCCGAGAGGAGCGACAACAACAGCATTGGCACGCAGAGCCCATGCTTGGAGTATAAAAGAGCATAAAAATGGCGTCAATTTAGAATTACATTTAATAGCTGCGATCTACACTCTTCTTACATCCAAGCTCCCAGACGAGTTGGATTGAAGTTCACCGATATATTTGAATAAGGCCGATGTAATTGCCAATGTAACCAGTTCTGATGCTCCCAGCCACGCAGCCGGAGCCTGGCTGCACAATTGGATTCAAGAGAAATTATTTTCAATTCCGGCAATCCCTGTTGACACTCAGCCGAATTGGCCTTACTCTACGTTCAATCGTTGTAAAGGTGCTCTCGGGCATTCAACGATCAGCAACAAATGACCAGCCTCTTCAATCCCGCCACTTGTACCTGCTGCTGTCAGAGCGGTGTCGTGCGGGTGTGTTGTCCGGGCTAGGTTCCTAATCGGAATTCAGAGTCTCGAGACCCACCTGCCAGAAGGCACGGTGGGTTTTTCGTTTGTGTGAATGGTCGCCGGATTTTGTTTGCCGGCGACAGATTGAAAAGCGCCGGTGGTGAAGTGGCTAACGCGCAGGTCTGCAAAACCTGTATTCGCGGGTTCGATTCCCGCCCGGCGCTCCAGAATTTCAATGCGTTCTATGCAAATCAGGCACAGTCGAATTT
>Ga0302320_10020465_pt1 | contig 13203 bp, 7 predicted proteins | sample Bog_T0_3_FD_202130 | JGI IMG/M metagenome (GOLD analysis project Ga0302320, IMG submission 202130) | Peat permafrost microbial communities from Stordalen Mire near Abisko, Sweden - Bog_T0_3 | ecosystem: Environmental > Terrestrial > Soil > Wetlands > Peat | place: Sweden: Abisko, Stordalen Mire...
TAATGGCCAGCTTCTGGTTCATCTGATTGATGAAATTTTAGATCTCTCCAAAATCGAGTTGGGAGGGCTACAAGTAGAAAAGACTGAACTCAATCTCTCCGAGCTTATTTCCGATGTCAGTTCAATCATACAGGATAAAGCTGAGAAGAAAGGGCTTTTGTTTTTCATGAGCGTCGATGGCCCACTTCCGTATACGTGCTTGTCTGATCCTATCAGGTTTAAACAGATTTTGCTAAACATCATTGGCAATGCGGTCAAGTTTACTGTGAAAGGCGAAGTGAAAGTCTTGGTTAAAAGCACACCAGCCAATTCAAAGCTTCATATTGTGGTCAGCGATACGGGAATTGGTATTGCTTCCGAGCAGGTCAATAAGCTGTTTCAGCCATTTTCGCAGGCTGATATTGCGATTGCCCATCAATACGGAGGAACGGGACTCGGTCTGGTTATCTCAAGAAAACTTGCCCGAGCCTTAGGTGGCGATGTAGTTCTTGTTGAAAGCAAGCAGGGTGTAGGAAGTACGTTTGAAATTACCGTTGGCCTGGAGAGTGCAAAATACACAAAATACCACAAAATACAACAAGGGTACTTTCAGCCTTAAATTGCTTGACATAAATAGATAATTGATGACAAAAAATCTTTTGCTGCATTTTATTAAATGGCTGAGGTAAATATGAAAAATTGTAGAGCGAAAGTCGCTGCTTTGAAGCACTATTCCATCATGGTGGCACTTGCCGGATTGTCTTGTGTTGTTATTGTATCCTGCGGTAAAGGTGGCGTAACAACTACTACCACAGGTTCATTTACTACCACAGATTCAATTCAATCTGCTTATATTCAGCACTATAGCGATTTAGAAAAAAATGGCACTTACGCAAATTCCACTCGCCTGAGGGATGTAAGCTTTAGCAGTAGTATTCCTAGAAACGAACTCATTCAATCCCTTGAACACCCCAATCTCCAAAATATTGAAAATTTAGATTTAAGCAGCAGTTCGTTTTCTATGAGTGCCAAGGGGGCAGGATCTCTTACAACCGACCAGCTGGTTAGACTACTCCCAAGACTGGTTCGTTTGCAAAGCTTGAACCTTCAAGGCCATGGATATGTAAACAATGATGTACTTCAGAGTTTGACAACGGTAACAGGGATTACAAAGCTTAACTTGCACGGGTGCTTGAGGATCAACGAGATATCTCCAATTGGGCCAGTTAACAGATTTGAATCTAGAAGGTTCAGGTTCTATTACTGATAGTGGACTGAGCGAACTTCATGCTCTGAGCCGACTTGAAAGACTAAAGATTGATCGCGCTGCAAGAAGCGTCCGCTTGATCTCCCGAGCAGCTGTAGACCGATTACTTAGAGCTAATCCCAGACTCGATGCATCTCTCCCATTTAAATATGAGACACTTAACTAGGAACGTTTGGATAACTCCCGGACTGAAGTCCGGGGTCTTCCTCTGAAAAGCAGTAAATACTAATTTTCAATCACGTCTGTATTGGGAGGCGAAGTAAAATGAAAGAGGGAATCTGCCAGGGGTGCTCCTAAACTAATTTTTGAAAGAGTGATTTCAGTCCGATTCCCTTCGTGGTGTTCTAGAATGACTTTCTGAATGAGATGATTACTTAAATCAATTTCGAGAGTTGCTTTGATAACCGTGCCAGCCGTGCTAGGCTTTGGGGTAAGTAAAAAGATATTGGGCGCAGTTTGCTTGATTTGTTTAAATTGATGTGAGGAAAATGAGCCTGCAAGCAAGGCCTCGGCAAGCTTGGACTGAATCTGAGCGGATTTTTTTTCAATGAGTTGTCCTTTTTCGCCCTCATCAAAAGGGGGAGTGTAGTACCAGGTAGTTTTGCCATTGCTTACGAGTAAACTCACATCGGGTTTGAGAACTTCCCACCGAATTCGTGAAGGTTTTTTTAAAAAAATCTTGCCTGAACTTGTTTTCTTCTTGTTATTGAGAGCTATGTTCTCCGTGATCTGTACAAATTCAGCAGAAATGGTAGAAATCCGAGCATATTTGGCTTCAACTGTCTGAAGAAGTGCAGGTAAGGGAATGGATTGCTTGGGCCTATTAGGATTATCTCCAGAATACACGGGCCGCTCAGAAACCAAAAAAAAGAGACCAGCCCAAAGGCTAGCAATGCAAAGCAGTTTTAAAGGGCAGCTTTTAAAACTGGCTCTATGCCATTTCGATGGAAACCATCTTGGATACACCGGGTTCCTCCATGGTAACTCCATAAAGCGTGTCGTTGAGCTCCATGGTTTTCTTGTTATGAGTGATTAAGATAAATTGGCTTTTTGCTGACATCTCTCTCAAAAGAGCGTTGAACTTCCCAATGTTTGCATCGTCCAAAGGAGCATCCACTTCGTCTAAAACGCAAAAAGGAGAAGGTTTTACCATAAAGATCGCAAAAATGAGGGAAACGGCAGTCAATGCCTTTTCTCCACCGGAGAGTAAGGTCATATTGGCAATCTTTTTGCCAGGGGGCTGGGCTAAAATATCTACGCCTGCTTCAAGAATGTCTTTAGATCCCTCAGGATAAACGAGTGACATTTTTGCTTGCCCACCGCCAAAAACTAGTGGGAACAGTCTTTCAAAACGCTCAGCAATGGCCTCGAATGCTTTTTGGAATCTGTCTTCGGAGGTTTTATTGATATGCTCAATGGCATCTCTCAGATTGCTCAGCGAGTGCTCAAGATCGGTTCTTTCTATGAGCAGATGGTCATAACGTGTCTTCAGTTGCTCAAACTCTTCAATGGCCATAACATTGACTTCACCCAGACGGCGGATGCGTTCTCGCAGTCGTTCTACTTCCTCAGTTAGTAGAAGTTCTTCTTCAGGAGCCATTTCGCCAATGGAAGCAGCAGGAGTTAAAGTCTCCCCATTTAAACATCCAGGGCCATATTTTTCTTCTAAATTGAGGACTAGGTGGGAGATTTCACCTGAGAGTTTTTCCACTTCAAGAGCAAGATGGGTTGACTCAGAAGTCTTTTGGTCTCCTTGTTTATGAAGTACTTTGACTCTTTCTAACGAAAGATTGACCTTGGCATTGGACTGCTCGATCTGATCCTTCACTGCTGCAAGCTTTTCTCGAGTGTTAGCTAAGCTTAAGGTGAAGACTTCAATTTTCTCAGCGAGTTCTGATTCGCCACCTGTATAATGCTCATGCTCTCGAAGGGCGCGCTCTAAAGTTCGGCCAATATCTGAAAGACGTTTTTGCCGGTCTGAGATCAGCGACTGGATGCCTTCGAGTTCTCGCTTGAGACTCACAGCTCTTTCTCGCAAAGAAGCCTCTTTGATTCGAACGGTCCCCAGATCTTCTTCTTGCGAGCGCAGGACAGATTCTCTTTCTAAGAGGGTCCCTTCGGCCTCTGAGATAGACTCTTCTAGAGAATCTCGTTTGTTCGTGAGCTCTGCTAATCGAGCTTCCGTTGTTTCTTTTTCTTGGGCTGCTCTTTCAGCTTGCAAATTCAATTCTTGGCAGTCTTTCAAGAGGGAATCTAAATGAGATTGTGCTTCCTGTAGTGCACGTTGCGTTTGGTGGGCGTCCCGTTGGGAGCCTGCAAATTGAACCTCTAAGGTTTGAATCTCTTGTTGGCTGGTTTGCACTTGGGCTCGCAGAAGTTCCAGATTCTCTTTTGATTGGTAAAAAGTTTCTTCCAGTTCCTGGTGTTTTATTTCGGCCTCGCCCACTTGCGCCTTGAGTTCCTCAATTTGCCTTTTTCTTTTAATGGCGCTGACTGCACCAGAAGTTTCCAAGCTTCCACCACGGATAAGACCATGGGATTCCACTGCAATACCGTCTTGACTTACCATGGACCAACCGGAAAATTTTTGAAATTCCTCTGATTGAAAAAATTCAGGAAACGGAGTTGCGGATTCTACGACCATGACATTTCCAATCAAAATATTTAGTACCGATTGGGAAGTGGGTGCATTTGCTGTGACGAATTTGGAAAGCTCACCCAGTACATGGAAACCATGGTTTTCAAGCAACGTTTTCATTGCTTTTGACGAGGCAGGAGTGTCCGATTTTTTAGAAGGCCCGACAGCAGAGGTGAGCTGAATGTTGACTCGACCCAGCTTGCCTGTTTTGATTTGATCCAATAAGGTCAGCGCAAGAGAAGGATCCTGGGTGATGAGATTTTCAATTCGGTTTTCAAGCCATCCTTGTAATAGGGACTCGTATCCTTGGCTTACCTCAAGAATGTCTGTCAGTGCATGGATTTGATCGTGATATTTATTTTCTTTTGCCCAATCCAAAGCCGCCTTGGGTCCATCGGCTAATCCCTCATGCGATTCGTCCAATTCTTCTAGGCTTTGAAGTTTAGATTTTACCTGGGTTAATGAGCGGAGGGAGTCGTTTTTTTGTTTCTCGAGTTCTTTGACTTCTTGCTCCCCGGATCGAAGCTGAAGGTTCTTTTCCTTTAGGCTCGATTGAACTTCTTCACGCTGCTGTTTCATTTTTTCTAGCGTTGTATGAATTTTCTGGAGCTCTTCTCCGACCGTTTGTATCTTTAAAGACTGAGTTTCAGCTTGTTGGCTTAATTTTTCAGATTGAGACCGCGCAGCATCCGCTTTACTCAAAAGCCCCGCGATTTTTGAAGTGATATCGGACATTTGCTTGACTCCAGACATCATTTCTCTTTGTGTGGCGTCTAACTGGGTGCGGGCTTGATCCACGCCCTGTCTTAATGCGCAAAGGTCTGCATTTTTTTCTGACGCCTCATGAGCCATATTTTGAAAGAGTGCCTCTGCCTCTTGTGCTTGGTCTTCAATTTCCGACAATCGCTCCGTATTGCTGGTGATCGAAGCTTGGAGTTCTTCCCTTTCTGTTTCCAGAGAGAGCTTTTGCGAAGCAAGATCGCCTTGTCTGCGTCTGGAGAGCTCGAGTGCACTTTTTTCTTGCGAAAGCCGGTCGGCAATGTCTTGAATCTGAAGCTGAAGAGTTTCCGCTTCTTTGTTTTCTGTTACTAAGTCGATGCGATCCACTTCGATGGAGTTTTCAGAAATTTGCAGCTCAGACTTTAAGAGGATCAGCTCTTGTTCTAAAGCATCTTTTTGAGCCTTGAGTGCGCCGAGTTTTTCATTCATGACATAAAACTTGCGCCTGCCCCAGGTCATTTCCTTGTCTAAGAGTTCCCCTTTGTATTTTTTATAAAGTTGGGCTTTTTGGGCTTGGCGTTCGAGGGAGCCTAGATTTTTCTCAATTTCCTGGATGATATCGGTCAATCGAGAAAGGTTCGCTTGGGTGGCTTCCATTTTCCTTAAGGATTCTTTTTTGCGAGCCTTATATTTTGCGATTCCAGCCGCTTCTTCAATGAGAAGTCGCCTTTCCTCAGGCTTTGCGTTCACGATTTTGCCAATTTGGCCTTGTTCAATGACCGAGTACCCTTTAGCACCCACACCCGTATCCATGAACAGTTCCTGGATATCTTTTAAACGAGCAAGGTTTCCATTGATAAAGTACTCGCCTTCGCCTGATCGATAGAGCTTGCGAGTCACGGAGATCTCTCGGGTGCGGAGCGAGGTCGAAATGTCCTGGACGCTCGCTCCTGCGGGGGCATGTGCGGTATCCGTAATGGAATCATGGAGCTCATGGGGGAGGCCAGTTTCTAATACGAGGGTAGCTTCAGCCATTCCCAGAGGAGAGTATTTGGAACTTCCATTAAAAATGAGGTCTTCACTGCTATTGCCTCTCATGTGTTTATAGGATTGCTCGCCCATCACCCAAAAAAAGGCATCCACAATATTGGACTTCCCGCACCCGTTTGGACCCACGATGCCTGTAATGCTATGGTCAAAATGGATGACCGTTTTTTCCTTAAAGGACTTAAATCCTTGAATTTCCAGTCTTTTTACTCGCATGAGGTCTATCAGTTTAACAAGCAGACTGAAGATGTCAATCAGTTATAAAGATTGATACATGAGGAATTCCCGGTGTGTTTTTGCGAAAGAACAGACATTCTGTCTTTCACAACTTTCGCCATCCTGGCTGTTGTGAATCTTTCGCAAAAATACAACGGGAACTCCTTGAGTGCACTGAAGGAAGCAATTCCCAGCATCTCATTCACGAAGTTCTCGCTGCCAGGATGGCAAAGAAGCGAGTAAAAACAGGATGTTAGTCTTCGTGAATGGGATGCTGGGAATTGCTCAACGATTGATACATAGGTTATATTTGATTTGAGGCCATGGCTCAGGTACTGATAAGATTGCGATGAGAAATGCTCTGAGAGCGGCATCCTGTATTTTCATAAAATGTGCAATTCTCAGTGGTGGGATGGGGCTTACGGCCTGTCAATTTAAGTCCTTACCCATTTCCGCCAAAAAGGAATTCACTTCTAGGAAGGGATCTACTTTCTTAAATGAAAGGGATGGGGGGGGAGTTGACGAAACCCAATGGCCTGGGCACGGGTTGACGATTCCTCATGAAGGGAGACCTCGCGCTGTAACAAAGGATTATGCCGGTTCAGAGGCGGAAGCCTACCGGCGTTACTATGATCAAAAAGAGTGGGGGTTTAACTTTAAAAAAGTAGTTCTCGAGGGGGAGAGTTTGGATATTTCTGCATCTGTTTATGATCCTGAATCTTCCGTAAGTGGATATGTGATTCATGACGAGGCAATTGCAGTTGAATTGACTGAAGCGGTGAGTCAATTGCCGCGAGTTGTTCAAGATCTGGTGTATAAAAATTTGCCAGAGCGAAGGTTTCATCGAGGAGATATTTTCCTCCCAGTGGGTGCTGGCTTACCAGCATTGGAAAAGTTATACGAACGCCTCAACGCACTATTAAACGATGGCACCAAAAGAGTGGAGTATGGCAATGATGTGATCCACATAGGCAGTGCATTTGATGAAGTGCAGCCGCTGGATCAAAATAGTGATGACTATCTTGCATTTATTCGGAGAGTAATTATCGAAAAGCTGAGAGATTTGGGGCGTGACTCTCCAAAAGGTTTTTATACTTACCCACTTTTTAATGATGGCCTTAGTGGTGCTCGTCTTTACAACGATTCACTTCCATTTAGGTACCACGGGATGGTCTTTCGTCACGTTTTGGATGCAATGAGAGACAACGATGAACGCAAATTTCTTGAAAATATGGTGAATTTCGGAACTATTTTTGTTCAAGAACTTTCGAATGCTCGAACCGGTTTTGTGGATGCCTATACGTACTTGTATGTTGCCAAGAGATTTTATTCTCCAGAAGTGAGACAGCGCTACCTGCATTTTACATTGAATTGCGGCAAGATTTACTAGAAGAAAAAAAAGAACCCGGTGCAGAATCTCTTCTCACCGGGCTCAAAAATGGGTAATTCTTAGAGTCTACGATCCACATAGATCGTTTTATTTGCACTTAAGTCAGTTTGAAAGGGTTTTCTCCAGGGTGTCTCCCGACAAACCTGCTTCCTACAAGTGCACCAAACAGACTATTTAGTTATACGTAACGCTGTCGCGGTCCAGTTTGGCCAAAAACCAGATCCGGCAGTTCGTGAGCACCATAGACGTCTCAGGTCCAGCCTGGTCTAGCTCACGCTACAGCATTCGTGGAGGACCTGTTTCTTGAAATTCGATCATCGCACGAACACGATATGGCTCATCAAGAGCCTTTGCTTGCGTCTCAATCCTTGGTCGCATGAGGCTATCTCCTTTCAATAATAACATCATAACGAAAAAAATAACGCGACGCAATATGTGTCAATTCTGAACCTGTCTCTTTAAATTCTTGGTGAATTTCTTGGATTTAGCACCCTTTTGAGTCTTAGGGTTTGACAGGGCGGCCTGAGCCGCAGCCAGCCGTGCGATAGGCACTCGGTAAGGCGAACAGCTGACATAATCTAAGCCCAAACGGTGACAAAAATCGACCGACTGGGGGTCTCCACCGTGCTCACCGCAGATTCCAATTTTGAGATGGGGCTGAGTGTTGCGTCCTTCTTCAATGGAGATTTTCATCAAGCGGCCCACCCCGCTTGTGTCCAGGGATGCAAACGGGTCCTTTTCGTAGATCTGGGCATCAATATAATCCTTCAAGAATACTCCTGAGTCATCTCGAGAAAGTCCAAAAGTAGTTTGGGTTAAGTCGTTGGTCCCGAAGCTGAAAAACTGAGCATGCCGAGCAATTTCACTTGAAGTGAGAGCTGCTCTTGGAATTTCAATCATCGTTCCCAGTTGGTATTCTAAGGGTTTGACCCCCTCTTTTTTGTAATGCTCAAAAACGCTGGCAATTTCTTCTTCGCAATAGTCTTTGATGAATTTGAGTTCCCGCCAGTCTCCCACTAGTGGGATCATTATTTCAGGAATAATTTTGAACCCTTCGTCACGCACGAGTTCGCAGGCGGCCTCAAGGATTGCTCGAACCTGAGTGCGATAGATTTCAGGGTAGCTAATTCCCAACCGGCACCCTCGATGACCTAGCATGGGATTGAATTCGTGCAAGCTCTCCGCTTTTCTCTTCAATCGTTCAAATGGGACATCAATTTTGCTAGCAAGAGCATGAATTTCCTCATCTTGGTGAGGGATAAATTCGTGAAGAGGAGGGTCTAACAGCCGTATCGTTACGGGAAGTCCCTTCATTTCTCGAAAAATACCCTTAAAATCCCCTTTTTGCATGGGCAATATTTTCTCCAAAGCCTGCTTGCGGCCTATGAGGGTATCAGCAAGAATCATTTCACGGACGGCATCGATTCGATCTGCTTCAAAAAACATGTGCTCGGTTCGGCACAGTCCAATTCCTTCCGCACCAAATCCTCTAGCCACTTGAGCATCCAGCGGAGTGTCTGCATTGGTTCGTACCTGGATTTGTCTCAGCTGATCCACCCAGTCCATGAGCTGTTGAAAGCTTTTATTGAGAGTTGGGGTTACTGTTGCCACTTTGCCTCGAATGACTTCTCCAGTACTTCCGTCTAAGGTGATAAAGTCCCCCTCACGGAGGGTGAGGTTGCCAACAGTAAATTCCTTGCGCTGCTCACTGACTTTGATGGTGCTACAACCAGAAACGCAGCACTTTCCCATGCCGCGGGCAACGACTGCTGCATGGCTTGTCATTCCTCCTCGTGCGGTGAGGATGCCTTCAGATACGGACATGCCATGGATGTCTTCGGGTGATGTCTCCAATCGAACTAAAATGACCTTTTTCCCGTCATTAACCCATTTTACCGCTGTTTCTGGGTCAAAAACGACTTGCCCGGTAGCTGCTCCAGGGGAAGCAGGAAGCCCTTTGGCTAAGATCTCCTTTTTGGCAATGGGGTCTAAGCTGGGGTGAAGCAACTGATCGAGTTGCTCGGGTCGAATCCTCAAAATGGCTTCCTGTTTTGAAATCAACCGTTCTTTCACCATGTCAACCGCTATGCGCAGGGATGCGGAGGCTGTCCGCTTTCCATTTCGAGTCTGAAGCATATAAAGTTTGCCTTTTTCAATGGTAAACTCAATATCTTGCATGTCGCGATAGTGCTTTTCCAATTTTTTGTAAACCCGAACAAGCTGGGAATAGGCCTTAGGAGCAAATTCCTCCAGGGTAGGAAGCTTTTCTGAGGAAGCATGCCTTGAGGAATTATTGATGGGTTGAGGGGTTCGAATCCCAGCTACCACATCTTCGCCTTGGGCATTGATAAGGAATTCTCCAAAGAATTTCTTTTCTCCTGTAGAGGGATCTCGAGTAAAGGCCACTCCCGTTGCACAATCATCCCCTCGATTTCCAAAAACCATGGATTGGATATTGACTGCCGTACCCCAGGCTTCAGGAATATCGTTGAGTTTCCGGTATGTGATGGCTCTTGGGTTCATCCAAGAACCAAAAACTGCCCCGATGGCCCCCCAAAGTTGTTCCCAAGGGTTTTCAGGAAACTCTTTGCCATGGGTTCGCACGAGGTGCTTGAACTGACTAACGAGCTCTTGGAGATCGTCGGCGCTCAGTTGCGTGTCAAGTTCCACTCCCCGCTGATGTCGCATGTCTTCTAGAACCGATTCAAAAAAGTTGGAATGAATTCCAAGAACGACGTCAGAGTACATGCTAATCAATCGGCGATAGCTGTCATAGCCAAACCGCGGATCCTGAGATTCTTCAATTAATCCGAGGACGGTTTCATCGTTCAGTCCAAGGTTAAGAATCGTATCCATCATTCCTGGCATGGAGGCTCTAGCTCCCGAGCGCACCGAGACCAAAAGTGGGTTCTTTCTTGCTCCAAACTTCCGCCCCATGTGCTTTTCCACTCGAGCTAAAGCTTGCTTTACCTGGTTTTCAAGCACTTTCGGATAGTTCTTTTGATTTTTGTAAAAGTAGGTGCAGACATCTGTAGAAAGGGTAAAACCAGGAGGGACGGGCAGTCCTAGTTTTGTCATTCCATGAAGGTTGGCTCCTTTTCCTCCTAAGAGGTCCTTCTTTGTCTCGCTTCCTTCAGCTTTTCCATTTCCAAAGGAATATACATATTTTCCCTTGCCAGCTTTTCCCGCGCTGAATGGGGTCTTGGATCTACTTGCCCCAGCCTTCAATTTTTTCGTTGAGGTACGTGACGACGTTTTCAGCAGGGATTCTTTCTTGGGCCATGCTGTCTCGGTGTCGGATGGTAACTGAGTGTTGTGTGAGAGTGTCATAGTCGATGGTGACTCCAAAGGGTGTACCGATTTCATCCTGTCGGCGATACCGCTTGCCAATCGATCCTGTGTCATCGGTCGTGACACGGAACCGTTTTTTAAGATCCTGGAAGATCTTGTCGGAGTATTCTACAAGTTCTTGTTTTTTCATCAAGGGAAATACTGCTGCCTTGTAAGGAGCAAGTGCTGGGTGGAGTTGTAACCAAACTCTTTCTCCGTCAAAGCGGTAGGCATCGACTAAAGCCACTAGTAGCGTACGGTCACATCCAGCAGAGGTTTCAACGATATAAGGGAGGTAGCGCTCCTTGTTAGCTTCATCGAAGTATTCCAGTTTTTTTCCGCTCATTTGCTGATGACGACCTAAGTCAAAGTCCGTGCGATTATGAATTCCTTCAAGCTCTTGCCATCCAAACGGGAACTCGTACTCAATGTCAAACGCAGCTTTTGCGTAGTGGGCTAGTTCCCCTTGACCATGGGCGTGAAATCGGAGTTTTTCCTTTCGGATTCCATTGTCCAAATGCCACTGAAAGCGGATCTGCTTCCACTTCTCAAACCAATCCATGTCGGTGCCAGGTTTGACAAAAAATTGCATCTCCATTTGCTCAAACTCTCGCGTTCGGAAAATAAAATTACCCGGCGTAATTTCGTTCCTAAATGCTTTTCCAATTTGTGAAATTCCAAAAGGAATTTTCTGACGCGAAGATTGTTGAACGTTTAAAAAATTGACATAAATGCCTTGAGCAGTCTCAGGTCTTAAATAAATAATCGAAGCAGAGTCTTCTAAAGGACCCATGAAGGTTTTGAACATTAAATTGAACTGACGCGGTTCCGTGAGTTCTCCCTTACATTCCGGGCATTTTTTTTCTTTAATCGCCTGGGGATCTAACTTATCTGCACGAAAACGGGATTTGCACTTTTTGCAATCCACCAAGGGATCGACAAAGCCTGCCACATGCCCTGAAGCTTCCCAAACCTTCGGGTGCATCAGGATGGCAGCATCAACACCTTCAATATCTTCTCGATCTGTCATGGCCCGCCACCAACGCTCTTTGACATTACGCTTGAGTTCAATTCCAAGTGGACCATAATCCCAACAGGCGTTGATTCCTCCGTAAACTTCGCTGGAAGGGAAAATAAATCCCCGTCTTTTGCAGAGGGAAACTAGGTCATTCATGTCATTTAAGTTGAAAGGCGCACTCATATGACTTTGGGGATAGCAAAGCTTCTAACTGAGCGCAAGAATAAGCCGCTTGCGCTTGTGCCCTTAAACGTCAGGGGTATTGTGAAATCGCGAGTATTCACCGCCTAGGCGCAGAAGTTCGTCATGGGGGCCTTTTTCGACAATTTCCCCATCTTTTAACACTAAAATAAGATCTGCATGCCGGATGGTGGAAAGGCGGTGTGCAATCATTAATGTGGTCCGATTTCTCATCAGTTCGTCCAGTGCAACTTGGACCGCTCGTTCCGAGGTAGTATCTAAGCTTGATGTAGCTTCATCCAAAATCAAAATCGGGGCCTCTCGGAGAAACGCCCGAGCAATGGAAATCCTTTGGCGTTCACCTCCAGAAAGTTTTTGGCCTCTATCTCCAATGATTGTTTGAAATCCTTCTGGTAAATTCTCAATAAATTCAAGAGCATGCGCTCGTTTTGCTGCTGTTCGGATTTCGCTGGGGCTAGCAGATAACCGACCACAGCGAATATTCTCTTCAATGGTGTCATTGAAGAGAAAAATATCCTGGCTGACGATTGCAATCATGCGTCTCAAATCCTCTAAGGCGAGTTCTCGAATGTCTTTGCCATCGATTAGAATGCTCCCCTCCGTCACATCAAAAATGCGAGGAAGTAAGCTGGCCAGTGAACTTTTTCCAGCACCACTTGCGCCAGCGATAGCTACTACCTGTCCTCTGGGGATATGGAAATCAATCCGCTTGAGAACCAGTCGTTCGGGAGCATCTGGGTAAGCAAAGGAAATTTGTTTGAGGTGGATCCCTTCTCGAATCGCTTGAATCGATTGAGGGTGGGTAGATTCATGGAGGTGGGACTTCCATTCAAAAATTTCGAAAATTCGCTCACATGCGGCTGAAGCTTGGTGGAGCTTGATATTGACATCATTAAGCATTCGAATGGGATTCATCATCATTCCAAATGCCGTAAAAAATGCGAAAAGATCTCCTGGGGTCATTTTCCCTGTGAGAACTTGCAAGCCTCCATAATACACCAAAGGAGCAAGTGCTAAAGCGGTTAAAAGCTCGATCAAAGGATGGGAGATCTCTTCAACAAGCGATGTTTTTAGGAGTAAGGTCGCGTAACGCTGGTTTCTTTCTCGAAACTTCTTAAAAACGTATTTTTCCAGCCTAAAAGCTTTTACGGTTCGAATCCCAGTGTAGCTTTCTTGCAGTGTGGAATAAAGCCGCGCATTGATTTCAGCTATTCCGGTCAAGTAGCGCTTTAAAGTACGCCCAGTTGCTGAAAAAACCCACCCAATTAGGGGAGATACGATGAGGGTAATCAACGTAAGTCTCCAGTTTAAGTGAATTGCATAACCAAATAGGAACACTAGGGTAATGGGTTCTCGTACAATAACGTTGATGCATGCGAGTCCGGAGTCGATGTATT
>Ga0302320_10020466_pt1 | contig 13203 bp, 13 predicted proteins | sample Bog_T0_3_FD_202130 | JGI IMG/M metagenome (GOLD analysis project Ga0302320, IMG submission 202130) | Peat permafrost microbial communities from Stordalen Mire near Abisko, Sweden - Bog_T0_3 | ecosystem: Environmental > Terrestrial > Soil > Wetlands > Peat | place: Sweden: Abisko, Stordalen Mire...
CATTCGCCTTTTTCCTGGCGAATGGGTGGGAAACCTCAAATCTCAATCTGGCTTCGGAACGCCCGTGCTGTACAATTCGCCCCATGAAGAAGACTGGTCGAGGGCTGAGGTTTCCCGCCCTTGCGATAGAAAGAAATCGCAAGAACGGGGCACGGAGCATTTTTGGCGGATTCGGCGTGGGGTTCATTGCAGACGTAACTCGCGGAAATCGAGTCGAATTGCTCCCCATGAAATCAAACAAGATGTTCGTTCTTTTCGTATTCGCGACATGTTTATTGTCAGCAGCCGCCGCCCTTTCAGTCTCCGGCCTTGCGCAAAGCAAACAAGCCCCTGTGGTCAACCCCGCACCCGCAGCACACACCTCACCCGATTACGCGGCCACATGCCCGCCACTTAAAGATCCTGCGACCGTGGCCCAAATTCGCGAATACTTGCGCGTCTCTGGGGAATTGGAGAAATACCGCGCACGCTGGATCAACACCGCCGATAAGATCCGCTCCGTCGGGAAGCCCTACTGGCCGGAGTCATTTTGGACATCTATCAAAGAAGAAATGCGGACGGCCGATCTCACGCCGATGTTCATCGTCCTGTTCCAACACGGCGTTTCAAAGGAATTGATGCAGGAGGTCCTTGACTCGTATCACCGGCTGGGCGCCGACCATTTTGCTCTATCTCCGGCATGGTACAAGCTGGAAGAGGCAAAGAGTGCAATCAGTGCAGACACGGAACGGCTGATGCAGACAGATACGCAGGCCCTAATCGAGAAGGTCTGGCAGGTTTACAAGCCCCAGATCAAGGCGGCACGCACAAAGTACATGGCCGAACATCCAGATTACAAAGATAATTGAGCACCACTGGGCCGTTCCCGGCGTGACAGCGAACCCATCGATTCTTAAGCCCACGGATTGATCACGGGAACGCCCGTGTGCTTATAGTGAGCGACGTTTCGCGTGGCAACCGAGAACCCATGCGCTGCGGCGATCGCGGCAATATACGCATCGGGCGCCGTGGCTGGTTTGCCGATCTCCTTGCAGCGCACGCCAATCCGAGCCAACTGCTCGGCGGCCTCGACGTTGAACTCCAGCATGCGGTCCTTGAACAACGCCAGCACGCGCTCGATTTGCGCGGCGAGGGCGTTCTTGCGGTTGCCCTCCGGCATTTTCAGCACCCCGAAGCGCAGCTCGGCATAGCTGATCGTGCTCATATATAAAGTCTCGGCGGCCTGGGCGTCGAGCCAGGCGAGAACCTTCGGGGCAGGCGCGATTTTGAGCGGTTCCGAGAGCACGTTGGTATCGAGGACGATCATTCGAACTCCGCTCCCCGGAGCTCGCTGCGCTGGCGGGAAGTGTCGAGGTCATCCATGAGGTCATCCAGGCCGCCGATTTCCTGGCCGATGCGATGCAGCTCGGACCCGATTTTGAGGCGCTGCGCGGGCCGGACGGTTTCTTCGAGGATGGCGCGCACCTCGGCCTCGGCGGAGCGTCCGTGGAGGGCGGCACGCACACGCAGGGCGCGGTGGGTCTCGTCGGGAAGATTGCGAACGGTCAAACTGGCCATGATTTCACCTCTCTTCTATTGTACGCATTGATTTCAATAGAGTAAAGATGATAGCAACGAATGCGTGGAAGTGTATATGCTAGCAAATCCGGGGCGCCTCACACTCGCTGGCTCAACCTTCGTTGGCAAAGCGGGGAACTTCTGCACACGTCACAGCCTTGAAGGGTACGGGCTTTAGCCCGTACAGAAGGCCGGCAGAATCAATCGGGCTTTAGCCCCCGAGGAAATGCCCGTCGATCACGGGCACTTGTGCAGAGGTTTCCTGGATGAAAGATAGGCCCGTACCCATCCGGCCCTCGATTCGCGCCCCAACTCCAATCCCACGCTCTGAAAATGCTATCCTGTCGAACAAGCGAGGCTTGGCGATGACGCGGAACCGGCAACAACGCGGAAGGCTCCCGATTGCGGCCATTGCAATCGGCTTTGCGCTGCTGTTGCTGCTGGCCGCGATGCTGGTCCCGCACGGCCCCTCCGGCAGCGCCGCCGACTTTGTCGCCATCCTGCCGCTGCTCCTGGTCGGCGTCATCTCCCCGCTCAGCCTGTTTGCGCCGCTGGCCAACGAATACGCCGGCCGCGTGCCCCAGGCTCCCGCGCTGGTTCCCTCCTTCCAGCGGCCTCCACCCTCCCGCCGCAGTTAATTCCTCAAGAAGATCAAAGGGTTACGCTGTCGCCGGGCGAATTCGTCTGTGCGCGCGCCGCAATCCATTCTTTTGCGAAGTTCGAGCTGCGATTCCGAGAGGGTGTGGATGAGTTCCGATGCCATTTACGCATGGTGCCTCTATGCGTTGTACGTTCCCTTCTTCCTCATCGCCATGATTCTGGCGCACTACGTGCTTCTGCGCGCGCGCTGGCGGCGGCGCAACCGGCGGGGCAAGGCGCGCCCCGGCTTTTATCCGTCGGCCGTGGCGCTGGGACTGGCGTTTCAGTTCCTTCAGGTCTTTCACCGGCCCAGCATGGTGCATGTGGTGGAAGCCAGGCAGCAGGCGAAGGAAGACGCCGACGAAGACGACAACGGCGATCCCAATTCCCCGGCCAACCGCATGAGGCATTTTCACCGCCAACTGCGGCGCATTCGGCGCGGCGACCCCATCGAGCGGCTGGTGCTGCGGATGTAACTGGCGGTCAAGGGCGGGGCTGATTGAGGGCTGAGGTTTCCCGCCCTTGCGACAGAAAAGAGTCGCAAGAACGGGGCACGGAGCGCATGTGCCCGGTTTTGCGAAGAACCGCCGCTGTTACGGCGGTTTAACCCCCACCATTTACACTGGTAAACGGAGATTCCTGTGGTTTTCGATAAAGTCCTGACGAAGGTTTTTGGTACGGCAAACGACCGTTTGATGAAGCGGTTATGGCCAGTGGTTGCACAGATCGGCGCGCTCGAAGAGACCATGAAGATGCTCTCCGACGAGCAGTTGCGCGCCAAGACGGTTGAGTTCCGGGCCCGCATCGCCGAGCAGGTGAAGGGCATTACCGACGCCGAGGAACTCTACAAGGCGGAGCGCGCCGCCCTGGACGAAGTGCTCCCCGAGGCGTTTGCCGTGGTCCGCGAGGCGGGCTGGCGCGCCGTGCAGATGCGGCACTTCGACGTGCAGTTGATCGGCGGCATGGTGCTGCACCAGGGCAAGATTTCCGAGATGCGGACGGGCGAAGGAAAAACGCTGGTCGCCACCCTTGCCTGCTACCTGAACGCACTGGCCGGCCACGGCGTGCATGTGGTTACGGTGAACGACTACCTGGCCAAGCGCGACGCCGAGTGGATGGGCAAGATCTACGAGTTTCTGGGCCTCACCGTCGGCGTCATCGTCCACGACCTGGACGACAGCGAGCGGCGGGCCGCCTACGCCGCCGACATCACCTACGGAACCAACAACGAGTTCGGTTTCGACTACCTGCGCGACAACATGAAGTTCGAGATCAAGGACTGCGTGCAGCGCGGCCACTACCACGCCATCGTCGACGAAGTTGACTCGATCCTCATCGACGAAGCGCGTACCCCGCTCATCATCAGCGGCCCCACGGACCAGACCACGGACAAGTATGCCCGCGCCCGCAAGATCATTCCCGAGCTCGAAAAGGGCGAGGAGGTCGAGTACAGCGATCACCGGCGGCAGGAGGAACTCGGCATCCGCCTGGGCGAGGGCGAGAAGTACTTCAGCGGCGACTACATCGTGGACGAGAAGCAGCGGACGATCGGCGTGACGGACAAGGGCTGGGAGACGATCGAGAAGCTGCTGGGCATTGGCAACATTGCCGACGCGGAAAACTGGGAGCTGAAGCACTACGTGGAGACGGCCATCAAGGCCGAGGCGCTCTACAAGCGCGACGTGGAATATGTGGTGAAGGAAGGCGAGGTGATCATCGTTGACACCTTTACCGGCCGCCTGATGCCGGGCCGCCGCTGGAGCGATGGGCTGCACCAGTCGATCGAAGCCAAGGAAGGCGTCAACATCCGCAAGGAAGATCAGACGCTGGCGACGATCACCTTCCAGAACTACTTCCGCCTCTACAAGAAGCTGAGCGGCATGACCGGCACGGCCGAGACCGAAGCCGCCGAATTCGAGAAGATCTACAAGCTCGAAATCGTCGTGATTCCGACCAACAAGCCCATGCTGCGGCTGGAAAATCCCGACGTCGTCTACCGCACCGAGAAGGAAAAGTATAAGGCGGTTGCCGACGACATTGCCACGCTGCACGAGAAGAAGCAGCCGGTGCTGGTGGGCACCACGTCCATTGAGAAGTCCGAGCGGCTGTCTGGAATCTTGCAGCGCAAGGGCGTGCGCCATGTGGTGCTGAACGCCAAGTTCCATGAGCGCGAGGCGGAGATTGTGGCGCAGGCCGGACGGCTGGGCATGGTGACCATCGCCACCAACATGGCCGGCCGCGGAACCGATATTCTGCTGGGCGGCAATCCGGATTTCATGGCGCGTCAGGAACTGGTGAAGAAGGGCCATGCGCGCGCCATCAGCGTAGCCGAGGGGGCCATCAATCCCATGGCGCCGGCGGGCTTTCTGCGCTTCTACTACCAGGGCCAGGAGTTCGAAGTGGCCGAGCCCGAGTGGGCCGAGGCCTTCAAGGGCCATGCCGAGATTGCGCAGAAGGATCACGAGCAGGTGATCGCGGCGGGGGGCCTGTTCATCCTGGGCACCGAGCGCCACGAGTCGCGGCGCATCGACAACCAGTTGCGCGGACGCGCCGGGCGCCAGGGCGATCCCGGCGAGAGCCGCTTCTATCTCTCGCTCGAAGACGACCTGATGCGCATCTTCGCCAAGCAGTGGATTTCGACGCTGCTGGAGCGGCTGGGCATGGAAGAGGGCGTGCCCATCGAGTCGAAAATGATCTCGAATCGCATTGAAGGCGCGCAGAAGGCCGTGGAAGCGCAGAACTTCGAGTCGCGCAAGCACTTGCTCGAATACGACGATGTGATGAACAAGCAGCGCGAGGCCGTCTACGGCGTGCGCCGCCAACTGCTGGAAGAGGCCGATCAGAAGGAGCTGATTCTGGAGGAGTATGTCGGCGGCATCCTGAGCGACCTGCTGGACGAGTTCGCACCGGAGAAGCTGCACCCCGACCAGTGGGACGTCAAGGGTCTGCAAGACAAGCTGATTGGCCAGTTCGGCCTGAACCTGAAGGCAGCGGGCATTGAGCCCAAGGAACTGGGCCGCCACGAACTGGGCGAGGCCATCTTCGACAAGCTGAAGGAAGAGTACGAGGCCAAGGAGAAGATCCTCAGCAGCCCCACCATGCGCTATCACGAGCGGATGGTGATGTTGAGCGTGATCGACGGGCTCTGGAAAGACCATCTTCTGGCGATGGATCACCTGAAGGAAGGCATCGGCTTACGCGGCTATGCGCAGCGCGACCCGCTGGTGGAATACAAGCGCGAATCCTTCGACATGTTCGAAGCCATGATGCTCAAGTTCCATGAGGACACGGTCCGGTTCCTGTTCCGCATGCAGATTCTGGGCCCCGACGGCCAGCCGGTGAATGCAGCGCCCGAGCCGCGGCGGCCGGTTCCGCCGGCCCCGCCGGTTGCAAGCGCCGCCCAGCCGGCCACGCTGGAAGCGGCTCCGCGCGAGATCGCCATCCCCACGCGCCAGGCTTCCACCACGATTGATGCGCTGGAGAAGGAGTTCCACCGCAAGAAGCAGCGGGAACTGGAGGCCGCGCAGTTTGCCGGCTCCGGCGACGGCAGCTTGCCCACGCAGCGCCGCACTGGGGAGAAGGTTGGCCGCAACGACCCATGCCCCTGCGGCAGTGGCAAAAAGTACAAGAAGTGCCACGGGGTCGAGAAGTAAGAGATTCCACATCTGCGGAGGAACTCATTCAGTTTTATGTCGGGGAGTCATCTCCGGCATAAAACTGAATGAGTAACTTCCGGCTGGCCTGTCATCCAGGGGCTCTGAGAATCTGGAATAAAGATGTCGGAGTTAACTTACTATTCACAGCCTTCGATATACGAGATAGCATCAACACGTCCAGCATAGTACCGAACGACCTTGCCTTGATCTGTTTCGAAACGAATGCCGTACTTTCCATCAGGCGCATGGACCGTCAGGTAGTGCCCCTCGGGGGCTGTGTATGCATGTGGAGTAACCTTCATCCTCTTGCCGTATACGCTGAGCGCGTGTGCCTCCAAGTCCCCATTGTGGATACCTTCGACGGTCTGAGTGTCTCGATTGTCTATGTCTACTCGTGCAACTCGCCCATTCAGGATCATGAGGCTAATACCTGTGTGGCCGTGAAGGTTCGCATAGAAACATGTCTTCTGGTCGCTGTCTTGAGCCCAATCTATTGAGCAGAAAAGATGTAGATTAGTCCTCAACTCGGAGAGCCTCATGCCGACCTTGATTGGGCCTATGCCGTTCGGGTGAACCTCCCAATTGTCAGCTGCTGAACAAGTACATGCAGCCGCCATTGCGCAGACGGCCAACAGATTGAATACACGAGTCATGGCGCAATTTTACTCCTCAACTTTCAAGCAAGGAGATGTAGTTTCTCTGTCGTCGGCGACTCGGAAGTTACCTGTCAAAAACTCCAGGCAGATCCGGCAAGAATCAGGCAAATCCTGCTTCTTCTGTAAGGCTTTCGGGAAGCCACACGCGGAATCGAAAACAGCCTCTAACGCCCTTCAGTACTTCACATGGTCCGGGTCCAGCGTTCCCGGCGCGGCATCGTCTGCCTCGTGGCCTTTGCCCGACCGGCTCAACGCCCGCGACGCCCAGCCAAACAGGCCCGACTTCTGCCCCTTGTCCGCTTCTTCGGGAAGGCCGCAGGCCTTGCGTGCCATGCGGCGAATGGCCCTCGAAATCGGCGAATCTTCCATGGCAAGAGGGGTGGCGGCGTTCTGCGTTCGCCGCGCCGAGGCGTAGTCGTCGGGAACCTTCCAGTCGATTTGCCGGGTGAGGGCCTTCTCGATCTGCTTGTCGTCGAACAGCAGCGCCTGCGGCGTGTAGCGGTTCACCACCACCTGCAGCTTGGCGCTGCGCGAAGCGAAGAACTGGCCGATCATGCGGTTGGCGTTGCGCAGTTCGGTTACCCCGACCTGCGTCACCAGGTAGAGAGTCGCGGAATCGTCGAAGAACCGCGCGTCCTTCAGGTCGATGCGCGACCCAATGTCCACCACCACGTAGTCGAATGCCTGCCGCGCTACGGCCATGAGCCTGTCAATGGCTTCAATGGAAGGCTGGCTGCCGGGAAACTCGCCGGGAGCCGCAAGCACCGACAGTCCCGAAGTGTGCCTGGCCAGCAGCGTGGAGAGAAAACTGGCATCGAGGCGGCTGGAGTTCTCAACCGCGCTGATGGTGGAGTACTCGGTCATCATGCCCAGGTTGAGCGCCGCATCGCCCAGGGGCAGTCCCAGGTCGATGAGCAGCGTGGACTGGGTTGACTCCTGGGCCAGCAAGACGGCGAAGTTGGCGGCAATGGTGGTGACGCCGCAGCCGCCCTTGGCGCCCATGAAAATGAACATCTTGCGCGAGGCGCGGCGTCCGGGATGGGTGGCGGTGCCGCGAATGGAGATGCGCGCCAGGGCGTCGGCAAGCGTGGCAGGGTTGAGGGGAAGGGTGAGAAACTCGCGGGCCCCGGCGCGCATGCAGCGCACCGCAAGTTCGAGGTTGGCCCTCGCGGAACAGACAATCACCGTGACCGTGCCGTAGGCGTAGATGCTCTCCACCAGTTCGAGGGCATACTCGGGGTCGCCATCCAGGTCGACGATGACCACGTCGCAATTCTGCTCCAGCATGCGGGGCAGGTCGTCCAGGCTGGTTGGATAGGATGTATACTCCCGAATCAACCCCACCGAGCACATTGAGAGTGCATCGGCCACAGCTCTCCGCCGGGACTGATCAGGCCCGATCAGCAGGACAGACAGGAGCCCGGAGCCTGCAGGGTCGGGATTTTGTGGAAGTTGCGCCATTCGATACCCTGCCTAAGTCTAATCGCTGAACAGCGAATCAAGCGAATCGCAGGAATCGATAGTACCAAATATGCAAGTCTGCCCGGCGTTTTCCGCCGCGGTGCAAGGGGAGCGGGCATCGGGGCGGCGGCGAAACGGAGGCCAACGGCGCTATCTCACGCCATCTCATCCACTTCGCCGCCTCCAATTGGAGGGAGCACGGGTGTACGGCACTGCCTTTCCCAGGGCGCACGCCAGTCGCCTCCGATCGAATTGGTGCAGGTTGCGGCCGGCTTACTGGTTGAGCGCGAAGTTCACTTCCACATTTACCGTGGAGGGAGCGGCGCCGGGTACAAACCTCCACTTGCTGACGGCTTCCTCGGCGGCCGTGGAGAGGGCGTGGTTGCCGCTCAGGGTCTTGACGGCGGTGACCTTGCCATCGGCATCCACGGTGACTTCGAGCTTGACTTGGCCGGTGATCCTCATGCGTTTGGCCAGCTCGGGGTACACGGGTGGGACGCGCGATTTGATGGGGCGATCGTCGCTCGCCCGCACCGGAACAATCATGACCAGAGACAGCACCAGCAAGGCTGCGTGGAACCAGCGGATGCCGTTGCCCTGGCGGCTGCCATGAACGATTTGCAATGGATATATCCTCATGAACCCTCCTGCGGCGATGACCTGCACAATGCGGTTATCGGCGTGCGGATGGCGCTCGTGAGCGAAATCTCAGCGTTCGATTACTTTGGGTATGTGAGTCCGTTGAGCGGGAGCGAAGCCGGGAGGGCCTGGCCTACGGCTGCCCGCCGGCTTGGACGGCCGCAAAGGTAAGATCCTGGGCAGAGGACCCTTGCTGCTGCCGCCATTGTTCGAAGAGCCGGCCGTAGCTGAGCGTGATGTATTGAGACGCCGGAATGCCGAGTCTCTCGGCGGTACGGTCGATCCACTCGGCGCTGCCTTCCAACTCGGCAAAGTTCCCGATCGGGGTCTCGTCGACCACGCAATGGCCTTCGCCGTCTTCCCACTCGGTGCGCCACTTTTCATAGCGGAAAGCGGCCACCAGACCGAGGGAGAGAAAGACCTGGGCCAGGGCCGCGCCGTCGGAGACGTTGGTCTCGGTTTCTACGCGATGCTTGTGCGTATCTTCGCCCGGCCCCACGTCGGGAAGACGTTTGTGGGTGAGCAGGCAGTGGCCGGCGTAGTCGCGGATGCGCAGAATCTCAGTGCGCGCCCGCATCTTCCGGTCCGGCGTGTCATAGAGGACATTGCTCTCAAAACTGCGCGGGGTTTGCAGGCGGAATCCAGCATCCAACAGCCGGCGGCTCAGCCCGGCCAGGTCATCTACGCGGAATTTGATTTCGGTCTCGACAGGCATGGTAAAGAGCGAGTATACGGCAGGTGGCCGTGGACCGGCCGGGAGGGCGACAATAGAAAGCGTGAAGACACTCCGCCTGGCCGTAGACCCCGACAATCTGGAAACGCCGCATGCACAGGACACGATTGACCGGGCAGCGTGGATCTTGCGCGGCGGTGGGCTGGTGGCGCTGCCCACGGAGACGGTCTACGGGCTGGGCGCCAACGCCCTGGACCGGGCGGCTGTGGAGAAGATATTCGCGGCCAAGCAGCGTCCGGCCTGGGACCCGATCATTGTGCACATCGCGGGGTCCGGCGCCGGTAAGACAATGTTAGACGGGCTGGTGAGCGAGGTGCCTGCGGCAGCCCGCAAGCTGATGGAGGCCTTCTGGCCGGGGCCGCTCACGCTTCTGCTGCCACGCAGCGCCGCAGTGCCCGACGCGGTGACGGCGGGGCGTCCGCTGGTTGGGGTGCGCATGCCGGCGCATCCGGTGGCGCTGGAGTTGATCCGGCGCGCGGGCGTGCCGATGGCCGCGCCCAGCGCCAACACCTTTGGCCGCACCAGCCCCACCACGGCCGCGCATGTGCTGGAGGACCTGGACGGGCGGATCGATGCTGTACTGGACGGCGGCCCGACCAGCCACGGCGTGGAGTCCACGGTCCTGGACCCCTGCCAAAGCCCGATGGTGCTGTATCGGCCGGGCGCGATCACGGCAGCACAGATTGAGGCGATCGCCGGGCCGGTGGAGGTCTTTGCCCGCTCGGCGCCGCTGACTGCAACACCCAGATCCGCGCTGCCCTCGCCCGGCGTGGGCCTGCGCCACTATGCGCCCAAAGCGCGGCTGGTGTTGCTGGAGGGGGCGGCGGAAGCGGACATTGCAGCGCGGCTGGCCGAAGAAGTTTTGCGCTTTTCCGGCCAACGCATCGGAATCATGCTGCCCGTCGGCGTCCGCTGGAACCAGTCCGGGCCCATCGTCCACCCGTGGGGCCGATGGTCGGCTCCCGAGGAACTGGCGCATTCTCTCTTCGCCGGCCTGCGCGCCCTCGACGCTCATGGCTGCACGGTGATCCTTTGCCCGGTACCGCCGGAAGACGGCGTCGGCGCGGCCATTCGCGACCGCCTCCGCAAAGCCGCCAGGCAGTAAGCCGCGCGCCGGAGTTGGTAAACCCCACCAACGACCCTCAGCGCCACTCTGCCCCACGGTGACTTGCTGACTTGCTGGCTAGCTGACTCGCTCGTCCGCGCTACAGCCCCTGCTCCCCCACCTTGTACATGTACTTGATGGCCGATTTGTAGACGAGCGTCTTGTTGCGGCCGCGGATTTTCAGGCTGTTGCGGTCGTACCACTCGATGCAGCCTTCCAACTGCTCGCCGTCCTCCAGAACAATCACCATGGGGGTCTGCGCCTGGATTTGCTTCTGGAGATAAAAGAGCTCCGCCTGGCGGTAAGCGCCTTCCTCGATCGTCGATTGCGCGGGGAAGCGGAAGGGGAGCGGAGACGGCGCACCCTTGCCGGAGCCGAACCGTGCGGAACGGGGGCGCGGGGTGCGGCCTTGCGGCGGTGCCGACTCCTGCCCGCCGAGATTGCGAATGGGGGGAACAATCGCTTGAATGCTCATAAAAGACAACCCTCCAGGGGGAAAGAAAGTGAAACCAGAACGCCCGCAGGCGATTCCTGCCTGGGAAAGAAGGCCAGATTCGCCGCTCTCCTCTTCTCGATGAATGCCGTGGGTCCGGACGCTCCGAGGGAAGCAAAGCCAGCCGGGTCCACGGAAGATGTGTGGCCTGACCGGATGGCGGGAAGGGGCCATTGCAGGGGCAGGCTTTCGTTCGTTGTGAGATTGCTTGTTATTGTAAAGATGCCCGAGGCGAAACGGAGGTTGCTCGAAATATTTTTTCGCGGACAGGAGGCCTGCCGGGTTTCACGCCTGGGCCCGTTCCATACCGACCGCCAGCGCGTCCAGCGAGAGCGAGCGCAGCAGGTTGCGCCGCATGCCCTGCTCCACCTGCGCCAGGGCGCGGGCCGCGCCATCGATCCAGTCCACCGTAAGTCCCTGGGCCAGCCGTTCCAACTCGGAGGCCAGGTCAAGGTTGCGCACCAGCCGCGGCGTCCCAGCCACCACCAGCAGCAGATCTTCAATCAGGCTGCCCAAAGCACGCAGCAGGTTGATGGTCTTCTCCTGCCCGTCGGCGCCGGCGCGGTAGCTCTCCGTGGCGTGGAACAGTTGTGAATAGTCCGGCTCGCGCAGGGCCGTGCGCAGCAGCACCAGGGCGTCCTGGCGGCTGGCCAGGTAGACTCCCAGGTCGATGGTCAGGGCGCGGCCCACGGCGCCCTCGGCCAGGCGCGCGGCCAGCGCCCGGTCGGCCTGTTTCAGCTCTTTACGCCGTACGGCCAGCAAGGCTTCCAGTTCCTCGGCGGGCAGAGCGCCAAGCCGGTGCACCACGGCGCGGGAGCGGATGGTCGGCAGCAGCTCCTGCGGATTCTCGGTCAGCAGAATCAGCGAGGTATGCTCCGGCGGCTCCTCCAGCACCTTCAGCAGGCTGTTGGCCGCTTCTTTCATGAAGGCCGAGGAGGTGAAGATGGTGAAGGTGCGCTTCGACTCGACCGGCGGCCGGTAATAGGCCACATGGATCACCTGCCGCACCTGCCCGATCTTGATCTGCAACTGGGGTGGGTCGGGGGGGACAATGAGCACATCCGGGTGGGTCTGGATGAGGATGCGCGTGTCCTTCTTGTCGGTTTCGCGCAGGGCCTCGCGTGCCTCCACGGCCTCGGCCACGCGCTCTTCCAGGTTGGCGGCGTCGGCAATCCGGGTGCAGTTGGAGCAGATGCCGCAGAAGTCCGGCAGCCCTTCCGATTCAGTGGGAAGAAGGCAGTTGACGGCCTTGGCCAGCATCAGCGCCAGGGTGTATTTGCCCGCCCCGCGCGGCCCGGCCAGGATGAGCGAATGGGGAAACCGCTCGGCGCGAATGCTCTCGCGGAGGTGCGTGACGGTGTGCGTGTTGCCGAGAAAATCTTGAAAGCCCACGGATTGAGTTTAGAGCATGGGTGCTGGTGTGCACCCCATGCAGCAGGAGCGGGAGGCAAGCATTCTTCCGGCATCCTTTTCGGCGGCGGCGAATCTCTCCATTGGTCGAGTCGCCGTCCAGACCGCATGAATGCACCGGCGCGGCGAAGAACGAACAGCCGCGCAGGAAAGGAAAAGCATGTCCAACGACAAAGCACTCCGCCAGCAACTGGTCAAGCTCATCCTGGGCGGCGACGCCCACGCGGACTTCGACCAGGCGGTCCAGGATCTCCCCGCCGAGCTTCGTGGCAAGATCCCGCCGAACGCCGAGCACTCTGCCTGGGAACTGCTGGAACACCTACGGATTGCGCAGTGGGACATTCTCGATTTCTCCACCAATCCCAACTACAAGACAATGGCGTGGCCGAAGGACTACTGGCCGGAAACGGCCGCGCCCCCGGACGGGCAGGCCTGGGAAAAGTCCGTGCGCGCCGTTCGCGCGGACAGGAAGGCGATGTGCGCCCTGGTGGAGGACGAGAAGACCGACCTGTTCGCCAGGATTCCGCACGGCGACGGCCAGACCATTCTGCGCGAGGCCATGCTGGTGGCCGACCACAACGCCTACCACCTGGGGCAGTTGGTGCTGCTGCGGCGGCTGCTGGGAGCCTGGAAATAATCCCGGCTTAAGGGTGCAGGTCGGTCTTCGAGAGCATCTTCAGGAACTGCATTCCGGTGCACTGGTCGATGGTTTCGCCCACGAGTTTGCCGTCGCGGTTGAAGAGGAACGTCTTGGGAATCCCTTCGATGTGGAACTGCTTGTGGACCGCGCCCCCGGTATCGATGAGAACCGGCGGATGGTAGCCATTCTGCGCAATGAAGGAGTTGACCTTGAA
>Ga0302320_10020468_pt1 | contig 13202 bp, 10 predicted proteins | sample Bog_T0_3_FD_202130 | JGI IMG/M metagenome (GOLD analysis project Ga0302320, IMG submission 202130) | Peat permafrost microbial communities from Stordalen Mire near Abisko, Sweden - Bog_T0_3 | ecosystem: Environmental > Terrestrial > Soil > Wetlands > Peat | place: Sweden: Abisko, Stordalen Mire...
CGGCCGAGGGCGCCATCGACGCCAGCAATATGCTGAAGCCGGCGCTAGCCCGTGGCGAACTGCGAGCCATCGGTGCAACCACGCTGAACGAGTACCGCAAGTACATTGAAAAAGACAAGGCGCTGGAGCGGCGTTTTCAGATTGTCTACGTGGGCGAGCCTAATGTGGAAGATACGATCGCCATTTTACGCGGCCTCAAGGATCGCTACGAGGCGCACCACAATGTGCGCATCAAAGACGCGGCGATTGTAGCAGCGGCCACGCTTTCGCACCGCTACATCAGCGACCGATTCCTGCCTGACAAGGCCATCGACCTGGTAGACGAGGCAGCGGCTTCGCTGGCGATTCAGATCGGCTCGGTGCCTACGGAGATCGATCAACTCGAGCGCGAAAGAACGTCGCTGGAGATTGAACGCGAAGCGCTGAAGCGCGAGACAGACGCCAACAGCGTCGAGCGCCGCAAGGTCGTGGAGAGCGAGGCGGCTACGCTGACCGAGCAGATCACTGCTTTGCGCTCCCGCTGGACAAAAGAGCGCGAAGCCATCAGCCGCATCAGCGAATTGAAGAAGCGGATCGAAGCCCTGCGCTTCGAAGCAGAAGAGCAGACGCGCAAGGGCATGCTCGACCGCGCCGCGCAGATCCAGTATGGCGAGCTGCCCAAGCTCGACGCGGAACTGAAGCAGTTGAGCGCCGCGCAGGACGGCAATGCCGGCGTTGCGCGCATGTTGAAAGAAGAGGTCGATGAAGAGGACATCGCCAGCATCGTGAGCAAGTGGACGGGGATTCCCGTTTCGCGGATGCTGGAGGGCGAGGTGAAGAAGCTGGTTGAAATGGAACAGCGGCTGCGCGAGCGCGTGGTCGGCCAGGACGCGGCGCTGACGATTGTGGCGAATGCGATTCGCCGTTCCCGCGCCGGCTTGAGCGATCCCCGGCGGCCCATCGGCAGCTTTATTTTTCTTGGACCAACAGGCGTGGGCAAGACGGAAACGGCGCGCGCGCTGGCCGAGTTCCTCTTCGACGATGAGCAGTCCATGATTCGCATCGACATGAGCGAGTACATGGAGAAGCACGCCGTGGCGCGTCTGATCGGCGCGCCGCCGGGGTATGTGGGCTACGACGAAGGCGGCCAGTTGACGGAGGCCGTGCATCGCCGGCCCTACGCGGTGATTCTCTTCGACGAGATCGAGAAGGCGCACCCGGATGTCTTCAACATTCTGCTGCAAGTGATGGATGATGGGCGGCTGACAGACGCCAAGGGCCGGACGGTGGACTTCAAGAATACCGTGCTCATCATGACCTCGAACCTGGGTGCTGCGCTGCTCACCGGCGACGCCCTCAAGACCGAGCATGACTTCGACCAGGCGCGCGAGAGTGTAATGCGTGTGCTGCGCGAGCACTTCCGGCCGGAGTTCCTGAACCGCGTGGATGACATCGTGATCTTCCGTCCCCTGGGTCAGGCGCAGATGGGCCAGATTCTGGAGCTGCGCTTGAACGAGGTACGCAAGCTGCTCGAAGACCGGCAGATTTCGATCGAACTCACCGAGCCCGCGCGGCAACTGATTCTGGCTTCGGGCTCCGACGCGGCGTATGGCGCGCGCCCGCTGAAACGGGCATTGCAGCGCATGATCCAGGACCCGCTGGCCATCAAGATTCTCAACGGCGAAGTGCTGCACGGCGCGCATGTGCGCATCGACGTGGATCGCAAGACGAACCAGTTGAGTTTTGAGCCCATGGGGCGGGAAGCAATGGCATAAGCAACTGCGGACAACCAGTCAGCCAGGTGCCCCAGATCCCGGGTTTTCGGACATGGGAAATCGCAAGCCTCAATGGTCCAAAGCTCGTCTGTCCCTCGACCTCCGTAGGCTGCCCCCTTGCGCCTGCGTTATCCTTCTTGCGTCAACCTATGTCACCCAAACCCTCAACCCGCGCCTCCTCGTCCGCCTCAACCTCACGAGGCTTCGACAAGGAGCTTGCGGAACTGGAAGCGCTCAAGGGCGCAGTGTTGGACGCTGTCGCAATCGAGCATCTGCGCAAGGCGCTCGCCCACCGCAACAACTTCATCGTCTCAAAGGCCGCGAAGTTGGTCACCGATGCGGAGCTTTTCGCGCTGCTGCCCGATGTCCTCGCCGCTTACGACCGCTTCTTCCTCGATGCCGCCAAGTCCGATCCGAAGTGCTGGGCGAAAGATGCGCTGGCCAAGGCGCTGGTCAAGCTCGAACATCGCACGAAGGACGCCTACCTGCGCGGCATGAGACATCACCAGATGGAGGCGAGCTGGGGGCCTCCTGTGGATACAGCCGGAACCCTGCGCGCCACCTGCGCCCATGCGCTGGTCGATTGCCCCGGCCTCTCTGACGCCGATCTGCTGACCGCGCTGCTGGAGCCGCTGACCGACACCGACAAGACCGTACGCATGGAGGCGGCGCGGGCCATTGCGCAGGTTGGCGGCGTGAGCGCGGCGCTCATCCTGCGCCTGCGCGCGCTGGTGGGTAAAGACGAACCTGAGGTGCTGGGCGCGGTCTACTCCGCACTGCTTTCGCTGGAGGGCAGGCACGCCATCCCGCTGGTTGCGGCTGCTCTTGAAGACGGCGACGACCTGGCCGCCGAGGCCGCGTTTGCGCTGGCCGACCTGCGAATACCCGAGGCGTTGGCCGTGCTCATCGAGCGGCAGCGCGCCGGAACCGATGACTGGTTCGGCTCGGTCCTCCTGAGCGCCATCGCGCTCACACGATTGCCCGAGGCCTTCGACTTTCTGATCTCGATGATTGCGCGGGAAGCGCGCGAGGCCTCGGCGGCCATTGAGGCCATCGGCCGCATCGCCCCCTCGGCGGAGCTGCGCGCCCGCGTGGAGCAGGCAGTCGGGCAGACCGGCAGCCCGCGCTTCACGCAGGCTTTCCGCCAGCATCTGCCTGCGGTTTCCGAACGGGAATAATAATCCGCGCAACTTTGCAGATCATTATTCCCCGTTGTGCAACATTGGAAATAGATCGACTTGAGAGCATGGATGTCCTCCTCGAACGGCCGGGGTACAACTGCTTCGCGGCAGCGGCACTCTCGGCCGTTCGTTTTTTTACTGTCCCGCTTTCCATGCGCGTTTGACGCAGTGATTCCCGCAGTGCTCTGATGGTTGCGGTGGGACACCCTTCGCAGTTGTCCCGTGAGCAGCGGAGATTCCAATGCGGGCAGGTGCGGTAATGCTGTCGGCAATTGTTTTGGCAGTTGCTTTGTTGTGCGGATGTGGCGGCAGCGGAAGCAGCGGCGGGATTACGCCCCCAACGCAAACACAGGTGGCCGCGCCCACTATCGGTACCACCGCCGCGCAGAACGGCGCTGTGATTGTTAGCCTCGCATCCGCAACCTCAGGGGCCACCCTCTACTATACGCTGGATGGCTCGACGCCCAGTACATCCTCGCCGCAATATCTTGCGCCTTTTCTGGTGGCATCCAACCTGACCGTCAAGGCCATGGCCACAGCCTCGGGAGATACGCCAAGCAGCGTCATGAGCCAGAGCTTTGTGCCCAATATTCCATCGGGAACGCTGGTGTGGTCCGACGAATTCTCAAACTCAGGCATCGCAAATTCCCAGCCCAATCCTGCCACATGGAAATACGACACGGGCAACAGCGGCTTTGGCAACAACGAGCTTGAGAACTACTGTTCCTGGGGCTCATCGGCTGCTTCTTGCAACTCCGCGAACCCAAATGCTTATGTCGGTACAGACGGTTCTCTCCACATCGTGGCCCAGCAGCCCTCGGCCGGCGTTTACACCTCGGCAAGGTTAAAGTCGCAAGGGCTGTTCAGCTTCCAATACGGCCGCATCGAGGCGCGGATGCAGTTGCCGGAATCGCAGGGCATGTGGCCCGCATTCTGGCTGCTGGGCAACAGCATCGTCACGCTCAACTGGCCGGCATGCGGAGAGCTGGACGTGATGGAGCACATCAACGGGAGTAATCCGGCCAATGAGGGCTTCGACTGGGTGCAGGGATCGGTTCACGGGACAGAATTGAATGGCGGCATCCAGTACCATCCTGCGGGCTTCTCCGCCACGGCCTGGCACACCTACGGTATGACCTGGACTCCGGGGCAGATTCAGTACTATGTCGATAGTCCCGCCAGCGTCTACGCCACTTTCACGCCGAATACACAGGCGGGCACCTGGCCTTTCGATTCCGGTCCGGAGTTTGTCCTGCTGAACCTGGCCGTCGGCGGCAACTGGCCCGGTTCTCCGAACGCGACGACCGTTTTTCCCTCACAGATGGTGGTGGACTACGTGCGAATTTACACGAATTGAGCAGGGTGAGCTACTTGCCGCGAGGGTTCCGTTTATGTCTAACGGGTTAAAGACCGAAGAAAGTATTTGCACTGAATTCGCACGTGTTTGACCGTACCTTTACATTGCCCGGCGCATACTCCTATTCGTGATTGCGCACGCTGGGCACGGACTACCGTTGAATCTCGAAGTTGGTTCCACCTCTCTGGTGGAGCTCTCTCTCCCCATATTGGCAACTTCCCTGCCCGTGGCTCCGTCCACGCAGCGGATACGCGCCGAAGTGGGCCGCTACCGGCTGCGGCTTGCGGAAACCATGGAAGACCGCGATGCCGCATGCCGTTTGCGCTTCAAGGTATTCAACATCGAGCTGGGCGAGGGGCTGGCGAGTTCCTACCGGACCGGCCTCGACACCGACTGCTTCGATCCCTGCTGCGAGCACCTTCTGGTCGAGGACAAGCTGGAAGACAATCCGGCGCGGCGCATCGTGGGCACCTACCGGATGCAGTCTGGAACCAGCGCCGCGCGCAATCTGGGTTACTACTCCGAGCAGGAGTTCAGCTTTGCCCCCTATGAGCCGCTCCGGCCTGGAATTCTCGAGCTGGGTCGCGCCTCCATCGACCGCGAACACCGCACCCCCGAAGTATTAACGCTGCTGTGGAGGGGTATCGCGCAGTATGCTACTAACATGGGACTGCGTTACCTGATCGGTTGTTCCTCGTTGAACTCGCAAGATCCGGCCGAGGGCTGGCAGATGTATCGCCAGCTTGAGCACTACCGGGTTTCGCCGGAGTTTGAAACGCTGCCAACCGATGCCTATGCCTGTCCCATCGAGCCAGAGGGCGCACACGCACAGCCGTCGCCCTGCAATATGGAGCCGGATTTGGCGGAATCGCCGCTTCCGGCCCAGGCCAAGGTACCCAAGCTGCTGAAGACCTACCTGGCCATCGGCGCGCGCATCGCCGGTCCGCCGGCCTGGGACCGGGAATTCGGCACCATCGACTTCCTGACCTTGCTCGATCTCAAGCTGGTTTCGCCCTCGGCGCGCAACCGCTTTCTGGCTCCGTTGGTCCAATGAGACTGCGCCGGTTCCGGCGCGCTGTGACGCTGGGATTGATTTTGGCCCTCTGCGTTGTTCGTTTCTGGCTGCTGCGGTTGAAAGGACCGCGCACGCTGGAGCGCCGCGCCCTGTGGGGCCAGGCCACCGGCAAGCAGTTGATGGCCGCTCTCGGTATCCGCTACAAGGTTACTGGGCTTCTGCCAGAGCGTGGCTTGCTGGTTTCCAACCATCTCAGCTATCTCGACATCCTGATCTACGGCACGGTTGTACCCTGCTTCTTTGTCTCCAAGGCCGAGATTCGCCGCTGGCCATTCTTCGGATGGATGTCCAACGCGGGCGGAACCCTCTACGTAGACCGCTCCAGCCGCGCCAGCGCCGAACTGGTGACCGATCAGATCGCCGAACGGCTCCAAGGCACGGTCCCAGTGCTGTTTTTTCCCGAGGGAACCAGCTCGGATGGCAGCCAGTTGCTGCGCTTTCATTCCCGGTTCTTCACTCCGGCGGTGGCTGCGCGGGTACCGGTAACGGCTGCCGCTGTTCGTTATGTCTCAGAAGATGGGTCGCCAGAGCGGGAACTGTGCTGGTTCGGCGACGCGCCGTTTCTGCCCCATCTCTGGAAGGCTCTGGGCGCTCCCGGCTTCACGGCTGAGGTTCACTTTGGAGAGCCGCGCATCTACACCGACCGCCGGACGGCAGCCGATGAGACCTACACGGAAATCGAAGCCATGCGCAGCGGCGGCGTTCTCGCTTTGCAGTGAGCCACGCGTGCATGAGCGGTGTGGCTCTTCATCGTTGAGAAGAAAAGGCCGTACCCTGCCTGAATCGATTGACGACATTGGCCCTGTCGATTTCCAGATGTTTCACCCGAACTCTCTTTCGCGCTCTGTTGTCCTCATCTCCACAACTGCCCCCGGCATGGTCGTGTATCTTGACCGAGAGAGTGATTCCATTCCCCGGAGAGCAACGCAAAAAAAATATGCCTACTTTTGCCGCTATCGATATCGGTTCGAACTCATGCAGGTTGAAGATTGCGAAGGTTGTGGCGCACCAGTTGCGGACGCTGGCCGAGGACCGCGAGGTGACGCGGCTGGGGGCCAGTGTTTTTGAGTCGGGGCTGGTTTCGCCTGAGGCGATGGCGGCGACGCTCAGGGCATTGAAGCGGTTTCAGCGTGCAGTGCAGTTGCATGGCGTGGACCAGATTCGCGTGGTGGCCACGGCGGCGGTGCGGGATGCGCGCAATGCGGCGGCGTTTCAGGCGTGGGTCAAAGCGGAAACGGGCTGGACGCTGGAGATCATTTCCGGGCTGGAAGAAGGCCGGCTCATTCATCTGGGTGTGATGGCGGGCGGAGCGACGGGACCTGAGCCGGGCGTGGGAGGCAAGATCCTGCTGGTGGATCTGGGCGGGGGAAGCTGCGAGATCACGCTCTCAGAGCATAAGCGGATCAAGGAGACCATCAGCGTGCCGCTGGGAGCGGTGCGGCTGACCGAGGAGTTCTTGCAGTCCGATCCTGCGCCTGCGGATGGCTTGGCGCGGATGCGGCAGTGGATCGGCCGCGAGTTGAGGCGGGCGCACAAGAAGATTGAGCCGGTTGGCGTGTCTTTGGCAGTTGCCACATCGGGGACTGCCGCGGCGCTGAGCGAGGCTTGCGCGGGCGGAGGGAAGTCCGCGAATGGCAAAGTCGGCAAAGCCTCGGGAAAACTCGCCTGGAAATCGGCAGGAAAAACGGTAGGCAGGCTGCATCAGGCAAAGAGGTCGGAGTTGGGCCGGGCTGGCGCGGGGCTTGCGCCAACGCGCGACGTGCGCAAACTTGCGGCAAAGCTCTCCAGGATGACGCTGCCGGAGCGTGAAGCCGTGCCTGGGATTGGGCCGCGGCGGGCGGAGATCATTGTGGCTGGGGCGGAGGTCTTTTCCGAGCTGCTGTCGAGCTTCGGATTGGAGGGATTTCGCTACTCGTCATTGGGATTGCGGGATGGGATTCTGGCCCAGATGCTGGCTGAGCAAGACGCGCGAGCCACGGCGCACCGGGAATTCGAGCAGGAGCGGTGGGAGAGTGTGCTGGCGACGGCGCGTCGTTATGGGGTCGATCCTCGGCGAGCTGAGCCGGTGCGCGCCCACGCTCTACAGATATTCAGGGAGCTGAAAACACTGCACCAGTTGCCGGCTGAGTATGAGATATGGCTGGCCGCGGCGGCCATGCTGCGCGAAACCGGAAAGTTCGTCAACCATCAGGGACACCACCGGCATACCCAATACATCATTTCCAGCTCTGAGATCTACGGCTATACGCAACTCCAGCGGACCATAGTCTCGGCGATTGCGCGTTACCTCGGCAAGAGCCGTCCGCAGCCGGGAGACAGGGCGCTGCGAAACATCCCCGCCGAGGAGCACAAGCACGTGCATCGCGCCGTGGTGCTGCTGCGCCTGGCTGAGGCGCTCAACCAGGATCGCGCCTCCGACGTGCTGCGAGTGGGTGTCAAGCTCTACCCGAAGCGAGTTTACCTGGAAGTGGAGCAGGGGCGGACCGGCGCGGAACTGGAGCTTTGGAGCCTGCGCAAGGAAGCCAATTACTTCCGCGAGGTCTTTGGCCGGGAACTCTTTGCCACGCTCAAGTAAATGGAGCGGGCCACGCGCGGATCGATCAACCACTGCAAGAGGGGCGGATGCCGGTCGAGATCGACGCGGGCCACTGAGCCCTTCCTCATGCGGATCGCGGCTCCGCCGTTGGCTGTGATCAGGCGGCCGAGAAATTGAAAGACGTTGGGGTTGTGGCCCACCATCAACACACCCTCGCGGTCGGCATACTTGGCCAGTAAGTCCTGAAAGTCGGCGTATTCGGCATCGGGCGCAAGAGCCTTGCTGATTTCGACTTTGGATTCGTAGCCCAGCTCGGTGCCGACAAACTGAGCAGTCTGCAACGAGCGCTTAAGGGGGCTGGAGACGACCACATCCACCTGCACTTTGAGAGTGCTCAAGATGCGGCCCATCAACATGCACTGCTCCTTACCCTCCTTGATGAGAGCCCGTTTGGCGTCGAGAACAGGGTTCTCGCGAGCGAGTCCTGCATTGGCGTGGCGCATGAGGTAGAGGTTCATCGAGATGGGATCGGTCGGGAAGGTGTATTGCGGGTCTTTCCGCTCCTTGAAGATCAATATTAACACAACTTTAACAATTGAATAGGGATCAAACGATTATCCAGCCACGGCGGAGGAGTTGAGATCGGTCGATGCTGACCAAAGTTCGCTGACGAGCAGGCCGCCAAGCCAGTTCCGACGCTCTTGCAGTGTGAAGCCCGCCGCGCTCAGAGCGGACCGATGATCCGGCAGGGTACGGACTTCGAGCCCGGTGAGCCAGCCGAAAGCTTGATAAAGGCACGCTACGAGCGGGCGGGCAATCAGGCGGCCAAACCGCGTTGGCGGGATCGCGAACTCAGAGACCACCCATAGGGCATCGGCGGTGACGACGTGGCGCAGGCTCGACGCGAGAGATTGCACCTCGCCGGTGGTCAGGCAGTCCAGGAAGAAATGCGTAACGATCAGATCGCAGGGTGGATTTTGTGAGAGCTGCGCGAGATGAAGCTGGCGAGCATCAGCCACGTGGGTGCGAACGCGGCCGGCATGGGGTCCGGCGCGGTGGATGAGGGCGCGAAGCATCGCCGGGCTGGCATCGACCGCGTCAATCTGCACTGTTGGATTCTCAGCGAGCAGCCGTGCGGTAAAGCGGCCGTCGCCATCGCCGAGGACGAGAGCGTGGCGGCAGGCGGTGATTTCGCCGAGAAATACGCAGCGGCACCGCCAAAGCCAGGGGCCAAAACTGGCTATCTCCATCCAGCGGTAGAGCGCGGCAAGGCGGTTGAAGTTGGGAGGTGGGTTCATTTGAGCAGCGGGGCAAGCGGGACCTGCAAGACCGGAGTGAGCAGGACGAGATCGGCAGCTGCGCGCCGCGCAAGAGGCGTGAGCCGGTTGCCGAGCCGGTCAAGCAGCGCCAGCAGTAGCGCGCTTGTGGCTCCGGCGGCAACGAGCGCGGCGGGGCGCGGCTGAATGAGAAACAGGATAGCCGCCAGCAAGAAGCCGGAGAGCGCTAGCAGGCGGCCGAGAAGAACGACCCGCGGCCTGCCAGAGGATGCCGGGGCAGATTCCCATTGCTCGATGGCGTGGCAATTCAGCCAGGCCAGCAAAACGAAAAAGACAGCCGTTGCAAACAGTGGCCAGTGGGCTGAGGCGGCGCGGGACCTTGACCAGGTGGGGAGGACGCAGGCGGTGGTGAAGATAAGGCCGACCAGCAACTCTTTCAATGGGAATGCGAGTGGGAAAAATGCCGGGGGCGGGAGCGGCGGACTGCTGCGCGAATGAACGCGGGTGAAGTAGGCGAGGGCGGCGGCTGCGAGCACCGAGTTGCGTTCTCGCGCGGCTGCTGGCATCAAGGCAAGAACGATCCATGCCGCGGCAAACGTGGCGGCAACGGCCAGGGGGATAAGAATCTGGCGATGACGCCAATGGAAGTGATGACGCAGGCGCAGGCGATGCGCTTCGCCAGTCCGCAGACTGAAGTGGGCGTCAAGGAGCCGGTCTGCGACGTAAGCTGCCCAGGCCGCCAGAGCCAAAAGAACGGGAATCCACACCGGCAGACGAACATCTGCCGCCCAGGCGAATCCCAGCGCCCACACCACGGCGACGGTGGGGGCATCGAGGCTGGCAAGATGCCAAAGGCGCAGCGGAGCAGGCGCGTCCCACGTCTGCTTCTCAGCATCTTTACGGATAGCTGAGCGCTCACGGGGCAGCGAATTGGCAAGCGTATGCGGCACTGCTCCGATTGTAAGAGGTGAGAAGGCTAAGCCGGAATTCTCAGCCCGGCAGCTTGGTCAGATAAAAGCCGAACAGCACGAGGATGATCACGACCATCGCGATGGCGATGTGCAGGCGCTCCTGGAAGACAGACCGGGGTGAGCCAAACCGGGGCACCATCGGAGCGGCAAAGAGCAGCCCGCACGTGAAGCCGCCAAGATGCGCCCAATTGTCGATACTGAGCCCGTAGTGCGCAACCCATGTGCCAATGCTGATGGAAGCGCCAAGGATCAGGTTGAGTGCGGCAAAATAGATCACCGACCGGCGCAGCCTTTTCAGTTCCAGTGGGGGAACGGGCAGCCGATTCGACTTGAGCAAGATGATCAAGGCTCCAGCGATGCCAAAGACGGCCCCCGAGGCTCCCGCGCCGGCAGGAAACGCGCCCAGATCGTGATACTTCGTCCAGTCTTGGTAATTCGGAAGCCAGAGCCAGTTGATCATGGTCGACAAAAGGTTGCCGGCCGCGCCAGTGAGAATGTAGACCGCCAGAACTCCCGTCGAACCCAGCAGCGGCTCGGCCAGCAGGCCCAGATTCCACAGACACCACATATTCGTAACCAGATGAAGGGGGCCGACATGCACAAACATGGCGGTCACAATGCGCCACCACTGCCCCTGGGCCAGCACCGAGCCGGCGTTATCCGCGCCCCATTTCATGAGTTGGTCGGTGGTGGGCGTACCCAGGCCGACACCATGCGTTGCCATGGCCAAAAAGACCGCGCAGTTAATGCCCAGCAGCAAATACGTGGCCGGAGCCGACGCCCAGGAGGGCTTCCTGCGGCGGACGGGTTGCGGGGCTGGGAGATAACCGGCGCCGGGAGGAAGAATCTCCGGGTCGATAGGAGGAGGATAACTTCCCATGACTTAACTTTAAAGCATTTTCAGAAACTCCGTAGGTCTGGGACCAAGCTAAACCGGGTAGGTGTCCGTTTTGTAACAGTCGTCCACCGGCTTCGCCGGCCCAACGGAGATGAAAACTGAGTGCATCTCCGTCGTTCGCCAACCTGCCAACTTGCTATCCCCACGCAGCGGGGGCTCACTTGCCAAAATGTTAGGCTCTTATCCGGCCCTCTTCGTTTGATGGTTCGACTTGCCGAACAAGCTGGAATCGGCTTTCTTGTTAGGGCACGACTTCAGTCGTGCCCTAACGGGCCACAAAACAGAGAGCTTTAACCCCTGGAGGCCGTTCGTTCCTAGCCCCAAATCAACAATATGAGATGGAGAGGCAAAACTACGATGTAATCTGGAGTTTGGTCTTCGTGAGCGGTGTCGGTGTAAGGGCGCGCGCGCACCGGAAGACTTGAAAAGGAGCAAAACAGTGAGTGTGGAAAAGCGGATTCGGCGGGCGTTGCTGAGCGTTACCGACAAAACCGGCCTGGTGGAGTTTGCGCAGGCGCTGGCCGGCTATGACGTGGAGCTGGTCTCCACCGGCGGAACCGCGCGTGCGCTGCGCGAGGCCGGCCTGGCTGTCAAGGACATCAGCGACCTGACCGGCTTCCCTGAGATGCTCGACGGTCGCGTCAAGACGCTGCATCCGCGCGTCCACGGCGGCCTGCTCTACATTCGCGGCAACAAGGAGCACGAGGCTGCCGTCGCCGCTCATGGCATTGAGCCCATCGACATGGTGGTCGTGAACCTCTACGCCTTTGAGAAAACCGCCGCGCGGCCCGGAGTTGCCTTCGGCCACCTGATCGAGAACATCGACATCGGCGGCCCGTCAATGGTCCGTTCCGCAGCCAAGAATTTTGAAGACGTAGCTATCGTCACCCGCGTCGCCGACTATCCCGCCCTCATCGAAGAGATGAAAAGCGCCCACGGCGCCCTGAGCCGCGAGACCCGCTGGCGTCTCGCTCGCCAAGCCTTCGCCACCACCGCCGCCTACGACACCGCTATCGCCAATACGCTCGACCAGATTGCCGATGCGCCCGCACCCGCTAGCCCCGCCGCACCCGACACGAACAGCCTGCCCAAAACCCTCCGCATCAACTTCCCGCTGGCGCAGTCGCTGCGCTATGGCGAAAACCCGCATCAGCAGGCCGCGCTCTACTCCGATGGCACTGGTCTCGGAATATCCGGTGCAACCCAGCTCCAAGGTAAGGAATTGAGCTTCAACAACCTCGTCGATCTCGACGCATGCTGGGAACTGGCGCAGGAGTTCGACGAGCCGGCAGTCGTCATCGTCAAGCACACCAACCCCTGCGGCGCGGCCACCGGCGCGACAATCCTGGAGGCCTACCAGAAAGCCCTCGCCTGCGACCCCGTCTCGGCCTTTGGTGGGGTCATCGGCATCAACCGCCCCGTGGATGCCGAAGCCGCCGCCGAGATTGCCAAGCTCTTTGTCGAGGCCATCGCCGCGCCGGCCTTCACCGCCGCGGCCCGCGAGCGCTTCGCCGCCAAAAAGAATCTGCGCCTTGTCCAGGTCCACTCCGCCCCCGCCCGCCCGGTCGTCAAGCACGTCTCCGGTGGCCTGCTCTTGCAGGATGCGGACACAGGCCAGATCAACGAAAGCGAGTTGAAGGTCGTCACCTGGCGTCCGCCCACGGCTGACGAGCTGCGCAGCCTGCTCTTCGCCTGGCGCGTCTGCAAGCACGTCAAGTCCAACGCCATCGTCTACGCCAAAGACGGCCAGACCCTCGGCGTCGGCGCAGGCCAAATGAGCCGTGTAGACGCCGCCCGCTTCGGAGCGATGAAGGCCGCGCTGCCGCTGGCGGGCTGCGTCGCCGCCTCCGACGCCTTCTTCCCGTTCCCCGACGGGCTCGAAGCCGTAGCCGCCGCCGGAGCCACTGCCGTCATCCAGCCCGGAGGCTCCGTGAAAGACCAGGAAGTCATCGCCGCCGCCGACAAGCTGGGCATGGCCATGGTCTTCACAGGCATCCGCCACTTCCGCCATTGAATTGAGCTTGGTTGAAGGACGGCAATTCCGGAGCGACTCTCGTAAGAAACAAATCAGAGTCGATTATGCGGCGGCGGGTTGTATTGTGACGTTAAAGCCAAGGTTTTGCAGGCGGTTCACAAGCTTGTTGGCCTGTTGA
>Ga0302320_10020470_pt1 | contig 13202 bp, 5 predicted proteins | sample Bog_T0_3_FD_202130 | JGI IMG/M metagenome (GOLD analysis project Ga0302320, IMG submission 202130) | Peat permafrost microbial communities from Stordalen Mire near Abisko, Sweden - Bog_T0_3 | ecosystem: Environmental > Terrestrial > Soil > Wetlands > Peat | place: Sweden: Abisko, Stordalen Mire...
GTGATTGCGCCGGGCGTTGGCCATGTGATCGTGGACGTGGCCTTATTGATGGTGAGCGTTGCGGGCGTGTTGGTCACTGAGTAGTTGCCCAGCTTCGCGTTGGGATCGTTCAGAGTGGCTGTGATGGGATACGGACCTACAGGAGAACTGGACGTGCCCGTTGTCGCATATGACGCCGTGATGCCATCGCTGCCTACGACACCGTTCAGCGTGCCGGTCAGCGTGGGAAGCGTACCGCCGTAGCTCATTGATTGGTTGTTGGCAGTTACCGAGAGCGGCGCTTTGTTGACCGTGAGCTGCACAGTCTGCGTTGCTGCCGTGTAGTCGGCCGCGTCCGTAGGTGTGAATGTGACTGAGAGCGTCTGCGATCCGGCGGTCAGCACCGCGCCCAGAGAGGGAGTGTAGTTGAAACTGCCCGCTACGGTGGAACTGGCGTCCAGTGGGGTGGCGCTCAGCGGCGTGCCATAGGTGATTGCGCCTGGGGTGGCCCACGTTACGGTAGACGTCGCTTTGTTGACTGTTTGGCTTAACGCAGTAGCACTGCTTGTTGTGAAACCGCTGCCAGCGGTGGGCAGGTACATTGCTGTGATCGAATGGTTGCCGGCGGTCAATGTGTTTGCGGTGTAAGCTGCAGTTCCGCCGTTCAATGCCACGGGAGAACCGACGGCATTTCCATCGATGCTGAACTGGACTGTTCCTGTCGGTAGCGTTGTTCCGCTCAATTGCGCCACAGTCGCAGTAATCATCACGGGCTGGCCATAGGACGAAGGATTCGGGGAAGAACCAAGGCCGGTGGTTGTGCCCACGGCCGGTGTTGCGCCGTTGCCGCTGAGCGAAATGCTTTGGGTGACGATGGTTCCATTCAGATTGTCGTCAGTCAAAACCAATGCGCCGCTGTTGTTGCCCATGGCTACCGGCGCGAAGCTTATTGGAAGCGTGCAGAACGCTCCCGCGATCAAGTTGCCGGGTGAAGACGATGTGCTATTGATCAATGGGCAGGCTGTTCCGCCGATGCTGTTCAGAGTGAAATTTGTCGAAATCGATGGATTATTCCCGCTTGACGGAATCGGGAAAGTCAGCGCTGCGTTGCCGCTGTTCACCAGAGTTACAGTCTGCGGGCTATCGGAACTGACTGAGCCTACTGGAGTCGAGGCGAAGGTCAAAGAAGGCGCGTCGGAAACATCCAACTTGACCAGAAGTTGCGCGTTTTCCCCGGCGATGTACAGGTTCAAGTTACTGTCGAGCGCCAGACCGTAAGGTTGAATCCCCGAAGCGATGGTGCTTTGCAGATAGAAACCTGCAACCAGCGTTTCTTTCAAAACCAAGCCGGCAGCGGTTTCAGAGATATACACGTTGCCAAATGCGTCGACCGCGACCGCGGTGGGGCTGCTCAGGCCGGCGCCGATCGTGCTTTCGGTGTATCCGCCGGCGGCGGGCGTTTCCTTCAACACGCGGTCATTGTTAGTGTCGGCGATGTAGACCGAGCCGATGGAATCGACGGCAATGCCAGTGGGTTGGTTGAGGGCGCTGGTGGGGAGGGTGCTTTGAACGTAGCCGCCGGCTGACGATGTTTCTATGTACACTGCGTTGGCGCCCGTGTCGGAGACATAGACATTACCGCTTTCATCCATCGCGATTCCGGTCGGCCGGTTCAGGCCATTGGAATGATCGGCGATCACGGTTTGGGTGTATCCAGTGGATGTGAGTGTCTCCTTTACAATTTCCCGGTTTGCCTGGTCGGCGATAAAGAGATTGCCGCCGCCGTCGATGGCGATGCCTGTCGCGGAGCTCAGGCCGCTGCCAATCGGTACTTCGCTCCAGTTGGATGGGCCTCCCGCGGGCGTATCTTTGAACGCTGTCGAGCTGCCGGGTGCCACTGTATAGAGTGCGCCAGTTGCATCCACGGCCACTGCGGAACCGTGCGAAAGTATGTTTTCGCTGACCGGAGTGCCGGGAGAAAAGTTCACCAGCGGCGCTACGCCGGTGCCCTGCACGTAACCGACGGCGAAGGGATTTCCGTTGCCGTCGAGCAGTTCAGCCGCGCCCAAACGTATACCGGCGGCAATAGGCGTGAGGGTTACGTCGATCTCGCAGTAGTTTCCGGCATAGATGGTCTGTCCTCCAGGGCATCCCCCCGTGCCCGCATCGGTAAAGTCCAGCGCGGCTGCGCCCTCGGTGGTCACCGATGTCGATCCCAAAAAGCCTGTGGTGTCGACGGTAAAGAACAACGAGACGGGGTAGCTGGTGCCTCCGACGTACAGGGGTCCAAAGTTGCCGCCTGCCTTGGCCTCCTCAATGAGCGAGTAAGTATAGAGGTCTGTGAAGTAGATGTTGCCATTCGCATCTACGGCTAATCCGGCCGCTAAGAAATATCCATAGGGAGTGTTCGTTGCGTTGGTGGGAATGTAGCTGGTGGTGAAGGTGGTGGTGAAACCGCTGACGTGGGGCGTCAATTCGTCGATACTTCCCGGGTAACCGGCGATATAGAGATTGTTATTCGCGTCAACGGCAAGGGCGCCACCACCGCGGCTTTCAATCTCGGTCGTGGTGTAGAGGTCATTACCGACCGGCTGCATCTCGTACACCAGCCCACCGTCCCAGCCGTCATTGACGAAGAGATTTCCATTCCCGTCCGCCGCGACAGTGTCGACGCCGTGGGTGCCGGGTACCGGAATAAAGCTCTGCGTGTATGCGCCTCCCGACAGCGTTTCCTTGAAGAGGGTGCCGACGAAACTCAACACCGAACACATTGCCGTGCTTGTCCACCGCAACCGCGACGACGTCATACAGGTTGCTGCCGATGGTGCTCTGCACATAGCCGTTTCCTGACGGCGTCTCCTTCAGCAGCGTGGTGAGAAAGATGTCCGCAATGTAGACGTTGCCGCCGGCGTCGACGGCCACGCCATAAGGGGTGTTGAGGCCCGTGCCAATCGTGCTCTGTGTGAATCCGCCGGAAGCGGAAGGCGTAAGCTTCAGCACGCGCTTGTTGTAGGCATCTGCGATGTAGATATTTCCGCTACCGTCGGCCGCAACCTGTTGGGGGTAATCCAGGGCGCTGGGGAGACTGAGGATGTTTTGCACGCTGCTGAGATGGGCAGTCTGAGTATGGGCGGTTGAGCCGAATGCAGCCATTAGCAGGGCCAGCAACGCCATGCGGTAAAGAAGCACGGCCGCAAAACGGCAGGCTGAAGCGAAGGAAGCACACAGGATGTGCGCTTTCAGGCAAGTAGGGAAACTCAACCCGGGGGAAGCAATCGGGGCGGCTTTCATAACACTCCTCAGGGTTCCAGCACGGTTGCACCTCCGCCGGAACTCGCTACACAGGAGTCTCTGAAGGGTCCCGTTTGTGACGGGCGATAGGCGATTTTTCTGGAAAAATCACCAATAGTTCGACACAAGGATTGCGCGGCCTCAATTGCACGGCGAGATTTGGGCCTTCGAGCCCCAGATCCCGAGGCAGTCTCACTGAATTGGTGAGTGGAGCATCACATCCATGTGCCAGAGCTGACAAAGCCCGCCCAATACCAGGGATGGGTGCTCTGATGCGCGGCGCGACGCTTCTGGAGCAGTATTCGCGCAGCGTTCCAGGCCGCGTCGGAAGGGGCGGTACGTTGGCCCAGGCGTTGGGCGTAAAGCTCGTGCATGAATCGGCGCGTGACGTCATCATCGACCGGCCACAGCGTCATAACCACATTGCGCGCGCCCGCCACGCGGAAGGCGCGTTCCAGACCCAGCACACCCTCGCCATCGCGCAGTTCGCCGTTCCCGGTATTGCAGGCGGAGAGCACCGCCCAATCCACGCCGCCGAGATCGAGCGAGGCAATCTGCTGTGCGGTGAGGATGGAGGCCGCACGGCTTTTGTTGGCGCCGGCAAACACCAGCCCGGAGTGCAGCAGCGGGTTGCCATTGCCGCAGCTTTTGTCGAGCAAAAAAGCGTGTGTGGCAATATGCAACACACGGAAATCTGCGGCGTGCGAGAGAAAGGCCGCCCGGGTTGCGGCGTCGCCGGTGAGCACGGAAGCATCTTCGGTGTGATTCCAGCGCAGCCAGGCCGAATGGATGTCTTCGACTTCGGCTTCCGAACCGGGCAGCGGCGAGAACTCCAAGCCCTGGAACTGCGCGCAGGAGACTTCTCCGCCGCGCAGCGTCTCTTTCGGCGCCGGCACGCCGGCCAGATTGAAGCTGGGGTTGCCCACGGCCAGCAGGCCTTTCTTTTTTTCTCGGCCTTCAACAGCGACCAGATCGCGCTCGCTCGTGAGCATGTGGATCACGGGACCGTGCTCCACCAGATAGCCGTCGCCATCGGGCAGGCCGGCGAAAGGAATCAGGTTCAACAGGCCATCAGGTACTACCAGGGCCAATTGGGCGTTGCCCAGTTCCGCGCGCAGCGGATCCCAGATGCGCTTGCGCAGGTCCGCGGCGGCCTCGCGGTAGGAGCGCTCATTGCGCAGCGACCCTAGCCCGCCGGCGTGAGCCTCGCGGTCGGCGCTGGCCCTAACGGCGGTGACCAGGTCGTCGATGGGTTTCGCCTCACCGAGATCGTAAACGCGAATGCGGTCGGAGTCGGATCGCAGTACCAGGACCACATAGGATGAGACCGTCTTGTGCGCCGGGTCGACAGATTCGACGGCACAGCGCTGGTAGTCCACATAGGAGATGAGTACGGAGTGGGCCGGCATGCCGCGGCGCAAGTCTTCGATGCGTACATCGGCAGCGCGGTCGTCGTCGCGGATGGCGGCGCTGCGCTCGGCAAGCGAACGTTCAATCGTGTTCATACGGCTGGTGGCCTGGGCGATTGCGTCGTCGCTGTTCTTGTCGCCCTGCGCGGACTTTTCCAGTGCCAGAAGATCGGCGCGTGCCGCATCCATTTCCTTGAGCAGGCGCGCAACTTCGGGGTCGTTGTTGGCATTCAGGTTTCTTTCCCGGCGCGCCATCTCTTCGGTCACCAGTGCGCGATCCCGCGCCACCTCCTCGAAAACATCCTCCGAAACCAGATCCGGATGGCGGGCGACCACCGAGAGCGCGATGTTCAGCCCAAAGGGGCGATGCTGGTAGAAGTTCAGCGCCTGTTGCTCCGGCAGCGTGCGGGCCTGCAACACAAAGCTCTCCCGCCCCATACGCGAAGCTGCCAGCCCCTCAGAGATGGCAAGGTGCAAATTACCGCCGCCGGCAAGCGAGCGCGCATAACCGCTGCGACGCCAGGCCAGGTCGTAGTAGGTCTGGTGTTTGTTGGAAAGGCCGATCTGGAAATCTTTCCAAGCCAATTCGAACTGCCCGGTGCGCGTGTACAACTCCGCCAGGTTGCCGTGAATGCTCGCGAGCATCGGGCTATCCGCCCCGTAGGCCTTCTCGACGATCTCCAGCGAACTCTGAAAATGTGGAATCGCCTTGGCAAACTCCTGGGAGCGCATGTAGTGCGTTCCGGCGTTGCTCTCCAGAATGCCTATCTCCGGGTCGTCGGGGTGGACGCGGTGGCCAACCACGAGGGCCTCTTCAATGTCCTCGGCGGCACCCCTGGGATCGTGGTTGAGATCGCGAATGCCGGACCGGGAACTGAGCGTTCCCACAAGATCCCATTCCTGCGCGGCGCCGGCCTTGCGTTCTTCCGCAATTGCCGCATCGTCGGCGTTCAGCGAGCAAGGCCAGTCTCCGAGCGATTCGCACGCGCCGCCCAGGGCATTGGCGGCATTGGCAAACTCAATCGTGTCGGGAAACTCCGCCTTCGCAATCTCCATCGCGCGCTCGGCCAGGACCCGGCCCTCGCTGGCTTGATTTAATTCGACCGACACATTGGATGCGGTCGTCAGAGCAGTGACGAAGAGCTTGCTGCGAGGGCCGGCAGCCGCTTCCGCTACCGCCATCTCGCGCCTCGCGGTCTCCAGCGTCCCGGCGTTGGCTACGCCCTGGCCCATGGCCGCATTTGCCAGATCGTCCAGTGCTTTGGCAACTTCTACCGTGTTGCCGGGGTGCGCTGCTTCGGCAACGCGCAGCGCCTCCTGCGCTGCGGCCACTGGATCGTTGGCAGCGGGCGCTGGAGTACCCTGCTGCGCTGTGCAGGGCAGGCACGCCAGGATGACAACCCAAAGACAGTAGAATCCGCGTCTCACAAGAATCTCTCAACCTCCACTAGACGCAGCCGTTGGAATGAGACGCCCAATGATCCCGCTGTCTTCAATTCCAATTCGGCCTCAAGTCCATTTCAGCATCGGTGATTTCCAGGGAAACTTGCAAGATAAAAGAGACTCGCCTCGACGCATTTCGATCGGCATTCGAACGGTAGAGTGGTCCGCTTGAGAGGGCCTGACCCCACCTTAAGCGCTCCTGAGATTCTCTGTGTCGCCGCCATAAATACATTGCCTCCCACTTCTGAGGGTGAGAAAATGACCCCACGTACGATGGGATGAACCGTAGGACAGATGAACAGCGAGCGGCAGGGTTCATTGAGCCAGGAAGAAACGCAGCAAAGCGAGCGCATGGTTCGGGCCATCGCGGACGGGGACCGCGATGCGGAGTGGGATTTTGTTCAGCGCTATCTTCGGCCGGTTCGGGGAATGCTTGTGGCGCGCTCGCGCAATCCAGACCTTGCCGCAGACCTGCAACAGGACGTGATGATCGAGGCCATCTGCGCGCTGCGCCGAGGTCAACTCCATGATCCGGCAAAACTTACAGCCTTTGTACTGGCCATTGCCCGGAATACGCTCAACAATTACCTGCGCACCAGTTCCCGCACAGTGGCCCTTGAGCTTCCCGACGATCTCCCTGATGTGAACTCCGAGTCGGATCGTCTGGAGGAGCAGGAGTGGGAAGGCCGTGCCCTGAAGGCCATTTCAAGTCTTGAGCCGCTGGACCGGAACATTTTGCAATTAACGCTGATTGATGGGCTCAAACCGGGAGTCATCGCCGAACGGCTACATCTGAATCCCGATGTCGTGCGGCAGCGAAAACTTCGCGCAACGCGCCGCGTAATTGAACTTGTGCAGGGACCGTCACAAAAGGGCATTTCGAGTCACATTGTTACGGAAGGAGCTAAATGAGCCATTGCACCGGGGCGCCAGCCGAGCAATTGGCGGAACAATACGTTGCAGGCACCTTGCCTGACTCCGAGTCGCGGGCATTTGAGGAGCATTACTTCGATTGCCCGGTTTGTCTTGCTCAACTGCAGGCGTTAGAGGCTGTGGCACTGCAAATCCACCGCAATCCCGTCAAGATTCCGGGGCGTGTGATTGCGTGGCCTGCAATCGTTGGCGCCATCGGGGCCATTGCTGCTTTGCTCCTGATCGCGGTGATCGGCTACCGCGATTTCGCGCGTCGCGCCGCGAATGCCAAGAACCCAGGGGCGAGTTCATCTCCGGTAGAGAAATCCAAGCCGTCATCTACATCGGCCATTTCGCAGCTTGCCGATCTTAGCTTGCCGCCGTTCGAGGTATCGAGTCTGCGGGGTGAAGGTGTAAATAGAAACTTCTCGGCCGGCATGAAGGCTTATGCAAGCGGAGATTGTGCAGCCGCGGTCCGCGAGCTTGCTCGCGTTCCCGCAGGGAGTGCGGACGCGCTCACAGCGCAACTTTATTCCGGCGTTTGCCAGATGAAACTCAATCAACTGGCCGCAGCAGCCACAATTCTTGACGGCGTCGTCGGGAAAGGCGATTCGCCGCAGCAGGAGGCGGCATTGTATTACCGGGCCCAGATCGCACTTCTTCGCAGCGACGCCGCTGGTGCGCGCCACAATCTGGAGATGGTGGTATCCCTCCATGGGGATTTTGAAGAGCGCGCAAGGACGGAATTAAGCAAGCTTCCCGCTGACCGCAGTGAGAATTAGTGAATCGATCTGTCTTCATAACGATTTAAAGACTACATATTCGGGCATGGTGATCTTCTGCAATTGGAGGATGTCGATCATAGGTTGATTAGAAGATATTGGGGATCACGGGGGAGACGCAGCGCGCGGCCTTCAGGGGGTAGTGATTCGTGGACACTCAAGCCTTTGCGAGCGTCACGCGAGCGGCTGCGGCATGAAATGCTGGCGGAGAGACAGGGATTCGAACCCTGGTTAGAGTTTCCCCTAAACACGCTTTCCAAGCGTGCGCCTTCAGCCACTCGGCCATCTCTCCGCGAATGAAAGTTGCGAGAAAGCTGCGGTTCTTTTCTAGTATACCCGTGGACCGGCGGTTTAAGTGTGTGAGTGAAAGCGTTTACTGCGCGACGCACGGTGATTTATAGTGCGGGGTTGCGCGCCGATCAGAGTTCCGAGCCACGGAAGTGAAATGACCAATTGACGGTGGCTGCGCAAGAAGCGAATTTTTGTACGAAAGAGGTCTTTCATGCCCCGTATCTCCCGTCGTGATCTGCTTGGTTCAGGACTCGCGCTTTCTACTTCCAGCCTGATGGCACGTACCGCGTGGGCGCGCACGGCTGCGCTGTTTGCGCATGACCCGCAAGGCGCTGGGCAGGATTCCGCGCAGGGCGCCACGCCGGCTGCATGGGCGGCAATCGCTCCGCGTGAGCAGTTTCTCTTTGATTTTGGATGGAAGTTCACGTTTGGGCATGGAACCGATCCGGCGCGCGATTTGGGCTTCGGCATCAAGCAGGAGGATTTTGCCAAGACGGGCGATTTCAAGTTTGCCAAAGTGGGATTCGATGACGCGAAGTGGCGTGCGCTGAACTTGCCGCATGACTGGGCGGTGGAGTTGCCGTTCGTGCGTGATGATGCGCTGCAGTCGCACGGGTACAAGCCGCTGGGAAGGGGCTATCCGGAGACCAGCGTGGGCTGGTACCGCAAGGAGTTCGAGATTCCGGCGAGCGACGCGGGTCGGCGCGTGAATCTGGAGTTCGACGGCGCCTTTCGCGATGTGCTGCTCTTCGTGAATGGGTGCTTTGTTGGCCGTAACGACAACGGCTACGCGCCATTCCGCTTCGACATCACGGATTTTCTTGCTGTTGGCCAAAAGAACTGCATCGTAGCGCGCGTGGATGCGAGTATTGGCGACGGATGGTTTTATGAGGGTGCGGGAATTTACCGGCACGTGTGGCTTGCCAAGACCGATGCGCTGCACCTGGGGCGGTGGGAAAGCTATGTGCGGACGAAACCCAAAGACGATAAGGTGACGGTTTGGCTGGGCACGAGCGTCGTGAATGAGGGCAAGGATGCGGAGTCGGCGAGCGTGCGATGGGAGATTCTGGACGCGGCCGGCAAAATGGTGGTGGCAGCGGAAGCGCCGGCGCAGCAGATTGCCGCGGACGGAGCAGTGAGTTTCGAGGCAACGGCTTCAATCATGCGGCCTGTGCTGTGGTCGGTGGAGACGCCGAATCTGTATACGGCTGTGGTAACAGTCAAGTCCGGCGAAAAGGTGCGCGATGCGGAGCGCGTGAGGTTTGGCGTGCGCACGGCGAAGTTCGACGCCGGTCACGGCTTCTTCCTCAACGGCCAGCCGCTCAAGATTCAAGGAACCTGCAACCACCAGGATCATGCAGGCGTGGGCGCGGCGGTGCCGGACCGGCTGCAGGCATTCCGTCTCAGCGTGCTGCAGCAGATGGGCTGTAATGGCGTGCGTACTTCGCACAACATGCCTACGCCGGAGCTGGTTGCGGCGTGCGACCGCATGGGCATGATGATGATGTGCGAGACGCGGCAGATGAGCTCGAGCCCGGAGGGAATGGCACAGCTCGAAACCATGATTAAGCGCTACCGGAATTCGCCTTCGATCATTCTGTGGTCGATCGGCAATGAGGAGTGGCACCTGCAAAACGATATGGCCGAGCAAGGCGCGAAGATTGCCGCGACCATGGTGCAGCGCTGCCACGAGCTCGATCCGACGCGCGTGGTTTCGGCGGCGGTGAACGGCGACAACTCCAAAGGTGTGTCGGAGGCACTCGACATCATCGGCTTCAACTACAACCTGAAGTTTCCCGACGACTTTCACAAAAAGCATCCGACGATGCCCGTATATGGCTCGGAGACGGCGAGCACGGTTTCGACGCGCGGCGTGTATCAGACCGATCCGCTGCGCAATACTTTGAGCGCTTACGACGTGAATCATCCTGAATGGGCGGAGCTGGCCGAAGAGTGGTGGACGTTTTACGGAGCGCGCGAGTGGCTGGCCGGCGGATTTGCGTGGACCGGCTTCGACTATCGCGGAGAGCCAACGCCTTATGGTTGGCCGTCGATCAACTCGAACTTCGGCATCGTGGATATGTGCGGATTTCCCAAGGACAATTTCTTCTACTACAAGGCTTGGTGGACCAAGGAGCCAGTTCTGCACCTGTTTCCGCACTGGAACTGGGAGGGCAGGGAAGGCGATGAGATTCCGGTGTGGGTACACTCGAATCTCGATGAAGTGGAGCTGCTGCTGAACGGCAAGAGTTTGGGACGGCAGAAGGTTCCTCGGCTCAGGCACGTGGAGTGGAAGGTGCGCTACGAGCCGGGAACGATCACGGCGCACGGCTGGCAGGATGGCAAGCTCGCACTGACCGAAGAGCGCACCACGGCCGGACCTGCCGCGGCGTTGAAGCTGACGGCAGAGAGGATGGAGATCGATGCTGACGGCGAGGATGTGGCGATTCTGACGGTGTCGGCAGTGGACGATCAGGGGCGCGCCGTGCCCACAGCCGATGTGCTGGTCAATTTCAAGCTGACAGGCGAGGGCGCGCTGATCGGCGTGGGGAACGGCGATCCCAACTGCCAGGAAAGCGACAAGGAGCCGCGGCGGTCGCTCTTCAGCGGCCTCGCGCAGGTGATTGTGCAATCGACAAAGACGGCCGGGACGATCGAGGTCGTTGTCGAAGCGAACGTGCGTCACGTACAAATGGAGCCGGCGAAGATAGCGATCACGACGAAGCAAGTGACGTTGCGGCCGGCGCTGTGAGGAGCAGAGAATAGTGCCCCATCCTTTCGTCAAGAGCGGCGAAAGGATGGGCCAGCGAGTGTTTCGCCTGGGTTACTGCTCCATAACGACAACCACGGAGCGTGCCGGAATGCGCAGAGAACTTGCTGCCGCCGGTATCGCGTCAGGTTCCTCGGGAGTTGCGGAGACGAGCGAGGCCGCCTTGGGCAGATCGAGTTTCGCTGTAATGGCTTTCTCCTGTTCGAGGTTGGCGATGATCACCGTGCGCTTGCCGTCGGCTTTGTGATAAACGGTGTGTCGCACGGAGCCGTCAGCGGTCACGTCCGCGCCCATGTTGTCGCGGAACTCGGCGTCCCAGATCCACGCCTTGTATTTGCGGCGCAGCGCATCCACCTTCTTGCCGTATTCAAGCGTGAGCGGGAAGGCCATGATGCTGCCTTTGAAGTTGTACGGCTCGTACTCCAGGATGTAGCGATAGAGCATCGCTACGTTGATCTCATCGCGAGCATCCCAGCCGCGCACGGCGGCGATGAGCGGCGCCTGGGGATCGATATAGCGCAATGCGTGACGCGTGCCCCAGCCGATGCGATAGTAGCCGGCTGTGTAGTATGGCATCATCCAGTCGCCCGGTCCCTCGCCAGAGAAGAGGAAGTCAGGATTCACCTTGTCGGCCGCGGTGCGAAACTGCTTTACGAGCGGGATATCGGAATTAAAGAGATACCCCGGCCCCTCGTAGCCGTGATCGTTGCTGAAGCTGTAGCTGACGCCGTTGTGCTGCATCACTTCATCGAAGAGCCAGCCCTCGGCGCCGAGAGCCAAAGTCTTCTCAAATTCATGCGTTGCAATGTCGCGATACTCCTTGCTGCAGACGTCCATGATGGCGCGGCGGCGATTGTTGATGCCGGCCAGCTGCGTGGGCGTTTCGTAGCTGTAGCCACCTGACTCATACTTATTGCCCCAGGGATCGGTGCACTCATATTTGTAGAGAACCTGCTTGTACCAGTCGGTGGACATGTCGGCAAAGATGGGCTTGCCGAAGAGGATCATCTTCACGCCTTTGGCCTGGATTTGCGCGATCGCGTCGTGCAATTCCTGCCAAGTGCCGAGGCCGGGATCAGTGGACATGCAGGGATCACCACCATCCTGGCCGCCGTGATGCCAGCCGACGAGCTGAATTGCGCCTACGCCGTTCTCGGCGCACTCGGTGCCGTACTTGATGAGCTCGCGATAGGGAATCGACCAGTCCTGTTCGGCGCCATCAATCTGGAGCTGCTGCCAGGAGTTCACGTCCTTGACCCATTCAGGGATGTGCGGGGCGCCAAACCATGTGGCGCGCCAATCCTTATAGATGTCGAGGCCCACGTGCCAGTCGCCCGCGTAAGGGCGAATGATAACCGGGGATAGGTTCACCGTGGAATGGGGATGCGCAAAAACGAAGTGGCAGGTGCGGAAGTCGAGATGCACGGGCAGGCCGGAGATCTCGTCCGTGCGGGGAACGGCATTGGCGTTCGCGTCGATGGTTCCGGGGTGCTGCTCGAAGGTGAATTGCAGCAGATAGCGGACGGTGGGATCGTGATGTGCAACGTAAATGCCCTGTTCGGGAGACTGGATGAAACAGAACTGACACTGGTTGGAGTTGAAGGTTTTGGTGGGATACCGGACTCCCCAGTAGCCGAGATTGTTGCTGAAGTGCGGGTAGATTTCCTCGTTGGAGAGCGCACCGACGAACATGTGCTCGACCACCATGTGCGTTTCGGGCGTCGGTGGATTCAAATCACCGAAGTAGGGATAGTCGACGGATTCGACGGGAAGGGAAGACTGATTGTCGAGAGTGCCGTCGAAGGCGAGCTCGCCATTTTTCAGCGTGACGGTGGCCGTGAAGGTGATGGGCAAAACGCCGCCGTGCTGGCTCTCGAGATTCGACCACTGAATCCGAACCTGGTTGTCCGCGATTTTTTCCACGCTCTTGGCGCGTTGCTTCTGGCCCCAAATAAAGTTGGTGCGCTGTGTGGGCAGAGGCGCGTGCATGCGGAAAGAAACGCCCAGTGCGGGACGGCGCTCGATCACCCACTTGGTGGGCTTGTGCTCCATGCGTGTGAGCGCGCCGGAAACCGGATCGAAGGCGACGAGGAGGTCGCGATCCTGCAAAACCACCTCTCCGGTGATGGCGGCGGCCTGTTCGGCGCTCAGTTCCATGTTTTCGGTCATTGCGGCCAGTGCGGTCAGTCCGGCCAACTTGTTGAACGTTCTCCTGTCCATGAAGCTCCTCGATTCTTCGGTCATTCTGGTGCGTGCAATGACTACCGGGCGCAAGGGGCCGCGGAAAGCCAAGGCGATTCAGGTGCAGTTCATCCGGGGTAGCGG
>Ga0302320_10020477_pt1 | contig 13197 bp, 5 predicted proteins | sample Bog_T0_3_FD_202130 | JGI IMG/M metagenome (GOLD analysis project Ga0302320, IMG submission 202130) | Peat permafrost microbial communities from Stordalen Mire near Abisko, Sweden - Bog_T0_3 | ecosystem: Environmental > Terrestrial > Soil > Wetlands > Peat | place: Sweden: Abisko, Stordalen Mire...
TTGCAATCCAAATAGCACCCGCGGCTCATCATCCACAAATAAAAGCATTTTCATATTTTGAGCGCGGCAACGGGTTCTGGATCGCGGGTTGCCTTCACGGGCAGTCGCAGGATGAAGGTTGTGCCCCGGCCCATTTCGGTTTCAAAGTTCACCGAACCGCTGAGCCGGCTGACAATGGCGCCATACACAATGGCCAGCCCTTGTCCGGTGCCTTTCCCCACGTCCTTGGTGGTGAAAAACGGCTCGAAAATTTTGGGCCGCGCCGCCTCCGGGATGCCGGTGCCCGTGTCGCTGACCCGCACTTCCACATGATCACCGTCGCGCCGCGTTTCCACCGTAATCAGCCCCTTGGCGCCGGGCTTCAGTTTGATCACGTCAGTGATCGCATGCGCGGCATTGACGATCAAGTTCAGCACCGCCTGGTTGAATTCCCCCAGGAAACAGGAAACCAGCGGCAGGTCCGGATCCAGTTTCAGTTCCAGCTCGGCAACGTATCGCCATTCGTTGCGCGCCACGGTGATCGTGCTTTCCAGGGCTTTGTTGAGATTGGAGGCAACCTTCGTGCCGCCGGGATGGGAGAATTCCTTCATGGCCCGCACGATCTTGCTGACCCGGTCCACACCTTCCAGGGTTTCCTGTATGGCCGTGGGGACTTGGGCGCACAGAAATTCCACGTCCCGGCGGACAAATGCCGCTTCGATGCGGGTGATCTGTTCCGGCAAACATGAGGCGGCCTTCGCCGCGGCCAGCAGTTGATCATAATCACGCATCATTTCAAGGATGCCCTCGAACGCTTCCCTCAGAAACCGGGTGTTGTCACCAATGTACTGCGTAGGTGTGTTGATTTCGTGGGCGATGCCGGCAGCCAGCTGGCCGATGGATTCCAGTTTTTGCGCCTGACGCAACTGCACTTCCATCAATTGCCGTTCTTTTTCCGCGCGCTTGATTTGTGTGAGATCATGCATGGCGGCTTGCAACAGCTTTTTGGCTCCCTGCCGGAAAGCCGTCAGCGAAATGGCCGTGGGAAACTGCTCCCCGGTATGGCGCTGGAAATAAAATTCAAACTGGCTGCTGCCCCGCTCAAATGCCTCGGCCATCTTTTGCCGGAAGGCCGTCGCGGAATCCGTGCCGTCAGGCTGCCGGGACGGCAGGAATTCCGTCGGTGGCCGGAAAACCATCTCGGATTTGTCGGGATAATGGAACACATTCAGGGCGGCCGGGTTGCAGTCCAGGATCGCTTTCTCATCCGTGATGAGTATCGCCTCGACGGAACTTTCAAACAGCATCCGGTAACGGCCCTGCATTTCCAGTCGTTCCACTTCCACCTGTTTGTAATGGGTCAGATCGCGGGAAACCCCTACCATGCCGGTGATGTTCCCATTTTCACCCCGCAAGGGAACTTTGGTGGTGGATACCCAGCGGCGGCCCGCTGGCGTGCCCGATTCCTCAACGAGACCGATGATCGGCTGGCCCGCTAGCATCATGCGCTGTTCGTCCACCCGCTTCTGGCGGGCCTCGAACGAAGGTATGAAGTCGTCCTCCGTCTTCCCAATTGCCTCGTCCGGTTGCTGCAGTCCCAAATGGCGGGTCATGGCCAGATTGATGCGGGTGAACCGGCAAGCTTCGTCCTTGAAGTAAATGAAATCCGGCAGGTTATCCATCAGGGAATAAAGCAGCTTTTTTTCGTGCTCCAGTGCCTCTTGAAGCCGGTGCCGGCTGGAAATGTCATGTTTGATGGCGATAAAATTCTGAATCGTGCCGTCTTCGCGCCGGACGGACGTGATGTACATCTCCTCATGGTAGAGCGTGCCGTCCTTGCGGCGGTTCACCAGTTCACCGTTCCACTCGCCGCTGGATAACATGGTGGCCCACATTTCCTCGTAAAATTGCGGTGTCTGTTTGGCGGATTTCAACAGGCGTGGATTCTTGCCGATCGTCTCTTCCAGGCTGTAGCCGGTTAGTTTCGCGAAGGCCGGGTTGGTCCATTCAATGACCCCTGCGGGATCCGTGATCAGGATGGCGTTGGCGGCTGCATCGAGTGCCGAAGCCTGCAAGCGCAGCTTGCGGCTTTGTTGGTTGATTTGCTCCAGGGCGCCCGCGAGCTGGCTGTGGGTTTTGCGGGCGGCCATCAGCACGAACAACACCAGACCCATCGCCACCGCGGTGTTTGCCGTGCCCCAAATAATCGCCTGCCGCTTGATCCCGGCAAATCCCTCCAAATTGGCTCTAGCCTCGGTGCCGGAGAGTTGATGCCCGAATCGATCCAGTTCGACCGCAGCGTTGTTTACAGCCCGTATTTTTGAGGAGAGATCATCATTCAGAAGTTTCAGGGCCCCCGCAAAATCCTTTTCCGTCAGGCGGCGAATATGAGCAAAAGCCTGGGCGAGATCGGCCACTGCCGAGTCCAGCGTCATGGCCAACCGGCGCCCTTGTGGACTGTGGTGCAGCGTTTTGATCTGTTCCAATTCCGCGTGGATTTGCCGTTCGGTGTCATTTGCCGCCCGTTCTAAGGGCGTTCGCCGGCTGTCCGAGGCAAACAAGAAGTCAAACGAGTAAAGCCGGAACAACACCAACTGCTCGCGCAAATCCGCCAGTTGATCCAGATTGGGCAATCCGTCATTTTCCAATGCGGTCGCCGCCTTCATGCCCTGATTGCAAACCCGTTGGAAGAGGAACATCTGAATCAACGCAAAGATGAGCGCCACCAGCACCACGCGGAGAATATTTCGAAATCCCCGGGCCGCCATTTGATGCATCATATGGTCGTTGCGGCCGGCTTCCGGGACCGCCGGGCCGGAAAACCAGTGGCGGATGCCACACTTTTTGAAAACGGGTTTCATGCGATGGAGGTCGACGGCGACGGCATGACGGATTCTGTTTTGGTCCGGGGTTTCACGGGCAGTCGCAGGATGAACGCGGTGCCCTGGCCTACTTCGGTTTCAAAATTAACCGAGCCGCCGAGCCGGTTGACGATGGCGCCATACACAATGGCCAGCCCCTGGCCGGTGCCTTTACCCACATCCTTGGTGGTGAAAAATGGGTCGAAAATTTTGGGCCGCACCACTTCCGGAATGCCCGTGCCGGTGTCCGTGACTCGCACTTCCACAAAATCGCCATCGTCCCGGGTTTGTACGGTAATCAACCCCTTGGTGCCAGGGTTCAGGCTGACCACGTCACCGATGGCGTGCGCGGCGTTGACGATCAAATTCAGCACGGCTTGATTGAATTCACCAAGGAAACAGTCCACGTAAGGGAGGCGGTCATCCAGCTCCAGTTTCATATCGGCGACATATTTCCATTCGTTCCGGGCCACTGTCACCGTGCTTTCAATGGCCTTATTCAAATTGGCGGGGGCTTTCTCCTTGCCGCCCGGGTGCGAAAACTCCTTCATGGCGCGGATAATCTTGGCCACCCGCTCAACCCCTTCCAGCGTTTCCGCCAGCGCCTGCGGGATCTGGTCGCGGAGATACCCCAAATCGCTCGCCGCCAGCATGGCATCGTTGCGGGCCAGCAATTCCGGCGTGACCGACCCGGACCTCGCCGCGGCCAGTACCTCGCCCTGCGCATCCAGCACTTTGGCAACCGCCGCGAAGGAGTCCTTCATGAACCGGACGTTATCGCCCACGTACTGGATCGGCGTGTTGATCTCATGGGCAATGCCGGCGGCCAGCTGGCCGATGGATTCCAGCTTGCGGGCTTGAAATAATTCGGTTTCGAGCCGTCTGCGTTCGGTGATGTCACTGGCGATGCCCGCCAGCCGGACCACCTTGCCGGCGGCATCGCGGACCTGAAAGCCACGGTCATGCACCCAGCGAACGGAACCATCGGGCCGGGTGATGCGATATTCGGTGCTGACATCCGTGGCATTCTCCCGGAGCGAAGTGAATAGGGTGAATACCCGTTCGCGCTCCTCCGGCAGAATGGCCTCAAACCATTGGTGGGGAAGCTCATAGAGGCTTTTCATGGAACGACCCCAAATCATTTCATACGCTGGGCTAACATAGAGGATTTGTTGATGGTCGGCGGAGGAGATCCAGAATACATCCGAGACGTTGGCGGCCAGCTGGCGGAATTTTTCCTCGCTGTGGCGAAGGTCTTCCTCCGCCTGTTTCATTTCCGTGATGTCCCGGGAAATGCCGACCAGCCCGGCAATCTCACCGTCCCGGCCATAAGTGGGAACTTTGGTGGAGGAAACCCAACACGTTTTTTGGCCGGCGTCGGACTTCTCTACCAGACCCAGAATCGGCTTGCCGGTGGCCAGCAGGCAGCGTTCGTCTACGAGTTTCTGACGCGCCTCCCGCGGCGGGAAAAAATCGGTGTCGCTCTTGCCAATCGCATCCTCCGGCCGCTCCAGTCCCATATGGGTGGCCATGGCCCGGTTGACGCGCGTGTATCGGCTCTGGACATCCTTGAAATAAATGTGGTCGGGCAGGTTGTCCATTAGCGCCAGCAACAGATCGCGTTTATGGGCCAGCGCCTGCTCGCTGTGTTTCCGTTCGGTTACATCCTGCTTCACGGCAACAAAATTGCGGATGGCGCCATTTTCATCCCGAACCGGCGTGATGGTCATTTCCTCATGGTAAGAACTGCCGCCCTTGCGTTTGTTTACCAGTTCCCCGTGCCAGACCTTCCCGGCGTTGATGACCGCCCACATATCCGCGAAAAATTTCGGTGGCTGGCGGCCCGAATTTAATAGCCGCGGATTTTGGCCGATGACCTCTTCGGCCGTGTACCCGGTCAGGCGTGTAAACGCTTGGTTGGCCCAGAGTATCTTGCCTTGGGGATCCGTAATCAGGATGCTGTTTGCGACGGCTTCCAGCGCGGTGGCTTGCAGCCGGATTTTTTCTGCCGCGCTGAGACGTTCCGCCGCCGTCCGGGCGGCCAGGGCACGATGGATGCCATCCTGCCGTTCCAGCCGGCCGCTGACGGCCTCCAGCATTTGATCCATGGTGAACGGCTTCAGCAGGTAGTCGTCGGCGCCCTGATTCATGCTGTGGCGCGCATCGGCCCGGTGCGGCTCCCCGGTGATTAATATCACCGGTACGGCGGCAGTTTCCGGTCGGGCACGCAATTCCTTCAGCACGTCAAACCCGTTCTGTCCGGGCATGTTGACATCGCATAATACCACGTCGGGCTGGTCTTTAAACGCCAGTTCCAACCCTTGCGCCCCGTGGCTGGCTGCCTGAACGACATAACCCCTCCGCCGCAACGCCGTCACGAGACCGGCCCGTACCGGGCCGTCATCATCAATGACCAATATTTTTTTCATCTCGCTGATCGCATTAGTCGTTGCCGTGCCGGAAGGATAAACCTGTTGATTTATCATCGGCAATAAGTGCACCCGGCTGAACCGAAATCGCGCGGCCGAACCGGAAGTTGACGGACCTCCCAATTGACTGGCGGCAAACTACTTTTTAAAGTACCAGAGCTTGCAAAGAGGGTTTTCAGCTTTCATAAAATTAGGACCAAAACAGGCATCCTGACCCTTCCCGCTAGCCGCGCTAATGGCGGCAACTTCCAGTTTGCTGCGGTGACTTGTGCAGTTGGGTAAGTTTTCTGCCGATAACAATGGACGGATCAACAGCGGGTTTGCCCCGCCGGCTAATCCATGGCGGAATGTTTTTGTCATAAGCCTCTGAATACCTGATAATTTCGGGATTCGCCCATGCCCATCAAAGTAAAACGGCAGGCATTGCGCGTCGCGTTGATTTATGTCTGCGTGGCCGGATGCTGGATTTTGCTCTCTGACGAATTGTTAAAATGGTCCGTCTCTAATACGGATTTGCGCACTTTGCTCTCCATTGGCAACGGTTGGGCGTTTGTACTGGTCTCGGGCGGCCTGGTGTTTGTCGCGGTTCAGCGGTTGCTGCATCGGGCCGAGGTGGAAATCCAGCAGCGTGAACAGGCCGAGGCCGCCCGCGTCGCTTCCGTGGAGAAACTGCGTCAAAATGAAGCGCAACTACGATTGGTGCTGGAGGCTTCCGCCGATGGTTTGTGGGATTGGAACCTGAGGACCGGGGTGGCGGAGTTAAGTCCGCGCTACTGGGAAATCGCCGGCTATGCCATGGGCACGGAAGTTGCCAACCTCGAATTCTTGCGGCGGCTGATACATCCCGAAGACTGGCCAAGGGTAGAGAAGTTGCTGCAGGAGCTGTTCTCAGGCCACGCGGCTTCCTGCCAGATTGAGCACCGCCTGATCACCAAGAATGGCGCCGTAAAATGGATATGGCAGCGCGGCAAGGTGGTGGAAAGGGCCCCCGGCGGCCGGGCCTTGCGGATGGTGGGCACGGCGTCGGATATAACCGAACACAAACAGGTGGAAGCCGAATTGGCCAAAGCCCGGGCCTACTATCGCAGCTTGTTGGAAACCTCCGCCGATGGCATCCATGTAATCAATCAACAGGGGCAGTTAATCGAGGCCAATGCCGCCTTTTACCGGATGTTGGGCTATCCGCCGGAGAATCCGCCAACCCTGAAAATAACCGATTGGGAAATTCACCGCTCCTGGGAGCAAGTAAAAGCGGAGATGGCCGGCCTTCTCTATGCGCCCGCGATTTTTGAAACCCTCCACCGTCGCCAGGACGGTCGGGTCATCCTGGTGGAAGTCATGGCGCGGCGGATTGAAATCGACGGCCAGTCGTGCTTTTACGCTTCTTCGCGCGACATTACCGAACGCAAACTCGCACAGGAAAAACTGCGGGAGAGCGAGGAAAAATTTTTCAAAATCTTCCAAACCAGCCCCGTGTCGCTTTCCCTTTGCACCATGACTGAGGGCCGTTATCTGGATGTCAACGAGGAATTCCTCCGGATGATCCACCGGCAACGCCCGGAGGCAATCGGCCGCACCGCGTTGGAAATTGGCGTCTGGGAGGACGCCGCGCAAAGGAGCGCGGTGGTGGACCTGATCCAGAAGTTTGGCTGCGTGCGCAATGTCGAGCTGGCCATCCATACGGGCGCCGGCGAAACGCGCTACATCATGTGGTCGGCCGAAGCCACGCACCTCGGCACCGAAACCTGCCTGCTGGAAACCTCGCTTGACATCACCGACCGGAAACTGGCCGAACAAAGAATGCGCGAAAGTGAGGAGCGCTACCGGCAGCTTTTTGAGTTGGAGTCGGATGCCGTCATCCTGGTGGATGCGCAAAGCCACCAATTTGTGGATGTCAACCAGTCCGCGCAACGGCTCTACGGCTATAGCCGGGAAGAATTTTTGCAAATGACGGTGGAGATGGTATCGGCCGAACCGGAACTCACCCGCACCGCGGTGGGCTCGGGCCAAGGCTTCATCCCCTTGCGCTGGCACCGCAAGAAAAGTGGCGAGCGATTTGCCGTGGAGATCACCGCCAATCTCATCTCGCACCAGGGTCGGCGAACCGAACTCGCCACCCTCCGGGACATTACCGTCCGGCAGCATGTCATGGACGTGTTGGGCGAGACCACGGGCCAGTTGCTGGAAGCGCAACGCATCGCGGGGTGCGGTTCTTATGTCTTTGACATCACCACCGGTTTCTGGACCGGGTCCGAGGTGTTGAGCGACATCTTCGGCCTGCCGGAGCCGGGACTCACGCGCGATGCGAACGGCTGGCTCGAAATCGTTCATCCGGAGGATCGCGAGATAATGCACGACCACTTGTATGAAGACGTGCTCAAGAACCACTCTCCCTTCGACCGGATCTACCGCATCATCCGCCGCAATGACCAGCAGGAACGCTGGGTGCACGGCCTGGGCAAACTCATCTTCAATGAACAAGGCAAAGTTACCCGCATGGTGGGCATCATTCAGGACATCACTGACCGGAAGCGGAACGAGGACCAGATGAATGTCCAGTTCAGCGCGCTCACGGCGGCGGCCAATGCCATCCTCATCACCGACCGCCGCGGTCGTATCGAATGGGTCAATCCCGCCTTTAGCAAGCTCACGGGTTACAGCGCCGAGGAGGCGGTGGGAAAAAACCCGCGGTTGTTAAACTCGGGCCAGCATTCGCAAGTTTTTTTTGCCAACTTGTGGAACACCGTCCTGGCCGGCAACGTGTGGCATGGCGAAATGGTCAACCGGCGAAAAGACGGGGAGCTGTACACCGAGGACACGACCATTACCCCCGTGCGCAATGCGGACGGCCAGGTGGCGCACTTCGTCTCTATCAAACAGGACGTCACCGAACGGCGGCAACTGGAGAAACGCATGCTACAGGCTCAGAAAATGGAGGCCATCGGCACACTGGCCGGGGGGATCGCGCACGATTTTAATAACATTCTCGCCGCGATGTTCGGCTATGCCTACCTGCTGCAACAGGACACTGAAGGCAATCCTGCCGCGCAGGAAAACATCGAGGAAATCCTGAAGGCCACTGGCCGGGCGAAGGATCTGGTGCAGCAAATCCTCACGTTCAGTCGCCAGCGCGAACAGAAGCCGCAGTTGGTCCAACTGGATTCAATCGTCAGGGAGGCCGTCCGTTTCCTGCGGGCATCCCTGCCATCGCAAATAAAGATTGAACTGAATCTGGTCTCGGACGCACCGGCCGTGCTGGCCGACCCGACGCAGATTTATCAGGTGGTCATCAACCTGGCCACCAACGCGCTGCACGCCATGGAAGGCCGGGCCGGCCGGCTCACCATTGGGCTCGAATCCTTCCCGCCCGACGCCCGGTTCCTCCAGTTGCACCCGAATTTCCGGCCGGGGCCGTGCACGCTGCTAACCGTGGCGGATACCGGCCAGGGAATGGATGTCAAGACGATGGAACGTATTTTCGAGCCGTTTTTTACCACCAAACCCGTGGGCAAAGGAACCGGCTTGGGCCTGTCCGTGGTCCATGGCATCGTCGAATCTCATCAGGGCGCCATTTCGGTGGACAGCATGGTCGGCTGCGGCACCACCTTCCGGCTATATTTCCCGGGACAGGAGGACGCCGCCACTCTCAAGGAAGCGCCCAACGCTGAAGTGCCGGCGGGGAACGGGCAACACGTTTTGCTTCTGGATGACGAACCGGCGCTGACCACGGCGTTGGAACGCCTCCTGATCCGGCTGAACTATCAGGTCAGCATCAGTAACAGTGCCCGCGAAGCGATCAACCGGTTCTCCCAGGCTCCGGTGCGGTATGACCTCGTCATCACTGATTTGACCATGCCCGAAATGTCCGGTCTCGAAGTGTCGCGCCAGCTTCGCCAACTCCGGCCTGACCTGCCCATCATCCTTACCAGCGGTTTCAGCGCCGACGTCAATCACGAAAATCTGGCCGCGGCGGGAATCTGTGAAGTGCTCCCCAAACCCATTTCCTGGAACGATCTCGCCGAAATTTTGCATCGCGTGCTGTCCCGCTCCACCACCGCCAACGGCAACGCCGGCAAGTGAGCCATCCACGCAAGGTCGGGTAACACCCCATGGCACTGACCGGGTCCCTCGCTTATGATGGGGGTTCCGACACAATAAAATTACCACAAAAAAAGAACGAGATTAAAACATGAAAACACTCAAAGATTTATTCCTGAAGGAAATCGGCCAAATGTATGACGCCGAGCGCCGAATCGTCAAAGCATTGCCGAAGTTGGTCAAGGCCGCGACGAGTGAGAAGTTGAAGGCGGTGTTACAGGCTCACTTGAAGGAAACCGCGGGCCATGTGACCAAGCTCGAAGAGGTTTTCCAATCCCTCGACCAAAAAGCCAGGGGTGAAGCGTCCAAAACCACCGTGGCCCTGCTGGTGGAAAGCGGCGAGATCCTGGCAGAATTCAAGGGTTCGCCGGCCCTCAATGCGGCGTTAATCACGGCCGCGCAGAAGGTTGAACATCATGAAATTGCGTCCTACGGCGCCCTGCATGAATGGGCGGAACTGTTGGGCAACCGCAAGGCAGCCGGCCTTCTGGAAGAAATTCTCGGTGAGGAAAAGGCCGCCAACGTAACGCTCACCAAGCTGGCGATCAATGGCAGTGACAAGGAAGCTTTGGGTGAAAGTGGCTGCGACAAGGATTCAAAAAGTGAGTGTTCGGAACAACCGCCGTCGAATGTGCGTCGGGGTATCCGACCTGCGGGAATGAACCGCAAACGCGCGGGAGCTTTGGTATAGGGATCACCCTGGCCCGGCAACCCTCGCCAGGTGGGTGCCGGGCTGTCCTTGCGCATGATTTCGCACGCGGATTTCAGCAATGCGTGTGAGATTGGGCGGTGATCTCTTGAAGCGCGGTATTCGGCATATTTTATGGCGGAAATTTAATACAAGTTCTGACGGATTGATTCCCCAAGAAATGTCGCCGGATGCGCCCGGCCGGGGGGGCGCCAGTTGAGCACTTGACGAACCCGCCCGTGTGGATTAAAAGAGCAGCCCCTATGAGCGAAAAAGAGTCCCATCATTTTCAAGCGGAGATCCAGCAGTTGCTGGACATCGTCATTCATTCCCTCTACACCGACAAGGAAATCTTCGTCCGCGAGCTGATTTCCAACGCCGCCGATGCTTGTGAGAAGCTGCGATTCACGCAGTCCTCAGGTCAGGCCGTCCAGCAGTCGGAAGTCGCCCCTGCCATCGCGGTCAGCACGGATGAAAAGGCCGGAACCATCACCATCACCGATACCGGCCTGGGGATGACCCACGGCGAACTTGTGGAAAATCTCGGTACCATCGCCCATTCCGGCACCAAGGCGTTCCTGAAGCAAGTGGCCGAAAATAAAAAGGCGGATGTGGGTCTGATTGGCCAGTTCGGAGTGGGTTTCTACTCGGCTTTCATGGTGGCGAAAAAAGTGACGGTCCTGACCCGGTCCTTTGTGCCATCCGAACAGGGTTGGGAATGGATAAGCGAGGGCATGGGCGGCTACGAAATTTCCCCGCAGGGGGATTTGCCGCGTGGCACCAAAATCACGCTGGAGCTCAAGGACGACGCCAGGGATTTCTCAAAAGAAAGCACGGTGGAACGTATCATCCAGCGTTATTCCAGCTTTGTGCCCTTCCCGATTGAATTGAACGGCAAGCGCCTGAACACCATCCAGGCGATCTGGGCGCGCCAAAAGAGCGACATCAAGGAGGAGGAATACAATGAGTTTTACACCTTCATCGGCCACGACCATGACCAGCCTTTGTTCCGCCTGCACTTCACGGCGGACGCACCGCTGGCCATTCAAGCGTTGCTGTTCGTGCCCGCGCGAAATTTCGAAACGATGGGCATGGGCCGGATTGATTCCGAGGTGAATTTGTATTGCCGCAAGGTGCTCATCCAGGCCAAGGCGAAGGGCTTGTTTCCCGAATGGCTGCGTTTCCTAAAGGGGGTGGTGGACAGCGAAGATCTCCCGCTGAATATCTCGCGCGAGACGATGCAGGACACCTCGCTCATGCAAAAATTGAACAAGGTGCTGACCAGTCGGTTCCTCAAATTCCTCGACGAGCAATCCGGGCAGGATGCCGCGAAATACGAAAAATTTTACGCTGAATACCAGCGATTCCTGAAGGAAGGCGTCGTCACGGATTTTACCCATAAGGAAGCGCTTGGCAAGCTGCTGCGATTCGAGTCATCCACCCTGGACAAGGGCAAGGTCACTTCACTGGCGGATTATGTGCAGCGGATGCCGTCGGGCCAGAAGGAAATTTATTGCCTGCTCGCCGCGAACCGCGCCGCCGCCGAAGCCAGTCCGTATTTCGAGGTCTTCCGCGAGCGCAAATGGGAGGTGCTCTTCCTCTACGACGCCTGGGATGAGTTTGTCATGGAGCACCTACATACCTTCGACAGCAAGCCGTTGCGCCTCGCCGAAAAGGCGGACCTCAACTTGAGCGCCAAGAAAGACGGGGCATTGTCCGACGACGCGGCCAAAGCCCTGGCGCAATGGCTCAAGGAAACGCTTGGCGACAAGGTCAGCGAAGTGCGCGTCTCCCAGCGGCTCGTGGACAGTCCCGCCGTGGTGGTGGATCCCGACAAATTCATGACCGCCAGCATGCGGCGCATGATGAAAGCCATGAAACAGGATGGCCCGGACTTGGCGGCCACCAAACATGATTTTGAGATCAATCCCGCCCACCCGATCATCGCGCGCCTCGATGCCATGCGCCAGCAGGACGCCGCACTGGCCGGCAGTGTGGCCGAGCAACTGCTCGACAACGCCCGGGTGGCCGCCGGTCTGCTGGAAGATCCGCGGGCCATGCTGACGCGTCTCAACCAACTGTTGGAAAAAGTGCTCACGCCGAAGGTTTGATGTCTTTGAAAAACCGAGGCTACCAGCGGCTGGAGTCCCGTTACGACAGTGAGAAGTAATCCGCGCCCTGGTAATTGCCGTCCGCGATTTTGGCGATTTGCATGAGCAGGTCGTTCACCAGCGTGCTGGCGCCGAAGCGGAAGCGCTCGGGCGTCAGCCAGTCATCGCCGAGCGTTTCCCTGACCATCACCAAATAGGCCAGGGCCTGCCGGGCGGTGCGGATGCCGCCGGCCGGTTTCATGCCAACGCGGATGCCGGTGGCGAAGAAAAAATCGCGGATGGCTTCCAGCATCACCAAGGTGACCGGCAAGGTGGCGGCGGGTGAAACTTTGCCGGTGCTCGTTTTGATGAAATCCGCCCCGGCGTGCATGGCAATTTCGCTCGCCAACCGCACATTGTCGTAGGTCACGAGTTCGCCGGTTTCCAAGATGACTTTCAAATGCGCTGGTCCGCAGGCTGCCTTGACGGCGGCGATTTCCTCAAAAACTTTTGCATGTTCACCGGCGAGAAAGGCACCCCGGTTGATCACCATGTCGATTTCATCCGCGCCATCGGCCACGGCGCGGCGCACCTCGCCAAGCCGGGTAGACAGCGGATACTGCCCGCTGGGAAAGCCCGTGGCCACGGCCGCGATGCGGACCGGCGATGCTGCGCCCAGGGATTTCCGGGCAGGTTTCACCATGGCCGGGTACACACAGACAGCGGCGCAGGGCGGCACAACGAATCTGGCCCCGGCGGGAGCGAGCGCCTTGCGACAGAGATGAGCCACCTTGCCCGGCGTATCCTTGCCTTCCAAGCTGGTGAGATCACACATGCTGACGGCCATTTTTAATCCGGCCAGCTTGGCGCCGGACTTCAGGCTGCGCTTGGTAAAGGTGGCGGCGCGTTCCTCCGCCATTACCACATCCACGGAAGGAACCGTCCTGCGCCAGTAACCCTTGCCTGGTCCCGATGCGGCGAGGCATGGCGGTGGAGGCGTGAGCATGGGTAACGATTTTTTGCGGGTTGGCACCAGTAGTTTCAACATCGGA
>Ga0302320_10020478_pt1 | contig 13195 bp, 7 predicted proteins | sample Bog_T0_3_FD_202130 | JGI IMG/M metagenome (GOLD analysis project Ga0302320, IMG submission 202130) | Peat permafrost microbial communities from Stordalen Mire near Abisko, Sweden - Bog_T0_3 | ecosystem: Environmental > Terrestrial > Soil > Wetlands > Peat | place: Sweden: Abisko, Stordalen Mire...
AAGGCGGCGGAGACGACGGGCAGGTGCGTGAGTCGCTTGGTTCGGGATTCATTGTCGATCCCAAAGGGTACATCATCACCAACAATCATGTGATCGAGAAGGCGGACAAGATTTACGTCAAGCTCTCGACCGACGATCCGGATAGCCAGGATCTAGGCCGTCCGGCGCGGGTGATCGGCTTTGACAAATCGACGGATCTGGCGGTCATCAAGATCGATACCAACGCGCCGCTGCCGACGGTAAAGCTGGGCAACTCCGACAGCACTCAAGTAGGCGACTGGGTGGAGGCGATCGGCAGCCCCTTTGCGCTGGCGCAGACGGTCACGGCGGGCATCATTTCGGCCAAGAATCGTACCATTGAGCCGGGCGCGAGCGGGCAGTTTCAACACTTCATCCAGACCGATGCGGCGATCAATCCGGGCAACTCCGGCGGACCGCTGCTGAATATGAATGGGGAAGTGATCGGAGTGAATACGGCGATCTTTACGCAGTCGGGCGGCTACCAGGGACTGGGTTTTGCGCTGCCATCCAACACCGTGGTGCAGGTTTACAACGACCTGATCAGCCCCAGCCACAAGGTGACGCGGGGTTCGATCGGCATTCAATTCCGGCAGGGACTCTCAGGCGCGGTGAATCGTGTTTACGGCTTCAAGAACGGCGTACTGGTGCAGGAGATTACGCCTGGTGGGCCGGCGGAGAAGGCTGGACTCAAGGCGGGCGACATTATTACCGAGATTGATGGCCGTAGCATCAAGGACGGCGACGATCTGGTCAACGAGATAGCCAGCCGCAGGCCAGGCAGCAGCATCCGCCTGGGCTACATAAGAGACGGCAAGCCGACCGACACTACAGTGACGATTGGCGACCGCGAGAAGGTCTTTGCCGATCTGGGCAACCAGCAGGCCGAGGCAGGTTCAGACGAGAAGGGCGACGCTGGTGAAGCCAAACTGGGCATTGTGGTTCGCGAGGCTACGCCAGCCGTCGCGGCCAAGGCGCATTCGCCAGGCGTGGTGATTCAGTCGGTGCGCGCCGGTTCTTTTGCCGACCTGCTACAGCCCGCGCTGGAGCCGGGATTGCTGATTGTGCGCATCAATAAACAGGCGACGGCCACCAAGGAACAATTTGACTCAGTGGTCGGCAAACTCAAGACCGGCGACGATGTGGTCTTTGAGATTGTCGATCCACGCCATCCCAACGACGGCATCAACTATGTAGGTGGAACGCTGCAGTAAGGAATGCGAAAAGCGCCGGGGGTAGAGTACCGCTTCCGGCGTTTTTCTTTGCTTTTTTTCGGATTTCTACCGGATTATCTTGTCTCAGTGAGGGACAATTCGCTAGACTTTGTTGCAATGTCCCACGAGAGATTTTCAACCCAAAGGAGAACCAGCTTGCGCCTTCTTCGAGCAGCACTGGCAGTGGCGCTGTTGACGGGTCTGGCCACGGCGCCGGCCTTTGGGAACACCCACCATTCGACTACAGCAAGCAGCCACTCGACCCATAAGGTCCACAAGGGCAAGGCCAAAGCCAAAGCAGGCCGTCAGCGTGGGCAGTTGACTATCGATTCTGCCAGGGCGACAGAGATCCAACTGGCGCTGATTCGCGAGCATTACCTGACGGGCGAAGCCACGGGCAAGTGGGATGACACAACCAAAGCCGCGATGGTGAAGTATCAGGCCGACCAGGGGTGGCAGACCAAGCTGACGCCGGACTCGCGGGCTCTGAAGAAGCTGGGTCTGGGCCCCGATTACTCACATGCGATCAATGCCAAACCCTCTTCGGCTCCGGCTCCGGCAGCTTCCAACGCTATTCCGCCGGTTCAGGCGGCGGGTTTTGCGGAGGCCGCGGGGGTGAGCCGGTAGGGTTTCAGGGCCTAAATATACGGTTACAGATAGTTGTTTGCTTGCATTAGGTTCCTTGCCGGGATGCAATGCAACTGATTTAGGTTTATGTTTCCCCCATGCCCGAGAGTCCGGAGATGGGGCACCCGGTGCCGTCCCTACGGGACACCAGATGAATTGTTGGAAACGCCAACCCAGCGTTGAAGCGCTGGGCTAATAACCGTTGCGCCTACGGCGCGGACTTTTCAGCTTTTGCCGCCAGGCGGCAAGGCGCGGGCTGTCAACTGGGCGATGTCCAATAACTGCGGGGCGGCGTCGCCGGCGGCGGCGAGGGCATCGCGAAAGACGCTGTTGCAGAAGGGGCAGGCTGTGGCTACAGTGGTTGCTCCGGTGGCAACTAGCTCGGCGGCTCGCACGGAACTGACGCGCTGGCCGGTCTCTTCGCCTAGGAAGGCTAGGCCGCCGCCTGCGCCGCAGCAGAAGCTATGATCCCGGGAGCGCGGGGCTTCGACGAGCTGACCGGCTTGGGCGACAATGGCGCGTGGTTGATCGTAGACGTTGCGATAGCGGCCGAGATAGCAGGGATCGTGGTAGACGATTGTTTCTTCGCTTGCAATGGACAGTGGCGCTTGTGGCCGGGAATTCGACAAGGGCAGCAAGTTAGCCCTCGCTTCGCGGGGATCGCAAGTTAGCAAGTTAGCGGACGAGGACAGAGGCTGGTTCGGGTGTAGCTCGACTTGGCAACTGTTCCGCTGACTAGGCAACTCTTCCGCGAAACGGGCGAGGAATTCGCTGTGATGCCCGATTAGGGGCGGGGCGCCGTACTCCTTCCAGTCTTCCTGGATGGTGCGAACGCAGTGAGGGCAGATGGAGAGAATCTTCTTCACATTGTTTTCAGCCAGCGTTTGCAGGTTGGCTTCGGCCAATTGCTGGAAGAGCAGGTCGTTGCCGAGGCGGCGCGCGGAGTCGCCGGTGCATTTTTCCTTGCGAAGGACGCCGTAACTGGTGCCGAGGTAATCCAGGATGCGGGCGAGGCTGACGACAATCTCGCGGCCCTTGGGGTCATAGCTGCCCATGCAGCCAAGCCAGAGGCAATACTCCTGTGAGCCGTCGAAATAGGGCAGGCCGGCCTTCTGGATGAAGCTATCGCGCTCAGAGGCGGGACGGCCGAGAGAGTTGGAACCGCGCTCCAAAGTCAAGAACAACTTTGCTCCGTAATCGTTCTGCCATGCGCCGGTGTTGACAGCGCCTCGGCGGAGACCGACGAGGATGGGCAGGTGCTGGATTCCGACGGGGCATTGGAACTCACATGCGCCGCAGGTGGTGCACTGGAAGACGGCTTCCTGAGAGTTGTATGGGCCGAGGAGCGGCTGATCGGAGGCGGGGCCGAGATCGTTGAGGTAGCCGCGCAGGCCTAGGACGATCTCTTTGGGATTGAGAAGTTTGCCGGTGTTGGCGGCGGGGCAGTGTTCCGTGCAGCGGCCGCACTCGACGCAGGAGTAGGCTTGCAGGCTGACCAGACGGGAGAGGTCTGTGCCGGCAAGCAGGCCAAAGTCCTCGTCGCCTGTGAGCGGCGGAATTTGGCTGAAGCTGCCTCGGGAGAGAAAGACCGTGATGGGGCTCAAGAGCAGATGCAGGTGCTTGGTGTGAGGGATAAGCGGCAGAAAGATCAGGATTGTGAGGGTGTGCGTCCACCAGAGAATGCGCGCTTCGGGGCTATCGGCGGCGACAAAGAAGGCAGCGAGATATGTACCCATCAGCAGAAAGATCAGCAGGGCGATGAAGCCGGATTCCCAGGAGAGTTTAGCGCCGAGCCAGCGCGGCCGGAGGAGAAAGCGGCGAACGAAGAGGCCGAGAATGCCGGCGCCGCAACAGAGCGCAAAGGCGGCAGCGAGATCGAAGTAGAAACGGCCAAAGCTGCCGTTGGGGTCGAGGAAGCCGACGCCGAGACCGACGGCGAAGTGATTGAGGGTGACCAGCGCGAAGGCGCAGAAACCCCAGAAGACGAAGGCGTGGGCGAGGCCGGGGAGCGGGCGCTCACGAATGACCTTGGCCTGGCAGAGAACCTGCCAGAAGAAGTCCCATAGACGGCGACCGATGGGGGCTAGATGGAAGCTGGCGTCCTTCTTCGATTGGAAAATCTTGTCGATAACCCTGCCGAAACGCTGCCAGAAGAGAGTGACGGAGACGGCAATGAGCATGGCCAGAAGCAGCTTTTCAGGGAGGGAAAAGTGTTGCGGTTCGGCGAGGGTTGCGGTGAGCAATATCATGGGCGGACCAAGCTACGATACACGATTGGCTTGGGGAATGTCGTGGGGAATCTTGGTGCGAGTGTTGAACCGGATGGACGAAGGCCATTGCTAGTATTCTGTTGCTTGGGGCGACGGCATTCAGCGGTTCGCAATCCAGGAAGTGGAGAACGATTTGGCGAAATATCTTGTGACCGGTGTGGCGGGATTCATTGGGCGTTCGATAGCCGCGGCCCTGCTGGCGCGCGGCGAGAGTGTGCGTGGCGTTGACAGTTTTATTACCGGCAAACCATCGAATCTGATTGGGCTGGAGGCGATGGAGTTTATCAAGGGCGATCTGGCCGATCCGGCGGTTTGTGCCAAGGTTTGCGCCGGGATCGAGATTGTCTTTCACGAGGCTGCGCTGGCCTCGGTGCCGAGGTCGGTTGCCGATCCGGTGGCGACGAATGTGGCTTGCGTGGACGCGACGCTCAATCTTCTGGTTGCGGCGCGCGCGGCCGGTGTGCGGCGGGTGATTTATGCGGGATCGTCCTCGGCGTACGGGGATACGCCCACGCTGCCCAAGCAGGAAGAGATGCTGCCGAACCCGATCTCTCCGTATGCCGTGGCGAAGCTGGCTTGCGAACACTATATGCGCGCTTTTACTCGCGTCTACGGGCTGGAGACGGTAGTGCTGCGCTACTTCAACGTTTTTGGACCGTTTCAGGATCCGACCTCTCAGTACTCGGGCGTACTGGCGCTCTTCAGCCGCAAGATGCTGGCCGGAGAACAGCCCACGATCTTCGGCGACGGAGAACAGAGCCGCGACTTTACTTATATCGACAACGTGGTTCATGCCAACTTGCTGGCAGCAGAAGCGCCAGCGGAGAAGGCTTCCGGTCAAATGATGAATGCGGCGACAGGAACGCGCATCACGCTGAATGATATCTTTGGGATTCTGAGCGAACTGATCGGCTACAAGGGGAGTCCGGCCTATGAGCCGGCGCGGGCGGGCGATATTCGCGACTCTCTGGCCGACATTCGCCTGGCCGGGGAGGTGCTGAGTTACAAGCCGATTGTGGATCTGCGCGAGGGGCTGCGGCGGACGGTGGATTGGTACAGGAGCGGCGGCGGGGCGGAGTAGTCCATGAGGGATGCAGTGGAAGATCAGAACAATTCCAACTATTGCAACAGACCTTCAGTCAGAGACTAAAGTTTGGCTAATCATGTGGGGTTTGCGGAACTACTGTAGCCGTACACTTTCAAACCACCAACTTAATCAGTGGTTTCACAAAGCAATTCCTTTTTCTACTCGAATTGTTTTCGCAATAAAGTCCGCATTACAGCAAAACTCCCCGACGGTTTTCTTGTGATGAAAAATAATTCTCTAATTATGCTTTCCTGCGTACACGTCCATCTTGAAATTCGGTACTATTGAAAAATTCAATTCCTTATCGCAAAAAACCATAGGCAATTTACTACGGCTCCATATAAGATGATCGAACGAAGCAAGTTTCCGATTCCCCAAATCTGAGACCAAACCTTATGAAGGACAGCATCGCGGAGAGTTGGCGGGTTATTGAGCCCGAAGCTGAATCCGGGAGGTAAGAAATGTCCCTGTCGCGGCGTCACTTTGTTCAAATAGCTTCACTCTCACTGCTAGCCGGAGCTACATTTCCCAAAGCCTTGGCACAGGAGGTTGAGGAAGAGAGATTCAGCCCAGAAAACATGGCCGCCTTTGAAGGCATCACGCGGCAGAGCTTCGAACCTTATGTAAAAGAGCGCTTCTCGATCAGCCTGGCCGGAAAGCCGCTGGGTAGATTGACACTGATCGAGGTCACGGAGATAAAGTCCGCTTCGCAGCCGCCGCTGCGGCCTCTTACGGCCTTTGCATTGCGTTTTCAGGGTTCGGGCGGATTGCTGCCGCAGGAGACTTACACCTTGTCGCAACCGGCGCTGGGCAGCTTCCCGCTGCTATTGGTGCCATGCGCCGTGGGAGCCACCACGCCTACTTACACGGCCATCTTCACGCAATTTGCAACGACGGGAAAGCTTTAAACCGAAGCTTGATCTTCGTCACTTGATGAACCAGCCAAAGCCTCCGCAAAGTGCAACGCCTTGCGGTGGCCAAGCTGCGCAATCTGTTCGCGGCAACTGAAGCCATCGGCGACGATCAGCGTCTCCGGGCTGGCGGCAGTGACAGCGGGCAGCAGGCCGTCGGCGGCAATCTTCTTCGAGATTTCGAATTTATCCGCGTCAAATCCAAATGGCCCGGCCATGCCGCAACAGCCGGCTTGAATTTGCTCGACCGTCGCTCCGGCTTGACGGAGAATCGCAATCTCACTGGCAGGCCCGCCGAAGAGCGATTTGTGGTGGCAGTGCCCGTGGACTAGAATCCGCGCGCCCTGAAGCCGGGTTGTCGTAAATCCAGAAGCTTTGGCGGCAAGGAAATCGGCCAGCAGCCAGACTTGACGGCTTAGGCGCTGTGCGCGTGGATTGTTGGGGAAGAATTGAAGCAGCTCATCCTTGAAGACGCTGGCGCAACTGGGTTCGAGAAAGATGAACGGCAGCCCGGCTTCAATCCGTGGAGCCATGCGTTCCAGAACGCGCAGCAGGTAGGCGCGGGCGGCGTCGAGCAGGCCGAAGTCGTAGAGCGGCCGTCCGCAACAGATGTGTCCATCAGGTGTCTCGACGCGGAAACCTGCTTTGGTGAGAACGTCCTCGGCAGCGGCTAGAGCTTGCGGGTGGTAATAGTTGTTCCAGGTGTCAGGCCAGAGAACCACCTGCGGTGGGGCCAGACGCTCGCTATTCGCTCGCATGAGTTTCGTTGCGGCCGACGAGCCTTCCGCTACCCGCGGTGGGGCCAATACTGATTGAGGTTCATCGTTTCCCACCCTTTCCGCAAAGAGACGCGGAAAGGATGGGCCACCCAGCGGTCTCAGGTCGATTACCCGGTTCTTCTGGTAGCTTTTTGCCGCCAGTCGAGGCAGTTCCCGCTGCTGCGCAATGCCGGCGATGCGCTTGATGAGCGGGCTGGTCAAGGGGCCGGTGAGCAGCGCATTGGTCAGCGCCGGGCAGAGCGAACCCCAGCGCGCCAGGCGGTCGGCAAATCCGAAGAGGTAATGGCGCAGCGGATGCAAACGGCCCTTGTAGCGCTGGGCCAGAAACTCGGCCTTATAGGTTGCCATATCCACCTGCACCGGGCACTCGGATTTGCAGGCCTTGCAACTGAGGCAGAGGTCGAGTGCCTCATGCACGGCGTGGCTCTGAAAGCCTTGTGCGCGCAGCGCGCCGGCCAGCATCTCCCAAAGCAGGCGGGCGCGGCCGCGGGTGGAGTGTTGCTCCTCGCCGGTGGCGCGGTAGCTGGGACACATCACGCCGCCTTCCGTCTTACGGCAAGCGCCCACGCCTACGCAGCGCTCGGCTGCACGCTCCAGTGAGCCTTCATCGGCGGCAAAGGCAAAGTGCGTTTCCAGTGTGGTTTCCGCCCTTTTTTCCCGAGCAACAATCTCGAACTCCGCGCCTTTTTCCTGGCGCGGACCAGCCGAAGGCGTCTGCCCCACCGCAGGTGGACCGTGGAGCAAATTCTGAACCGGATCGTAAACCCGTACCGCATCGGCGAGTTTGCCTGGATTCATGCGGTTTTCCGGGTCCCAAATCGCCTTGAACTCGCGAAATGCCTGGATCAACTCCGGGCCGAACATCTTGGGCAGAAGCGCAGCGCGGGCCTGGCCGTCGCCGTGCTCACCGCTGAGCGAGCCGCCGAAGCGGAGAACCAAGTCGGCGGCACGCTCGATGAATTCGCGGAATTTCCGCAGCCCTTCTTGAGAGCGGAAGTCGAAGTTGATGCGTAGATGCACACAGCCCTGGCCGTAGTGTCCGTAGAGCGGGCTGCGGTAGCCGTACTCGCGCATGAGCGCCGTAAGCTGGCGCAGATAATCGCCGAGCCGCGCCGGAGGCACACCGGCATCTTCCCAGCCCTCCCAGCCCTCCGGCTCACCGGGAACAAAGACCGTTGCGCCCAGCGAGGACTCGCGCACATGCCAGACGCGGGCCGCTTCCTCTGAGCTATAAACGCGTGCCGCCGGGGCGTTCGTCCAACTCCGTGCTGCATGAACCAGCGCCTCAGCCTTGGCCTGCGCTTCCGCAGCCGACCAGCCGCCGAATTCGACCAAAAGGAAGCCGCCGCCTTCGGGCAGCAGCGCCACATCTTCGACGGCCAGATGCTTGCGGCGCATAAAATCGAGCAGCAACTGGTCGAAGCCTTCCAGTCCGATGGGCGCGAACTCCAGTACGCACGGCACTGCGTCGGCGGCGAGGAATGCGTCGTCGAAGGCCAGTGCGGTGAGCACGCGGAAGGGCGGACTGGCGGTGAGATTCACCGTGGCGGAGACGACGGTGGCGCAGGTTCCCTCCGAACCTACCAGAGAGCGCGCCACGTGGAAGCCGTTCTCGTCGAGCAGTTCGTCGAGGTTGTAGCCGGAGACGCGGCGGGGAATGCGCGGGTACTTCTTGCGAATCATCGCGGCGTAACGGTCGCGCAGCCCGGCCAGGCCTGCGTAAATCTGGCCCACGCGGCCGCCGGAGCGAATCAGGGTGTCCAACTCAGCCGCGCTGGTACGGCCCACCGTCATGCGTGTGCCGTCATACAGAATCAGATCCAGCCGCTCGACATTATCCACCACCTTGCCGCCGAGCAACCCATGTACGCCGCAACTGTTATTGCCGATCATGCCGCCCAGCGTACAGCGCGAGTGAGTTGCCGGGTCGGGCGCATAGGTCAGGTGATGCTGCTCGGCAGCCTGGCGGAGGCGGTCCAGAACCAGCCCCGGCTCGACGGTTGCGAGGCGGGCCGCGGGGTCGATCGCCGTGAGCCCGTTCATGTACCGCGAATAGTCGAAGACCACGGCTACATTGGCGCATTGGCCGGCCAAGCTGGTGCCCGCGCCACGCGGCAGCACGGCGGCTCCGGTTGCGCGGCAGGCGGCCAGCGCAGCCTCCACGTCGGCGGCGTCGCGCGGCAGCACCACGCCTACTGGAAGCTGGCGGTAGTTCGACGAGTCGGCGGCGTAGAGAGCACGTGAGCCGAGATCGAAACGGACGTCGCCTCGAAATACAGGGCCTCGCATAGTCTTCTTGAGCAGCGCCTCCAACTCGCGATGCGCCGCAAACCGCTCATGGTCAAGCGGCGGCTGGTTCATCAGCTCGGAGATGGATAAAAGGCCCACGATGGAATGGTAGCGCGTCGCAGGGCTTGCGCGGCATTTTGAGTTTGGGATTCGCATGTGAAACCTTCGTGCAAACCTCAGTGACTTTTGTGCGGACGGTTGTGACTGCGGTGTGTAATCGCGAACAGAAAATTCTTTGTTTTATCGATCTCGTATTCTAAGCTCGACAATCATCTCCCTTGCTTTGGAACGCAGTACTTGTCGATCCTGGCAGAGCTGCTTCCGCACGGGTTCATAAGGGAGGGCCGAGTCATGAAGAAGTATTCATTCGCTTTATTTACATTCCCGGCCCTCCTGATTATCGCTCCCGCTGCCTTGGCGGACTCATTCAACTTCAATTTCACCGGCGTTGGCAATACCATTTCAGTCACTGGAACCTTTGAAGCAACAGAGATTGGCTCAACCGGTGTCTATAACATCACCGGGATTGAGAACGGATCCTTTACAGATAGAAACGCCGGCCTGGATATAGTCAACGCCCTAATCGTTTTTACCCCCGACGGCAGCGGCAGCCCGACAATTCTATCTACCGTGGACGGGCCTGGCCCCGGCTATACATCACCGGATGGATCGGAAGTTTACGACAATCTGTTGTATTGCCCAGGTACGCCTTACAATCTTGATAATTGGGGCGGCTTCCTATTCAGTGTCGATGGCTATGAAGTGAATATCGCGCAGACACTCAATGCTTATGGCGGTTGGGTATCGATTCTTGGCAGCACCAATGATTTCGTGGACACCGGCGCCAGTCTGAACTATGGCGAGCCACTGGACGGAAGCATCCAGCAAACGCCGGAACCCGCTTCGCTTCTTTTGTTCTCGACCGGAATGATTGGCCTTGCTCTGACCGTTTTCCGCAAGGCGAGGCTCTCCGCCTCAGCAAGTAAATCATAAAAACTCTATCCTGCGAATTGGATCGCCCGCATAAGATGGGTCGTCTACCGCGTCGGCCACTCTTCGACGACGACGCCCAGATCGCCGAGCTGCTGGATGACTGCCTCGACGTTGCGACGGACTTTGGGGCGGTCTTGCTTGCTGGCTAGAGGCGACTCGGCGACGGCGATTACGCGGCCATAGCGCCATGCTCCGCTGGGCAGCGCAATGAGAGCCTGGGCGAGGTCGGCGGGGTGAATCTGAAGCTCCTGGCGGCGTGCGGCCTCGGGGCGAAGCATGGTTCCCTGGCCCATGGTGCTGGGATTGGCGTCGGCCAGAGTGATGCGCAAAGTGAATGTGTCGGCGTCTACGGAGAGAAAGGGATTTGCCCACGCGCCCGGCTCACGCACGTCCACATACATGCTTTTGGTGGGCAGTGGAATGGCATTGAGAGCGGCGCGCTGCTGGTCGCGGGCGGAGGCTTTGACTTGAGCGGCTTCCTGCGCCTTCTTCTCGGCAGTGACGGCGTTCTGCGCCACGCCGACCACAACCTGCTCTTCCTTGTGGCAGGCGACTGGGAAGAGCGCAAGCAGAAGACCCGCGGCTGCTATTGCCTTGAAATTTGAGTGCTGAATCACTGTACAAGAATAACAGGCTTGAGGGATTCAATCTGTGCGCTGGCGAAGCCGACAGCCCATGAGGGAGGCCGATCTGGAGTATATTGTGCGACTGGTGGAACAGGTGATTATGGTTTGGGTGGAGACGGTTAAACTGGTAAAGGAGCTTGCCAGGTTGGGGATCGATCAGGTTTGAGCGCGGGTTTGCGGCGTGGACTGATTTGTAGAAAATCTATGGATGGAATTGCCGGGGATGAATCTTCGGCTTACCAGTTGCCTTGGGCGCGGATTAATTGACGATTCCTTTCAATTCGGATGCGGCGGGCGAGCGGGTTGAACTGGCGGATCTGCTGCGCTCGGTCTTCGGTTTTTCGCATTTCCGGGCCAATCAGGAGGCCGTTTGCCTGGCGGCGATCGACGGCCGCGACCTGATCCTGGTGATGCCGACGGGGTTTGGCAAGTCGCTCTGCTACCAGTTGCCGGCGCTGGCGCTGGGTGGCACGGCGCTGGTGATCAGCCCGCTGATTGCGCTGATGGAGGATCAAGCGGCCAAGCTCTTGGCGCTCGGCCTGCGCGTGGGGCGGATTCACTCCGGGCTTGATCGAAGCGTGGCCCGCCAGGCCTGCGTGGATTACTTGAATGGCAGTCTGCAATTCCTTTTTATTGCGCCGGAGCGGCTGCGGGTGCCGGGCTTTGGCGAGATGCTGGCCAAGCGCAAGCCTTCGCTGATCGCCATCGACGAGGCGCATTGCATCTCGCAATGGGGTCACGACTTCAGACCCGATTACCGAATGCTGGGCCAGTATCTGCCCGCGCTCCGGCCTGCGCCTGTACTTGCACTGACCGCTACCGCGACGCCTGCCGTGCAAGCCGACATTCTGACCCAGTTGGGAATGCTGAATCCCGCCAAATTCATTCATGGCTTCCGCCGCGGCAATCTGGCCATCGAGGTTGTCGAGTTGCCAGTGCCGGAGCGGGTGGGGGCGATCTGCGGGCTACTGGCCAGCGCCGAGCGGCGTCCCGCTATTGTCTATGCCACTTCACGCAGAGGCGCGGAGATGCTGGCCGAGGCGTTGGCGCGCATGGTTCCGGCGGCGGCTTATCACGCGGGACTCGATGCAGCCACGCGCGATCAAGTGCAGACCGCCTTCCAATCAGGCAAGCTCGAGGTGGTCGTGGCCACCATCGCATTCGGCATGGGGATCGACAAGTCCGACATTCGCACTGTGATTCACGCCGGGCTGCCGGCCACTTTGGAAGGCTTCTACCAGGAGATTGGCCGCGCCGGGCGCGATGGCGCGCTGAGCCGGACCTATCTGATGCACAGCTATGCCGATCAGCGGACGCATGATTTTTTCTTGAATCGGGACTATCCTCCAGCCGAGCACTTGCAGCAGGTCTATCGCACTCTTGGTGAAGATCCTCGGCAGGTAGAGGAATTGCGCTCTTCGTCCAAGCTGAGTGAAGAGGAATTCGACAAGGCGCTGGAAAAGCTGGAGATTCACGGTGGGGCGCGGGTTGACTTTGGCGGCAACGTGACTGCGGGCGGCCCAGGCTGGAAAAAGACCTATACGATTCAGTCGCAATTCCGCGCCGAGCAATTTGAAAAAGTGCTGCGGTTTACCACCTCGGCCGAGTGCAGGATGGCGGCCTTGGTACGGCACTTTGGCGATCTCGAGGATGCCAGCCGGGTGTGCGGGATCTGCGATGTCTGCGATCCGGCGGGTGCTGTACTGCGGCTCTTCAGACGGCCAACGCCGGTGGAGCGCGAACTGGTGCAGGCGATTGCAGATCAGTTGCGTGGGGTGGACTACAAGGCTTCTGGAACGCTGCAACGGAATCTGGACCATGCTGCTGGGATGAACCGGAATGACTTCGACAGGCTGTTGGATGCGATGGTGCGGGCGGGCCTGATCGAGATTGAAGAGGCCGAGTTTGAGAAGGACGGCGAAGTGATTCGCTATCGCAAGGTGCGGTTGATGGAGGCTGGGCTAGAGATGCGGGCAAGCTCGCCGGTTGAACTGCTGATTGCCGATGGTGTGGTGGAGGAATTTGGCGGGCGAACCGCAGTGCGAGCGAGAAAACCGAAGGCTGTTGCAGCGAAGCCTGTAGCGAAAGGTAGTCCAGGCAAGGCAATGGCCGCAAAGACTGTTAGCACGAGTGCGGCCGAAGCGGAACCGATGCGGTTGACGGCGGCGGGAGAAGCACTTGTGGCGCGGCTGAAGGAATGGCGCGCAGCTGAGGCCAAACGGCTGCGGGTTCCGGCCTATGTGGTGCTGCATGACCGTACACTGATCGCCATTGCGCATACGCGACCGGCAAATCCGAAACAACTCCAGGAGATCAGCGGCATGGGGCCAGCCAAGGCGGAGCGATTCGGCGAGTCGATCCTGGTATTGTGCGGCACTAAG